>Ga0307515_10003705_pt1 | contig 32068 bp, 41 predicted proteins | sample 17_EM_MG_FD_194513 | JGI IMG/M metagenome (GOLD analysis project Ga0307515, IMG submission 194513) | Populus trichocarpa ectomycorrhiza microbial communities from riparian zone in the Pacific Northwest, United States - 17_EM | ecosystem: Host-associated > Plants > Roots > Unclassified | place... | reverse complement strand
GGGAGAGCAAAATCCATAGGTCTAGAAGAGTCGTAGGAAAAAGTTGAATAGAATCGAATTGATGGTGGGCAGGGTATATGTGCAATCCTGAAAATGCGACTGGCTCAAGACCAAGGTGAACAAGTACGGCAAATAGTTCATTCAATGAGGCCCCGAGGTTCCAAGTATCCTTGATAGCTAACAATTCGATAACGCTTCAGAGAGATAGTTGAGAGGAGGCGAGACGCAGTGGTTTGGGAGCGGAACGGAATCGGAAGTTAGACATCCGCCACGTCCCGACTCCCGAGCATCCTGAGATCCTCACCCTCTCTTCTCATTCCTCGTGACCCCGCCTCAACTCGGGCCTTCTACCATGTCCGTCGTAAGTCAAAACCCGTCTCCTTATTTCCTCCTTTACGCGTACTAAACACTTCTAAATCCCCAGAGTCGCCTTTCATCCGTCGTACGCTCAGCTTCACGCGTAAACTTCTTCCGGTGAGCCAGCAAACCCGTATAATCCGGAACGAACGGGAACGCTCACCACTATCTTTCCCCTCGCTTTGTACTCTTTCCGTCGTGAAGCTCGGCGCTGCGGTTAGGTAGCTCGCGATGGTTAGCTACCGAGGCTACCCCTTCCACCTCACAAGCACCACCACCTCCTACGACCTCCGCCGACCCAAAGCTGAACAAGATTGTAGACGACATTTCTGGACTCACGTTGCTGCAAGCTGCGGACTTGGTTTCGTTGCTGAAAGTGAGGATATGCGACCTATATTGTGTTTTGGACGGTGTTGAATTTGGTGTACCCGTTAGTCCCGACTCAATATTCAAGAAATTGCCATGCCAGCCGCTACCGCTGCACCGGCTGCTGCTACTTCTGCTGCTGCTGAGCCTGCTGAGGAGGTACGTTAACTTTCTCTTGGGGTCTGGTTAACAGAGGTCAAGTGATTCATGTGGTATTTGCTATTTCCAGGAGAAACCAAAAGAAAAGACGATCTTCAACGTGAAGCTCGAATCTTTCGACGCCGGTTCCAAGCCAAAGGTTATCAAGGAGGTCAAAGCTATGGTTCCAAACTTGACACTGATCGAGGTACGGTCAACTGTATCCACTCTCTCGCGCCCGCCGGAAATACTCATAAATCGTTTTTGTTGTTAAGGCGAAGAAGTTTGTCGAGTCGTTACCAAAAGTTCTTAAGGAGAACCTGCCAAAGGAGGATGCTGAAAAGCTCAAGAAGGTCTTTGAGGGTCTCGGAGCCATCGTCACCTTGGAGTAAGCTTGGTTCGATGATTTGCTTAACTTATCTCCTCCCCCTACACCCCCTACACAATCCCCGTTGCCCTTCAAAACCTACCTACCATCCGCTTAATTTAATGCACGTATAATGGGCTTGGGGCTTTTAGAAGCAACTCAAAAGTCACACGACCGAGATCAACTTGCTCTCTACCATGAAGGGAACAGTAAACCCAATCTTGAACTTGAGATATATGCAGAAAGGACGACCAACGGAAAGAGGTAGTCATCTGGTACAAAGGGGGGACCGGGGGGGATCAAAAAAACCATCGAGTTAAGTTCGACATTGCAGAGTATAAGTCAGGTAAAAACAAAGAAAGGCCAGAAGAACGAACAAACGGTTGTGCATGAGGACGAACACGAAACACGAAACATGATTTGGATGAGACAGATTCATGCGGGCCCCTTGTCAACCTCGGGCCGACCACAGCAAGTGAAGAGAATAAACGGTAACAGAGGAAGCAGAAAGGGGAAGGGTTAGGACAGCGGTTGGAGAGAGGAGAGAGGAGAGAGGAGAGGACGAGAAAGAATGGTGAGACTACTGTATACACATGGGCACCGCTGTCACGGGATTACTGTCCAACCTGACCAGGGAGCGGGTTGTTGTGATGAGATATGGGAATGAGAAACTGTTCAGTCTTCAAGATATCGGTACTCGAATCGGAAGTCGCTCTTTTTTCTCTGGCACCACGATCCTTCCCAATCGAAATACACGTACACACCCTGCTCGTACTCTTCCGTGATCGCCTGAGGCTCAGAATGTCTCTGGAACCACGTGAGGTACTTCACGTGGAACCTCCACGATTGTCGTTTCAGCTCCTTGGCCGCGAGATACCTTGTGATGGTTCGAAATATTGTCAGATTGCAAACCGCGTCCTAGCCTCCTGGAGAACACTTACTGTTGATACGTCCCAGGGTGGTAATAGAAGATGTAAAACAGTGTCTCTACGTCCAATTGTGAGAACATTCCCGCCGGGCTGAGGATCGGCAGCGGCGTCTGAGGGTAATACGATGGTGTGGGGTAGGGATTCCTCGGCACGTAGTATTTTGGCTTATCCGTATCCTCAGGTTGAGGTGCGCTCGTATAACCACCCTCAAGTAGCTTGTGCACTTGTTCCAGGTTCGACATGCGGTGTACGGCCTTCTGTTTGACCCCTTCAAAAGAGGCAACCAGGTCTGATATGGATCCAGGGAGGCTGGCCGTTCTTTGTGTCTGCGGTTGTACCTGGGCATTCTGGACGACGGATGGTGGTCGCGCGCTACCAGGAGGGTTCTGCAACTGCACACCCGCGAACCCATTTGGTACTTCTCTTCATCATCAAAGAATACCAACGTACCTTGACACCGGGAGGGAACTGTGGTTGGCTTTGGCTTGTCGGCATTGGAGCAGGTACGTTCAAATTCACGTTCGATGGTTGTTGCACTTGTTGAGGGAGCGGCGAGTGGCCCTGTGGGAGACCCTGCATTGTCGGTGCGGGCAGCTGTGTCGAACCGTTTACTTGAGGCTGGGCAGATGGCGTTTGTGAATCAACAGTCGCCACACGCTAGAAAAACGTCAGTGATTAATTCTCGGCACGAAAGGGAAGGCTCACATTCGGCTTGGGTGAACGCGACGTTTCGGGTGGAGTCCCTGTAGAGCCAGCTGTGAAGAGAGGGTGAAACACGGTTGTGAAAGCGGAGCAGGGGTGACTCACCTATCCTGGGGGGAACACGAGGCGAGGATGCTGTAGCGTTTGCCTGGTCTTCCGAAACCATAGGCGAGGGTGAGCCATCCACAGAATACAGAGATTCATCCAGGTTGGCAGCAGAGGCAGAAGAAGGCATCGGACTTGTCACGGAGGGATGCGTCAGGCTCGGTGAAGAGGAAACGCGTGACAACTGGTCCTGTGTGGACGGTGTTGTTACGGTCGTTGCTGTGGTTATCGAGGGTGCTGGAGGTTGCGAAGTGGGGTTTATTACGACCGGCGTAGGGTTTGTTGTTGACGTAGTGACCACCGCCGTTGTAGTCGGCTGTGGGGTGGTGTTGTTGGTGTGTTGGGTTGCACCTGCAGCGGCGGCTGAATACCGTATCGGTGTTAATGTCGGCGGTCGCGGTTGTTGAGGAAGGCCAGCCTTGAGGATGCTCGACATCGGTTGTTGTGCGAAATTTGGAGGCGGCGGCGGTTTCGCTGCAAGTATATCAGGTCAGGTCAGTAGGCGCTACAAATACCTTGGAAAGCGTTCCTTACATTCTGAAGCTATTGAAGGCTCTGGGATCACAATTATACCGGTTAGGATGCGTTTAAATCGAAAAGCAGTGTTAACCCACTTCTCTGTGTTGTCACAGTGGCTTTCTTCAACACAGGGCTGCCATCTCTTTTGTTGGCTATTGAGTCGTCCTCAGACTTCCGATGCAGTGGTGTTCGAGCTGGTAGGTCAGCTGTAAAATAAGCTCAAACTTTAAGCGTACGGTCGATCCAGCATAAGCTCTACCTTCGCTCGTGTCCTCCGAGTCTGATGATTCAGCTTCCTCTTGAGCAAGGCCGAATTTCTCCTCCTCCTCATTGAGGTTGAGTTCATCGTAGATGCCCTCATATTCCTCAAAGTTCTCGTCCTGAAAACCAAAATGAGGGTACATACCAAAGTCGCAAGTAGTGTACACACCGTATTCGAGTCGACGAAATATGTCACGTCTTCTTGGAGGTCCCGCACCTTATCCACCGCTAATGAGCCGTTGTCCAGCAGTCTCATGATGAGCTCCAGGCGGTTGACATGCCACCCACGCCGCCCGTTTAGGTGTTCCAGTTCTTCTAACCGTTCTGTGGCAGCACTAGCGGACTTGCCTTTCCTCTTTCCCCCTCCTTGCAGCGTCTCAATTTCCGCTTCCGACTGTTCGATTTGTATTTGCAGCTCTTCCACTTGCGACTGTATCCACGCAGTCGCCTCGATCTTCTCCTGGGCTTTCGGATCAAGTTTCGTGGCCGCTGTCAGGCCCTCCTTCGAGAACGCCTTGGTCTTCATCTCCTTCTCGCAAGCTTTGAACTTCTCCATTTGCTGTTCGGTAGTTTAGCGGCATGAGACTGATGGACATGACGCTCCGCGTTGTACGCGTACGCCCCTTTATAAGTCGATCCGGCAATGCAGGGTCGAGCCTACAAACGGGACGCAAGCGGAGGACGTCGGAGGTTACAGTACTGACCGTCTCAATCAATTTCCGGTTGTCCAGCAGGGCAGTCTTGTCCTTAATGTCGTTGTTGGCTACCCAGGCCTTGATTTGGTCCCGTAACCGCTGGAGTTTCTTGATCTGCGTCTTGAGATCCGTCTCCAGCTTCTCTTTCTGGGTCTGGTTCGTCGAGTTCTGCATCTTTTCATAAATGCCTTCGAATTGTTCGACACCTTCAGCGACCTTCTTCAGCGTTCGGTCGATTTCCGCTGTGGAGACGTTCGGCGCGGTCAGCGGCCGAGAGGTAGGGCGGGGACGCGATAGAGGACGTACCCTGTAGCTTTCGGGCCGCCATGAGAGATAGATAAGATGTCGTTGACCAGTAGAATACAAGGTGTCGAGTTAATCGTCGAGGAAAATACGAATGGGTCCCAAGGTGGCAACACCACCATCCCGTTGTTTTTCTCTGTTTGTCCCCCTTCCCTTCAAAGCCAACAACTCTTCCGGCTGTCCGTCACCGCTCTGCGCGTTACCCACTATCTGAACGCGACGCCGGAGGACTAGCCACCAATGCCGGTCACAAAAATGCTCGGGAGGAACGAGGTCTTCCAGGCGTGGACGACAAGTCCATATACCAAAAGCTTCCGTCATCTCCTCCCGTACAACCGTCATTGGGAACGGAGGATGACCTTCCGGGATCCCATTATCAAGTCTGCAAAACCAAAGGACCGGATCAAGTACTGGAACATTGTCCCAGGTGACCAGGTCCGAATTCGTGGGGAGGAGAGCAAGACAATTTACGAGGTCATGAGCATCAACAAGCTCAGTAACCAAGTCCGGTTGAAGGTCCCCTCGTCCGTGAGTATAAATCATGGCATTTGCATCTTTGATTTATACTGATGCAAACCTTATTGTAAAGGGTGAAAAAGCTGTCGCAAAGAAGGTACAGTATGCCAATCTACGAGTGCTCGTTGGATACCACCCCCTCCCACCAGTAGACTCGGTAACCGACGCCGTTATTGCTCCGTATGCGTCTCAGTTTCGTCTAAATTTTTGAGGTATTGATGCTTTTGTCGTAGGGTCTTCGCCTCGCGGATAACTACTTCAAAACCAACGTGGAACCATATCTTCAAGAGGTGGGAGTGGCAACGATTCGCTGCGAACACTGTCCCTCGTACCGATGTACTGGCATTCAACCTCCGTACACACATCCCCTGGCCAGTGCCCACTCCCAGGGAACGTGGCGATGGTAAGTCCGTACACGCAAACGCCGGAGACCACAAGACTCATGCCTTGGATAGCTGGTCTGTATGACACGCCGGGGGATGTTGTTGCTGAAGTCACTTACTCCCCTCCTGCCTTGCCCGCTAATGCCAAGGTTCCCGCCCGTGCACCACCCTCCGAGCAGGCTTACATCGATTATCTGACATCGCCCACATCACCGACATTCAACCCGGCCGAGCCGATAGAGGTCAATCTCACGAAGGAAGTCTCCAACCCACATTCACGAGCGAAGAAACAGAGGCGTTGGCAAGAACGTCAACGCAGCGAAAAGGTTCTTCTTGAGGAGTACATCAAGACTGAGTCGAAGGACTTGCAGGGCAGGACAAGGCGGGAAGCACGCGCCGAAGCCACCTTTAAGTGGAGGCAAAGGATTGAGGCGGACAGGAAGGCTGAAATCAAGAGGAGATGGCAGCTCCGTGGCCAGGAGGCCAAGTTGTTGCGCAAACGCGCCAGGGCTGCGAAGAAGGAAGCGAAGCGGAACCAGAAACTGGCTGATTTGGAATTGGAGCAGGGTTCGAACCAGGTCATCCCAGCATAGGCTGGATAACCGTAGACTTATTGTTCGTAATTATCATCGTAATGCGGTCGTTCGGACTGGAGATATCATTGACACCTACACTCTCGTTGTCCACCAAACCCTGAAACGGAAAGTGCTGATCGACAACTTCGAATTTGGCTTCGACCGTTACCGCCATCTATGACCACACGAGGACCCGGACATCGCAGGCCCTCGATTGAGAATACCCATTATCATGCTGTGCCACAGTCACCCCTGGCACCGAATCCCGTCGCGTTTTCCGAATCTCTGACTGGATCGCTGGTTCTCGACCCCGAGAATGAAGAGGATGTGATTGAGGAGACAGTGGCGGCAGTGGAGGTGACCCCAGCTATTCGTTGGGTTCACTTCATTTTTGGATGCGCAGTACTACTGCCTTGGAGCGGTATGTTGTCACAGAACAAACGCTCTGCGACCACTGTGGCCAACTAATTTCCCCAATAGCCATGATCACTGCAACGCCTTATTTTCTTTCCCAACTAGAGGGATCATCACTGCAACACATTTTCCCATCCTACCTGTCGCTCATATTCACCACATCAAATTTCGGGTTCCTGGCCCATGCAACCGCAACAGCGAAACAGGTATGGTGTGCTGAATGTCACCCTCTTGGTAACTGATTGTCGGATATAGTCATCCCCTCCTCGGAGAGTGTTTCTGGGAGCTGCCGCATTGGCAGTTACGGCATGTCTCTTGACCATCAGCACATTCACCCACCCACCTGCGTCCCCGTTCTTCATCTTCGTCCAGCTAATGGGTATCGTGGGTGCTGGTGCCGGCTCGTATTACCAAACGGCTGTCCTCGCAGTAGGTGGGGCCGTTTGGTCAGCGTTAGGCAGAGTTGGGGTCTGATTATGTGTTAGCCTCTCACTTTGGCGTCTCGGCCATGCAAGCTGTTGTCTCCGGTCAGGCTGCTGTAGGTGTGGCCGTCAGTGCTATTCAACTACTGACCGCGCTCGCGTCTGTGAAAACTTCTCCTGCCGGAGTCACGATAATGCGGGAAAAGGCCGCAGAAACCCGCTCCGCTTTTGTGTTCTTCGCTCTATCCACGGTTTTCTATATCCTCAGTGCCGGGGCCTACGCGTGGCTCATGAAGACACCAGAATATCGGGAGATAAAGGGCGGTCGCAGTACGCGAAGGATCTCCATATCGATGTCTCAGAGTTTTACCGCCGATGACGAAAGGGCTGGTTTGGTTTCTGGACGGTCGAGAGACACGACGCCCAGTCCTGTCGCTCGGACGATCGCAATGATCAAGACCAACCTTCCCTTCAACTTCACCGTTGCGTGGGTGTTTATCGTCACTCTGGTGCGTGGGAAAGAGGCTGGCGGAACCTAATGGTGTCTGACTCGCATCATAGTCCGTGTTCCCGCCAATCACGGTGTCTGTGCTTCCGATGGACCCTGCAACCAACCGCCTCATCTTCAGTTCCCTACACTTTTTTGTCTTCAATGTGGGGGACTTCTCCGGTAGACTGGTTTGCTCGTGGCCCCCGCTAATCATTTGGTCTGGCCGCCGTTTAGTGGCCTTATCGCTCCTTCGCACGCTGTTCATTCCAGTGTTCCTTCTCTGCAATGTACAATCCCCCCTATCAACAGACGTACACCACCCAGTTATTTCCTCCGACTGGATGTTCATGTCGATCCTCCTTGCCTTCGGCTGGTCGAATGGCTATGTCTCAACACTTGGCATGATTGCCTCCGCGTCTGTCGAACATAACCCGAGACTAAAAGGCCGGAGGGAAGATATCGATGTTGCTGCTACCGTCGCGAGTTTCTGCCTTGTGGGTGGACTGACTGTTGGTAGCATGGTTAGTTTTGCTGTGAGCGGGGCCTTATGCAAGTGCAACCCATTCAACTAGGAGCTCACTTTATGCGATGCCTTCCCCGGCCTCACGTTCGATGGCTCCGGCGTCTGTTACCGCGCCTTTACACGTAGATTTTTTTCCCAGCATTCTTCACCTCAATTGAAATTCTGTTTGAGGTTTCAATCAAGCGGTGATCTGTGGTGATAAAAGTCTGCGTATCGACCTTTGTTCCACCTTGCCACCTCTTCCACCAACTCTGAACCCCCCCAACCACCTTTCTTTGACCCACAGTGGGCGGACTTCAGACGGAGCTGCACTCACGGATGTTACTCCACAGTTCTTGGTGCAACGTTGACGTCCACGACGAGGGCGAGTTTCGCACAGGTGCCTTGATGCCGATCCATACGCTCAATCACTGTTTCCGGCGAAATCTTTTGTTGGACAGTTGTCAGATAGTTTTGCCGGAGGTGATCTATTTCCAGGGCAAACCTCGCTCCAGTATAAAGAGTGAGTCGCAGGTTTCATATGCACTAACGATCCCCAGCACCCGCCACCCATGCCATCGCCTTCTGAGGGCCTGGTGCCCCTAACGTCTCTTCGGAAGAGGTGCGCCACTTCGTTCCTATCGTGTGATCCAGTCACTGGAAGTGAAAGTCATTTTTCTAGGGATACCATCGAGCCCTTTCGTTTAGGGCTGAACCCGGATGCCACTCCCTCTGAGGTCGAGATTATGGTAAAAGAATCAGAACCTCAATTGCTGATGACTCCAACATCTGCCAACTTCCAAAAGGTGCCCCTTACGAACGGATCATCAGATGGGATTCCCATCCGTACCACAGGCACGCCATCGAAACGTTTCGAGCGGCCGAATTACCTCCACATCTTCGCACACGCGGTCTTTTGTTGTATTGCTTATCCCATCGTTTATGTCGGGGCGGTCGCCGCCAAGGACAAGTCATTGTTTTGGGCCAGGGTCATTGTCGGGTCATGGTGTGCAGGGGTCGGAGTTGTGATCGGATGGAGTTTGGTAGCATTTGCAACGAAGTACACGGAAGCCGCCAGTAAGCACACTTCCCCCTTTTTTAACCCTGCAGGGTGCCCAACTTGGCGCTTATCGGGTTTTTGAAGCATGGGCCACCGTGATCCATCTGAGTCACAGTGATAACGGGTCGGGCATCAAATTGAAGGAACTCGCACATAGCACGCATAACCCGGAGAGTGCAGTGAGCGGCTTTAGGTTACTATGGAACCGGTTCAGCAACAGGGGCACGGACAGACGTGCTAGGAGAGCTGTCGAGTGGGTCCTTCTGTCTCTCTCCTGACCGAACAGATTCATGTACTGACGCACTGCAGCTCGCGACCGTGGTCGCTGTTCATCGTCTTCTATGTATTCTTAATCTTCGTGGCTGGAGCACTTCCCTTCATTCTTGGTCGTGTGATCAACATCTCGACTCGGCTGGAGCACCAATTGAAAACCTATCACGAGGCAACCATCTGGGGCGACCTCTCTGATTCCGATATTACAGCAGCGGGTGCACGGCTTGGTGCATTTACCGTGAGTCTTCCCACCTTTTTCTTGGTACCGATCTTGGGAACTTGGTCTAACAGAACCAGGATTACGTGCGTACGTGGACCTTAGCGGCGTTCACGGATCGGTCCGCTCTGCCAACTGCTGTGCGATTGAAGTATAATGAAGACAACGTTTATTTCGCGGAGTTGATGCAGTCGCAACTTAAGCCTGATGGGAAAGGTTTGGGGGAATTCGTCCAGAACGGCACGATCTCCAATTTAAACGAACCTGTTGCTCCGTCGATGCAGGGTGTGTCAGAAGGATCCTTGCTAAAGTACGTGGACCGTGCCTAATGCGGGCCTGGAAACTCACGTTCGCACCTATACATGATAGAGTACCACGTTGGGGAATCAGGATGCATTGCGAAAAGCTTCCAGAACCTGAGAAGCATCTGTAAGTAGAACCACCGGTCAGAGAGTGAACGCCACTGACCCATCTGCAGTGTTCCTCGCTCGAATGCCCTATTCACATATGTGATCATCACGAGGGCGTTCCTGGAGGGACTATTCTCTTCGTTTTCAATATCTCTTCCTGATGTATTCAAGACCCCCAACCTCTCACTCTTGAGTCCCAACGATACGTTGCCTTCGGGTATCAGCGGAGAGGAGGTGGCTTACATTGGTACGTTTGTCTCATGTGCTGACGGTTCTATGTTTCGTGCTGATTCTGCTCCAGCCGGGTTCCTGGACAACGGAGTAGCCCATTCGTTCCATAGTCTCGCGCCTATTACAGGCAAGTCAGGAAACGGGTGGGTTACAACGGAAACCGTCCTCGTTCGCTTGAACAACAGCTACACGCCCAACGCAAGTTTCCCCGTGTACGGTGAGGACGTGATAACCGATGCGTCCGGATTCGACAGCCGTATTGGCTACGATGCTGTTGTCTGTGTGGAGGTGTACGAACCTTGGATCGTGGAGATCTATAACTCCAGTCTCGGTGTTCCAACGACGATGAAGATGATCAGCAAATCTGCTAGCACGGATTTCGAGACAGACCACGGGCACAGGGGTCCGTATCTCGACTCGTATACACGAAAGCTGAATTCCACGGGCAAAAACGCCGCCTTCTACGTCAGGTATGGGAGTAGTCTCCCGCTTTAGCTCTGCTGACGTATTTGCCGCAGCCACGACAACAGCATCAACCAGATGCTGAAGGATAACGGTTTGGACAGGAGATATGTGCCCTCACCCACGACGGTCTCGTTTACGGGCAACGTCGGACCGGAAGGCTACACCGAACTATCACCCGAATTCTACGCCGACGTGCGAGGGAAGGCCGACGCCTCAAACGCCCTTCCTTTCCTTTCTGGTACACGCCCTATCGTCGTGCGAGCGTACAAGGATGTGGTCCTCGCTTCTGCTTCATTCCAACCTGGCGTTCTTGCCGGGGTATTGAGCTGCACGCTGCTCCTTGGAGTTCTCGCGGGATTCCTCGTTCCGGCTTTACCGTTCGGCATCCCACGAAGAGGGTTTGGGCTATTTAGTTGGGTGGCTGCTATACAGGGCCAAGAGTTGGGTGGAGAGCTGACGCGGAACAACGTCAATCGTCACATGGAACTTGACGAACTCGAAAAGACCCTGGGCGAGGGGAGGGTGCACTTCATCGTCTGATATTCAGTCCTTACATTCTCACGACATTCATTCTTTTCTGGTTCACCGGACCGCAGAGTCCGCAACCCTTGCATTCTTTATTTAACTAAGTACGCTCATTTCGCGAATTGGTCTGATGGGGGTCCGTCTGACGATTGGACCTCATTCCCTTGAACACCAAAGTTCTGGTACTTCTCCCCGTTTCTTATCCATGCCGTGAAGGGAGGTGTTGAAAGAAGCCTGGATTTGGCCGTTTGGTACTCAGAAGCCGACTGCTTGATCATATGGTACGATTCACTTCCAGGCAAACATCAGAGGGTGCAGTCAAAGGGTTTGCGACGCTTACGTATCGATACTGGACCGAAGAGGCTCGGCCGCCACAGTCTGCAGTGCGTCCAAGATGGATAACTTGGAAACCCAAGGTCTAGCCGTAGATCAGTGACTGTGATTCGGCGCTCCAGATCAACGACAAACCTGGATTTTGGTTGGTACCGAAGTTTCGGTGGAACCCCCCTTTTAAGTCCGTTTATCAGAACTTGGTGGCCTGGTCTTGTAGGAGATTCGGCGATCCAGCACAGAGCTGGGATGGATGATCAGGCCTGCACTGAGACGTGACGGGGGGTTTGCTTACAGTCGTTGCACGAACTCACTTTATCACTGGAGTTCAGAGAGCTACGAGAGTGGGCGAACGGGATCGAGGTGAAACATATCGAGGGTTTGTTTAGCTTGTAACAATCGGGAAGACCTCTGAAATGCGTCAGTTCAGCGAGGGAAGCGAAACGATCATCCACTTACCCTCGAGGTCTTGTATTCGCCCCCAAAACGCGCGCCGGCAATCATCTAAAACAGCGTCCCGAATATCCTGTGGAACTTCCCCGATGATAATGGAATCGGCATAGAGCTGCGTGAACAACAGTGATCCTAAGGCACCCTGCAAACCAAGCACGTTCCAGGCTGCAACCTTGTCGCTACATGACATTGAAGCAGTTGCAGGCGAATCCGCGCGACCAGGCTTCGTCCTGAGAACTCCGTAGCGATGATAGTTGTTCCTCCCCCTCCATGGGACGTTGGATGGTTGTGTCTCAAACGGGGTGGAGTCCTTTAGCCGGGCAATTTCAGGATCCTGGGAGCTTGCCAAAAACCGCATCGAAGCATCCCCGCCTAGGGGATCTGAGTACACGAAAACGATGGGTTTGATTGACGCACATGGGACTGTAGATATGTACATGTGAATGCGCACTGTGTCTCGAAGTCGGTACTTTCCAGGCGTATTTTTCTCGATCCAGCACGATGTTTCCCCAGATGCGCAACTCCTCATCCGACACACTTCATCGAAAAGCCATAACACTGCACCGCGCCTGGCCAGGACTTCGGCGTGACTATCGTTCACAGACTCCCCGCGCCCCGATAATCTATTCGCAGGAAGGCATTTCGAACCCGTCGCAAGGGATATGACTTGGTGTCTTTCTGGAGACACAAGGATAAAGCCGGCGAGAATCGTATACTGACCAGGCGGGGGTTTGAACTTCAAAGAGGTGTATGCATCGTTGACGGCGGCCGCTAGACAATCAGGATCCACCATGTCGTCGGGCGTGGTCGAAAAACGAGTTGTCGGTAAATCCCGTCTCACCAGGTGCCTGGTCGGATGCTGATCAAGTCTACTCCACCTGCACAGCAGGTCTTAGGTCAATCTTCGAGGCTCAGCCGTTATTCGATTTTTTTTGGCCAAGTGCAAAAGGTGGTACTCGAATAAGCCGTCTCCGAATATGGTTACGGGAGTCCTCGTGGGGTGTGGACGCTCTACTACCACTGAATCCGTGGCAACCTGCTTGCTTCAACTGGACTCTATCCCGCGTATTTAAGTCTTCCGGGCAGTACAACCTCGACCTCTTGAATTACCTTCAAAACCCGACCTTCCGGCTTCGTTACATTCCTTGTAAGTACACATTCCCCTCCCCTCCACCGAATCGTTCCGTTGCTCGCGCGCCACAGTTTTTGGGCTTGTGTCGCTTACCGCTTCATTTTAAATAGGGGGAACAGTTTCGCCAGCTCGTTTCAAAACCCAGACATGAGGGGCAAACGAGTCACAGGTGTAAGTGGTTCGGGTCAGTTCCCTCAACGGAGGATGTAACCTTTTATGAAAACAGTCGACCACTAGGACGAGTTCGATTAAAGAAACCCCAATCCAACCGGAGCCACCCATACCGCCCCCACCTGGCCACCCATCCCCCGGCACCAGGTTGCCGTCTCCTCCATCCTCCAACAATAGTGAGCAGGGTGAAATCTATGAGGATAAGGTGGGTTAAACACATTGGTGCCGTTAGTCACTGAATCTAAACGCCGTTCAGGAGGAGTTCCAACTTTTAGATGATGGAACACCCGGAATCACGGAATCCTTCGAGCATGAAGTGAAGACAGCGCCACTTTTCACTCGCGACGCGAAACTCTCGGCCGGGTTCTGCCCACACAGATCACAATACGGGCTGCTGGGGTCTCTAATGGGAATCAGGCGAGTCTCGCCCAGACGCAGTAACGGGAGGGGATCACCAACTCATACTCTATAGGAATAAAACCCGAACGGAGGTTCAAGTGGATCCCAGGCTGTATGTCAACACCGTAGGTTTTAATGTCTAAATCCGATTATTTCCAACCCACAAACCTGAGTTTCTTAGAATGCGCCATTCTCAGCGATCATATGTGGTGTCCAAGGGTCCGGAAAATCCCACACCGTGTCGGTGTTGTTGGAGAACATGATGGTCCCGAATTGCAAACAGCTCGGGTCGCTCGAGAAACCGCTTGCTGGCCTTGTCCTCCATTTTGGTACTGGAGGGGATAGCTGCCTCCCTTGTGAGGCTGCGTGGTTGGCGAAACCGAAGTACCATGGCGTACGAGCACCGCCCGTCAGGGTGTACGTATCGCGTTCAGTTTTGAATCGAATGCGACGCGTATACGCGCCCCTGGGAGAGAACGTCACAGTGGAACCGCTGTTGTTCGCTGAAGATGAGCTCGATGCACAGGCTTTCTTGAGCATGATGGCAGTCGAATCATCTGACTCCGCACCGCTTTACATGCAGGTGTTCCTCGTAGGCGAACCCAATTTGTTGACCCCAGCCGCACTAAGTTACCATTGAACAGAGCATTCTCAGGGAGTTGGGGGAGGACTACACCTATGGCAAATTCCTGGAGAAACTCGAGGCCCAATGTGAAGAGTTTACTAAGATCCAGCGAGCTCACCTGGACCAACGAATGGCATTGTTGAAACTCTTCACAAGTACCGAGCCTCACGTACGGCCGCGGTTCGCACCGGGTCAACTAACGATTGTGGACCTGTCGGACCCGTTCATTGACCCCAAATCTGCTTGCGGGTTGTTCGAAATAGTTACTCGAATCTTCACGAGAGCAGACCTTGGAAAAGCAGGCAAGGTGTTGTTGGTGGACGAGGCGCATAAGGTACGTTACTGTTAATCCAGTAAGCCAATGGATGATCGACCGTGCCCCAGTATCTCTCAGCAAGCGCGGGGCTCACCGAGGCCCTTTTGTCTCTTTCGAGGCAGATGAGGCACTACGGCATGCGAGTCATCATTAGCAGCCAAGGTATGTGGGATCCCGATACAAGGTTCTACTCGAAAAGTCAGGGTATTGAACGAATTCCCGTAGAGCCCACTGTCGTGCCCCCAGTTCTCTTGGATCTCTGTAGCGTGGCCTTCATGCACCGCTTCTCCTCAGAGTGCTGGTGGGATCACATCAGCAAACATTTTTCCGCAGATCTTTCGAGCGCATTTGATGAAATCGTCCGGCTGAAGGTGCGTCCGATCTTAGAGTGGAGCTTGCAGACGTTTAGATCGCGAGCGCAAATCCTTTTTAGACCGGCCAAGCGATCGTGTTGGCGCCGTCGGCCCTCGCGATGTTGCGTAAGCCTGATCAGCCAGAATCAGACCCTATGTTGTTCCAGCTCGGCCGCCGATATATGTTGGTCAAGATTCGAAAGAGGGTGACGAAGGATGGGGGTGCCTCGGTCCTGGTGGTTTAAGTGGTAGCCGGTAGTATGGGTGTCAGCTTTTTATATTGGAACACGCGCATAAGTAGCACCGTTAGTCCTCAATCGTTGGTAAGTATACCTATGTATACTACGGCGGAATGTGGTAGATTTGATTTTGATGTCCTTTGAGTAAGAGCACACGTAAACGAATTGTCCTTGGAAACGAGGGCAGGCGGGAGCGTGCACGGTGAGTAAGGAGACAAGCCTCGATGACGCTTTCCCACCCGCTTTCGGTCACACTCCCTCCGCCTGTCTGGCCACCAATCTCTTTCTCCTCTATCGCGGTCGCACGTCCACCCGTAGTGTCGCAGCGGGAGGCTGCTGATTGAGGTTGGCTAACGGAGATGGCTGCACCCTCTTCAAGACTTGAGACGAAGTTGCCTGCAGTTCGCCTTCACCCCTTGCAACCCGGGACAATCGAAGGCGTCGAAGAAGAAGACGAGGACGCGGTCATCGTGGAGTTGCCGCCCTCCAACAAATTTGCTTTTACATGGCCCTCAAATCTGCCTACGTCCCCCACGCTGCCCAATCTTGATCAATCCTCCCTGTTGGCCCCAGAGGTGGACGCGGTCAACTTCTCCCTCGATGCTCCACCCCTGCCCACACACAAGAAAACACCTTCGGACGAGACGGAAGATACCGCACTAGCCTACAGCACCACCTCGGGACGTGATACATGGGATAATCCGCCGCCCCTACCCAAGATTTCGCGGGCATTTTCTTCTCCCACTCCAGCCCAACTTCGCCAACTCGGGAATCCACGTCGATCCATCTCGGACAACGAATGGAATCCTAAACCGCTTAATTCGACTCCAGACTTTGAACAATTCCACGACCTCTCGCTCGAACTCGCAGATTCGGTCCAGGTGGTCGTTCAGACTCTCCTCCAATTCTGCCCCCCTCAAGTATTGGATACAGCGAAAGAGCAGTTCTCAGGATGTTCGATATCGGTTCCGACCCCCTCCATGTCGGCGATCCTCACGAGCATGAAACACCTGAACTACATGTCTGCCCACATGTGTGCCTTTGGTTTTCCTTCGAGTACTTCGTACACCGAGGTTACACCTCGGAACCCCCCTGCCCCCATCATGAGCCACTTCGATATCGGGGAGATGCTACAAGCCGTGGGAGATTCTTTGAGTGGCCTAGCCACGCAAGCAGGCATCGACCTCGTTCTCTTCCACCAAGACGCCGGAATGAAACATGTAGCTGTCAAGGGCGACGAGAATTGTTTGTCATACCTGTTGTCTTATGTACGTGTGATCGCGACTTGGGTACTTACCTTACTCACGGAGAGCATACAGATCGTTCGTCAAGTCATCGGGACGGCGGGCAATGGTGACTACGTCGAGATTGGCTTATTTATCGAATCTGTTGCGGGGGAAGCGAACCAGGATGCTGAAGGAACGGACGGGCCTAACTCCATGAGTTCTCCCACGTCACGCCTGCGATGCACCTTTTACATTGCTCATCGTTTCTCGTACGCCGAAGCCAATTACCGGCCGACGTCAACACCTCCAAGTCCTATCATTCCGCAGGATCCTGGACTAGAGACCACAACCAATTCGGGTCGCCCACCGCTGACCCTCAACAACGCGTTTATGTCACAACTGTTGCAGCAGGTCGGCGGAGAGTTTTTCACAAACCTTCAGCCACAGGCGTTCAGTCTGGGTCGGGGAAGCGAGTTGACTGTGATTCTTGAACATGGCCGGATCGAGGACCCGCCTATTAACCCTGACTTCGTCCCTTGTGGTAACGTCGAACTCGCCCCCGAACCCACACTCCAGGAGCTGGCTGCGTTTTCCGAAACGTTACGCGGGAAGAAGGTCACATTATGTGCGAGCTCGCGTGGTTCTTTTGCCCACCACCTCTCGAGTTACTTGACGGCTTGGGGCCTGGACGTCAGCCATTATGCACTTGATCCGATCCAACCACAAGGTCCTCAAGATACGGATAATGACGCTTCGTTTTTCCAACCACCGACTGGCCCTTCGGCTCCCCAGACCTCTTTCGTGTTGATCGACGATAACATTGAAGTCCTCAAGGAGAGTCTTCAGGCCATCAAAGCGGACGCGAATGGTCAGAATCAAACTTCGCCCAAACCTCGTCCCTCCCTTATCCATCGACCAAAGTCTACACCCCAGCTGCTCCGTGGGTTGCCGAGCCTTTCGAGACTGGTGCACAACACCACCGTTGTCCATTTCACTAGTCTCGCCAACTACAAGCGCGTCAGAGATATAGTCCAGTCTCTCGTTGTTTCGTCTCAGAAGCAATTACCGGAGGTTCTTGTCGTCCCCAAGCCTGCCGGCCCACGACGAGTCTTGACCGCACTCTATACTGCTTTAACGAAGCCCGTTGTCGATCCTTTCTTCTCACCTATCGCCACTTCTCCTGCAACTCCTGCGAGTCGCAATCCTTCGTTTTATTTTCCTCATGACCAGCAGAAGGGTCGACAAGGGTCGAGACCCACCGGTTCGACCCGCCGAACTGACTCGGATAAGTCCATGAAACCACAAGGGGACCGTGAATACGCCCCGGTTCCGCCGTCCCCTCTCTCCATTTCGGATAGCATCGAATATTTTTCCGAGACGGCAATGAAACTTGGCACTTCACCCTCGTCAGGGCTCGTCATCCAAAGTCCGGATGGTCAACCCGCTGGTATTTTCTTTTTGCCTGGGTCAAAGGGCGGAGGGTTAGGGGTCATCCCCCCCAAGACAACCACTCAGACACCGACGATGGAAAGGGACCGAGGACAGTTTGTCATGACGCCACGTCGGCCGTCTGAAGAAGTGGGTGGATATACGAACGATACTCCTCGACGGAGCCCCAGGACGCAGTTGACACCAAACCTGACCGAACTTCCGGGTTCCGTCGACCGGCAGCTCAGTGGAGACCATCACCCTCACTCACAAGGGACTCATTCGACCAAGAAGGTGGACACACAGGCTGAGGGGACATCGCAGAAAAGTTCGACCCCTCCCGTGTCCCCTGGGACCCGTGGTCCGGGGATAAGCAATCGGCGAAGTAGCAACGGCAGAAGGTCGATCGGCGGAGATTCCAAATCCACTCCGTCGAAGGGTTCCCAAGATCCAAAAATTGTGCCACCAATCAGCGTCCTCATCGTCGATGGTATGTAAACTGCCCTGCTATTTTCCCCTTCCCCGTGTACCTTGCTCACCTGCGTCCCAGATAATCCTATTAATCAAACTATTCTCTCCACGTTCATGAAGAAGAAGAAAATCAAGTACGATGTCGCCAAGAACGGCCAGGAGGCGGTACAGAAGTGGAAATCTGGAGGATTCCATCTCATTTTGGTATGCGCCCTCAACTGGCACCGTCTGATGATTAAAATCTGACACGTAATTGGAAAGATGGATATTCAGATGCCTGTCATGGATGGAATCCAGGCCACCAAGGAGATTCGTCGTCTGGAAAAGATGAGCGGGGCGCCTGGATACCCCAATAGTCCAACTGGAACTCCTATTTCTGAAGGAGAAAAGACACCGTCAGATTCCACGTCAGAATCACGACAACCTTCGACTCCCTTCCGTTCTTCTGTCATCATCGTTGCTCTCACGGCCTCATCATTACAAACCGATCGAGTCGCGGCGCTTGCGGCTGGTTGCAACGATTTCCTTACGAAGCCGGTGTCACTGCAGTGGTTAAATAGCAAGATCATCGAATGGGGTTCTATCAAGGCGCTACAAATGTGGGCTGACATCCGGCCGGAGGTTGTCAAAGGATTCACGAATGGACAACAAGAAAAGGCCCGGACGGTCGCAACGAAGTTGCACATGCCAGAAAGAAGGATGACACCTGGCACACCCAGAAGTCGATCTGCGTCACTGACCAAGCCTCCGCCTGGACCATCAAAAGTGACTCAGATCACTGCCGATACGACACCAGAAAAGAAGGGTTCAATGGGGAAGGCATCGACGGATCCAAGAAAATCAGGTGGGTGGGGGGGTAAGAGAAATGAATGTAGTCTGATTCCTTACGTTTAGCCTTACCCGAACACGCGGACGAAGGCAAGGCAGGTGGACTGCCTGCACAACAGGATACAAATCTACCCCCTGAACACAAGAATCCCGGGTGGAATGGCACTGAGGAGACCTTGGACACTCCCACGCCGAAGGAACCAACATCGGGGGGAGCTGAAAAAATGCCAAGTCCTGGTGAGCACATCCCCGTTCATTTATTTTATACACGTGCTCATCGTTCACCCAGGTCGATCGGCACACCCTGAGGACAAATCCGAACAACCCCCACCTGTAAAACCGACCGACTTCGCGGATACCAACCACCATCGGCACGATCCCGGTGATCCCCCCAATGCTGAAGGTCAGAGGCACTGACGGTACTGGGCGGCCCCCGGAATTTGCATCTCAATAGCTGTTCCGTGTGCCATCATCCTCTATCCGAGGGTCGCCGGGTTCATCCGCGGTCTTTTCCATACCAGGTGATTTCGTGGGATATGCAGTATATGTTTTCTTGGGTTTTTCCTTTATCACTATGTGGGGATCTCGCCCCCGATATTCACCTTCACATTCACGGGATACTGGTGTTCTTCATTTTTCGTTTTACTGCGGGTCGTGCTTTGTTGGGAAAGTCTCATTCTGTTAGAAATCTGTCGGGTTTTGGAGGTCTGGTCTTTTGGTCTTTTCTTTTCGGGTCCACATCTGTCTCATCGTTGTCATCCATCGTTCGTGCCTTCTCTTGCTGTGACATGTCTCCATTTTACTTATCTTCTGGTAGTTCTTGAAGTTGTCTTTCCATTTCGTTCTGGGTTTTAGGTTAAGGACTAGCGTAGCCATAAACACGAGGCCATGTTCTTCTGAAACTTGAGCGAAGGCTGGGCCTCACTGCTTTCCTTCCACAGAGAACGCCCTGGCAAATCTCGGCTGAAGAGACCATGAAGGGCCCCCCTTTCGTTCATCGAACCGTACTGGTGTAGTTCCTGTTATCCTCGCGGTGATCGACGGAGGGGGGACTAATGCGCCTCGACCCCAGCCAAATGGTGGGTCTCAACCATGTCATAGCCCGCCGAGTTGACGGTGGTGTCATAGGTTGGATCATCTTGCGTCGGTTGGCTGACGTTCATTAGGATAGAGTTTGTGATCCTCAGTGATTTAAGTTACCAGCACCCTGGCGGGACAATGTTCTGGGGTGGGTTCTTTTCGAGGCGCATTTGTCACATCGATGCATCATGTGAGTGGGAAGCGAGTGTTCCGTAAGGGGAGGTTTTACACGACGGGAACGAACGGTGGGACCGGATCGTTGGCCCGCCCCTTGTGAGAGGGGTTCATTTCGGATCGCTGGCCGTTTCAGGCGCGCTACTGGGCGGTTCTGGGCACCGTTCTCGATTCATTCACTCGTTCGTGATCCTCAACACGAGTACTTGAAGGAGTTGTGGTGTGGAACGCCACAATGCCCTTCTCATTTTACCACCCCTCCGATGATCTCGTTGTCCGGCGGAGAGCGCTGGAATGGCCAGATACCATCCGGGATCTCCAACCGACCGCGTATGTCTGAAAACATGCTGTCCCAAGGAGGAAATTGCTCTAGAAGGCGTTTCGCCTGGGCAAATGAGTTGTCAGTTACCTCAACGGATGATTGGATCAGCTGACGGTCAATGGGGATCGCCGTGGCGGTCGTACGTTTTTTGGGCACCAAAACGGGGCAGGCAGCTAGGCGCCGTGATTCTACAGCCATCTGGCTAGCGTAGGGATGATATCAATGGCGTACCAGGAACGTGTTCTCGTCAACCTGCATTCGCCTCACTCTCAAACGCGCGCCGGCGTTCGAGATCGCTTACTCGGCCGGTGGTGACATCAAAGCTGAATGCTAGGATGGCATGCCTCGCGTTGCGTGCGTTCCCAGTTGGCGGACCGACCACAAGAATCGCGGGAAGTGCAACAGGGTTCCTTTTTTGAACTCCGACGACAAGCGCTGATGATCGGCTTCACCATCGCTGGAAGAGCACTTTCCCAATAGGGTTTTAGCTCACCAGCAGGCGAAACTCGTTAGGTCACTGTTTCAAGCCGGGGTGCGTGATGTGATGAGCACGCTTGGGGTGCGAGGAGTGGGGGTGTAACTTATAGAATCGCAGCCGGGGCCCTTGGATTAGGTCCATGGAAGGGTTTCGAACGACTCGGGCGGCTTATCAGGGATCATCCCATTCCATGGGGATGGCCAATGACACTCGGGCGACGATCGATACAGTGAATTCAAATACTGCACGTGATCATCACTCCCGTCCCACCGGCGCTCGGCAGATAAGACAATGGACGGAGATAAATTTCCAATCGGAGCGTAAATTTTCAAAGGCGACATATTTCAATCTCCGACCAGAGACTTCAGCGTTCCTCAAATCGCGTCCAAGCCCCGGTCGACTTCATCCTTCTTCACATTCCACCACCTATCATCGACATGGTCGATGTTCAGGACGGTGACGCGCACACCCACAAGCGCACTGCAATACCTCAGCTCTTGAATCCTGTCTCTTCCTCTACGACAAAACGTCAAGAAGAACACGGATTCTCCACCTCTCGAGGTGCTTTTCAGTATTCCAGTCTCGCTCCCGCAGTCCGATTTAACCTCGCTCGCCCAGATTTGTCCCCCTCAGGTCCAGGGAACTACAGCTTGCGCGCTGCAGAATGGGGACGAGGAGACTCCTCACCTTCAAGCACTGTCCATTACGCTTCTTCTCCAGACACCAACGGGAGTGTCCGTGCCCGTAGCGCCAGTTACTCGACATACGATTCTGGACCACGGTCCAATGACGGCGGCGGTTATCTGATGACGTCATCATTTCCTCCGGTCTTCTACCATCAGACGAGTGTGAGCAGCACCCCAAGTCCTGCCCCACACACTCTACGGTCAACACCGGTCCTTTTTTGTCATGACGGGCTTGCGGGTAAATATTCCGATAACTTTGAGTTAAATCATCACTGATCAATGTCATTCTAGGGAACCATCAGACTCAAAGTCCACCCGAATCACCGCGGCCTGGAACCGGTCCTCCAACCCCTAGCGACGCTTCTGGTAAAGAACCCTGGCCAAACGCCCGTCACTCGGTCCGTACTATCATAGGGGAACCCCACCAGGCTAGCCCAGTACCAGGTATGGTTGCGTACCGGCCATCATCATATCCACAATCCTTCATCCCTGTGCCGATCTTTATGCAAATGCCGCCAGCACCACCGAAGCGACCAAACAGTGAGGAAGAGGAGAGTTCCAGCGCACCCAGAAAGAAGCCTAGAAACAGTAGAGCGAAGGCAGACGGGTCGGTTGGTAAGTACTTCGATGTTTTCAAGGGGGAATTTATTCCATAAATATACATTTAGCCCCAAAGCGGGGATATACCGCGAAGAAAAGGAGTGAAGCAGCGCAAATTGCCGCTCAGAATGGTTTGTGTCACTCCAATCCAGTAATTACACTCGACTGACTGGCGATGACCTAGCAGAGATGATGACATCAATCGCATACCAGCCTCAGCAAACAGAAGGGGGAAAGTCTGTTGAAAGTTAGTCTCTCCCCCAATTGTCGTTCCAAAGTAACCAATTCGCTTAGAAACCATGGCCACACCTGCGAGCAACAGCAACACCCGACCTCCACCCATTCTGGTAGAGAAGGGTGGGAAATTGCACCCTGAGCTACAGTTTGCAAGGTGTATGTCGCATAGATATCGCAACGAACGCTTCCCTCGGTGCGTCTCATGTACGCGAAGGTGGGCCGGAGACACGTGTCGGTTCCAATCGATTCGCTTCTTCTTGAGAGACGAGAACAAAGTCATCGTGGGCATCAGCTTCGTCGAGAACCAGAAAGCCGACTCTCCAACGATGGATTTCCCCAAGAAGTGGAACGTACCGTTGGGCGCCAGTCACGTCGGTCGGGTCAAGGTTGGATTCCATTTGTCCACATGTTACTTGCAATGAGCTAACACAACATCAGCGAACGGTAGCGCGTGCACTGTTACCGGTCTTGAAGACCGAGCTGGAACATCTTCATGTCCCGGAAATCATCCGTAGACCCAGAGAGAGTGAAGTTCGTGCCACATGTGGTAAGGGTATTCCCATTTGTGTCGTTGGCTGGTTTGTTGACTAGTAAACAGATACCTGCATGACTTCCATCTTCTCGAGTAGTTGGATGTGTCGTCTCTGTGGGCGAGAAGCATGTGCGGAATGCTTCGAGCAAGTCAAAGTCCTCACAGACAACAGTGGCGCCGAAGACGCTGACGTCTTTGAGCTACAAGCACGTCGTGAAAAGCACTCCCGTAGGAACCCGTTCTTCCTCGCCTGCACTAGACGGAACGAGCACCAGGCGAAGGACTTTTCTCCCATGACTCGGTTCTGCAAAACAGAGCTCGAGGTTGTGATAAAGGAGATGGAAGAACTCCTCGCTACGCCAGACCCGGATCCTCCTCTCCCTGGGGATGGCGAGGTACCCGACCTAGACGTGGAGATGAGATCGGAGGACCAAGCTAATTCTCCACCCAATCACCGTCTCCTCGAATTCAAGCGCGAAGACCTTTCATACGATATGTTTACGAGGCTCTGGGCCAAAGGAAAACCACTGGTTGTGACCGGTCTGCTTCCTCAATTCAAGATCAACTGGACCCCAGAACACTTCATCGAGAACTACGCTTCGAAGAGTTGTCTGGTGATCCAGTGCCAGTCGGATATGAACAAACGGATTACTGTCGGTGACTTCTTCAAGGAATTCGGGAAGTACGAAGCACGAAAAGATTGCTGGAAGTTGAAAGTAATCCTGCTTGCTTATTCTTATCCTTCATTGTGTTGACGGTACATACCAGGACTGGCCACCATCAACCGACTTTAAGACCGCTTTCCCGGAGCTCTATGCCGATTTCAGTCAGGCAATCCCGATGCCGAATTACGTGCGTCGTGATGGGGTGCTCAACATCGCGTCTCACTTTCCTTCCAATACGGTTGCTCCTGACATTGGTAAGATCGCTTCTCAGTCTCGACCGCTTTTTCTCCTCGTGATTAATAACATTCATGCCTTAGGCCCGAAAATGTATAACGCCATGGCGTCATCAGACACCCCGGGAACAAAAGGATCGACCCGTTTGCATATGGACATGGCGGATGCTGTAAATGTCATGCTCTATTCTGCCCCAACCCCCGACGGGAAGCCTGGGTGTGCACTTTGGGACATCTACGACGCCTCCGATGCTGGGAAGATTCGGGACTTCTTGAAGAGCAAGTTCAAGGGCAAGTTCCAGAACGATCCAATCCACTCACAGATGTTTTACTTGGACTGCGACTTGCGGAAGGAGTTGTACGAAGAGTTTGGGGTGAAGAGTTACCGGATTTATCAAAAACCTGGAGACGTTGTTTTCATTCCGGCCGGGTGTGCCCATCAGGCACGTCGCTTCTCCCCGAACTCACTGTTTTCGCAAGAATCCTAACCCGAAAACGCGTGTCAGGTGTGTAACTTGGCAGATTGCATGAAGATTGCGATCGACTTCGTCAGTCCCGAGAACATAGACCGTTGTGAGGGCCTGACCAAGGAGTTCCGCGAGCAGAACCAAAGCATGCAGTGGAAAGAGGATGTGCTCCAGTTGAGGACGATGATGTGGTTTGCCTGGTTGTCGTGCCGGCTCCACGAGACCACCCAGGGGAGTGAGAAGGCCAACGCAAGTGGTGCCGTGGCCATCGCATCAGTGTCGAACAACAAGTCCACTAAGCAGGCGAAACAGTCCCGAACACTGCCAGACCCTGGTCCGATGAACGTCGACGGGACCATGGCGATGGTCCCCCTTGACTGAGCGTGTTTGTGACTTACGGGCCTTCGGTGTGGTGGATGTTTCATATTATTACTCTTCGCCGTGCATCTGCGCATGCTTTTCCGTCTTGTTATGTATTTTTGCCGTGTATTATAACCGTTTGTTCGCGGTCATCTGAGTGTTCACATATTCATTTCCAGACTTATGTATCGTACGTTCCTCCTCGTGCACTTAGATGTAATCTTATTGTATGTTATCGACCACAGCTCGTAAGCGCTGGGGTGAAATCTTAGGAGCGGAACGTCGACAGTGTTACCTCCGTTTCGGTTTTTTGGACGACTAGTGAGGATGTCAGGGTACGACGGAAAATGGTGGACTTTGACGGCACTTACCCGTAGGCGATCAACATCCATCTCTTCTGCTTCGCGTTCACCGTCGACTTCACGTTTCCCCGGTTTTGAGGGTGATGAGGGTGTGTTTGACTGTGTCAAATCCCACAGGCGCAATGCACCATCTTCGCCGCCTGTAATGAGACACCCCGGGACTTCATCGACCAGGAATGAGCGAACGATCCCGTCGTGATGTGAGGGGTACGTCCTATCGACGGTCCAAGGTTGTGATGAAGGAGGCGACAGGAAAGAAAACGACCCGCTGGAAGTTTTTCAGGTTTAATGGCGGATCCGTGTCATTTGGTGAGATTCGCGTACGAGTTTGAACCAACGATTGGCATCAGTCGATCTTCGGACAGATAGCAGCCGATTAGATAGTCGGGTTCCCATGAGTACTGTGCGAGAGGTGTGATCTCCTTAAAGTTTGGTTCCAAAATCTTGTCCAATTCGGAGGTCCAAAGGCTAAATGTCTCCATATCGCTCGCGGCCCACGCCCCATCATGGTACCACCTCGTTTGCGCGACGCTGCAACCCCAATTCACAACGTGTTCAACTGCCTCGTCTTCGTCTTGTTCCGCTGTGTTGGTGATGCTGAGTAACCCATCCGATGAGGCTGAAAGGAGCCGATCTCGGACCGTTGGGTGGAAATGGAGAGACGTGATGTCGTCCGAGTGGGTGGATGTGTGCGAGAAAATCGGAACTGTTGGTTTCCTGGCGTCCCAGAAGTATATTGAGGCATCTTCGCCATTCAGGACGGTTCCAGTTGCGATTGTACGACCATCCAGAGAGGCGTCGAAACTGAGCAATCCAACGCCATCGGGCGAAAACACTAGTTAATCACACTCGATTTGAGCTGATCAACCACGAAAGGATGAAAAAGGAAAGAAAGAAAAGCCTGGCGGCGGCATGTTTCGGAAACGCACTTTCGATAGAAGGAGAATTTGACCTGAGGTCCCAAATCCTGGTATACCCGTCCTTACCGCAACTCGCGAGCGTTGGGCTAGACCCGTTCGATGTCGCGTGCAGATTGATAGAACGTATGGAGGTCGTTCCGCCTGGATGACCCCCCAGGGTGGTCAGGTGCCGCAGATCAGCCTTGGCATAGAGGTGAATCGTATCCGCAGGAGAAGAGGCAGCAGCCGCATAGCAGCTGGGCAAAGCAGCTATTGAAAGCACGTATGCTTTGGAAGGGATTGACCCTGTGTGCCTCGGACAATGCATGATGGGGGATTCGGTTGCGGGGGAAGTTTTTCGGGTGTTTAGCCGAGGCACAACAAGCTTCAGCGGAGCTAATTGGGCGAGATCAACGCCTATCAGCGCCCCATGGTCGGTTCTTCCCACGTTTTTCCTTCTTCTTCGCTCTTTCCTCTGGTCTTCGTCGTCTCCCACGTCGCCGTCGTCCTCTGCTCACCTCTCGCCTTCAAACCACATTCCTTACTCGACCACACTCCTTTCAACCCTCTCGCCACAGAGAGCAAACCACCTGCCTGGCAACTCCGCCCGCTTTCTAACCAACTGGATCCACATTTCAGTTCCATTCTTCCGCACAACACATTATTCGTTATACATATACATTTCTCACTTCTAAGCAACCATGGTCAGATGTGCGTGCGCTTTTCTCTCGTACATCTAGTCATGGTGGGAATGAACGCTGTCGGTTGTCTAACTTTTGCATTTGACAGCTTCGCGCTCGCACCGTTTGCCACAGCGCTTGGACTACGCTCTCATCCCTGCACCCTTAGGTGAGCGTTCGTGTCTCACGTACTATGGAATACTGGTCGTAGTCTGACACCGTATTCTCTCCACCGTCCTGCAGATCTCACCTTGCCCTTGGTCAATGAAAAGTCACCACTCCCAGCCATCATTGTTACTCCGAGCTCTCCTAGAAGTTCGACCGACTTTTCGATCGCGTTCCTGGTGCCGGAGCCGAAACAGTCTTTGCGTCAACGAATGGCTTCATACCTGCCTCGACTATACCCCTTCTCCTCGAAGCAACCCATCTCTCTAGCCACCACCCCCAGCAAGAGTAGCTTCCCCTCGTCCGTTCCCTTCAGAGCCCGTTCGATCATCATCATGTTCGTCCTGGTGTTTGTTGCGGCCTGTCACATGATCGCTCATAGGTTTACCACCGCACCGAGGATGGATTTCCAAACCAAGGGGCTCGGGTTCGGCGAGGTCGATCTCTCTGATGCGCATGTCCACGACAGCCCCCCAAAATTTCAACCCGACGTTGAGAGGAGTGTCGGCCGGTCCGGCTTTTGGGGGACGCACGGTGACGCTGCAGGTGTGGAAAACGGAGAAGATGATACCAATACTCTCCCAAAGATAGCTTGAAGAGAGGTGTTTGTTACGGTTTACGATTACGACTTCTTCCCCTCCACGTTCAATTAGGGCTTTTCAACGGCGATGATGAGTAAGGTTTCTTGAAACGAAAGACTTTACTCTTCGGGCTGTGAGCGAGAGATGTGGTTCGTTCCATTATTTCCTCCTCGCCTTCGTCGGCGAAATATGTCCATTGTTGGATAAGCACTTTTTTGGATGATTTGTCAGGGCTGCTGCGTTCACCTGTGTTTTGTGTTAGCTGCCTTTTTTCCTCCCATCATACACGCGTTGTTTTCCCTCAGGGTGTGCGGTGTGGTGTTATTCGGCTCTACCTCCATCGTGTGAACCAATGTGTCTTCACCTCCTTACATCCATCCTTGAATCTTACCCAGAGCTGAAACATGGGGGACGTACGGAGTCGAAAGGAACGAATGTTTCCAATTCGTGACCGGTAAGCTCAGGTCAAAACGTTCAAGGAAGCAAGTTGATTCTTCGTAAAACTGCCAATACAGTGCGGTACTACGCGAGTAAAATCAGCCCACAGAGATGATTCTGAGCATCTTTCCACCGCATTTCTGCGATCCAGGCAAAAACCGCGGATTAGAGAGCGTTGTGTCCACCAGTCGAACCGAAACCGGCACCACCACGTATAGTCTCCTCCAAGTCCTAAAAGTGGGTCATTGAGAGGTTCGGGACAAGAAGGGAGTCGGCTTACATCAACCACAGAAATTTCCGGAGTGTAGATCCGTTCGATGATCAACTGGGCAATACGATCGCCCTCGTTGACTGGAGAAAGAAATGTAAACAGATTGAAGGCGTTGTGTGCATGAACCAGGAAGCGAACCCTCAAAATCCTGGTCTCCAAGGTTGAACAATAAAACATACAAGATACCACGGTAATCGGCGTCGATGACGCCAGCCCCGGTATCGATGCTGAACTTCGCGGCTGGTAGATTATTCCCCATGAGTAACGGGGAGGGAAGTTCTCGTGTTAGGCGGCACCCACCAAGGCCACTTCGTGGGGCGACGCGTCCATATGTGCCAGGAGGGACCGCGATTGAAATCTGGGTATCAATGACGGCTTTCCCCCGAGCCGGGATAACTTTCTTTTCTGCGCTGAACCGTATATGAGCCCCGAGCCTTCAGAGTGATCATGTACACCAATATTCGACCTGTATAAATCGTATCCAGCGGCCAGAGCTGAACCACGGGTTGGAGCCCGGGCTTTCTCAGAATGTTTCTTGATCAAGAGTCTATGCGGGGTAGCGGGTGGGTCAAGTTCCTCGCCTAATTCCGACGTGACCTTTCGCTTTTTGGTTTGCTGCTCGTCAGACATGGAAGGTGTGATAGGAGGGGCGGGGTAGTAGATTGTTGGTTTGTCCAACAAACGGTTCCTCGTTGACACGACGCGACTGTCACGCTCACGTGCTACGCGTGACTACGCGAGTGAGGAAGGTTAACTATACTGTGATACTGGTGAAGGAATCTCGCCGCTGAGCTGCTGTCCATGGAGTAGCCACCGTGGGCAACTATACACGGTAGATGGGATGACTATGGCTGGAATTTTGCACGAGACTAACTGTCGTCGTTGACCAGGGGGTGACAATTTGAAATTTCGTGCGGACAATGAAGAGCCAGACTTGACGATCTGGAAGCCCATGGCCACAACTTGCTTAGCCTCCCTGGAGGTGCGGATTGTGGGTTGAAATACAGACCAAAATGGCGGAGGGCCGCTCGAGTAGAATTAAATGTATGCCTCTGCCACTCTTCCTGTTGCTCACATTTTGGAATGCACCTTGCGATCGCGCTTGAGCACTTTTGAGCTGGATGTTCTTTCTGAGACTGCGGCCGCAGGTACCGGTTGTAAAAAGTTACAACCGGCCGGGGTAGCTCCTATGATTCGTTTCACTGAACCTGGGAGGTTCGCAGGGATGTGGGAAACATAACTAGCTCCTGGGATTTCCAGTGTGTCCACAATCAACTCACGGGGGGTTCTTCAGACTTCGGGTCATTGGGTCAGTGTTGCGTGGTCAGGATGCACCGGAGTTGTCATTCTGGCACGGCAGCAGTGACGCTACACCCTATCTGCTGAGCTCCAGAGGGGGATCGAGCAGTGGACCGGTGCTCTCAATGTTGCGCAGACACAGAAGGCCGCCCGACAGGACTGTTCCGCTTCTTCGTACACCGAGGCTTGATGCGGCCCCGGCGCGGTTGGCTACCACGTCCAAGGTATCAGTCACAACTTCCCCCCAAGGACGACTCGTTACCATCGAACAGCGGGGAATATAGGGGTAAAGAATTAGCCACGTGGAGTCAGGTGTGTGGGGTAGACTTCATACTGATGGGGTCATAGCCTATCGGAAATCGCTAAGGTTACCCGGGATAAAGGGCAGCGGTTTTGGGGTCACTTCCTTTGCCGCTCTTGTAATCTTCCGATTTTTCCGTCGCCCGAGCGCTCCCGCGTGGTAAAAAAAAAGAGTAGTGCGCTTACTGTATGACTCGAGGAGTCCAAAAGCAAAATACGCTGGAATTAGCCTTTCGATGCTGACTCGATCAGGAGGGAGCGAACGTGGGAATTCTGGGCAGCGGCTGTGCCAAAGGAATATAAACGCGTCTGTGGCTTGAGCCCAAATGGTGGCAAGTTGGCGCGTGACTCAGCCAATTTCATATCGAGCGGAGTCTAATAACCTCCAGCCCTCGTCGCCCGCTCGATGTCTACCAGGTCCCGCAACAAGCAACTTCCCATCACGATGTTCTTCAGTACCCCCACCCCGACGAATTCGCGAAAGAAAGACGGCAATACACCAATGACCCGGAAGCGTCGGAGAGAGCTCGAGGCGGAGGAGAGGAAAGACTCTACCGGTGCTGATCCCGCCGAGGTGGAGACTCCGATCCATGCAGACAAACGGGCGAAGCGATCTTCGAAGGTGACACCAAGGCCGACTCCTGGAGGGAAAGGAAAGGCGCGATTCCAACAGATAGATACCCATTCGGGTGAGGAGGAAGAACGGGCTGGCCCTTCGAAACCCCCAACGCATCGTGCTATAAGGGCAGCTCGCAAGGCTGGGAACCTTTTGACCCCAGAGTCGGAGGGTATTTTCAGGGGCGAACCTCCGGAGGACAGTGCGGTGTCGTCTTTGAAGACCCCGCTCGCAGGACTGAAGCTGGGGGCTCGGCATGCTTCGACGGAGTCGCCACCTCCACGGAACACCCGGAGGGACCTACGATCTTCCAACGTCGGACTCCCCACGCCGATTCCAAGCTCACGCAGTATCTCTAAGTCGAAAGCGAGCAACCCGTCAAAGGTTCCGGCGAGGAAGACACCAGAGTCTCCAGAGCCCGAACCTATCATTTTATCGTCTTCTCCGCTGTCGCCGCTAACCGACCTTCCCGATCTACCAGATTCACCTCGTCGCCCTCAGGCTCCTGCTCAGAACTCGTCTCCCATCTTCAAAGTTCCCGCTCTTCCTCTTCATACCCCTCGCAGTAAACGCGTAGAGGATAGGCTGTCGGACTCCAGTCCATCACGACATCCTACGATGGCTGTGGTTCCTGATGAAGGGCTGGTTCCCACGTCGCAGTCACAGGATCTAAAGCCATTCTTTGTTTCCCCTCCACGTCCGGGAGGGACGGCCCTTTTCAAAGACACTACGCCAAAGTCGTTACGTCATTCACAGGGTTACAATAAGCAACGTCCACAACCTCTACCCTCTGTGCTGGCGACTATCCAAGCGAGGGCTCACGCTGGAACTCAGGAGACCGATGTTGTGGTGACCTCCCAAATGGAGGAAACTGAGTTGCGGATGCCTCGTCCCGCCCAAGCCGGACCGTCGAGGACTCTGGCTTTCAGCTCACTTTCAGACAAACGGGACAAACACGCTTCAAGCCGTCACGAACCTCCATTATCAGAACGAGCTGATGTTTTGAGAACCCCCACGAAAGTTACCAACCTTCCTCGTGATGGAAAGGTACATATCATGAGGTAAGTGTCCCGCCCATCTCGCACTCAAGAATTGGAGCACTGATAAAATCTACAGTCCTATTACTGGGTTATTATATTCCCCAAAGAGGAGTTCCCCAACTCATCGTGATGGCGATGGCCCCCCATCAAGTCCCCTACCTCCCTCTTCCATTCCCCCGTCGACCGACCCACATAGGTCCAGCCGCGATGATGCCGCGCTCGATTTCGTTCAATACCAGACTACACCTACGAAACGCAGGTCTTCGATCGATTCTCCGAGGAAGGAGATGAAGTTATTTGAGAGCCAGGCGACGCTGAGCCCTGTGTGGAGTCAACCAAGGTCCTTCGAAAGATGGAGACTTCGAGATATCCTTGATGAAAGCCAGT
>Ga0307515_10003704_pt1 | contig 32078 bp, 28 predicted proteins | sample 17_EM_MG_FD_194513 | JGI IMG/M metagenome (GOLD analysis project Ga0307515, IMG submission 194513) | Populus trichocarpa ectomycorrhiza microbial communities from riparian zone in the Pacific Northwest, United States - 17_EM | ecosystem: Host-associated > Plants > Roots > Unclassified | place... | reverse complement strand
TAACCTGCTTAAGGAAAACATACTGGATAATCGGGGTTTACCTCCAGCAGGTTATCCAGTATGTTTTCCTTAAGCAGGTTATTGGTCAGGAATTCTTTTTTAAACAACACCTCGTACAATAACAAATCGGGCGAGGCATCTTCATAGGAAGTTATAAACTGGGGCGATACCAGGTGGATAGAATTGGTATACACCTCGAACACGAAGTGGCCGATTGTTTTTTTACAGCTGCCCCTTAAACATAAAATAACCGAATAATAATCTGTTTTAACAGGCAGGCCATGCGTAAGGCCCGGCTGGTTATTGAGCACTGCAAAATCGTCCTGGTTCCAACCGTCGTTAATAATTCCAAAATCTGGCGCGTTATCACCTACCGATGCCAGGTGTTTTTTTAGCGTTGATGGAATATCTAAAACGGTGATCTTATCGCTCATACATTAGGTTTATTCCTGCTCAACCCAGTTTCCGTCGTCCTTAATGATGCCAATAAGTTCATCTAAAGCGTTTGCCGCGCTGATGTTTTTCTTTACGGCTTCTTTACCGCGGTAAAGGGTGATTTTATCAGTACCCGAACCAACATAGCCATAATCAGCATCCGCCATTTCGCCGGGACCATTTACAATGCAGCCCATTATACCAATCTTCAAGCCTTTAAGATGGCTTGTGCGGCTGCGGATCATCTGCGTGGTAATCATCAAATCAAACAAGGTACGCCCGCAACTTGGGCAACTGATATATTCTGTTTTGGAAATGCGCGAGCGTGTAGCCTGCAAAATACCAAAGGCGGTAGAAGTGATCACTTTGGTATCAACCTCAGGTGCCTCAATCCAAATGCCATCGCCAAAGCCATCAACCAATAAAGCACCAAGGTCGGTGGCGGCAAATAGTTGTAGGTTTTGAGTTTTGAGTGCTGAGTTTTCATGTTCCGACTCAGTACTCATAACTCCAAACTCATAACTCCTTTTTACTATAACCGGCACATCCAATCCCAGTTCTTCCATTTTGAAAAAGAATCCGCGTTGGTCGGCCATGCCGTGCAGGGCGTTGGTTTCTAAAACGAATACCAGCGAATTATCAAACGGTAACGAGCCAAAGTCTTCCGAATCAATATCTTCCGGAAAAAGTTTCACCATGTTTAATGCTGATGTTTTGTTAGTGGCCCCGATATATTCTTTCAGTGTAAATAATGGATGACAAAGGGTTTTATCGGCCAGTTTTAACCAGGTTTGGTAGTTATAAAGTTGTTTTAAGTTGCCCGGTAAATTAAACGAGGGCAATTCATCAGCCAGGTAAACAAAATCAACCGATTGCTCGGCCATGTTATATTTATCAAGCAACGCCGAGTAGATATAACCGGCATCCGCCATAATACCAGGATCTTTCAGGTTCTTTTTTGACAGATCAAGCACTACCCTTGGCACCATGTGTCCGCCAATGAAAGCATTGGCCTCATAGGTGTGGCGTTTTTTGTATTCGTAGGGGCTGTGTTGTTGAGGTGAAAGGGAAAAGGTTAAAGGTGAAAGGTTCTGATCTGTAATAATCTCATTGCCTTTTGCCTTTAACCTTTCGCCTTTAACCTTTTCCCTCAAAGAGTAGCGTTTCACCAACTCAATAGCCACCGGTGCTTCTGCTTCTGGTTCTTCGGTTAATGATACGCGGACGGTGTCACCAAGGCCGTCTTCCAATAGGGTGCCTATGCCTACGGCTGATTTTATGCGGCCATCCTCGCCGTCGCCGGCCTCGGTTACGCCAAGGTGCAGGGGGTAGTTCATGCCTTCGGCAACCATGGTTTCTACCAGCAGGCGATAGGCTTGCACCATTACCTGCGGATTGCTCGATTTCATGCTGATTACCAAATTATAATAATTCAGCGTTTCGCACATACGCATAAATTCCATGGCCGATTCAACCATGCCCTGCGGGGTATCGCCATAACGGCTCATGATCCTGTCGCTTAAGCTACCGTGATTGGTGCCAATGCGCATAGCGGTGCCATACTCTTTGCAAATGTTTACCAGTGGCGCAAACTTTTGGTAAATGCGTTCAAGTTCGCCCTGGTATTCCAGGTCGGTATAATCTATCTGGTCGAATTTCTTTTTATCAGCGTAGTTGCCGGGGTTAACGCGTACTTTTTCGACAATACGGGCAGCTACCTCGGCAGCATTTGGCGTAAAGTGGATATCGGCCACCAGGGGTACATTGTACCCACGGGCGCGAAGCTGTTTTTTTATCTCGGCCAGGTTTTTGGCCTCTTTAATGCTGGGTGCAGTAATACGTACATACTCGCAGCCGGCATCAACCATACGGATAGATTGCTCAACCGTACCCATAGTATCCATGGTATCGGTAGTAGTCATGCTTTGTATGCGGATGGGGTTATTACCGCCCATGGGCACATCGCCAATGTTTACCTCGCGGGTAACAAAACGCGAATATTGGGTTAACGAATTACAATAACGGCCTTGCAGCAATTTAACAGCATCAGTATTCATAATAAAATATTAATTACGCAAAGTTACTGTAAGATTGTTTCAATGTGTAAAAGAGTTTTGTTATATAATTCTCTTCAATTGAAGCTCGATAATTTTATGAGAATTTTCGATTAGTATTAATACTTCTATTTCGTTCAGGTTATCCTTCATAAATGCATATCCTGGTGACTTTCTCCTTAACATAGAATAATCAGGATGTTTGTCGATATACAAGACATTTTCACAAGTTAGATTTTCAAAAACGCCAGTAAGTTCTATCTTATCCGGTTCGGTTTGCCAAGTTAAATTAATAGCTTTTTGAGAATTGTCATTTGTAAGAGGAAATGTTTCACCGATAAGCCAATCCCCTTCAAAGCTAAAAGCTAATTCAGTTTTATTAAATTTCTTATCATAAAATTTCTTAAAAAACCTTTCCTGCTTTGTCGCTGACTCAATAATTTCGGCTTCTTTTTCGTTTTCGGCTTCAAACTGCTTGTTTAATTCATTTGAAACTTGATCGATTTTATTATTATAATTATCTATCTTCTTTGCCTCTTCAATTATTTTTTTGGCTTCATCATAAAAGCCATTTTCTATTAAGTTCGATGCGAGGTTGCCTCCTGCCAATGTATTGCCTTTTTCGAAGGCCTTATAATATTCTTTGTTAGCTTTCAAAGGCATTCGGAAATTTTGATAACCAACTCCCAAATTATTCCTCGCATAACCGGCTTGGGCATCAAAAAAAAGCAGTGTCTTGTAATGCAACATACCCAAGGCTTTTAAGTCGCAAATTGAATAACTGTAGGCTAAAGCAAATAAAATATCAATATTATTAGGCTCAAACTCTATCGCTTTTTCTAAAACTAATGCTCTCAAGAAAGGAAGCTTTTGCTTGTTATAAAGTTCCGCTAAACTTCTTAGGCAACTGCACTTAGCTTGTTGATCATTTAAAGTATTATACAAGTCCCAGATAATTGATTCAGATTTCTTAGCATCACCTAACTCATAATAGCATTCTGATATAGCACTTGTAATTTTTGATTTAAGAGTTTCAACGAGAGCCAAGTCATTTGCTTTATTAAACTCTTCTATAGCTCTTTCATACGTTCTGCTATGCTTGTGAATCAGTCCCAAATATTCATAGGCCTCAATTTTTTCCTCGTCATATTTTATCGTTTTTGCGAATTCCTCGAATTCTTTTATAGAATTAATATTGCCATTGACTGCTTTAGTATAGAAATGAAAGTTTTCATTATGAACTTTCTTTTGAGGATCAGTTTCTTTTTGTTGAACTTGGTCGAAGATTTGTTTTGCCTTCTCCAATTCATTAGAAGAATACGCTTGCCAAACATCAAATAGGTTTTCTTCTACCTCTTCAATATCAATTTTTACTTTTTGTTCGCTTGTTTCACTTACTCGTTCATTACTTATCGCTATGTTACTTTCTTTGATTTCGGTTTCAAACTCTTGGCCAGCTATTTTACCTTTGATCTTAGTTATTTTAGAAGAAAAATTTTCAATCTTTTTTCGATACAGAAAAAACAATATAACAACAAACGTAAATATTAATATAGGTAATATGGCTTGGAGAAAGCCTTTTAATAATTCAATATCTTCTTTTGTCATTTATTGTTTTTATTATCAAAAATATAAAAACAATTGACTGTCTAAGAATTTAGAGGATTTTTAAATAAATTTATAGTTTGATAAAAACATTCTACAAATATGATAGCCCAATTCGTAACAGACGATAATGGCAAAATAATTTCTGCGATCATTCCTATAAATAAATATGAAGACTTTTTACACAAGCGCCATTTAAAGTTCGAATTAACCGATGAATATAAATTAATGATGAACAAAATGCTGGCTAAGGAAGCTAATGAAACAACCAAATACGTTTCCTTCGAAACCATCAAAGCCAAGTTTCTGAAAGCCTGATTAACTACCCCACCTAAAACAACCTCTCCTTAATCACCAGCGTGCCCGCCATCATATCATGTAAACATTGCTGCTTCTTGTTAAAAAACGCCAGCAGGTAGCCGATAAAAAAAGTAAGTACAGAGAATATTTTGCACAGGTTACGGGCTACGGCTTTGCCAAACGTAATGCGGTCGCCATTCATGTCAACTACTTTTATTTTAAGCATCTGTTTGCCATAGGTGGCCTGTTTGGCCGAGCTTTCCATCACCATGTGGTAAATAATTTTAGCAAATGGTATGCAGGCCAATAAGCCAAAGCTGGCTGTCATGCGCGTTTCCTTATCCTGCAATATCAACAATACCACCACAAAAATAACCACCACAAATGCGCCAAAAATTATAAACCAATCTAAAAATGAGGCCAGCAATCGCTGGTCAAAACTGCCGAAATACTGCATAAGAAGGGCGGGTTTGGCAAAGCCAAACAGCTCCCGCAGTTCGGCAATTTCCTGGGCTTCCTTGTAATCGGGCATTTCGTGCGTTTTTACAAAGTCGGCCGGCTGTATTTTCCGGGCCTTTAGCTCATCAATACTGAAAGGCCCTTCGGGCTTGCCATTGATCACTAAAATGTAGTTTGGATGCATGTGCAGGAGATTTTCTGTTAAGAATGCTTTTGGTGCGAAAAGTTACAAATAAATTAGTATCAAGTAGCGAGTATCAAGTATCAATACTTTTAAAAAGTATTGTCATTTAATTCAAATTTTCCCATCAAGCACCTTGCATTTTATTTAAGATTTCGCGCTCAACTATCCAAAAAAATCTTGATACTTGATACTAAATACTTGCTACTTTTTCCATCAAGTACCTTGCCTTTTATTTATTATTTCGCGCTCAACTATCCAAAAAAAATCTTGATACTTGATACTCGCTACTTGATACTTCTCAAGATACTTGATACTTGCGACTTGATACTATTCTACCATGCATTACGAGGACGAAACATTTACCAAAGCCCCTGCCACGCAGCTTACCGGCCGCAACCATACGTACGAAAACTGTAAATTCGTTAGCTGCGATCTGTCGCACACCAACTTGTACGGTTTGGTTTTTATCGACTGTGTATTTGATGGCTGCAACCTGGCGCTGGCCGATGCCACCGATACCGGGTTCCAGAACATCCGGTTTAAAGATTGCAAACTGAGCGGACTAAACTTTGGCAAAGCCCGCGACTTTCTGTTCGAAGTGTACTTTGAGAACTGCATTTTAGATAACGCCATCTTTTACAAAAAGAAAAACAAAAAAGGCCGGTTTACCGATTGCTCCATGACGGAGACCGACCTCACCGAAGCAGATTTAACAGAAGCTAAATTCATCAACTGCAACCTTAACCGGGCCTTTTTCAGCCGCACGATACTCAAAGGAGCCGACCTACGCAGCTCCTACAACTACACCATCGACCCGGATGATAATACGATTAAAAAAGCCATGTTCTCGCTCCACGGCCTGCCTGGCCTGCTGGCCAAATACGATATTAAAATTGAGGGATAATATTCTGGCAGATATTTAGTTATATGTATTCTTCGAGATAAACCTTATGCGAAAAATTGTACTATTTTTTGGATTAATATTTTTAGCCAAAATCAACTATGGCCAAACGACAGACCGTATTGGGGCCTGCGTTAAATTCAATGAATTTAACAGCCTGGTTCTAAATGGTGGTGTAAAAAAAGAAGAGGCCCAAAAACAATTTAAGGCAGTAGTTAAACAGATTAACCAATGGCTTTTTGTACGCAGCCAAATAGATGAGTTAAATGACACATGGATATTTCCGTTGAAGGGATACAATTACCATGCGATTGGCGGCAATGGCGATGGTTATTCAGATAAAGGCTACCATTACCTTGATGGCAACAAACACGGTGCTCATCCGGCACATGACATATTTATAAACGATAAAAACCAGGATTGTATTGACGATCACTCTCATAAATCGGTAGATGTACTTGCCATAGACCACGGTATTGTGATCGGCTGCAGCGACACATGGGAGACCAATAGCGATCTACGGGGTGGGAAATATATCTGGATTTATCATTTTGTTTATGGCTATCATAACCCCGGAAGCAAGGGAAAGAATGACAATTCAACCGATGGAGTAATCACTTACTACGCCCACAACAGCGCCATTTTTGTAAAGCCTGGCAACGAAGTTAGGCCCGGCCAAAAAATAGCCGAGGTTGGGCGCACCGGCTACAATGCCTATAAAAAACGCTCGCCAACACATTTGCATTTTTCGGCCTTCCGGCTGGTTGATGATATCCCTGTGCCCTTTAATCCTTATCAGCAATTAAAAAAAGCTAAAACATTATGAAAGCGATTTTAATGCTCATAATAATAGGGTTGATGAGCAGCCCGGTTAAAACAGATAATGTTATCACCCGTTTTAAGCCACCCACAGGTTATAAACAAAGTGCCGTAGCGCCCGGTAGCTTCAGTGCCTGGCTACAGAATGTACCGCTGAAACCTAATGGATCGCAATGCCTTACCTACCAGGGTAAGGTGGCCCGTACGGAGGGTTATACCGCGGGCATAGTTGATTTGAGTGTTGGTAAATACGACCTGCAGCAATGTGCCGATGCTGTAATGCGCCTGCGCGGCGAGTACCTGTACAGCCAGAAGAAGTACGATGACATATCCTTCAACTTTACCAGTGGTTTCCGCTGCGATTTTGTGCATTATGCCAATGGTTACCGTTACAATAATGATCATTGGATACTAAAAGCCAAAAAAGATTATGGTTACGATAACTTTATGCGGTACATGACCCTGGTATTTAGCTATGCCGGCACCTTATCGCTACAAAAAGAATTGAAGACCGTAAGCAATCCATCAACCTTAAAAACCGGCGATGTGTTTATTAAAGGCGGCTCGCCGGGGCATTGTTTTATAGTGATGGATGTAATAGAGGATGCGGCCCATCATAAAAAATTCCTGCTGGCGCAAAGCTACATGCCTGCCCAAAGCATCCAACTGCTCCAATACCAGGAAAATCCCTGGTTTAGCCTTGATGAACCAGCCTACATCCTTTATGGCGAACTGGTGAGCCCTGCATATTTAAAACGCTTTGAGTGATCGCCGTCATTTATTAGCCTACATTCTCCTTATACATTTGCATGCACCGTTCAGGTAAATTGCATTTACAAAAAGGGGCATGGGTATTGCTATTGAATGTATAGTTAACCAATAATGATCATGAGAGAGTTTTTTATTAATGGCCTGCACATTTTTGTTATCGTGGTTATAGGTGGCTTCATCATATTTGGCACTATGGCCTTAATGGGAAAATTCGATCACTGGGATTCGCGGTTTATTAGAAAAGCACAACTGGCTTTCAGTCGCTTAAGACGTTATCTTAACCGCAAACGTACAAAGCAACAAAATCTTCAGCAGGATAATCACAAGGATACGCGCCATGACCACCACGCACATCACGAGACGCATACCAATGATGGCCAACCCCTTCAATAAAGGGTTTATTCGCCAAATTTCAAACTTGCTTTATCAATCAATAACCTATATCTCGGCAATATATGTCCTTCAACACTTACCGACTTTAATGTACCGTTAACCCTACAGGATTTACCTGCAAAGCTTTTTAAATCATCCAACGATATTCCCGGCACCGGTACTATATATTCAAAGGCAAATATCGACGTGGCCTTCCTATTGGTGGCGGTAACCATTAAGGTGTCAGCTTTATCATTATGAGGCATTATTTTATTCATACCGAAAGCAACAGTTACTGACCGCCAGGGAAAAATAATCGTATGCCCGGCAAAACGGCTTACTTTCTTCAGGGCCTCTTGCTGGGTAATTCCCCCTGAATTCATCAATCCCGACTCGGAAGTGAGGTACATATATCTAACAATGGCCGCAGCATCCCAATCAATTTTATCATCGGGAATAGCTTTCAAATAGGTTTCAGATAAATCGGCGGCATCTTTCCAGTTTTCATCATTTAAATAACCTATCAGCTTCTGAAATTGTTCTGAAGATACCAGTTCCTGGGCTTTAACATTTTTAAAAACAGCAAATAGCAACAGTAATAAAAGGATAGGTTTTTTCATAAAAAAGGCAAAGCATATGTGATAAAGCTTCGCCTAAATATATAGCTCAAAAAACTATTATTAAAATTTATTTACCTTTTCTCCACCCTGTCATAAAACCCGCCGAAGCTGTTATTTTTAACTGCCTCTTCGTTAAAAAAATCGCCGGGGAAACCTAATTCAATTGCGCTGGCATCGCTCAGCCGTTTCATCTGGTTGGCGCTCAAGGTAACATCAACTGTTTTTAAATTATCAAGCAGCTGGTCTACCTTGGTAGCACCCACAATGGGGATGCACGAAAAATATTGCTGGCGGGTCCAGTTTAGGGCAACGTGGCTTTCTGATACACCCAATTCGGCCGCAACTTCCATCACTACTTTTGTAATCTTTTCGGCGCGGGCATTCAGCCGGTTACTTTCGGGTTTTATGCGGCCTTTATCGCCTTTTAAATATTTGCCGGTAAGCGCACCTCCCGCAAGTGGGGCCCAGGGTGTAACCGTCATCCCAAAATGTTTGGCCATTGGTATCAGCTCGCGCTCGGCAGTGCGGGCCAGCAGGCTATACTCAACCTGTAAGGCTATAAACTGGCTCCAGCCCATGAGTTCGGCAAGGGTATTGCCTTTGGCTACCACCCAGGCGGGCGTATCGCTTATAGCGGCATAGGTAATTTTACCTTGTTTTATCAGGTCGTCCATGGCGCGCAGCACTTCATCAATGGGGGTAATATTGTCCCATATGTGCAGGTACAAAACATCAATAAAATCAGTTTTCAGGCGCTTCAGGCTTTCTTCTACACTACGCATCATGTTTTTACGGCTGTTGCCGGATGCATTGGGGTTGGTTACGTTATCTTTTAGCGTGTACTTTGTTGCCAGCACAAAATAATCACGGTCGTGATTGCTCATATAATCGCCTATGATCTTTTCGCTGGTGCCCAGCTTGTAAACATTGGCGGTATCCAGGAAATTACCTCCTGCGTTAGCATAGGCATCCATAATGGCAAAGCTGGTTGCCGCATCGGCACCCCAGCCGCCTTCGGTGCCAAAACCCATAGTGCCCAGGCACAGTTCAGAAACTTTAAGGCCCGATCGGCCGAGTAATTTGTAGTTCATAGGAGCCCCCTCTAAATCTCCCCCTGAAGGGGGAGACTTTTATTTTTTAGTTTATCGATTTTATCAGTTAGCCCCCATACACCTAAGTAAGAAAATTTAAAGCCCTCCCTTTTAGGGGAGGGTTTGGGTGGGGCTCAAACAATAACAAAGGTGCTTTGTAATATTAAACAATACAAATGTATTACCATGAAAATTATAACACTCCATACCCCGATTCATATCCACGAGTTATTTAACATATTGCAGCATAAGCTTAACGCGCTTTTTCACGAACGCAGGCAGGTTGATGTTAACTTTGCCATCAGCGGGCATAACGATGTTATTGAGATAAGCCAGCATGATTTGTACGATGGTGTTTTGTTCAAACTTGAGATAGTTGGGCAGGAACTACATATTACCCGTAATGAACACTATGTTGACGATGTAAACTCCCTGACGGTAGAATCTATCCTGAACGACCTGTTTGCCGACGTGGCGGGTAAGTACGGCACCGACCTTGTGCAGGAAGGCTAAGCGAAAATTTGAAATATAATTTTTAGCTTTAACAGAAAAACTACCTATGCGTAATATATGGTACCTGTTGATCTGTTTTTTATTAGCATCGGTCAGCCTGAACGCGCAAGCGCCTGTTAAAGCCAAAGCGCCGGATCCTTTGCGGGGCGAGCCGGTTGTCATTAACCGCGATACCCTGCTTAAATTGTATACCGGGCAGGGAATGTTTAACGTGCAGGAACGCGCCGCCGTAGTTACCAAACGGATTGAGGCCCTCGTAGCGCGGATGGATTTTAACCCCGATTCGCTTACGTTAAAAAACGACAGTACATTATCGGTTATTTATTACAGCTCGCAAATTGTGATGGCCATAAATAACCAGGATGCTACTTTTACCGAACTTAACCGCCCGCAACTTGCCGCCAGCTATTTACTCATCCTTAAACAAAAACTGGGCAACTACTTTACCAATAATGGCACCAAACAGGTGGTAGTAAATATTTTAGAGGCCATAGCCGTTATTGTACTGTTAATAGCGCTTATATGGGCACTGTTTAAAGCCTCGCGCTGGTTAAAGCTAAAACTATTAAAGGCCTGGGAAACCCGGATGGATAAACTGGCATCACAGGGAGCGCCAGTGGTTTACGCGCACCGGCTGCTGCCCGTTGTTACCGGCTTGCTGCGCATAGCACGTATCGTTGTTATTATTTTGCTGGTGTACCTTGCACTACCTGTATTGTTTTATATTTTTCCATCCTCAAAACCCATTTCGGTACAGTTGCTGGGCTATGTGGTTACGCCTTTTAAAAGCATATTGTTTGCTATTCTACATTATATCCCCAACCTGCTTACCATTGCGGTTATTTACCTGGTAACCCGTTACATTGTTAAACTGGTAAAATTTATAGCCAACGAAATAGCCCTGGGCAATTTTACTATTAAAGGTTTTTATGCCGAATGGGCTATGCCAACCTATAACATTATCAGGGTGTTGCTTTTCGCGTTTATGTTTGTGGTGATTTTCCCTTATTTGCCAGGCTCCGATTCAAAGATTTTTCAAGGGGTTACTGTCTTCCTGGGGATATTGTTTTCGTTAGGGTCATCGTCGGCCATATCCAACATGGTAGCGGGCATTGTGCTTACCTATATGCGCCCCTACAAAATTGGCGACCGCATCAAAGTGGGCGAAGTTATGGGCGATGTGGTAGAAAAAAACCTGTTGGTTACCCGCCTGCGCACCATCAAAAACGAAGACATTACAATACCAAACGCCACCATATTAAGCGGCCACACCACCAACTATACTACTGTGGCTAATACCATGGGGCTGATACTAAATACTACAGTTACTATTGGTTACGATGTTCCCTGGCAAACAGTGCACAATCTTTTAATAGCTGCTGCCGAAGCTACGGATGGTATCCTGGCCGATAAAAAACCTTTTGTACTGCAAACCGCACTCAACGATTTTAATGTGAGTTACCAGCTTAACGCTTATACCGCTTTATCAAACCAAATGGCCGGCATTTATTCGCGGTTGCATCAAAACATACAGGATAAGTTTAACGAAGCCGGTGTGGAGATCATGTCGCCGCATTACACGTCGTTAAGGGATGGCAACCATATCCAGATTCCGGATGGCTATGTGGCCGAAGGGTATGCTAAACCGGGGTTTAAGGTTGAGTAGACACATTTAATGCAAAACAAGTTTCATTTCGCTTTCGTTTCACCGCGGGTCTTCCGCCCTTTTGCCCTATCGGGACGTCCGGATACTATTGGGAAGACCATATATCCCTAAACAAAAAAAAGACGCATGTAATGCGTCTCTACAAAAATCTTATGGGTTTAAAACCTTATCCGTTTATCCAGCTAAACTTGTACTCCAGCATGGGGTTTTTCATCCTGTCGGCAACGCGTAGTAAACGGGTGGGCAGGTTCATGATATAATCACGGGCCTTTTCGCCGCTTTCGTTAAGGTCGGTAACACTTTCAATGTGCCAGTCTTCAATCAGCTCTTTTAATATGTCAACATAATCAATGGCGGTATAAATACCTAAACGCTGGGCGGCATCGGTAAAGTGACCAAAAGTCTGGCCTATTTTTAAACCTACTTCGCGCAGGAAGTGGGCCGGCATTACAATTTTTTTACGCATCATATCCTCAAAGGCTATCATGGCTTCGTTAGGATCAACCTCAAATATTTTTTCGATAAAGTATTTGTAGGCTTTGGCGTGGCGGGCCTCGTCGCCTGCAATTACACCACACATTTTCGACAATAAAGTATCGCCATCTTTTTTAGCCTGCGATGCCACACGCCTGTGCGAAACGTTAGTTGCCAGCTCCTGGAAAGAGGTATATATAAAGTTGCGGTACGGATCGGTACCTGTGCCTATATCAAAACCATCGGCAATAAGGTATTGGGTAGATACCTCCATCATGCGCATATTAACCCGGCCCGATAAATAAAGGTACTTGTTAAGCAAATCGCCGTGGCGGTTTTCTTCGGCAGTCCAGTGGCGTGTCCATTTCATCCAGCCGCCATCTTCGTTTTTCGAAACACCATCAACCATAGTAAGCCATGATTCGTAGGTTGGCAACGCTTCTTCGGTAATGGTATCGCCTACTAATACAGCAATAAGATCGTAACTTAATCCCTGTGCGCTTTCCTGTAGTTCTTTAATTTCGTTAAAGAAGGTATCTCTTGAAGAATCGGGTAAAAAATCAGAGGGCTGCCATATCGTATCAACAGGTTTTAAAAAATCATACATCTTTTCGAGCATGAATTTTTCAATGTGGCTCATTACTTCCCTGCGTTTTTCTACAAAAAATTCCATAACAAATTATTAGTGTTCAAAGGTAACATTTAAACCACAATAAAGTTATATCATTTTAAGGCTTAATAAGCTATTGCGTCTTTCATACACGCGGGCAAATTATCCGTCGAGGGCTTGCCCGTGAATATCGAAAAGGAACCATTATAGTCCCAAAGCATCCCTGGAATACCCAGTTTTTTTAGTGCCACCCTCACGGCTTTAATATACCTGCACCGGCTGCCTAAATCTGCGTATTTATTATACACGCCATATTCGCCGCATATTATTGGCACGTCATATTTATCGCCCCAGGCTTTCACAATTTGCAGTTTATCATTTACCGACTGTTCGTTACCATCGCGCCGGTACATTTCGTGGTTACTTTCGCCGGGGGTGCCTTTGGCCCGGGGATCAAGTGCTGGAAAATTTTCCGCACTATAAGGAAATGATACCCCGGTTGTGGCAACCTGGTTGCCTACCCAGCTGGCCCCCTGGTGGGTAAAAAAGAAAGGTTCGTAAAAGTGAAATGTGTATATAATATTTTCATCGGCAAGCCTTACAAAACGGCTTAATTCATATATGCTGTTATAATTGCTGGCGCCTATAATAAGCGTGCGTGTTTTATCTACTTTACGCAATGCTGTTACAACATTATAGGCTACAATTTTCCACACATCGGGGCTCATGTGGGGCGGCTCGTTATATAATTCAAAAAACAAATCATCGGCACTCACATTCGCATACCTTTTAGCAAGTTTCGCCCATAAATTGATAATTTTCAGGGTTTCGGCATTGCTGTTTGTATCATTTAAATTGCCATAATGGTAATCCAATACCAATTTAAATCCGTACCTATGGCATTGCTTAACCACTTTATCAATGTATCCCAATATTTCTTCGGTTGGTATGTGTGCCGTTTCAAAGTATGTAAAAGCTATTGGGAGCCGTATGCTCCTAAAACCAAGCCTTTTCAGCAACGCAAAATCAGCATCTTTTATAGCGCCCTGGCTTAGCGGATTTTTGTTCCATGTTTGCTCGAGCCATGAAAAACTGATACCATTGTTAAGGCTTGCAGCCCGCCTGAAGGCGAGTGCCCGCACCTGCATATATTTTGGACTGCTTTTTGCAACTGGGCAGCTTGTTGTCATGCATAATAATATTAACAAAAAGTTTAAAAGCAGCTTAAAACATATATTTTTGTTTCGCAAGCATATTATATTCATCACCAATTAATTAGTTCAAGCCTTCATTTTAATTTATATTTTCAAGATAGCGAATAATGTTTGTTCAAATTACAAAAGAAGAGTTAATCAAAGAGACCTCAAAAAAAGCATGGTTCCAAACTAACAACATTGTTTGGATGATTATATTCCTTTACCCGCTTTTTAGTATAGTCGATTTTATATATGCGCCCGATGTTTGGATACAATTTTTTATTGTAAGGATAATTACCTGCCTTATAATTTATGCCTTACACAGTTACGTGCAATACAGAAAATACAATTACCGGATATTGTTACATGTTAGCATGTTGCTGCTATCGGTAACATCGGCGTTGCTTTGTAATATTGTAAGCGTATCTAATTTAAATATATATTATTCGCTTTTTGCTACCCTGGTACTGTTTTTTAACCTGCAGGTTTTTTGGGAACCCATCAATTCAATTATCCAGTTTATGCTGGCCATTTTGTTTCTTGCCGTATTTTTTAACATGCAGCATGAGTACAACCTTGATATCGTGATAAACGGCGGCGGACAGTTGTTTTTTATCATATCGGCCATATCATGTATAGTGCCCAACACCCGCTTCAAGATAATGCAACGTGATGTGCGTTCGCAGATACTGATCGAGAAATCAAACGAACAGCTAAAGGAGCAAAATACATCTATCAATGAAAAAAACAACCTTATTGATTTACAGTATGAGCAGTTGCGTAGACTTGATGAGCAAAAAAACAGCTTTATCAATATAGCCGGGCACGATTTAAAAAACCTCATTGGCTCTATCACCATGAGCAATAACATGATCAAAGAGGAAGATTACCGCTTAAGCAACGATCAGAAAGAGTTTGTAGGCTATATAGCCGAATCGGCCGATAAAATGCAGTATATGCTTAATAAGCTGATGGATGTTAAAGAGATCGAATCGCCCGAGATTAAATTCAACCTGGAGATTTTTGATATCAACGTTGAAGTAATGCATATTTTTAAAGGTTTGTATGAAACCGCCCAACTGAAAAACATCCATTTGGTTGATAACATATTAAAACTACCGCTTAACGTAAAACTTGATAAGGTATTTGCCGGGCAGGTTTTTCAAAACCTGTTATCAAATGCCATCAAATTTTCGCAAACCAATAATACCATAAAAATTGTAACCAGTTTGCAGCGCCAACGCTTTGTGTTTGAAATTATTGACGAAGGTATTGCTATAGGGCAAAGCGAACTGGATATGATGTTCAATAAACTAAAAACATTAAATGATACATCGGGAGTTACCGAAAGCCGCCTTGGGCTTGGCCTTTCAATAGCCAAGTTAATGACCCAGGAAATGGGCGGCGACCTAACATACCGTAGTAATGAAAATGGTAATTATTTCCGAGTAGAGTTTTACGTTATAAATTAATTATTTACAACCCGATGAATAAATTTCTTTCCCTCTTAGCCTTTGTATTTCTTATTAGTACAGCGTCAAAAGCACAACACCTTGTAACTTTTAAAACGCTGGGCCATGATGACGATATGATATATGGCATGAGTGGTGCCAATTCATTTTATTTTAAAATAACGCCGCTAACCGAAATGAATGGCAGTAAAGTGGTGTTGTTTTTTGAGCCATCACAAGCCTTGCTCAAAGAACACTCCTATATAAACGTCGTTATAAATAACAAGCCGGCCTATAGTGGCCGCATGACTAAAGATTCTATCCAAAAAGTAACGCTTACCTTAACCAGGGCCGATTTATCCAACGATAAATTCCTTAAAATACAAGTTAAAACCCTGCTAACCATCACTGATGATGAGTGCCGCGACCTGGACAACCCCGGCATGTGGTTAAAAGTTAAAAATTACTCGTACTTATCTCTGCTACGTAACACCAAAGGTTTTTTTGATAATGTAAACATTAGCAATTGCTTCGATTCAAAAAAGGCTATCGTTTACCCTACAAACCCTACCCTTCCCGATCTTAAAGCCGTGGCATGGGCTTACTCCAGGTTAAAAAAGACACAAACCAGGGATATCATGGTTTATGACGAAGCCCATGTGCCTGATACCCTCAGAAATTATATTAAAGTTGGTACCGTTGGCTCGTTAAACGCCGATTCGCGCGGGTTGTTAAAAGTAACCCCGCAAAACGGCCAGGGTTTATTTTACCTGCATAAATCAATGAGTATGGTTACTGATACCAATACCCGTTTGGTTGATATTAAAGGTGTACTTACCGCGGTAAAAACAGCAACACAGGAATTGCAGCCAAAAGAGATATTATTTGTTACCGGCGGTGATGATAAGGGTTACGAGAAAGCCATTACCGCATTGGGTAACATGAATATTTTAAATTCGACCTATGGTGACTACCTGTTGATTGAAAAAGCACAAAATACATTTTCTAAAACTATCGACGAAAACCGTTCAAAACTTTCATTAAAACAAATTGGCGGTGTAGCCGACTTTTTATCAGGTATCGGATCGTTAAAAAGCGCATACTCGTTTAAAAACAGCGATTTTAGTTTTACTCCAAAAGAAGTGGAGATTCGTTTTGTGGCCAACTATAGTGCTTTAAGCGCAGGCGACCGTGGGTTTTTTAACATATACCTTAATGGCTTGCTTATCAACAGCGAAAAACTTGACGGTACCGGTAAATTAAATACAGCTATTACCATTAACCGTTATCAGCATCATAAATACAATACCCTGGAGGCCGAATTCAGGTTTTACCCAACCAGCGGCCATTGCAAGGATAGCTTTACCAACTTTTTTGCCGAGGTTGATGTTGACAAATCATACCTGGAATCAAAAAACCCGTTTGTAACCAGCGACCTGAGTTTTTACCAATATCCCGAGGCCTTTAACACTGGCACAACACGTATAGTGGTAACCAAAGATTATGCAAAATATGCAGCAGGGGCTTTAGGCGAGATTATTTATGAATTAAACAACAATATTAACGCCAATAATTTCCCGGAGTTTGTTTATTCAGACGAAATTCCAACCGGCGATCTGAAAAAATATAATATCATCGCCCTGTTATCAAAAAACGACAAATTAATGGGCGAGTTTCCTGATGCCCCAATTAAGTTCGACAGGGATTTCAGGCTATATAAAACCGATGATAACACAACGGTATACTCCTTAAATGATACTGTATCAAACGGGCTTGCGCAAATATTTTACGGCCGCAGCAACAACGCCACCCTGGTACTCACCGCAACCGGAACCCACATTGGCGATGCGTTCCTGGCTGCGTCAAAATCAATCACGGAGCAGCTCTCTACCCTATCGAGCAACGTATGTATATCAGATGTAAACTCCAACAAATACTTGTTCAACATCAATAAATCGAGCGAAAACCTGGAGTATATTGATACCAAAAGCGGGTTAACCCGTTTCTGGGACAGCTATAACCTGTACATTTTGTTGGGAATACTTATATTAATATTGCTATCGTTCCTATACGTTCGTTCAAGAGTTCAAAGATCACAGGATCTGTTTAATGATTAACCTTTTGATTTAGTATCAAGTAGTAAGTATCAAGTAGCAAGATAGCTGCAAATGCGGCTTTCAGTACCAGCTACTTGATACTAAGTACTAACTACCAGGTTTAACCGATCTTAAACTATCAAGATTTTAAACCGGTACCACCTACTTGATACTTACTACTTGATACTAATAAAGTAACTTACATTATATATAATGAGTATTTCAATTCCTGAACTTTTGGTTAATGACGGGTTTATAACACCAGGCGATCAGGTAAAAATCAAAAGTTTTGCAGAAAGATCGGGTATGGCCTACGTTAAAATAGCGCTTAACTTTGGTTACATTTCCCGCAAAAACTATGAACGCTCATTAAGTAACGCCGGTTATCATTTCGCGCAAATTAGGGAGGAGGCTTTTGATACCGAAGTATTGAAAAAAGTTGAACTCAAATTTGCTAATGACCACCTCGCGCTCCCTCTGCGTATAGAAAACAACCGGGTGGTTACGCTTATGGCCGACCCATCCGACCAGCTTTTTGTCGATTTCATCAGGTTTACTTATGATATGGAGCCCGACATCATTGTTGCCTATGATTTGGATATAACGTGGTTTAGCCACAAGTTGCTGGGCGAAAAGTATGTTAAAGCATCCGTTTATGAATTAATGAGGCGAGACCCTAAAAGTTCGGCTTCTACTACTTTCACCACCCCTCAACTGGCATTCATATTTATATTGCTGGGCCTTATAGCTGCAGGGATGGTTTTAAATTTTAAGAACACATCAATTGCCATCAACGTAGTTATCAGCATGTTTTTCCTGGTGGCTATTACCTTTAAACTGTTCCTGGCCCTGGTGGGGTCGCGGTTTGAGTTGCACCAGGCCGTAACCAAGGATGAAGTGCGCGATGTGGTTGATGCCGAACTGCCCATGTACACCGTGCTGCTGCCGGTATATAAAGAAGACAAACTCATTAAAAAACTGATCTGGAACCTGCAAAGCCTTGACTATCCGCGCGAGATGCTGGATATAAAGTTACTGATTGAAGAAGATGATGATAAAACATTAAAAGCCGTTCAAAACCTTGATTTCCCTGCTGTTTTCGAGGTAATTGTGGTGCCTTTTCACATGCCTAAAACCAAGCCCAAAGCTTGTAATTATGGCCTCCATTTTTCAAGGGGTAAATTCCTAACCATTTACGATGCCGAGGATATCCCCGATACCGATCAGCTTAAAAAAGTAGTTACCTTATTTGCCAAACTGCCCGATCATTACATTTGTATTCAAAGCGCGCTTAACTATTTTAACCGCAATGAAAACTTCCTTACCCGCATGTTTACCCTGGAGTACTCATACTGGTTTGATTATATGTTGCCCGGCTTAGATACCCTCGACATTCCAATCCCCTTAGGCGGCACCAGCAACCACTTTAAAATGGATGCCCTTATTGAGCTTGGCGCCTGGGATCCCTTTAACGTAACCGAAGATGCCGACCTTGGTGTGCGTGCTTACGCCAAAGGTTATAAAATAGCCATCATCAATTCAACCACCTACGAAGAAGCTAACAACGAACCCATTAACTGGATCAGGCAGCGCTCAAGATGGATAAAGGGCTATATGCAAACCTACCTGGTACACATGCGTAACCCTGTTGAATTAATCAGAAAGATTGGCTTTAAAGGTTTTTTAGGCTTTAACTTTTTTATCGGGGCCACATCGGCCACGTTTTTGGTTTACCCGCTGTTATTGGCCATATTTATCTGTTACCTGGTTTTCGATTTTTCAACAATCCGCACCCTGTTTCCTGATTGGGTTTTGTTTATGGCTATATTTAATTTGATGGTAGGCAACATCCTGATGATATATGTAAACATGATGGCCGTATTTAAACGCCGTTATTTTGAACTGATATTGTTTGCCCTTGCCAACCCGGTTTATTGGTTAATGCACTCGGCAGCAGCATATATGGGCTTATACCAGCTGATAACCAATCCGTTTTATTGGGAAAAAACCAACCATGGTTTAAGCAAAGTTAAAAATCCTACAAATGTTGTTAAATAAAAAATGAGGATCTCTAAAAGTCAATACCTGTTTATAATAACCGCAATACTTGCTGTTTATTACCTGGCGGTGGGCATTTACATGAACCATTTGGGCTATTATAACCAGGAGAGCATATTTTATATCGAAAAAACCAAGATCATTTTTGAGGGCCTTGGCAACCGTATTAAAGTAATGGGGCTTACCTCGCCATTATTACCCTTTTACTGTTCCATAATTTTCAGCTCTGTAAGTACTTTCCTGGCACCTGTAATAGCATCAGCACTGGGTACAGCCGTTTTATTTTACATCCTTGCCTCTACATTAAAAACACGTATCCAGCACGACGATTTTTACTTTTACATATTTGTCGCCTTGTTTTTTTTACACCCGGGTATCATTTATGTGGCAGCATCGGGCAAGGCTATTTACCTGGTACTTATCAGCTTTTTCCTGTTCTTTTTTAACCTGTTAAAGTTTTACCGGTCCAATACAACTTTCCACGTTTCATTAGCCAGTATTTCGCTGGTGATTCTTATTTTTTGCGATTATAAGTTTGTATGGCTCTGCCTCTTCTTTATACCGCTGGTATTGGCCATTACTTTACAAAGCTTAAACCTTGGCGAAAAGGAATCCATTTTCCGGCTGTTTTTAAGTTTTAACAGCCCATCACTGCGCCGTAAGCTCATAAGCAAAACATTCGCAATTTATATCATCCTGTTTATTTTGCCCATTGCCTCTATCATTTCTTACAAGCTGCTCAACCTAACCCACTCCAACGATCTTAACTACTTTATCGAAAGCCCCTATGCCACCTGGAATGTGTTGGTTGATAAACTAAACTACGATATTACAACAGCCGCAACCAACTACCAGTTGCCCGAACTTTCGGTACTGGTATCTGTAAGGGTTATCTATTTTTGCCCGCTTATTTTGATAGCTATATACCTCTTCCGCGAAAGTACTTACCAGGCTTTAACTATTTTAACTCCTTTCGCGTTTATCGAGTTTTTACACATCAAATACGACAAGCTATATATTACTTATGAGTACTACCTCATTTTCCTCATACTATCGTTGCTTTGCCTTATATTTAAGGCCCTGGTGGTTCAAAATCAAAAGGTTTTTAAAATAATTGTTTTGGTTGCGGCGCTTGTCTCGTTTTACACCGGTTACTCGTTTTTAAAGGGGTCTTTCATCCATGATGAAAAAGCATTTATAACCACACTTGTGAGCGGCGAACATAATATGGACCAGGTGGAAATTATGGACATGGCAGGTTATATTAATACCTTGCCCAAAAACTCACATGTGCTTATGGACGATGCCATAGCATACCCGGTTGCAGCGTTTACAAATGATATCAGGAGGTTAACCCTTCCCTACCAGGACCTGTTTTTAAGCGCCATTGAAACGCCCTACCGGTATGATGATTACATCCTGATTGCAACGGCCAAAAATCCGTTTACCGGCTACACACAGCTTAACAATAAGTATATACCGGCCATTCGTATCGCAAACAGCGGCATTAACTACCGCCGTGTTCACGAAACGGACAACTGGGTACTGTACAAAATCATCTCCATCCGATAAAATTGAACTATTAACTATTGACTGACTTATATTAACCAAGACCTGCTCCACAAAAAGCAGGTCTTTTATGTTTAAAGGTAATAATCAACATTACACCACAGTATCCAGCATTGGCGTGCCCATTACAAACCAGGCTTTACTAATTTTATCGCCGGCCACCTCGTAAATACAAAGAGCGTCGATATGGCCCGGCCCATCAGGAAAAGTACGGGATACCAACTCAAAGTCGACAACTTTATTGTTGAGCACCGTGCGGGTGAGCAGCTTACCAAACAAATCGGGCTCCAGGAACCTAACCAGGTGCCTTTCGCGAATGGCAGCGGCTCCGCTGGCCAGCAGTGTATCCGGGAATTCATAATACAGGGCGTCATCGGCCCAACAGGTCATAAACAAATCAATGTCCTTTGCATTATAGGCATCCAGTTGTTTTTTTACTACTTGTTCAACAGCAGTTTTTGCGGTGTTTTCCATTGGTGATTATTGGTACAGCTAATATAGATGTTGTGGGGTGATAATATGCACAGCGCGCTTTATTAGTCGCCGCCACCGCCGCAGCCGCTACAACCCGAGGATGAGCAGCCTGAGCAGCCACTGCCGCAACCGCTGTGCCCACCGCAGCCATGTGAACCACCGTGATCATGTGAACCATCGTGACCGGAATGGTCGCCATGGGGGCCGCTATCCGTATCGCCGCCGCAACCACTGTTGCCATCATTGTTGTTTTTACGATCTTCATCGCTATAATCGTGCCCCCCCTTGTAAACCGCCACAACCACCAGCCCAATAACCCCTATCATAATAGCCAACGCAATGCTGGTTTCCGATGCCTGTATAAACAAGCCTGCGGCAACAATCAGCATCAGCAAAATAACAACCTGGCTGATACTTCGGGGCTTGGGCAGCAGCCAGTACCGCCCCACATTTACCCGCCTGAAATTGATATCTGTAAAGCGCGTTTTGTTGTTGTGCCAGATATCTGCCGGAGGTATAGTGCCGAAGGTTTGGGTATACAGCTGGTGTGTATGGGTGTAATAACCATCGAATTTAATGGCCTCGGCCTGGCCGCCTTTGGTTGGGTTATGATGTATTTGCTGGCCCAGGGTATCGCGGCATAAATCGTTCCAGTATGATTGGGTGAAGGTTAAATGCAGGTGCCAGGCCTGGTCTACCGGATCAGACGGGGTTACCCCACCAGGAGTGATACAACACAGGAAAATAAACTTTTTATATTCTTCAATCACGCGCAAGGCATAGTTGCGCGGCCAGCCATTTTCGCGGGCCAGCCTGTCCGAAAATTTGAAACCGACCCCAGGTTTATCTATACTATAGTTTTGAATATTTTGCCAGAGCAACTCTTGTTCGGGTATCATGATAGTGCAGGTTATCTGGCTTAAATGTACTTAAACGCCGGCAGAAGAAAAAGAGCGGAAACAGTTCGTTACATTTTATAAAAATGCATTAGATCAGATAAAATCATTAATTTGTTTGAATGAGATTATTATTGGCATTCTCGACAAGCCAACAATAATGTATTCATAAAAAGATGCGATATGGAAACAGTTATTATAGAACTGACTAATCAAAAGGCTTATAAAATTTTGGAAGACCTTGAGAAGCTTAATATCATTAAAGTGATAAAAAGGCCTTCAACACTTTCCTCATTACGAAAAAAAATTCAAACTAAAATGAGTAATGAAGAAATTGACGAGCAACTCCATAATATCCGGGATGAATGGCAAAGACCTATCTGGTTGATACCTCTGCAATAATCAAGTATCTCAATGGATCATTGCCGGTGAATCATCATGACTTCCTAAAAGTTAACACGTTAAAATACACTAATCCCAATAAAGTAGATTATTACAGTTTTTTGGTAATGTACCCGCATAGCGTGAAGGATTGCAATGAATACCGGCCCGGCAGTGGGCAGCAGCCAGGCCGCGCCTAATGCCTTGCAGGCGTATAAATGGAAAGCCCGGGCCCCCCCCGCTTCTACCAGCGGGAGGGACACGCCATAATACGAACATCTCAATTAAACGGCGGTATCAGTAATTTCGAACAATGAATTTTGAATATCGAACACCGAACTTTCTCGTTCATTATTCGATATTGGACATTCGGTGTTCAATATTATTGTAACCTTATTCTTAAACGGGCATGCCCCCATCACAAATTAAACATCACCTTAGCCAGCAACATTCTACCCGGAATGCTGTACGTGCTTGACGTAAACACGTTGGCCGACAAGTATAGCGAAGTATAGTTTTTTACGTTGAACAGGTTTTGTGCGGTCAGCTGTACATCTATTTTAGGTTTGCTGAATTTGTAGCGCATAGTTGCATCGGCAAAAAAGTATTTAAGATCATTGGCTTGCTGCTGGTGGGTGTAATAATGATCGGCAGCAAGGTTGAATTGCAGGGTATTAAGCGGGTTATACTCAATGGCGGCGGTTTGGATAAGCCGCTGAAATTTGCTGCTGCCTGCAACCGCTGTTGATTTGCTGGTGGTTTGGCTGTAATTGGCCTTATAGCTTAAATTAACTGTACTGCTCAGTTTGCTTTCGGCACCCACGTTCAGCGTTTCGCCTACGGTATTGAAGGGCAGGATAAGCCCGTTTTGCAGCTGGTTTAGCCGGGCGGTTTGCCAGGAAGCCCCGGCGCTGAAAGTGGTTTGCAAATCAAAATTATACTTGCTGATGTAGCCGCTAACCGCCCAGGCGTCTGTTTTGTTATCATAGGGCAGTACAACCCGTTGCTGCAGGTTATTGGTTAATGTGCTGGATGCGATATTGTTAGCATAAATATGGCTGTAATTAACATTCAGGCTAAAGAAGAACAGTGTAATGGCTTTGCGGTAGTTAAAGCCCAGGCCCGCGTTTTGGCTCTGGCGCTCGGTAAGGTCGGCGCTGTTGGCATACAGCGTGCGGTAATTGGTGAGGATATAGCCACGGTACACATCCTGGATACTGCCAATGTTGTTGCGCAAACCGTAGTTCAGGGTAAAATAGTTTTCGATGCCGCTTTGGTATTTTACATAAAGCCGCGGGTTAAAGTACAAGCGGTTAAGACTATTACTTAACTGGTAGTAGTCATCGCTGTAATGGGTTTGCTGCCAGCTGAGGGGCAGGCTGGCCTCTATCTTCAGAATTTTGCCGGGTATGTCAAAATCTGCTTCGGCGTATGCCTTGTTACGGCTCCAGTTTAAGCTGTTGCGGGTACTATCGCCAACCGGGTTAATTGCGTTGTTTTGTTGGGTAGCTGATAGCGCCGAGTTTAACGTTTGCGACTGGCTGCTGAACCCTGCCTTATAGCTTTGTGTTATATGCTGACCCGGTATTTTGTAAGCCAGGTAATTGTTGCTGAACCAGGTAGGGATATTTACCGTTTGGGTAAGCAGCGAATAATTAACACCATTGTTAAAAATATCCGGGTTAAGATTAGGTTCGATAACCCGGCTCTCGGGCTCCGATGTGCGGTTAATGTAGCTATACACCTCCATAATTTTATCGGAATGGAAGGTTTTCATCCAATTAAGCTCGTTAGAAAAATTGAACAAATTATCTTTAAACGTTTGGTTTACGGGTACGCCATTACTCACCAGGTTTGAGTACGAGGTATTGTGGTTATAATCGGTTACCAGGTTATCGTTCAGGTAATATTTGTTTTGATTAACGTTCAGGGTAAACTGCGTATGGATTAAATCGGGGCGCCATTTGTTGTTTTGCTTTTCGGTATAGCGGATGGTATCGCCGGGCAGGTAAACCTCGCTCAGGCGGCTGTAATCCTGATGCTGACTATCGCGCAGGTATGATATATTGGCCCGAAGCTGTACATCTTTTTTCAGGTGAACCAGGTTATTAAGGTTAACTATACCCGATTGATTAAACAAATACCTGTTGCGCGGCAGATCCGGGTCGCCGGCAGTGCCTAAGGACAATACCGTACCGGGCTGATCATTATCCAGGCGTTGCATGTGCTCGGTCGAATTGTGCGACACCAGATCGCCGGCCACATCATAGCCCGTATTGTTACCTCTCAGGTAATTAATAGCCTTGTATTTATCCTTAAACATCATGGCATTAAGGTCTTCATCGTACTTTTTGGGCAAGCCCGCACCTATGGTTTCCTGCCCTATCAGCTGTAGTTTGGCATCTTTTTTTATCGTGAGGTTAAGGGCCACATCCTCGCTTACCACCTTATCGCGCAGCATTTTTACGGGCTGATGGTTTTCCATCACCTGCACCTGGTCAACCACCCCATGGGGTATGGTGCCCGTAGCAATATTATATTTATCATCAAGCAGGTTATCACCGCCTATGTACAGGTTGGATATAGCCTTGCCGTTGTAGCTTATTTTGCCATCCTTGGCCACATCAATGCCCGGCAGCTTTTTAATTACATCACCAATAACCCTATCCTGCGGGCTGCTAAAATCCGACACCTTATAGCTGGTAGTATCGCCGCTAACCCGCAGCCGCGGCCGGTTATTTTTTATGGTAACCCCCTGCAGCTGATGCACCGCGCCTGCCAGTTTAAAGTTGTAGGGGGGTGTAAAGCTGCTTACCGGCAGCCCCGCCTTTTTAAAGCCTATGCAACTGGCCTCTAAAGTAAGGCCATTTTTATCGGCATTTACCGGAATCCCAAGGCTGTACAGTCCCCCGGCATCACTGGTGGTATAGGCAATAATAAGGCCTGCACCGTTTTTAAGGTTGATGCCGGCGTAGCTTATTGGCTTGCCCAGGCTATCGGTAACTTTGCCTTTGATGCTTTGGCCAAGGCATACCATGCCCATGAGCATCCAAAATATGAACACCCCGGCGCTTTTATGCGGGCGGCTCATTTTTTCTCGGGAAGCTCTAAAGGGTTATTAATTACCGGTCCTGTACCATTTATCTGAATCCGCATCTGCGGGCCGCCACCACCGCCCGGGCCTTCACCCGGCCCGCCGGCCCGCATACCGCCGCCAGAGCCTGCCATGGCCGACTGTGCAAAAGCATTCGGATCTTTCCGCATGGCGGCTTCCAGGTTCTTAAATTCCTTTTCGGTGGTTTTAACCGCGTCGGTTGGCAGGGCTATTACATTAGGATCGTCGCTGGCATCGTCCATGCCAATCAGCTTAATTGTTGCGCCACCCGGAACCGGGGCTTCTGCAGCCGGCTTTGGCGAGTTGGTTACCTCGTCGAGCCCGTCAAACTTAAATACTACCTCTTTATCGGTATCATAGGCTTCCACAATTAAGCCCGGCAAACCGTTCAGTTTCCACGGCCCGGCATGAAAAGGCAAATCCGGACAAAACCAGGCCGTATAATCCCTGCCCTTGAAATGTCCCGTAGCTTTTTGGCAATGCAAACCCGAAAAGCTGGCCGTATCGGCGCTTATCTTCCAGTCAATCACGGGCATGGGCTCTTCAATCATATACGGGGTTATCAGCCGCTCTTTACGTACCAGTTTATGTTGCAGCGGAAACTGGTAAAACTCGTTCCGGGTGGTAGGCGCACCGCCGGTTACTTTAATATTCACTCGACCGCCATTACCCTTTTGCTCGGCCATCTGGTCGGCTACTTGTTTTTTCATCAGGGCCTCCTGCAACTTGCGGTCGTAACTTTTATAAGCGCTGGAAGTTGCCCCCACAAACAGCACCATATTTTCGGTATATGGCTTATCCCGGTGCGTAGTATCGCGCAGGTGCGAAAACTTGTAATGCACAACAGCCCTGGCAGTATCGGGCTTTTGCGCCAGTGCCCCACCAGCAAGGCCAAGCAGGCAGGCTAAAAAGAGTATCGTTTTTTTCATGATGGTTATAAGGTTATACCTGTTTTAATAATTACAGATCAAATATAACTAACAGAATAGTTAAACTACGAAGTTTTCGTAGAATTAACAAAATTTAACAATTTAGAGGTCGTTCATTGGTTCATTAGTTCATTGGTGGCTCGCTGGATAGCTTTCGCTTTGTGTTGCTCATTGGCGTATGAGTATCATATCATAGGGCCATCATGCAAAGACAGCCTCATTAGCCTGAAAGGGCGACATCCGTCTGCGATGGGCATCGCCCATCGGTTAAAAATATATTGACGAGACAGCCCTGAAAGGGTGACATATATTTTACACTCTCAAAACTATCTATTTAATCAATAAATACAGCCCCGCGGCAATTGACGCGCCCGCAATTGGCCCTAAAACAGGGATCCAGGCGTAGGGCCAGTCGCTGGTGCCTTTATTTTTAATGGGGAGTATCATATGCATTATGCGGGGGCCCAGGTCGCGGCAGGGGTTAATGGCATAGCCGGTTGTACCACCCAGCGATAAACCTATTACCCACACTAATAACGCTACAGGTATGGCACCAACCGAGCCAAGGCCTATAGGTACTTTGGTGGGCACAATCTGGCCGCCCGAAATGTAAAATATGGTAAACAGCAGCACAAAGGCACCAATAATTTCGCTGGCAATGTTTGAGATGTAATTGCGCACCGCCGGGCCGGTACAAAACACCGCCAATATCGAGGCCGGATCATTAGTTCGTTTAAAATGATCATAATACATCACCCACACCAGGAACGAGCCAACCATAGCACCTAAAAATTGAGCTGCTATATACAATGGCACCTGTGCCCAGGCAAATTTGCCCGCTATAGCCAGCGCTATGGTAACCGCAGGATTAAGGTGAGCACCGCTATAAGGCCCGGCAACAACAACCCCCACAAATACCGCCAGGCCCCAGGCCGTGGTAATTACTATCCAACCGCTATTATTTCCCTTGGTATCTTTTAATACTACGTTGGCCACAACGCCATCGCCTAAAAGTATGAGTAACATGGTGCCAATGAATTCGGCAATAAATGGAGACATGGTAATAAAATTTATAGGTTTGAATAATTGTAACAGGTTATAATAATAAATCCAGACGCATCAGCCTACCGTATTGATAAATACTCCCTCTGCTTCCAGGCGTTATGCTTTCTACCTTTCGCTTTTAGTCTTTATCGGCCCAGCACTTGGCCGCATGAATGGCCCGTTCCCAGCCTTCAATATCCGCTTTAATATCTTCCGGGTTACCGGCGGGGATAAATTCCTTTTCAGATTGCCAAAGTTGTTGTATTTCGGCCACATCTTTCCAAAAGCCTACTGCCAGGCCGGCAAGGTAGGCCGCGCCTAAAGCGGTAGTTTCTACCACGTTTGGCCTTATCACTTTACAATTCAACACATCGGCCTGGTATTGCATCAGCAAATCGTTAGCGGTTGCGCCGCCATCTACCCGCAGCTCTTTAATGGGCATACCTGCATCAGCTTCCATGGCTTTTAAAACATCCATAGTTTGGTAGGCTATGGATGCCAGGGCCGCTCGTGCCAGGTGGCCGGCGGTGGTTCCGCGTGTGAGGCCAACAATAGTACCCCGCGCCTCGGGATCCCAGTAAGGGGCGCCCAGGCCTGCAAAAGCCGGTACAAAAAATACACCGCCGGTATCTTTAACACTGGTTGCCAACTGCTCCACATCGGCCGATGTTTTGATGATGCCTAAACCATCGCGCAGCCATTGCACTACGGCGCCGCCAATAAATATGCTGCCTTCAAAGGCGTATTGTATTTCGCCGTTAATTTTCCAGGCAATAGTTGTGAGCAGGTTGTTTTTTGATTCGATAAACTGATTGCCAATGTTCATCAGCATAAAACAACCTGTACCGTAGGTATTTTTAACCATGGCCTTATCAATGCACATTTGCCCAAACAAGGCGGCATGCTGATCGCCGGCTATGCCTGCAATAGGTATTTTGCTGGCAAATATCGTTGTAGCTGTTTCGCCGTAAACCTCGCTTGATTGTTTTACCTCGGGCAACATGCTTTTAGGGATATCCAGCAGCTGCAGCAACTCATTATCCCATTGCTGGGTACGGATATTGAATAACATGGTGCGGCTGGCATTGGTTACATCGGTAACATGTACCTGGCCGCGTGTAAATTTCCATACCAGCCAGCTGTCAACCGTGCCAAATGCCAGTTTACCTGCGTCGGCCAGTGCGCGGGCGCCATCCACATTATCCAGGATCCATTTTATTTTGGAGCCCGAAAAATAGGCATCTATCACCAGCCCGGTTTTAGAGCGGATCATATTGCTGTGGCCATCCTGTTTTAGTTTATCGCAATAGGCGGCGGTGCGCCTGTCCTGCCAAACGATGGCGTTATAAATGGCCTCGCCGGTTTCGCGGTTCCATACAATGGTGGTTTCACGCTGGTTCGTAATGCCTATGGCCTTAATATTTTTGCCATTAAGCCCTGCCTTAACGGTGGCCTCGGCGGCAACACCCGCCTGGGTCGACCAGATCTCGTTTGGGTCATGCTCAACCCAGCCTGGTTTTGGAAAATATTGTTTGAATTCTTTTTGCGACAGCGCTATAATTTGCCCCGCATGATCAAATATGATCGCCCTCGAACTGGTTGTCCCCTGGTCAAGGGCCAAAATGTATTCTTCCATTACTTAGGTTTTAAATTAGAGTCAAGAATTAAGAATTAAGAGTCAAGAATCAAGAGAAAAAACTGTTCGTTTATTGGTTTATAATAATTGGTTAAAATGGAGTCAAGAACCAAGAAAAAAGCTGTTCAATTAAGGATATTCCGGGTATCAATTAAATTAATACCTATCCACCCGACTTGTTTCCTGTCTTGATTCTTGACTCTTAACTCTTGATTCTTTCTCCTGCTAATATATAGTTTCCGGCTACCTTATTAAAGGCTTTTACCTGTTCTGTTTGCCATTCGGTATCTTTATTTAATTCCTCTGCCATCAGCCGGGCAACTTCTGCCCCCATGGCCATCGCCAGGCGGGCATCTAAAAACAATACGCGGGTACGGCGGGCCAGTATATCCTCAACAGTACGCGCCATCTCGTACCGTACCGACCAAATCACCTCGCCTTTGGTATACTCATCATCCGGGTGTACCCGGTTTTTCCAGCCGTCATCCTCATCAGTTAAGGCCAATACCTTTTCAATATCATCGCCGTAAACATATAGGTGGTTACTTCTATCCGGGTTCGGCCGGCTGCCGTGGATGGATAGGCCTGCGGTGTGGCAAACCTTGTTTGGTAATTTGCCCACCTCTATCGCTTTATTAATGGTATCCTCGCCCATTTTACGATAGGTGGTCCACTTGCCACCGGTTATGGTGATCAGGTTTGATTTAGAAACAATCAATTTATGGCTGCGCGAAATCTCTTTTGTTTTAGATGAATCATCCTGCGGGGCGGCCAATGGCCTTAGTCCGGCAAAAACGCTCAATACATCCGCACGCGCGGGTACCTTTTTCAGATATTTAGCGGCGGTGCGCAAAATAAAATCTATTTCGGCCTCAAGGGCCACAGGCTCCAGGCTATGTTCGTCAATAGGGGTATCGGTGGTGCCTACCAAAAGTTTGTTATGCCAGGGCACCACAAACAGTACCCGGCCATCCTCGGTTTTGGGGATCATGATGGCGTCTTCACCGGGCATAAACTGCCTGTCGAAAACCAGGTGAACGCCCTGGCTTGGCCTTACCAGTGGCTTTTTATCGGGCACATCCATTTTAAGCACATCATCTACAAAAACCCCGGTAGCGTTAATCACGGTTTTGGCCTTTAGCTGGTAACTAAGCCCGGTTTCTGCATCGGAGGCTTTAACGCCGGCTATTTTTTGATTGCCATTTTTAATCAGGCCGGTAACTTTAAAATAATTCAACACGGTTGCGCCCTGCTCCAAAGCGGTTTGCGCCAGGTTTATGGCCAGCCGCGAATCATCAAACTGCCCGTCGTGGTATACCACGCCACCATGCAGGCCTTTCTCCTCAATTCCGGGCAGCCTGCTGATGGTTTCTTTTTTGGAGATGTGTTTTGCCCTGCCAAAGCCCAGCTTGCCGGCCAGCAAATCATATATGGTTAAGCCGATGGTATAAAACACACCGTCAAACCAACTGTAATTAGGAATAATAAAACTTTCGTTTTTCACCAGGTGCGGGGCGTTTTTTAACAGTAAACCCCGCTCGTGCAGCGCCTCGCGAACCAGGCCAATATCGCCCTGTGCCAGGTAACGCACGCCGCCGTGCACCAGCTTGGTGGCCCGGCTTGATGTGCCTTTGGCAAAGTCGGCCTGCTCCAATAGCAGGGTTGATAATCCCCTCGAGGCCGCATCAACCGCGGCGCCCAGGCCGGTAGCGCCGCCCCCAATGATAATGATATCCCAAATTTTATCCTGATTATGGATGGATTGCAAAATGGAATCTCTTTTGAAAATACTCATTTTAATTCTGTTGCATTTCGATTACGATTCAAATATACAATATCGAAACATAAAATAACAAATCGAAACTTATCTTTTATTTCGATTTATCCCATCCCGGTTTTTTACTTATTTTTGTTTGTTATGAATAAAAATACCGACAGGCATAAAATCATACTTAGGCAACTGGAAGACGGCGGCTTTGTAAACGTACAGGAACTGGGCAAGCAACTAAATGTTTCGGAAGTGACCATCCGAAAGGATCTGAAACTTTTGGAGGATAAAAAGCTGCTATTCCGTACGCACGGCGGGGCTACCAAAAGCAACCCCTACACCAACGACAGGCCCGTTGCCGAAAAGGAAAAGCTGAACGCCACCGAAAAGCAGCAGATAGGCGTAGCCGCCGCCGCGCTTATTGGCCATAACGATTCCATCATTATTGCATCGGGCACTACCATGCTGGCCCTGGCGCGGTCGGTTAATACGGGGAAGCATTTAACGGTAATCACATCGGCCCTCAACGTGGCTATCGAACTATCGCATCACCCCAATATAGAAGTAATCCAGTTAGGCGGCCAGTTGCGC
>Ga0307515_10003703_pt1 | contig 32084 bp, 24 predicted proteins | sample 17_EM_MG_FD_194513 | JGI IMG/M metagenome (GOLD analysis project Ga0307515, IMG submission 194513) | Populus trichocarpa ectomycorrhiza microbial communities from riparian zone in the Pacific Northwest, United States - 17_EM | ecosystem: Host-associated > Plants > Roots > Unclassified | place... | reverse complement strand
AAATGCATCTTTTATACTAAGAACATTAAGTTCCTAGGCTTTATCATCACCCCTAGGGGTATTATAATAGACCCTAACCGCGTAAAAGCTATTAAGAAATGGCCTAAGCCTAAGTCCTATAGGGATATCTAGGTCTTCCTTAGCTTTACTAACTTTTATAGGCGATTTATTTAGAACTACTTAGATACCGCATACCCCCTATATATATCTCTTATATAGGCACATCACAACCTAACGTTAGATAGAGAGAAAAAGAAGAAGCGTAAGTTAAAAGGGCCTACTAAATAGTATTAACCTTAGTCCTGGCCTAATAACATATAGTAGGCGTTCTGTAAGCTACGCGCTACGTTTATATAGGCTCCTCTACTTCGCTACTTTAACCCTAATCTACCCCTAATAGTAATTACTAACGCTTCTAATTATACCTATAGCGGTATACTTCTATAGCCTTTAGGGTAAGGAGATTAACTCTACTGGTACCTAATTGCTTATTATAATTAGAAGCTTACTAGCCTAAAAGTATAGTACTGTACGTATAATAAAAAACTACTTACTATAGTGTAATGCTTTAAGACATAGCGCTATTACCTTAAATACGCCGCGCATATAATACGCGTGCTTTATAATCACAATAATCTTAGGTATTTTATAACCACTAAGAGCTTATCTGCCCACTAGGCCCGGTACGCTAAGGAACTAGCTAAGTTCGATTTTAAGATTAAATATAAGCTAGGTAAGATAAATCCTACTAATACACTATCCCAGCGCCCGGATTATACTAAAGGCTTTAAAAATAGCAGTAAGAGGACAATCCTTAATGCCATACTACCTACACTGCAGTAAAAGTTGCGGGTTATAGGCCTTATGGGCGGCCCTAGTACTACTATACCAAACCAGCGAGTAGTATGCGTGCAGCATGCAAGCGACCCTTGCGAACTTGGCGCCGGCGGACTAGAGCGTCCTGCTATTCTCTCTAAGACCACTTCGACTAACCTGACGGCGCTTAACCCTAGGGAAGACCCCTTGGCCTAGGCTACGGTCCCCCGCGACAACCCGGCGAGTCACCTGCGCATTATATATTACTTCGCTAGCACCAACTTTGCGCAGAGTCTTATGCTATAGCAAGAAGTAGTAGTAGCTGCTTTAGCCAAAACGGCGTTTACGGAACAACCCCCTAAGTCACTAATTAATTTTATTTGTGGAGTACAAAAAAGGGATGCCTTTACACGCTCTATATATAATTAGTTAACCTAGAAATAAGTTCCTACTAGTAATAAGGACTACACCCTTAATAATTAAGGACTTTTAAGGCAAAACAATAAGGTCTAGGTGCTGAATTGTATATTACTGTAATAGAAGATCCTTAAGCGGAATTATAACGATCCTATAGGCGGCCACTATAGTTTTAACCGTACTTTTAAGGTAATCGCGCGGAAATATGCTTAGAACGGCCTTACCTAGGACCTCCGTAAATACCTAGATAATTATAATATTTACTAACGCTCTAAATCGCGTCGCTATAAACCCTATAGTGAGCTATAGCCTCTTTAAGCCCCTACTTAAGCCTAGTGGCATTATTTACTTAACTTTATTACGGATTTTTTAGAGTCTAAGACTCCTAATAGCGTAGAGTACAACTCCGTCCTTATCCTTATAGACCGTTTTACAAAGCTAGTACGCTACTATTTAGTGCGTAAGATAATTAATGCTACGCAACTTGCAGAACTCTTATTTAGAGTCTTTATATAAATAAGGCCTCTAGATAATATTATCTTTAATAGGGGTAGCGTATTTACAAGCGAGTACTAGAGCACTATATACTACTATCTCCGCGTTTAATATAAACTTAGCACCGTATTTTACCTGTAGATAGATAGTTAGATAAAGTATTAGAACTAGGAGCTTAAGGTATACCTACGTATATTTATAAATTGGGAACAGTCTAATTAGGCCTCCCTACTTAAAGAAGTAGCCTTTGCCTATAACTCTAAGGTCTATACTATAATAAAGCGTTCCCCCATTAAGCTTGCCTATGGCTAGCTACTAAACGTCCTAGACGGAGTCCTAGACGGCGTCTAAGACGCCTAGTAAGGTGGGGAGTGGTCTAAGTTAACAAATGTTAAACTTGTACAGATATATTTATAACACCTGCGCCTTATATATAAGGCAGCGGCGGCGTTAATAATATACACCTAACAGCTTTAGGTAAAATACTATAATCGTTACCACCTAGCTAAGTATTTCGCCGTTAGTAAACGAGTCCTGCTCTCCTTTAAGAATATCCGCATAAAACGTCCCTATAAAAAGCTTAACTATAAGTTTATAGGACCGTTTTAGATCCTAGAGTGTATAGGGTAGCAAGTATATAAGCTAGAGCTTTTACCTACTATAGTACAGCTCTACCTAGTCTTCTATATCTCCCTACTAGAGCCTTATAGGTTACGCCCTGGGTTTTAACCCCTAGTAGTGGAAGAGCTTAAGGAAGGCAGCTAGGAAGTAAAAGCAATCGTCACCTACTAGGATTGTGCTAGATAACCGCAGTACCTTATTAAATGGCTAGGATGGCTAAATAAGTATAATAAATAGAAATATAAGATAGAACTTAAGAATTGTTAACAATTATTAGATAAGTACCGTAAGCGGGACACCCTAGCCTTATAGCCGAAGCGTAGGCGAAAAGTAAGCGCCGCTATTAAAATATAACCTGTATTAAAGCGGAGTAAAGGATATCCTAAGGGATTAAGGAATAAGTAATAATTGCTATAAGAACTGCGGCGTATATATAGGGTAAAGTTTTAATTTATTAATATCCTATATAAGCCACACTCTAACGTAACCCGGCGATGCTAGTGACTTATAGGCGAGGCCACGGCGTATACTAGCAACGAAGCTTAATTTAGAAAGCACCCTTCCTAGACTTAGTCTGTTACTCTATACTAGCTAAGCAGATTATTTATATATTAGAGAATAGGCCCATTTGTAACCGACTACCGACACTGCGCTAAGACATAAGATCATCGCTTAGAAGGCTCTAAGACGGCGTTAACGCCACCCAATATATTGGTTGTAGATCAATATTGGTGGCAGATTACCGTTCCCATTTCAGCTATCTATTACCCTATTACTTCTATCTTCTTCGTGTATATATAGAGCCTCTAGAGCTACATTTATAATTAAGTTGTTTATTTAATTCTTTGCATTGCAAAGCTTACAGTTATAAGCCCGGATTGCACCACCTACTAACTAATTAATCTACTACCTTATTTAAGAAGTCACTACTTTTACTACCTTTGCAGTGTCTTAAGCTTCTTCACCTATTAAATAAACGGACGATTGACCCTAGTTGACGTACGTACCCGACAGACAAACGAACTGACGAATTAAATTAAAAGTTCGAAACGTCAAAATAAGGTTTTCGCTAAGACGCCAATTGGACCCTACCTAACCTATTAAAATCCTAAAATAACGACTATAAGCGAATTAAAAGTCAACCTTATCCTTAACCAGCCATCTGATTGGATATAGTGGTTCTTTATTATCTAAGACACTGCTAAAACTAACGAGGTATGGGAGCACATTAACCTATTTAAAAAAGGCGAGCGTCTAAAGCTAGTACAACCAAGTTGTCCTACACTAAGGGACATACTACCTACGGCTATATCGATAGCAAAGCTAGACCTAAGTCAGCTCACCGTATATAACTAGCTCTATACTGAATACAAAGACGATCTTCGCATATACAAGAAGCAAAAACGGGCTATAAACGATATTAGTAACTATATCGTTCGCACTACATCGGTAGCCTACCTTCCACTCATCAATAACCTCAACACGGTACACGAACGGCTTCAAGCACTCAAGACTGCACTAGCCCCTACCACCTCAGGTCAAAAATAAGACGTCCTTAATTAGTACACGGCTTTAAAAGTCTATAATAAAAAGCAGAGCATTAATAAATGGTTAAATAACTAGCGGAATATCTATAAGCTTGCGGAGTAATTAAAGCTACCAGATATATAAGGATTTAGGCTATACTATGACTTTATTTAAGCTATTAAATCCATCTCTTCTAGTTTTGTAGGAGCACTAGAAGTAGACCTTATTAGGAAAGAATAGAAGGATAAAGCTGCCCTATCTATTATTAATCTAATTAAGGAATTTAAGGAGCACTACCGTATACAGTAAGCAGTATCCTCTGCTACCCCTACCAATAACTCTACTTTTATAACCCTAGGCAATTCTAATTCTAATTTAGATTCTAATAGTAATTCTAATTTAGATTTAAAATAGAATAAGGAATGTATATACGGCTTTAAACATCGATTTAGTAGCTGTTACTATATTATTAAGCAGAAGCGCCCTTAAGGATAGAAACTAAACCTAGATATCTAAAAGAAAGTAAAAGAAGTAATCTTATTTACGCCTTAGATTAAACGCATTATTAACCTTATCTTAAAAAGAGAATAGGAAGCAAAGAAGAACATAAAATCTATAATTAATTTTAATTCTAAAACCCTACCTTCTAAAAACCCAACTAGCTATGCTGCCGTGTTTAGTACTGGTTAAACTCTATTTGAACTCCAGAATACCTAGATACTTAACCCTAGTATAGATACCCACGTCTATAACAACTAAGAAGACTTTACCTTCTCCTACTTAGCTGCAGAAGATAACTACCTAATTACTAGCGGAAATTTTAAAAAGATACAAGCTTACGGAATAGTAACGATTACTATTAATACACCTACTAGGAGCTTAAAAATAAAGCTATCCTATATAGCATTGGTACCTACTATATTTACAAATATCGTAGCACTATTAAGAGCTACTGATAATGATATCTATTTTAACTTAGGACGAAACTTACTATACCGTCTAGTAACTAGCGAAATAGTATACTATGCGAAATAACTAGGGGGCTACTAGGCGCTAATGCACAGAGAGCCTACCCTAGATTTAACAACTTAATCGACCTTCTTAATAAGAAGATATTAACTAAGTAGAATGGCCCGCAAATTAGTCGGAGCCACAGCTATAAAATGGCACAAAATACTTGGCCATGTAGGACCTGACGCTATTAAGTAGCTTCCTAAGCACGTCAATGGCGCAGAGCTTAAAGAGCTAATTAATGAACGAGTACCGCTCAAAATTAAATGCGAAGTCTGCTCATTAGCAAAGCACACGCAGTAGATCTCTTAAAGACAACAACACGAATTTCCAGCCACTCGACCATTTGAGCGGGTAGCATTTAATATTATTACCCTTAAAGAACTAGGGTACAACAGCAATAGATACGTGATGTACTTCTATTGTACGTATTCTAAATTTAATTTTATATTTACTGCTAAGAATAAGGATAAAGCTACCGTCCTACCTACCATCTGTAAGACCCACCGTTTAATTAAAATATAATTTTACTAAGACGTAATTTTCTTCTAGAGCGATAATAAACGAGCTTTTAGATAAACAGGAGACACCTTAAATATATAGTGCGCAGATAAAGGCATTACTTTTGAATGCCGAGCCCCGTATATAGAAGAACAAAATGGCGGAGCTAAACGATCTGGATAAACCCTTATAGATCAATTAAGGGCTATACAGCTAGAAGTATCCTTACCCCCATCTCTAGGACTAGAGGCTTTCCTTACTGCTGGCTACGCACTCAATCGAACCCTAAATAAGCAACTAGGATAGAAAACTCCGTACAAGATCGCCTACGGTAAGCTACCGTCACTTACCTATATATACGTATATGGCTGTAAAACCTATATACTAGACAAACGAATTAAAAGGGGAGATAAACTAGCTCCTTGTGTATTAATTGGACACCTAGTCGGCTATAATTTAACTAATATCTATTGAATCTAGATTCTGAGTCTCCGCAAGGTTATTTGAACTAGAGACGTTATATTTAACAAGACCTCGTTCTATAACCCTAAGGGTTAAGACATTAACTACCTGCTAAGGGAAGCATTAGAGGACACCATCTAGATGATTAGTTTACTAGAACCTCTCTACGAGGATAAGTCTGAGGATGAATCTGTCCTATATAGACCTACCTCAAATATAGAACAAACGACTACACCTAAATCAAACGATGCGGCAGAGCCTCGTACGAAGGATACTAAACAGTTACCGACACCTAGTAGAACGGTATCTCCAGATTTACCAGAATTAAACACCTCACTATAAGGACTTTAAGACGACATCCTGGATACAATTAAGACAACCCCTACCCAGCTAAGCTCCCTAGAACTATCTAATAGAGCAATTAATACAGCTCTACGAGCTAATGAAGTCTTGGCCAAACCTTCTACCGACCTTATTTTACTAGAAGGATTAAAACGAATTCGACGTTAAGCGCATGTAGTAGTACTAACTAATCTATCTACCCTATTTAGTTACTACGCTGGATTTGCTATAGGATTAGTAAAGGACATTAACCGAACTAGATCCTTATCTCTACATTGGGACAACCTTCCTCCTAAACTAAAGAATCTTAAAGATCTAAGAAAGCACCCTTTAACTACTGGCTTTTAAAAAGCTATGGAAAAAGAATATAATAACCTAAAACGCCGAGGGATATTTAAGACTGTACTAAAAGCAGAAGCAGGCAATAAGCAGATCCTTTTACTAAAATGGGTCTTTAAATATAAGCTCGACAGCGACGGTTACCTTTAAAAGCTTAAAGCTCGACTATGTGTCCGTGGAGACCTGCAAATCACTAAAGAAGAAACCTATGCAGCAACCCTAGCTGCTTAAATATTCCGTGCTCTTATGGCTATAGCAGCCGCATTTAACCTGGAAATTCGATAGTATGACGCTATAAACGTATTTATAAACGCCAAGCTTAGTAAACCAATCTACTGCTACTGCCTAGAAGGTTTTAATTAAAACGGATATGTCCTAAAGCTACTTATGGCGCTATATAGATTGAAAATCTTACCACTACTTTAGTATAAAGAGCTTACTAATACACTAGCTAAATTTGGATTAGAACTAGTACTAGGCACTAACTACCTATTTACTAATAGATGACTTATTATCTTCTTCTATATAGATAATATAGCCGTCCTATTTGCCAAGAAGGACCTTTTAAGACTTGAAGAATTTGAAGCAAAATTACTGCACCGATATGAGATCCGTGCACTAGGAGACCTACAGTGGTTCCTAGGTATTTAAATTAGTTAAGATCGAGCAAGTAGGAAGCTCTGGCTTTGCCAAGACTTATATATCGAAAAGATAGCCAATTAATTCAATATTTAACCACCAGAAAGATTTCCTAAGTCACTACTTCCTGCCGAAGAACTAATTCCGTCCGACTAGTAGACGAACTCTTAAAGAACCCTAGCCTACCAGCAACGAGTAGGGTCACTTGCATACCTTGCCATATTTAGAAGACCTGATATTACTAAGACGCATTCTAAGCTGGCTGAATTCCTTATTAATCCAAATTAATAATACCTTGACGCAGTAAACCAAGCTATTGCTTACTGTCTTGGAACAAAATCTACAGCTATTAAATACTCTGGCGAAGTATTTAGAGCCCACGTCTACTTTAAAATCCCTAAAGGAGAAGACGTTACCTTTTATAGAGCATCTGATGTAGCATTTGCGGACTATATAGAAACTAGACGGAGCTCTTAAGGATATCTATTTATCCTATTTGGAGGACTAATTAATTGGAAAGCAACCCTATAGTAATTTGTTACACGCTTAACTACCAAAGCAGAGCTTCTCTCCCTATCTACTACTGCTGTTAAAATTATCTAGTGGTAACGATTCTTTAAAGTAATAGGCTTTAATTTAGAACGCGATTTTACCGTACTCTGCGACAATATGCAGACCGTATGACTTCTAAGATAGGATACACCAAAGCTTGACACCAAGCTTTGATATATTGACGTCTATTAGCACTGGCTGAGACAGGAAGTCCAAGACAAAAAGATTGACGTCTAATGGGTCCCTATAGACAAGATGCCTGCCGACGGCCTTACCAAGATCTTACCCCGTTAAAAGCACGAGGCATGGATAAAGTAATTGAATTTGGTGGATATTCGATATTAGATTAATTGACTCCATTCGCAATATCCGCAATATCCGCGATATTCGCAATATTCGCAATATGCCATTTTAATTACCCTACCCTTTGCTACTCTTAAATTGTATCTAAATTTCCTATTTTGGTATAGCTTCTGCCCTCATTTTATGTTCTACAGCTTTAACTACATCGTTAAATCTAGGGGGGGGTGTAACCGACTACCGACACTGCGCTGAGATACAAGATCATCGCTTGGAAGGCTCCAAGACGGCGTTAACGCCACCCAATATATTGGTTGTAGATCAATATTAGTGGCAGATTACCGTTCCTATTTCAGCTATCTATTACCCCATTACTTCTACCTTCTTCGTGTATATATAGAGCCTCTAGAGCTACATTTACAATCAAGTCGTTTATTTAATTCTTCGCACTGCAAAGCTTACACCATTTATAACTAAGGTCTATTTAACTAGGGTCTACAACCTATTAGTAACCCACTAGTAGCAACCTATAACTAATAACTCACACTATTCTATATATATGCTATGCAGATAACGCGTAAGGCTAAAGCATAGGTTAGTAGCGGATTTAACAGGTATATAGCCTTACCGTCCTAAACCTGGCTGTATGTAAGTAACCTATAACCTACCCGCAAAGTATACACGGCGCTACGCCGGTATAGCGTAGGCTAAAGTAGGGTTAGCGGCGGATTTAATAGGTATATAGCCTTACCGTCCATAAATCTGGCTGTATGTAAATAACCTACGACTAATCCGTGAGGTACCAGCGACCTGCCTACGTAAGTGAGCTTTTGGAATACTTTTGGTCTACCAAATTTAGGCGACGGTATTAAGCTCCACTGGCTCTACCTGTTAAATAGACTAATTAGGATTTTCTATGCCGGGTATATAAAATCGCTACTAGCTCGGTTAAATACGGGGGAGTCTTAGCAAGGCAAATCTAACTAATTAGACAACTTTGACCGCCGGTCGAAGTTCCTTAACATCTTCGCGCCGCGCACGTGTACCACCCGTCTCTATACGCAAAATCAAGACGCTCTTTCCCCTTTAAATTTTTTCCTTACTAAGGTTTTTTATAGGGTTTTATTGAGGCTTAAGTATATAAAGGATTGGGGACGACCCTTTTTAAAGGGGGGGGTATTGTTAGGTGAAACCTGAGTAGATAGTTATATAGCCGCAAGGTATGGGCGACTCTGGGGCAACCCAGGGGTGACTCGCCCGTAAGGTATGTGCTCTGCACATGCCTAGGGAAAACCCTTCCTACCTCGCATATAGACTCCTCCTTTTCCCTTAAGGATTCGTCTCTATCTATACAATATACCTATTGTTCTATCATTAGACTCCCTATCCACATCCTTACCTTATAGATCGTTGGTACCTCCCAACGAAAATTTTAACCTGAGTTTATAATTAATAAGCCAATTAATTAACTTAAAGCTTTAATTTAGAGCTTTATTATATAGACTTTAATTAATATATATAGAGATAAGGTTTTCTAGGGAGACGCCCCTTAGGACCTCTCTATATAGAGCTTACTTAATTTAAAAGCAGTAATAAGATTAAGGCGCCTTGGTTACTACTAGGTAAGAATTTACTATAGTAACTAAGGCGCCCTACTTAAGCTATGCTTAAAGATTACATTAAATATAACATATACTTATGCTTTTAATAAACCGTTTTTTAACTTTAACGAAATTAATATTAGGACTAGGTAATAGCCGTATTATAAAATCTATACTATTTAGTAGTACTAAGCCTTAAAAATAATGTATAGACTTTTGGTAATAATAGCTCGTTGGGTAAATGAATAAATTAGACATCTATAATCTCTATTTGTTGGATTTTGCTTAAGGGGTGTTCGGTTGCAAATCGCCTCCATATTTATAATCTGTCAATCCGTGCGTCTTTTAGTGTCACCCGTTTTGTGATTAGTGGCGGCTACTATTTGAATATGTAATTGAGTCGACTGTTCGGTTACGGCTCCAGATGAGGCTCCATATTTGACCTCGCATAATGCATAATTGACGTCGCTGAGCGATTCGAATAAGCCCCTCTTTGCCACCAGGCCTCTATCGCGACTCCCTACTTTAGTGTAATAATAGAGCCTCCTCCTCCTCGGCCAGCGCCCTCTCCACAATCAACGTTTCCTACATCTTTGCCCACCTCCCGTACGAGCCGTAGTAGAGTTACAGCGACGCCCGCGATCACCAAGGTTAAGATAATGACATTATATAAGGCTTGCAAATGCGACAGTAGTATCGCGGTCGAGGCATGTGGAGTTGCCATATCACGAGAGGTCGTCACTTTGGCGCGTATGTGGGAGCTCCATATTGATATGGAATATGGAACGGGAGCTCAAAGCTCCATATTGAAATGGTGCCAAGAACCTCATTTCAACTACTATATACAGTATAGCTTGCAAATTTGACGCGCTTACCGATATGGAGGAACTCCATATTCAAAAGTCGTCAGATTTACCGAACACCCACCTCATATTCAGATTTGAGCTCCATTTCGGTTACAATATGGAGGTGCAACCGAACACCCCTTATGCTTTTTAACAAAACTCGCCAAACGCCCTCAGACGTGATTTTGCAAGAAGGAAGACGGCGTAGCTGTTATTCCGACGCTAGCCAAAAAAAATCACGTCTGGGCTCACTGGGGTAAATAGTAGAGGTGAGTCTCTATCGGTTTGTCAACCCGAAGACCCGAGGTCCGTGCGTCGTCAGTCGAATCATCACTCCTTGCTCAGAAATTTACGGCCAGTGAATATCAATCCGACGCCTCTTACTACCACCACTATCCCAAGTGCTGTCCTCCACGGCCACCGCCTTCTCCTCAACCTCCTCCCTCAGTAAATCTACGCCATTGGAAGTCGCGGGGAAGCTTCAGAAGGCGACTTAGCGCCTCGGAGAGAAACCCTACCGCCATCAACACCACCAACCTCCACCTCTTTCAAGATGACGATGTGCGTCCAAATCCTCCTCTCTCAACCAATTTAACATTCCAACTAACCTGCTGCACAGATGGGACACCCTAACTGGCCATAAATCCAGCTCGCCGCCCACAACCACTTCGCCCAACCCCACCGGCACCCTCGACTCACGGGACTCTTTCACACCCACACCATTCGACCCTACATCCGCACAAGACATCTCATCCTTCTTGACCGACCCAGCGCTACTACATCCGCTCGCGGGCCTGAACCAAGGCACTCTCGACTACCTAACCCTCGAAGAGAGTGTCCTGAGCGACCTTCCCGGCTCACGCTCTGTGCTGCCATCCCGAGGCTGGAGCGACGACCTATGTTATGGAACCGGCGTGACATACCTCGCGGCGCTGACAATCGGCGGCGCATGGGGGCTCGCAGAAGGGTTGCAGAAAACAAGTCCGACAGCGAGCCCGCGGCTACGGCTGAATAGTGTGCTCAACGCTGTGACGCGGCGCGGGCCGTTTCTAGGGAACTCGGCCGGCGTAGTCGCGATGGTATATAATGGGGTTAACTCAACGATCGGGTACTACAGGGGAAAACACGACTTTACGAACAGCGTGGTGGCGGGTGCGCTGAGCGGTATGATTTTCAAGAGCACGAGGGGCGTCAAGCCAATGATGGTTTCGGGAGGCATTGTAGCGAGCGCGGCGGGGGCGTGGGCGGTATGCTTATTTTCTACATTTGCTGGAGGGATCGCGGGCTGACTTTTACTTTAGGTGACGAGACGCGTTTTCTTCTAGAATAACGATTATAGCATTCCCCCGGGGTTGGGCTGCGATATGAAGCTTTCCACTTTATCTGATTGGCTATTTTCTCCTTTCGGAACAGGGTTTGGGGTTACTTTGGGGGTTTCAGGTTTGCGCGCACCTCGCCATTAGCGTCTTTTTCTATTCTATTGTTCATACATGGATCTCCCCTCTCCTCACGGGTGTTTTGAGTGTATCATAGAAAGGTGGGGATAGGCTGCTGAAGAAACATCAGCAGGCCTGTTTATTGCATAGAGGCATCGATTAGGCATGATTACACGCGAAGATGGAGGAGGCGTAGAGCTGTGTAGTGTAGGATCATGAATGTGGAATACCTAATTATCAGGAAATAACGCATTTGGCCCTGCGATCTCGAAAGTTAGGAGGATTGCGTAGGCGATTAGCCCGCGTATCAGTCCTACTCTCAGTGCATATTTCACTGCTTTGCTAGCTACTTGTCATCCTTTACGTTCCATGTACGTTACTCTTCTCTTTATCGTACTACGCAAGATCCAGACCTCTATAGCGGCTTTCCAGAATGCTAAACGAAGGAGTAGTGCAGAGGGTGCCACGGCAAAAACTTACTCAATGAACAACTTGCTACGTAGGAGGTATGATATGTCGAGGAAGCCTCCCGCTGCGTTAAGCAGAAAGAGCACGAAAGCGGCTAGCATGAGCACTTCGAGGAAAATGAGGGCTATGAGGGCTATGAGATCAGTGAATCAAGAGCAGGCATAGAAGTCTTGGTCGAAGGGATAGGTTGGCTCAAGGGGAGCAAAAGGACGATTCACAGGAGTACGAAATGTAAGGTCTGTCCGAAAGGCCAGGAATTCTCGGCAAGAACACCTGGGTTCGCGCCAATGTCGTCTCCGATGGAAGTATAGCGGACCGAAGCTCGGGTCGCGGATGATGGCAGTGTACAAAAGACATTTGATGGTGTAGAGCGTACTTCTTCTGACTGCACATGGAGAATCAAATAAATGTTTACTTAATGAAATGGCCGTAAGTATAGAATTACGGCCGTAGCCATCAAAAGAAAAGGACGAGTAAATATCATCAATACAGTAACAAAGTCAGACAAAGAAGGTAACCACAAGGCTCTTTTCTAAAACCTACTACCTCGCCGTCGCAGCATTATCGGCTCGTATTAACATCGTATTGCCAAGAGCAACTTACACTTCCACTAAATTATTGTTGAGCTTAGATGGCGGGCTTGTTTCATATTCGTCGTCAGGCATGGCTACCTACAGGAAGATGTGATAGCGGAGCGGACGAGGTTTCCCTGAGTGCCAAGCAAGCCTATTTAATCTTGGCACCGAACTTTTTGGCGAACTCCACCAATTTTTTTTGTGCCGCTATCGATATGGCAGCTCGCCTTCAATATACTACCGTCCAAACTACCCACCACCAACAGCGAACATGAAGACCACGTGGAAGGACATTCCGGTGGTGCCAACCTCCCAGGAGTTTTTGGATATTGTCCTCAGTAGAACTCAGCGACGACTACCCACACAGATTCGCGCCGGTTTCAAGATCAGCAGAATTCGAGGTGCGACCGTTTCCTATCATACTGTATATGGAAGTGCTAATCCAGGATATTACTACAGCTTTCTACACCCGCAAAGTCAAATATACTGCAGAAACCTTCTCAGAGCGTCTTTCAGCAACACTCGAAGCATTCCCGCGACTACAAGACATACATCCATTTCGTAAGGACCTCAAGATGGCGAGAATAATTACTTAAACGATGTAACTAACTAGGGTGATATATCAGACAGAGATTTACTTAATACTCTTTACGATGCCGAGTATGTGATCAGCTTTTCCGATCCAGAAACATACAGTGGCTAACTTGGATAATTTGTAGCCATTTCCGAATCGCCCTCGGTCAACTCTCAACTGCGAAATCTCTTATAGAAGCAGTCGCCCGCGATTATGTTAGGCTTCTCAAATATGGACAATCCTTATTCCAGTGCAAGCAGCTCAAGCGCGCTGCACTGGGTCGGATGGCAACAATATGCAAGAGGTTGAAGGACCCGCTGGTGTACTTGGAGCAAGTTCGACAGCATCTGGGACGTCTACCTTCTATTGATCCTAACACCCGGACGCTGCTAATTTGCGGATATCCTAATGTGGGCAAGTCATCGTAAGTAGATCTCACGTTTTGCGCACGAAACTTGTTAGGCAAATATACTAAGACCGCTCTAAGTTTCTTGAAGAACATCTCGAGAGCGGATGTTGATATCCAGCCCTATGCGTTCACGACCAAGTCTCTTTTTGTCGGCCACTTCGACTACAAAATGCTCCGTTTCCAAGCCATTGATACCCCAGGAATCCTTGACCACCCTCTCGAAGAAATGAACACAATTGAAATGCAATCTATTACCGCTATCGCACATTTACGCTCCGCTATTCTATATTTCATGGACCTCTCTGAGCAGTGTGGCTACTCGGTATCCGCGCAAATCGACCTTTTCCACAGTATCAGGCCGCTCTTCGCAAATAAGCTAGTATTTGTAGTCATCAACAAGATCGACATAATGCGTCCGGAAGACCTAGATGCAGAAACACAAGAGAAGCTACAGGGGATGCTGAAGTCTGGCGAAGTCGAGCTTCTCCAGCTCTCCTGCACAACGACGGAAGGCCTCATGAACGTCCGCAACGCAGCATGCGACCGTCTACTTGCGGTCCGCAATGCTGAGAAGCTGAAAGCTGGGACAAACAGCTCTGGAGAGGTGACAGGACGATTAGGCGACTTGCTTAGGAGGATCCATGTGGCTCAGCCGATGGGCGGTGTTACGCGTGAAGTTTTCATTCCGGATGTGGCGAGGAATAAGATGAAATACGACAAATCAGACCCGAATAGACCGAAGCTGGAGCGCGACATCGAAGAAGAAAACGGCGGCGCCGGCGTGTACAACATTAACCTTCACAAAAACTACATCCTAGACGATCCAGAGTGGAAAGAAGATCGTGTTCCTGAGGTTTTCAATGGCAAAAACGTGTATGACTTCATCGACCCGGATATCGAAGCCAAACTCACCGCGCTGGAAGAAGAGGAGGAAAAATTAGAGGCCGAAGGGTACTACGAGTCTGAGGAGGACTTGGAGGATGCCGAGGAGGCAGAAATCAGGTATAAGGCCGAGCTGATCAGAGAGAAGAGGCAGCTCATTAGGAATGAAGCAAAGATGAGGAAGAGCTTGAAGAACCGGGCAGTAATCCCAAGAACTGCGAAGGCGAAGAAATTGTCCCAAATGGAGTCTCACCTCGGCAGTCTCGGATACGGCACCACTTCTCTAGCCGCAAGGGCACGGAGCCAAAGCCGAGGCAGGAGCTTTTTGCGCGGGCGTTCGGAAGCTACAGACGGAGATGCAATGGATATCGATACGCCCAAATCTGCATTTGAGCGAGCGAAGAGTAGAGGCAGGGGTCAGAGCACGAACAGAAGGGATGACGGCGTCACAAACGAGGCTGCAAGGACGAAAGCGGAGAGGCTCGCTAAACTGAGTCAGAAGAAGATGAATAGGATGGCCAGGCAGGGTGAGGCCGATAGGCATACTACAGGTGCTTTGACGAAGCACTTGGTGAGTATCCTCCTAGTGATTTTTAATGCGCGTTACTAATATTTGAATTAGGTCACAGGAAAGCGTGGTATGGGCAAGACGAACAGGCGATAAGTGGGCTTGCTGCAGACATATGGCATGCTACCTGTTGCTATGAATCGGTTTCTTCAATGGTGTTAGTAGATGATAGGGTGATATCAACAAAACTGGCGTTCAGGACCATGCATCTCGTGACAGATGAGTTTCAGGGTTTCATAATTTGTCTATATAAGGAATCATCATATGAAAGCTTCCTCCCGGCTTTGATACATTTGCGCATTAGCGTGCAGCTAACCTCTAGGTTATGCCAACAACAAGAATTTTGGGTTAGACCTTATTCTTCAAGTATATCCTTGCCAGCTAACAAAAGTTGAAGGGAAGCTACAGTTTATGTCCTCTGAGATCACAGACCGACGTCCCCAAGATATTTGCGAGCCTGCCCTCTTTCTATTGAACCTGTAATAAAGACTTTAGGCCGTAATACTCGTCCTAAGCCTTAAGCTTTCCAGGAGCTTGGCCAATGCTGTCTTCCTTTAAAATCCACTCGGGTGCACCTCTCTGTTCTTGATCAGCAACCTTCCATCTCAAAACACCCTTTCATAGAACAGCAAGACTCATACCCCAAATCAAGTACGCCAGCATCCCCGGATAGGGCAGAGTATTACCAAAACCGGCATACAGCGTATCGATTATGGCATCGCCCACAGTATCGACATGCATCAGTGGCATAAGGAAGTGGGATTGGCTCATCTCTCCTTTGAAAAGTGGTGTCTTAACGAAATCAAGGACCGCCAACGACGTGCGCACTTTCGAAGCCTAATATCGGGATCTGGGTTCTAGACCGAGAGCCTGTTAAAACCATTGTATCAGTCATTGGGACGTCTCGTAGTCAGGGTTCGGCATGGACCAGATATCTCCTACCTCATGGAATGCGATGATCCCGCTTTAGATGCCGCGTAATCCGCAAGCCCAGCCGGTGGAATGTATCCGCTCATAGAGCTGACGTAGAGGATATAGCCATGATTTGTGTTGATCATGCTAGGAAGAAATTCTTCGGTAAGCAGTAAGGGCACTGCTAAGCTTGTTTGAATGGTGAGAGTAACATCGTGGTAGGAGCTTTCTGCAATAGTTTGCCCACGGGCCGAACCAGCATTATTGACTGTATGCTTGTCAACATTCAGGAGAATATTTGGTCATATGATGGTAATATACTTAAGAATGGGACTTCTTTTATGCGATCACAGATGTTCTTGATCTCCTAAATATCACTCAAATCGACTTTGTAGTAGTTGATGCGCTTAGACTCTAGGAGCACATCTATTAATAATATATTTTCCTAAAATACCACTACTGCCTCCGGTCACCACAACAATCTCACCCCCAGCGTTCCGTGGTTTGGCATGAACCCAATTATTCCTCATCAACTTGGGTAAGAAGTTGTTGAAGGTCGCCCACTTCAAAAAGGCGCTCGCTAGAAGCAACGCCACCATCACAGATTTCCCCTATCAACCGTCAAAATATTTCAGCTTATTAGCTAGCACATAGACACCAGCAAGGGGAGTGTAAGGAGTGGATTTAGGTTCGTTTGGCAGACAACGTTTGTGAAAGGGTCAATGTAAAAGCCTTCCCGTGGAAGGAGACTTGTATGTTTTCGATGCATCTAAGTCAAGCAGGATCGGTAATACGAGGAAAAAGAATGGTTATCGTAAAAATGGAAAACTGTGTAGAATTCGATGTAGTGAAGGCGGCGTATAAAGCTCGATATATTCAGAGAATGAATTATCTTAGAATCGCAACGCTTTTAGATAGCAAGACAGCACTTGTTAAGATAAAGATAGAAGCGTTTCTTTCTTCGTCTACGCATCAATACCGTCCTGCCACACATCACTCACCAGGATATTGACCATTTAGGCTATATGGCTAGCTAACACTGCCTATTATTAGCCGTTGGCATCGGAATCTGTCCGTCGGTTATTCGCCTGACGTGTGCTAGCTTCTACATGTACCTTACTCCTGAAGCCGTCCGATACATGCAAGTCATTCTCGCGTTTTGCGCTTCCATATCCAGTGCATAGCAGATACTCACTTGCGATTGCCGACTTGAGGCCGGTGGCGGTTTGGCGGACGAGGTTATGTCGTCAATCCATGCTAGGGAAAAAACGCACGTATCTAAACTCTACGCCTAAATTTTATCAACTGTAAATTGAGAAATTGATGCTACTTCATATTCGGGACTAAGTGCAGTGGACAATGGAAAATGATGGGTATAGTACTGCCATACTCTGAGAGAGCACAATTGTTCATGCTCCCCACAACATGATCAAAACTAGTAATTATATTGGCAGTGAAGGAAAATGTGGTGGCTTAAAGTGCGAAATCAATGTCCAGAATTTATTGATTTTGGTTTACCTGCACTAACAGGATAACCTCTCGGCGGTTCGGACGGACAACCTTTTTCTTGTGCTATTGTTCGTGCTTCAAACACCAGAACAAACTGCACAAGAGAAACCCAGAGGAATATGCTCAACGAATGTAAAATATTGTTAATCACTCGTAAGGAACCCCTGAACACCTAAACCGCGGCCCATTATACCAACCGTATCAAAAGCCCAACCCCACCGCGAGAATCGCGACCCTAAACCCGTCGGCCGAAATATGGCGGCAGATTCGAACGTTGCCCAAAATTCATTCTTTGCCTTGAGTCCCTTGGGCGGAGAGATGTCTACTTTCTTCTGCATCTTTGTCCCGTGAATCCAGTCCATAAGGCCGAGAGTGCTGTAGTTAACTCGGAACTTGGAATGATGTAGGTCGTGCAACTCAGCGGGCGGTAGCTTAAGGAAGTCGTACCCGCTATGGTCCGCGGCGGCCTCCCAAAGCTCAAAGATGGAGAATATAAACAATGAAAGGAAATGCGTTCCCTTAAGCGCTAGGGGTAGCATTATCAGAAGTACATTAGCGATCAGATGCTCGAGTGGATGCGCATACTCAGCCGCGAAAGAAACGGTATTGTATACTTATGATGCTTCTTGTGGATGTGGACGTAGATGCTTGGATGGTGCAGGGAGGTAGCTTGCTGAAACTCGGTCCAATAGGCGAACAGGAAGTAGAATGCTAGCGGCCGGCATGATTAAACAGGGTGAGGAGCATGCAATGGCGTATCTCTACCCATGTGGACTGCCGTTCTGGACTCTGTATTTCATGCCGGCGCGAGAAATCCGGAAAAGAGAATGTCCATTAGCAGGTACATGGTCGCAGGAAGGAGGAAGCCTGCGACCTGACCAGCCACCAGCCCCCCCATTTCAATCAAACCTGGAGAGTATTGAGTGCAGGAGCATACCCAGAACGACTCAAAATGGTTGTAGAGATCCACGATACGGCTTTGATTAAATTATTAGGCGTTGAGAAAGAACTTTCTCAGAAACGACGGTTTAGACAACAAAAATGGGTCAGAAATTTTGCCTTTATCTACAGACAACTGCTCATTGACTCCAACTGCTGTATATGTAAGCCCCAAAGGAGAAGAAAGAAGAGGAATTACAACAGCTATCGCTCACGAATGACCTTCTAGGGCAACTGGCGATTAATGGTCGGAAGTTGTCCCGGCGGGATTGCGCTAGCGCTGAGTATTAGGGTGCGGGATGCGTCCGACGGGAAACGGGCACAAAGTTGAGACTGCTGTTTAGCGGCGGGTCAAACGTTGTTGGTACCCGCAGTAAGCCGACGTGAAGGGCACGCTCGGGAATGCCACAAATGAATGGACCAGACCCGCATTTCTTCATAGCACCAGTTATGCCAGAGAAGGGATTGATAATGTCAGACGGGTAGGACAACTCTCTTCGTGTGTACGCGCCCACCAGGTCTCTGTATATGTCAAACTGCCAGCTCCAGCGATTGCCGTCGAACTGCCGGAGACGCGCTGAAACGAGAGGGTTTATGTAATTTTGAATTGGACTTCTGCGAGATATCCGGACGTATGCTCGGTAAGTTTCTATTAGCATGAAGACCAGAAAGAGCCACTATGGTCAACACAGCGTGACTGTAGATGACATCCATTTAGTTGATGTCCCGGTGCTTTTGCTCGGCGTCGTCTTGAACGATACATAGACAGGCAGTCCACAGATACTGCTCTTGGAGCGCGGAGACGAGAATAAGTGCGTCCTGGATGACCAAGGGTAATGCGAGAGATTCTGTTATTAGTACCCCTAGACGTTGTAATGCGTTTAGGTTAGATCTGGTGGCTTGAAGGCACTGGACACCACCCCATACGTAACTCAGAGATACATATCCGGATTCTGAAGTAGAACGCACCAGGCGTTTATTTGTCACATCTATCAAGAGCAGGTCGGCCATTCGGCCCAATCTTTCTTGAAGCACTGTCCTAAAACACGTCTCTTAATGGTAATTTCTACACTCATCAAGCCAGCATTGTATTAAGGGAACATAGACCTACCCTCTACTGGGCGGATACACTGACTTTGAGGGAGAAGTGGGTGACCTTGAGGAAGTTGCAGAGATCCGGGATAGCGGCTCGTCTACATCTTTGCTCTCAACTTGGCCAAATGGGTCTCTCTAGGGTATTAGTGCTACATAGATACAGAAGCCGGTTACCGTCAAACGAGGGCTGATCGCGCACAAAAAAGACTGAGTTCATCCTTCTTCTTTGAGAATACGCGAAAATATTCCCGTTCTGCCCCTTTGTATGCGACTTGCACAAAATTTCTCAGGTCATCAGAATTGCGGACGTTTCTTCTTGGCTGGGATTCAACTGACTCAACATCACGAGAACGATATCGCAGAGCGCATCCTTCACGCTCAGAGATATCTTTCAAGCTTCCAAACATGATTCCTCCCTTCTTCTTGCCGTTTAGGAAAGCTAGAGCGCGCTTGCAACAAATTTGACACAGATCGCCTTTTGGTCACCGCTCTCCGCCCTTGGCCTCAGCTAAGCCACTCGAGCGTCGTATCCACGAAAAGGGTGGCATTTGGCCTAACACGATAATTATGCTGCGTTAGGATCGTAAAGCGTTATTTAAATTGTTAAGATTTGAGGCTTTGGTGTTGGGCCAGTGTCTCCTGAGAGGTGTTCTGGTGTCAATGATGAAACCGGCTTGGCCAAGCCACTACGGACCTCGGGAAAGGCAGGAGAGTAGTCATGAAACATAATCCGAGAAATTCTAGCACAACTCCACCATCTTCATTACTCCTCCAGGGCTGCGATCTGAATCACCACTTTTCAGACGTTCTTCCAGCATGCCGAATCTTCTTGAGCTTCCAAGAGAGCTGCGGGATATAATATATATGGCTGTTCTAACAGCCGAAACTCCGAGGCCATCGTTATCTAGCAACCGTTTGAGACCTTGGAATGCCCACAAGATAGCTGCTCATGCGGCCAATGCGCAACCAGGCGAGTTTGGGAATACTTATTCTCTAGATGAACCACCGAGTACATGTACTTCTCTCCTATGCAGCAGCCATCAGGTCAATGAGGAACTCAGTGAAGCAATATCTCGCGCAAAGTCCCGCGGGCAGATGCCACTCAAGATCGATTGTCTTGTCGAGGATGAGCGCATCATCTATGTTACCTGGATTTCATTTCCGCTGGCCAGAACGCACATTGAACGACCTTGGTTCAAGTCTCCGAAATGGTCGACAAACCTCCATCAGCTGCGGGTTGATGTGAGGCTTACGGGGACCCGCAAGCGTAAATGGGCGGATCCCCTTATTACCAGTAAACCTCCTGGCCGTATTGCTTGGGGAGTATGCGCTGCGTTGAAGCGCATCCTCGACTATGGGCCGGACTTTTCAGCGCAGCAGAAAGCTTCAAGGACGTACATAATAGACGAGCTGGTTCTCAATGTCATAACGCCCTCCGAGATTCCTCCAGAAGGATTTCTCCCAGAAGATTATCAAGCTCAGGACTTAAGGGATGGACTGATTCATCCAAAGTCTGTTGCGCGAGAACTGAATGAAGTCTGGAACTACATATGGGCGCCAGGTTTTGATCCACTGAGGAATCACTATTGGCCCTTGATTGAGAGGATAGGGATTGTCAGGGTGTGCATTGATGGCGAAACGTGGAGAACGCGAGAGCTGCAGCTTGAACTGAAGAGGGGTCAGGACGAAAGAAGGAGAATTGCACTTCGAGGCCGGTAAAATTCTTCAACATCCTGCAGTAGGGTCGCAAAATGCAAGCTCTCTCGTAGCAAATATAGTGGTGTTCTTGGTCCTATGTGCTGATGATCGCGAAAAACGTCCGGCACGGCGTTGGTCGGAGGAAAGGGATCTATGCACCAGGTGTTGGTCTGTGATCCTTTTGTTATTTTTGTTATTTTGGGATTAGCAAGCCTCGCTGGACAACACACGTCCACGACATTTTCCTTCATCCTGCCCTTCTTGGGGATAACTTGTGCATCTCAAGCAGACATCTCCTCGGCTACATGCTGATCAATTATATACGACCTCTAATATGTGCGTGATCTCGCCCAATTAGCACTTGCTAAAGAAGGATCTGGAAGAGTCCTCCACACGCGTTCCTCGCTTACATAAGCAGACTCCCTTTGTTCCTGTGCCGTTTTTGTGCATGTTCCGGAGGCGATTTCTCCTGCGACCCGCATGAGGCTGCAGGACCCCTGACGCCAAGCGGCTCTGATGTTTTGTGAAACAGCAACACGCATTCTCCCTTTGTTGCAGGCCCCGCCGCTCCAACCTCACCATGTCTTCGCTTGTGCTATTGGCGGCCATCTCAGGGGTACCGGAGCAGGGTACAAGGAGCGTCAGGCGGGCTTTTGTGACCCCGGATTACAGTCTTTGACAGCACTCCTGGAGCTGAAAATCTTTTGCTTCATAAGAAGCAGGCGGATCTCAAATCAATTTGCTGCTATTCCATCCACTCTTTTGTAGTCTTTCCTTCGCTCTCCCATACAAATATTTTTGGAATACTCTGAAGCTGCTGGACAGTTTGACCTTCTCATCGATCACTTTTACAGTACTGTTTGCCATCGATCATAATGGAGTCGAGTAAGGACCTCCAACCAAATGAGACCGAACTTAGATCGAATGGTGTCAATGGCACGCAAAACATGCCTATGTCTCCAGTGTCATGGAAACAGCCACTTGCCATGCGTAAGCGGCGGACCACTACGAGTGTTGAGTTGGACGACTACTTTGTAAGCCTTTTCTTCGCAGCCAGATTAATACGAATACTACGGTATTTCTAACAGCGTACTAGGTCGGTCCTCGCGACATGAATAGACACTCCAAATGGCCCTTTTTCATGCGAATGCACGGCAGCGTCCTGCCCAAGATGATTCTACCCTTGACCATTGTATCATGCTGGGCAAGTCTGATCACGATCGTCTCCGAATTGTTGTTCAAGCTTAAAGTATCCAATCTCCTGCTCACGGTTCTGGGTTTCGTCGTCGGTCTCGCGCTTTCCTTCCGCAGCTCCACAGCCTACGAGCGTTATGCGGAAGGTCGGAAATACTGGGCTCAGCTCACCTTTGCCTCTCAAAACCTGGCGCGGACGATTTGGGTACATGCGAAGGAGCGAGAGGGTGATCTAGGGAAAGAGGATATGCTTGCAAAACTGTACGTGTTGTCTTGCTTATATGCTCAAGCTTTGTACTAACACGCCGGGGTTGTAGCACTGGACTCAACCTCATCGTTGCATTCGCCAATGCCCTCAAGCATAAGCTACGCTTCGAGCCTGGTATCAATTACGACGATCTTCGTGGATATGTTGAATATCTTGACACCTTTGCCAAAGCCGCTGAAAAGGACCTAGAAAAACCGGGCAAAAAAAACCCCTGGAAGTCAGCGGGCGAATACCTCGGAGTGCCTTTCGCGGAATCCAACCCCAGGAAGCTGATCAAGCGTTCCAAGAAGCCTCTTGGAAACTTGCCAGTGGAAATCCTTACGCATCTTTCAGCCTACGTTGATAGCCTCATCACCAATGGAACCCTCTCCGTTCCTATTTACCAGACCCAAGCAGGTATATATCCCATGTTCCCATCCTCAATTATTACCCAAGCCCACTAACTTTCCCCAGTCAATTCGGTTGTTGCTCTGAACGAAGTTCTCACCGGCACTGAGCGCGTCCTCCACACCCCTCTCCCAGTTGCCTACTGTATCGCCATCTCGCAAATCACCTGGGTCTACGTTATGATGCTTCCATTTCAGTTGGTGGACTCCCTCCGCTGGGTCACTATTCCCGGAACCATTTTTGCCGCCTACATCATCCTCGGTATTGCTGCTATCGGCCGCGAAATTGAAAACCCCTTCGGCATGGATGTCAACGATCTGCCCCTCGATGTCTATTGCGACGAACTCGCTACAGATATCGATATCATTACTAGCTCCCCAGCCCCAATCGCGGAGGATTTCATCCAGAGGAGCGAGAATCTAGTGCTATTCCCGCTCAGCTTCAAGGGCTATGATGCGTGGAAGGATAGGAGCAAGTACGAGATTAGGCAGGCTTTGATGACGAAGACGAAGGCGGATATGATAGTTAGAAAAAGTATGAGTGTAGAGAAGGATAGTGAGGATTTCGATGAGAAGGAGCATGCGCCGCAGGAAGCGCATGTGTGAGGTGGTAAAGCTTGACCTGTAGTTCAATTGTGAGTGTTTGGATATAGACGAGGGTAAGGGGCGTAGATTAACATTTCATGGGCTTTGGTTGCATTATCACTAGAATTATCGTATGGTTGAAGCACAAGGGCATGACAAAGCGTATTATTTAGATGCCACCCTCAATCAGTCGTCTTGTATTTATTCCGGTACTCTAACCTCTTGAGGTCGTCCTCCGTCCCCAGCCCTTCCAGGTATTCCACAATATCATCTAACGTCAGTATAGCGAGCACTGGAATCCCATACTGCTTCCTGACCTCACTAATAGCGCTAGGCCTGGACGTCATCGTCTGTGGCACTAGGTGTTTTTTCTAGCCTGTCAAAGGCAACGATAACCCCCACTACTTTTCCGCCTTCCTTCCTATTGATCTCAATAGTCTCCCGTATTGTTGTCCCTGCAGTGATTACATCGTCGACGACGACGATCCTCAGCCCAGCCAATGGCGCACCAATGATATTGCCACCCTCACCATGATCCTTCGCCTCTTTGCGGTTGAAGCTATGGATTATGTTCCTGTACTTTTCCACATCTAGATCCGCAAGTTTATCAACGGTCGCCGAGGCGAATGGAATGCCTTTGTACACAGGAAGAGGATATCGAACTGGAAGGAGAGGTTTGCGGCAGCATGAGAAGCGAGCGTATAGGCGTATTCTGAGGATATTGAGCGGAGCAGTCGCGCACGGTGGAAGAGGCCAGCGTTAAATAAGTAAGGCGATATGTGTTTCGACTTAAGTGTGGAAGTGCCAAATTTGAGGGTGCCGGCGGAGACAGTCACTCGGGAAAGATGATTTGTAGGGAAGAAGGGAAGGTTGATTTGAGGCCATTTTGAGGGCGAGGACAGCAATTGAAATGCGCTGAGAGGTATACCTTGTACGAGGACAGCGGTCGGTGTCAAGGGGCATCTAAAAATTGTTGGTTGTTTTTCCGCTCCGAGTCTATACACCCACCAAAGCCCAAATCCCAAGTTACTAAAGTACCTGGAACCTGTTAACCGGACGATCCAGAATGAGAACTCTGTCTTATTGGAATGAGGCTTTAGAGCCTCTATATATACAAGAGGGGTAATCCAAACTAATGTAGGACGACGATCGCGATCGGCGCTCGGTCGACAGAAACATCATCCCATTCACAACTTGTCCCAAATTATTTAAATGACTCCATTCTGGCATTTATTCCATATTCGGTCGTGGCCTTCGAAGCAATTATCATCCTAATGGTTCCCACTGAACGTGGATTTTTTGACTGGGAACCGGCACTTGCATATACTGTCGTCATACTTGCTCTGTCTCCTGCGGCACTGGCAGGGCGGATTAGATCCGAGGGCGTCATCCGTAACATCATTGCTGGTTATATCCTACGCATGTTAATGATCCCGAGCCAACTCATTTAGGCCCTGTTCCCTGAAGCGCCTACATAGCCGTATAGGCCGAATAGGCTCGAATAGATGCGCATAATCATCATAGAGTTATAGAGTTCGACTTAACCGTTCGTCTAATTTCGGAATATCCTCAACTCACGCCTGAATCTATGTGGGGGCTCGGAACAACCCACCAAAGCCTAAAAAACTGTGGTCTTAATGCATAAACTAGCACATAGCCCTGGGTGGCAGATCTGCCCATATCCAGTCGCTCTTACCTCGCAGTAGGCATAACGACATTTTATGGACCTAAAATTTAATTTTATATCACGACTCCGCGCACGTGAAGGCTTCACCTATGCATAAACCGGAAGAACTTTTGGGGCTGTGTGGGGGTTGGTAGATCAGGTCTATCATGGATGTAGACACCAATAGATCCTTCAGGGAACAGGGCCTTATGAAGAAGACATATACAAAGGATTTCTCTACAAATAAGAAACAATAGTGTTTTCGTAGTTTAATGTTATTAACTGATCCGTCTTATGTGACTTTTTTCGTCAAAGACTCAAGGCCTTTCCCACGCCTCTGCCATACCATCTCGTATGTTCTTGTCCAACAACTAAATCGAATTCGGTACTTGAATATACGAATCTTACAAACATGAGTTGATAGAGGAGAAATGGCGGGACAGTTAGGAAGTACAATATGTTATTGGAAAGCGGGACAGGCGGTATAAGGATCTAAACTCCTAAATCTGCATGCAGTTATAATTAAAATAGCTGACTAGACTAACGGTAGCTCTTCACGCATACTTCATCAGTATTTATGACTATTTATGGAAATGGTTATGAGCCCCTAATATAGGAACACTTATAAATAGAATGACCTCAAAGCACACTTAAAACCGCACTATAAGAAAAAAAACACCCGAAAAGACCAAAAGGACTAAAAAGATACGGCAGCTGGGATTCGCTAGTGGTCACCCAACTAACTACTAGTCAAGCCGGTTGATTGCTTAAGTACCCGAGAGCGGACGGGATCGGCTGTTTTCAATCACCTATGAGTCGTATCTGACAAGAGCGCTGAAAAAAATAATTCTTATATCCTCCTGAGACACCTGGAATAATTTCTCCATAAGTCCAGAACGTGCGTACTCTGCATTCGGTAGTCAAATGTCTAAAACAGTAAGATGTCTTGAAAGCGCTCCTAAGCTCCTCTACCACGGTGCAATTGCAGCGTGCTCAAATTTGTCCTCAAAACCTAGACACCCTCCACCTTGATTGTTCTCTCGTCTCACTCCGGCAACATGTCGGTCGTTACTGTTACATTTACATCCACAGATTTCTTTAATTTAATATTATCCCTTCTCTTGGGTATTTTCTTTTACATCGTTGACAAAAGCCATTGGTACGCAGAACGCTGTGGAAAAATATCAGGTTTCTTCCGTCGACATCGGCCTAAGAGCAATTGGGACGAAAGAGTGGAGAGGCTCAGCTTTCTCATCCAGTTCCTCATCTGCTGGTCAGGACCTTGGCTCCTGAGTCAAATCGTGAGCTCTGATTCCCTGCTTTGAAGTAACCTCCACTGACTGACTTCAATGTAGTTTGGCTCCTGGTGGAAGTGGTCGCTTAAAATACTATGAACTGGGCCCAGTCTATGCTTCATCAATGTGGTTCGTTGCTTAATTCTCTCCCATTGACCTCTCGAAGAAATCCTCAACCTTTTCTCTCCAGATCTTGCTGACAGCGATGATTTAACGCAGGGGATCTTCGGACCTCCAACCTTGGAATCCCACAGCGGAAATATCCAGACTGAACCCTCCAAGAACATTCCATTAGCGCGTGTTGATCACGCACGGCCGTCAAACGTGTCGTTTCCTACTTCGGACACAAATTTCCCGAAAGGGTATAAACTTTCACCGTTTCATCTACGAGATCAACGAGATCAACGAGATCAACAGCCAGTTTTTTCTTCAGAGTCTATCCGCTGACGCGTCCTCAGAAAAATCACAAAATTAAAGGCAATTTCCGACCAATGCGATGCTTCGTACAGTCTCTTTATTTTTAACGCTCTCAGACAATATCTGCCATTTAAGCAATGCTCACCGAGCCAGGAGTACTTCAACTGGCTATCATATGGCTCTTCCACATCTGAGAATGGGCCACAATAACTCAGAAGACGATATCAACGAGGCCCGCCAGTCGACTTCTAAAAGAAGTGGTCAACAACCGAATCAGACCGTAGATTTTCAACAACACTCTATGTGCTGACAGCTGTTAATTTTCAAGTCCAACCGCGGCGGCCAGAAAGGAAAAAGCATAAGTGTAACTGCAAATATGCCTTATTATATAGAAGGAAGTATGGATACATTCGGTAGTCAACTTCAGGTCAGTAGTCAATCAAGCAGACATGTTGAAGCACTCTTGAGCTCCCGGCGCAATGCTGTGTTTACAGCACTTTCCACTCGGGATCTTTTAGAAGAGACGCTTCCCATATCTTCTCTTTTCCCTCTTTGTCTGACTTCAAATATATCAGCTCCTTAAACGAGTGGAACCGGTCGGTGCATGTCGTAGGACCAGCAGATGATCTGCACCTCCCACTGTTACTCGCGCCTAATGGCGGGTTTGTTACTCTTCTCATTTGCCTCTCGAAGTCACCCAAGATGTTAGGGGAGGTGACTGGCGGACTCCGAATCTCGGTGGATAACGGACCTGCTGAATTGTCCAGGTTAAGATCGTCTACCATCTGTTTAACTACCTGTTCGCCAACTCTTCTGCGCAGTAGGGAAACCGCATAAAAAATGAAACCCCCAGATTTTTTTTAAAGAAACAAAATCCCAAGTCAGTTCTCTTACCCACACACTACCTCATGTGCTTTCCTCCTCCAATTTGGATTCTTGCTAACGCTTGCCGTCGCAGAAAAAATTGACAAGCTAGCAGCACCCCTTCGATTGGAGCCAGGGTCTGGCGCCGTTGACCATTATTCAGGATTTCCCCCTCTGGGGCTTGGGAGTAGAGGCCCAGACGAATCCGAAATACGATTTTCATCTTGAGCTCACGAAGGCAATCGGCCTGACACCGTTGACCGTTAGCTTCGTGTCTCCCTTCGAGGTCCGAAGCAGAGTTCCAGGGCAGAGACATGGACAATACAATTTTTCATCTGAGCTCCTGAAGCAACCCCGCATCTCTCATTCGCTTGGGGATTGCAAATCGTAACTGAGTGGCTTCAGCATCACTTCTCGGAATGTGGAAAGCGAATCACCAGATTTCAAGAGGCGTAGAGCATTGCAGACATAGGTAGTCGTTGATGCGTAAGGCGAGACAAGCTTTCTTAGGTCAAACATCAACACGTGCAACTGGGTTGACAACGAGAACCAGTTGTTTAGATAACGTCCAACTTCGAGTGAACAGCAATGCGTGCAATAGCAAGAATCACATTCACACATATATATACAAAAAGACAAACCGCATGCATACATCGACTACCTCCCACCACCCACACTACGCAGAAACACAGTAGCTGTATCCCAACCAAAGGTTCGAGCAATCGCTACTCAGCTGCGTATTCCAGCTCATAAGATGCGCCATTGTAATGCCGAATTTCTGCTCCACAACGCCGCAGTAGTCGCCACTCTGAACGGTATACCAGCCCTTGCAGCTCTCCGACGCGCCGGGAGCCTTCTGGGCCGACGGCGACGGATCGCCGACCGTAGTGGCGCCGCCCGTGTTCCCGCCCGTGGTCGCAGGCGTGCCGGTGTTGTCGTTGCCGCCAGAGGTCGTCTTGCCGGTCATGGAGCCGATGGTGGCTTCGGAGCATGTGTGCGCTGCGGAGACCCAGCCAGTCAGGCGGTTGGCGATGTCCGAGGCGTAGCAGTGGGTTGCAACGCCGGCGCCGAGGTTGCCGCCGGCCGCGATCGAGCCCGAGTTGTAGATGCGCGCCGCCTTGTAGTACATGCTCACGTCCGTGGCGCCGGACTCGGCGAGGTATTGCTTCAACCCGTCGCCGCTGCTGGTGCCGGCCGCACCGTCGCGGATCATCTGTGTGATGGTGGAGGAGGGGCATGGGTTCTGCACGCCGTTCTCGTTGCAGGTGGCGGCGCCGTTGTGGTCTTGCATCAAGCCGGGGTTGCGCACGCCCCAGTTGGTTGTGGGGGCGCGGACGCAGCCGTTCGATTCTTGCATCATAATAGCGAGAATGAAGCGGGCGTCGATGCCGGTTTCGCGAGCAACGGTCTTGATGCCATTGCAGATATCGTTGATTTCGGAGGCGGAGTCATTGGGAACGGACCATTGGGGGCAGGAAGATTGCATGATAAATTTGTTGTTGTTGAACCTGCATAGATTAGTATGCCGAGGTGATTAAAGGTGGGCTTAGTGTAGGGATAGTGCACTTACATAGTATCAAAGCTAGAAACCCAGCTACTCTGAGCAGGCCATCCTTGAGAGATATCACCATTGCCTCCATAAATGGTGTACGTATCTGCGCCTTGCTTTACCAAGGAATGAATGGATGCAGCAGTGCTGCGTGAAGAATGAGTGAACGGGATAGGAGCCCCAAAAACGAGTGTGGACAGGCTGCCAGCAGCCAAGATCAAAAAAATGACAAGCATGATGGCTCTTGGTAAAAGAGTGACTAAGGAGCGGAAAGAATGAAACGCTTACCTGTGGTGGTGGTGCACTACCTATGGCTGTGGCCTACATCTTATAGCTTTGGTATCTTGAAGTCCAGACGGAAGCAAGGCAGAGACTAGATTAACCCAAACTGGATCCGGTACTTTAACGGCCAGAACAGTTCTAATACTCCGTCCGCGCGCGAAGTAGCGAGGCTAGTTCCTACGAGAGATCAGGGTAGGAAGACCCTTGGCAGAGAGTGGGGATGCGATTGCGAGCATAAAAGGAAAATCGGGTACATGGATGATGTTCCTTTGCCGATACCTGATAGACATATTAATCGTTCAGAATACTGCAATTGGTCATTATGGACGTGGGTCCCTCGCTAGGTACTTTGGCGTGACATGATACCTCCCAGATGAGCGGAGCTTGTCGGAGATGACGGTTGCATAGCATCGAGACATCTCATCCAGCAGTGTGACAGCGAAGAGGCAAAGTAACCGTGCTGTACCAGCTCTGGGGAGACCGGGCTCCACCCCACGTTTCGGCGGCGCCACAACGCCAGAGACCCTAGCAGATGGAACGAGTTGAATCCTGGTTGCGGAGCGCTGATAGGATGTGATGAGGCTTTGCTCGGATATGAAGAAGCACAAAAGACAACTCTAAAAGGACGTCAAGACTGCCACCGTTGCTAGACTCGGCATTTCTCGCAAGCGGACCCAAGCCTTCGGCGGCGCTATGAAAGCTTGATATAACCCAGAATCCGCGTCGAATTACCTTGCATTATGCCGGAAAATAAAGAGCGTATCGGATCAAGGGAAGCGGCCCGAGGAAGTCTATAGTCTGCGTACACCCCCTTGGTACAGGCCAGCACGCAATTTCCTCTGAAACAAAAGCTTCGAGGCTCTGCCTCTTGCATCGCTCGGTTCCGTAGATAAATGCTTCAACCCTATTGTGTAACATGAGAAGACGAAAAGATGATAGCAAAAGTCCAGTACGAGAAGCAAGGATGAAGAGAACACTAAAAAAGGCACCCGTCTCAATCAATATGAGGTGCAGAGAAGTCGAGATACATACCCTTCTCGCCGTGCGCCTTCGTCTCATTTCGGCGATCGCCCTGGTTCCTGGCCTTAAGCGACTCGGCCGAGAAGTGAGGTAGAGGAATCAACTTGTCATTGGCGTCTCATCAAAATCTAATCCCGCTCGGAAGCCGGCAAAGATGGCGAATGGGGAAGGTTGAATTTACCCCAGCAATTACGTTATCTCGGGCCCAGACCTTCTTCCGAGGTTCAACCATGTACACTAAACCGTTTTGGGCTTTACCTTCGTTAGAAGGTCTGGTATGCATTAGATTTTGGGTAGAGAGACATGAGGTGATTGGGCCAAAATATACCTTTCTGCTCCCAAATCTATTAATCACCACAACACTTGAAGTTATTCGTGATAGCTAGAATTACTAAATCAGCTGCGGTTAGCAAGACCGCGTCTTCAGATCTCCTAAATTTGAGCTTGTCGCGTCGCTGCGTGCGTCGTTGGGTACGTCGTAAAACTACCAGGTCAAATTAGATTTTGCTGCATTTGATTCGCCTTGTCTAGTTCTATAACGTCACGTTGGCCGTTAGTTCATATAGACGTTGGTTGATAGTTAGTTGGCGGGTAATTGTATTTATATGACGCTTGTCTTTACATGTGGATTCATACAAATCGGCGCTTGCCTCTATTAATTTTCCGATCGGCACTTACCCCTTTCCGCTAAACTTCGTTTCATCTAAGTTTGCTAAGGTAAGAGATTGCTGGTTTGGCCAATTATAAGAGCAAGCGCCCCAACTTCACGAGAAGATGGATCGAGAAGATAAAACTCATAGTAGACGCCTCTTCAAAGCTAGTGGAGGAAAAAAAAAGGTACTAGAGATTCATACACGTGATTTGTTTAGTCAGCAAAACCTTTCGACCTCTAACGCATTTATCTCAGTTGACTCAGACCCTCGGAGAGAAAATCCACCTTACCTCCTGCGGCTGGCACCGCCACACCTCTGTAACCCCTGTGACTCCTGTAAACTCCTAAGCCAATTAGCGACCGGCGCCGCAGC
>Ga0307515_10003702_pt1 | contig 32085 bp, 35 predicted proteins | sample 17_EM_MG_FD_194513 | JGI IMG/M metagenome (GOLD analysis project Ga0307515, IMG submission 194513) | Populus trichocarpa ectomycorrhiza microbial communities from riparian zone in the Pacific Northwest, United States - 17_EM | ecosystem: Host-associated > Plants > Roots > Unclassified | place... | reverse complement strand
AGATTCCGTCAACTGCCCGGCTGCCGAGCGGATGCGTGACCGGCTGTCGAGCGGATGCGTGACCGGCTTCCGCGCGGCTGGCTGTCCGCTTGCCGGGCGGGCGCGCAACGGATCAAAGCCTTGGATTACGCTCATGCGCATGGCCGACGCACCGTACAAGCTGATCCTCCTCCGCCACGGCGAGAGCGAGTGGAACGCGAAGAACCTGTTCACCGGCTGGGTGGACGTCAACCTGAACGAGAAGGGCGAGAAGGAGGCAGTCCGCGGTGGCGAACTCCTGAAGGACGCCGACCTCCTCCCCGACGTGGTCCACACCTCGCTCCAGAAGCGCGCGATCCGCACCGCCCAGCTGTCGCTGGAGTCGGCGGACCGCCACTGGATCCCGGTCCACCGCAGCTGGCGCCTGAACGAGCGCCACTACGGCGCCCTCCAGGGCAAGGACAAGGCGCAGACCCTCGCGGAGTTCGGCGAGGAGCAGTTCATGCTGTGGCGCCGTTCCTACGACACCCCGCCGCCGCCCCTCGAGGACGGCACGGAGTTCTCGCAGTCCGCCGACCCGCGCTACGCGACGATCCCGCCGGAGCTGCGCCCCCGCACGGAGTGCCTGAAGGACGTCGTCGTCCGCATGCTCCCGTACTGGTACGACGGCATCGTCCCCGACCTCCTCGCCGGCCGCACGGTCCTGGTCGCCGCCCACGGCAACAGCCTCCGCGCCCTGGTCAAGCACCTCGACGGCATCTCGGACGCGGACATCGCGGGCCTGAACATCCCGACGGGCATCCCGCTGGCGTACGAACTGGACGCGGACTTCAAGCCGGTCAAGCCCGGCGGCACGTATCTCGACCCTGACGCTGCTGCGGCTGCCATCGAGGCGGTCAAGAACCAGGGCAAGAAGAAGTAAGCCGAGCTGAAGAAGCCCCCTGCCTGCGGGTTTTCCGTCAGGAGGGGGCTCTTTCATGCCCTGGGAAGGCGAACGGGAGGACAGCGACGGGCCTACCGCACGCCCAACGACACGTAGTCATAGCGCCCGTAATAGGAGTCGGCCGTGTATGTGTTGTGCAATCGAGGGCCGCGCCACATCATGATCTTCTCGTAAGTGATGGGCAGGTACACCGCGTTCTCGGAGACTTTATGGTTGATCTGTTGGTAGATCGTTCCCGCCTTGGCCGGATCCCGCTCGGCAATTGCATCGTCGAACAATGCATTGATCTCCGGGTCGTTGAGCTCGCTGTAGTTGTTGTTGCCCGTCTGTAGAATGAATCGCCCGTCGACCAATGGCCGCAAGAAACCCTGACCGGTTGGAAAATCTGCGGCGAACCCCATGACGATGATGCCGTACCCTCTGTCCTTCACGGCCTGTGGAGACTTGAATATTCCAAAGAGTGCGGCGCCGTCGATCCGGTCAATCTTGGTGGTGATATTGACTTTCTTCAGTTCTTTCTGCAGGGCTGCGGCGGTTTTCAGTTCTGCTGGCGTGTTTTTGCGCACACCAATGGTCGTGGAAAAACCGTTCGGCTTGCCGCATGCCCGGAGTTCCTTCTTGGCTTTTTCGAGGTTCGACTTGCCGTCGTTGTCGAGCACGCCATAAGGGTCATATGTCGGGTCGGATCCCGCAATGGACGGAGGGAGCAGATTCGGGGCGATATCGCCGCCCGCGATGGGTCCACCCCGGGCCGTTTGAAGCGCCTTGTGGTCCGCGGCGAAGATAATGGCTTTGCGGCAGTGGATGTCATCCATCGGCTTCACTGACTGCGGAAAGACCGCATATCTGGTGTATCCCGTCCTGGGATTGTCCAGGTTTTCCTTCAGGCCTGCGTTTCCCAGCGCCTTGGTGACGGCGGCCTGACTGAGTCCTGTCCCGTTCAGATCGAGATCGAATTCACCGTTGAGGAGGCGCTTGTCCATGTCGTTCGCATCGGTGACGAAGGTGACCTCGATGCGGTCGGGCAGCGCCGGACGGATCGGATCGGATGCCTTGTTCCACTGTCCGTTGCGGACCAGGATCAGCTTGTGGTTCGGGTCGTACGAGTCGAACTTGTACGGACCCGACGAAAGGGGCTTCAGTTCGTACAGGTTGCCGGTGTCACGCTCACGTTTGACCGGGGACGCCGTCGGCAGCGCAAGCATCTGCTCGAAGTCGCTGTTCGGCTCGGCCAGATGGAAGACGATCGTCTTCGCATCAGGGGTCTCGACGGCCCGCAGGCCCAGCTTCTGCGGATCCTTGTCGGTGTAGGGACCCTTGTAGGTCTTCTTCGGGTCGAGGGCCTTCTGGAGGTAGGCGGGGCCGCCGGAGATGACATCATCCGCCCAGCTCCGCTCGATGCCGTACTTGATGTCCTGGGATGTGATCGGCGAACCGTCCTCCCAGGTGATGCCGGCACGTAGTGAGTAGGTGTACGTCGTCCCACTGTCCGAGACCTTGGCCAGGCCGGCGGCGAGATCAGGCACCAGGGTGGTGCTCTTGCGCCCCGGCTGGGGGGCGAAGGTGACCAACTGGCGGGTGTAGTAGCGGGCGAAGTCCCACACGAACCCGTAGTAAGTGCGCTGCGGGTCCCAGGAGTCGGCCTCCTGGGTGGAGACGAACCGCAGCGTGCCGCCCTTGGCGTCCGACGCATTGGCGATGCCTTTGGTGGCGGCGTTGTACCCGGCGCCGGAGTCGGTTGTCCCCTGCGATGAATCGTGCAGCCGGTTCAGCGCGACTGGAATCCCGACGGCCAGCAGGGTGACGGCTGTGAGCCCGGACGTGAGGGCACGTATGAAGCCGCGTTTGTCGCGACGCCCGTACCGCGTGCCGGCCGCACCCTGGTCCGTCAGGCCCTGCGCCGTAGTGGCGGTAGTGGTGGCGCGGCGAGAGTGCACCACGGTGAGCAGTTCATCCGGGGTGGGCCGACGGGTCGGGTCCTTGTCCAGACACTTTTCGATGATGGGCCGCAGCGGATCGGGCAGGCCGCTCAGGTCGGGGTCGTGATGGACGATCCGGTAGGCGGTCACATAGGGATAATCCGAGTCGAAGGGTGCACGGCCGGTGGCCGCGTAGACCATGAGCGAGCCGAGCGCGAAGACGTCGGTTGCCGGGCTGATCGCCGGCGGAACGTGCCACTGCTCGGGGGCCATGAACGGCGGCGTTCCGATTACTTGGCCGGTTTTGGTGTGCACTTCGCCGGGGCTGCGGTCGATGGCTTTGGCGATACCGAAATCGATGACCCGCGGTCCGTCATCGGTAATGAGCACGTTGCTGGGTTTCAGGTCCCGATGGATCACCCGTGCGCGGTGGATGTCGCGCAGGGCTTCGGCTAATCCGGCAAAGAGTTGCCACAGCTCTTCCACAGGAATGGGGCCGTTGTCCTGGATGTGCCTCGAAAGAGTCGAGGCGGGTACGTAAACCGTGGCCATCCAGGGCTGTCGGGCGTCCGGGTCGGCGTCCACCACTGGGGCGGTAAAGGCGCCGCTGACTTGCCTGGCGGCCGCCACCTCTTGACGAAACCGGGCCCGGAACTGGGGATCTTCCACCAGGTGTGAGTGCACCACCTTGACGGCCACGCGACGACCCGACGGTGACTGGGCCAGGTAGACCTCACCCATGCCGCCTGCACCGAGTCGGGAAACCAGTCGGTAGATGCCGATTGTTCGATTATCAATGCCGTCGGCACCTTTATCCGGAATTGGCATGTCCTCCCCTGCCCCACGCTTGCCGTCGGACAGGCTAGGGCGCCCGCACACCCCCAGGAGCCTGATCACCCAGGGGCGCACAGTACCGTTACAGAAAAGCGGAATTGCGCTGTCTCCTGCGGTGACCACGGACTCGGCCGGGCCGGACACCCACCCGCAAACCTTGGGCAGCCACAACAACCGCGCCCACTCCCGCGATACTGCCGGGCACCTCCGTCGCCAGGACCTTGCTGTCGGCTTCAGCTTCCCAACTCGTGGGCCCGCGCGGCACCATGGCGTCGCAGGAGCGCAGGGGGAGGGGTGCCGTGGGGAACAAGGAGACCGAACAGGCCGCGATCACACACGTGTTGGCGTTGGAACGAGCCGCCGGCCGCGAGCCCAGGGACGTGCGTACATCGGGCCTTCCCTACGACGTCGACAGTGCGCCTCGCATGATCGAGGTGAAGGCGTTCAGCCGCTCGGCGCGCAGCGAGACGCTGGCGTTGGAACACCGGCAAGTCGCAGCCGCCCAGGCGCATCCCGAGCGCTTCTACCTCTACGTGGTCGACAACCTCGCCGGACTGGACGGGGCCGAGGTCGGCGTGCGCGTTCTGCACGGAGAGGTTCTCCTGGCGATGATCGAGCGCTCCCGGCCGCAGGTCACTCACTGGCCCACGTTCCGGGCGGCGGAGTACGACCAGGCGGAGCGGCTGCGCTGAGCGAGTCCGACCTCAGGTTCACGATCGGTGAGGCCGTGCTGACACGGCTCAGCGGCGAGTACCCCGGACTCGCGGCCAACCCGGCGCTCACCGAGCTCCGGCTCTGAACGTCCGGCCGATGCCATCGGCGAGCGGCGCCTTGTGCGCCCCGACTCCCGTTCGCGGCAGGGCGACAAAGGGGCCTTGGCAAGGGGCCCGCCCCCTGTCACGATCAAGCCATGGTCGACTCTCCGACAGTCATGCGGCGGCTGGACATCCTCTCCGACCTGATGGGTCCGCCGGTCGGCGTCCTGCTGCTGTTGGTAGGTGTGCAGACCTACCGCGAGGGGGGCTCCATCGGCTGGCCCATCGGGGGATTGGCACTGCTTCTGGTCAACCTCTACGTGGCGGGGCGCCGGTTCGCCCGGCGTCGGAAACGGACGTCGGCATCGGCATCGGCGGCGTCGTCGTCTTCGTCTTCGTCTTCGTCGTAGGGGTGCCCAGCGGCGGAGTGCGGCAGCGGTCACCCCAACTCCGGCGGACGGCCCGGGTTCGCGTCCGATGGGACGCGAACCCGGGCCGTCCGTCCGGGAGTTCAGGGGGTGCGGCGGTACCTCAGTGCCGCCGGCCCGCCCGCGCCAGCGCCGGTACGAACCGCAGCGCGTCCACCGTGCCCACGCCCGTCGCCATGTCGTAGCCGTTGACCGCGGTGTAACCGGTCACGCCCGCGTACGTGTTGTTCGTGCCGTCGTTCACGTCGACGATGCCGTTGCCCTTGGCGCCGTGCTTCGCGAGCGCGTACAGCGCCGAGTTGATGTTGCCGACCCGGTGTCCCGCCGCCTGGTCCGCCAGGGCGATGATGCCCGAGAAGAGCGGACTGGCCTCGCTCGTGCCGCCGTAGACGTCCCAGCCGATCGCGGTCGGGTCGTAGCTGGAGTAGACCCACGCGCCGCCGTTGACCGCCGCGGCCATCGAGACGTCGGGGGTGGCGCGTTGGGTGCCGACGATGCTCTTCACGCCGTTCTGGAAGGACGGGCGGGCGAACACGTGGGACTGGCCGCCGCCGCCCGCGCCGTAGTCGTTGTAGACGCTGTCCGGGGTGACGCGGTCGCCCTTGTCGTTCAGGTGCAGCTGCGTGCCGCCGATCGACGTGACCAGAGGGTCAGAAGAAGGCCAGGAGTTGACGGGCTTGTCGTAGAAGGCCGAGCCGTCCGCGTTGTAGTCGGTCGCGCCGCCGTCGCCGGAGGAGGCGAGGACGGTCACGTGCTTGCGGTTGGCGGCCTCGAAGGCGTAGCGCAGCTTCTTGATGCTGGAGAAGTTCCCCTGGTCGAAGCCGGGGAAGGTGTTCTCGGTCGCGCCGAAGCTCTGCGTGATGACGTCACCGACACCGTGGTCGATCAGGTACTTCTCGGCGTCCATCATCTCCGGCAGCCCGGTCACGCCCTCGGTCTCGGCGACGGCCGTCTCCACCAGCACGATCTTCGCGTCGGGCGCGACCGCGTGCGCCATCTCGACGTCCAGGGTGGTCTCGCCGGCCCAGCCGGTCATGTCGGCGTTCGTCGGGTCGAAGACCGGGACCTTGCCCCACTTCACGACATTCACCTTGGCGCTGTGGATGCCGAACTGCTTGCTGTACGTGTCGAGATCGTGCTGGATCGTCGGCGAGCCGAACGAGTCGACGATGACGATCGTCCGCCCCTTGCCCGTAATGCCCTTCTTGTAAAGGGAGTTGAGGTTGTACGCGGTGCGGTACTGGAGCGGGTTGTAGCAGGCGATCTGCCACTTGGCCTCGCACTGCGCGCTGGAGAGCGGGGTCGGCACGTCCCGCGCGAGGGTGTGCCCGGTGATGGCCGGGATCACCTTCGTCTGCGGTACGGCGGCGGGCGCGGCGCTGCTGATGCCGGCCAGCGGCGCGGTCGCGAGCGCGGCGGCGAGGGCGGCGGTGGCGGCCGTAGAAGCCGCGATGGCGCGTCTGTTGTGGGCTATGCGCATGAATGCCCCCTGGGTGGTTACGAGTTGCACGCAATGGTCTGCGTGCATCTCACCCAGTGAGACATGCACAGGACAAGACAGTTGAACTGCCGATGTCGAACCCTTTGCCCAAACAGCACTCAATGCACGAACGGAGCTGACGATCGGCCCTCTTGACTCAGGCGGCGGACCCGGCGAGGCGCTGGAACGCCTCCGTGGTGCGGGGGTGCGCGATCTCGTCCAGCACGTGCCGCCACTGGGGGTCGCCCGTGGCGGGGTGCGCCAGGTCCCACGCGGCCAGCAGCGGCGCGAGGGAGTTCTCGCCGGGGACCGTGGCGGAGTCGGAGTTCGTGAACTGCGTTGATTCCATGGGACGTTCCTTCCGGACGAGGGCCCCGGGGGGACCGGCTTCCTTCTACGATGCCTTCGCGCGCCTCGAGGAACCATGGAGCGCCCCACCCGGTCGGGGGTGGGGCTGGCCGGTCGTCAGATCGAGTACGGCACCGCGTGCACCTCGTCCGCCCGGTGCCCCGCGCGCTCGTGCACGCGCTGGACCGCCTCGGGCGACGGCGCCTCCGACAGGCAGTAGACGGTCCCGCTCTCCGGATCCGCCCAGGCCCGCTCGAAGTGGACACCCTCGTCCTTCTCCACGGCGAGATCCGCCTTGTGGGCCGCCATCAACTGGTCGGCCGTGATGCCCTTCATCCCGTGGTGTACGTCCATGTACTGAGCCATGACCGCGCACCTCCTTCCCTTCGACCCCTCCGGGTTTCCCTTCCATGCTGCGCCCGTACGGCTCCGGCGGCACGACGAAGGGGCCCCGGTGCCGTGAAGCACCGGGGCCCCTTCGACGGAATCAACGGCTCTGTACGTCGGTCGCGGTCAGCCGCACTGGCAGGGATTGCCCGACTGGCACCCGCACCCGCAGCCCGAGCCGCAGCCGCAGGCGCCGAAGAGCGGGAGGCTCTTGATCTCGGCGGGCTGCTGCGTCTCGCGCTCCTGCGTCGGGTCCGGCGTCGTGGCGGGGGATTCGGCCATGGGTCCTCCTAGAGGCTGGTGCCTGTGCCCATTGGATGCCCGTTTCGCCGGGCGCATCAACGGCGCATTGAGGCTTCCCCGCAAGCCCCCGGCCCGCAAGCCCCCGGCCCGGAGGCCCCGCCCGGACCCGTGCCCGGTGGCCTACGCCCCCTCGGCCCCCGTCACCGGCTGGATGTCCGGCTGCAGCTCGTCCGCGTGCTCGCCCGTCACCAGGAACACCACGCGCTTCGCGACCGACACCGCGTGGTCGGCGAAGCGCTCGTAGTAGCGGCCGAGCAGGGTCACGTCGACCGCCGTCTCGATGCCGTGCTTCCACTTGTCGTCCAGCAGGTGCTGGAAGAGCGTGCGGTGGAGGAGGTCCATCGCGTCGTCGTCCTGCTCCAGCTGGAGGGCGAGGTCGACGTCCTTCGTGATGATGACCTCGGCCGCCTTCGCCATCAGGCGCTGGGCGAGCTGGCCCATCTCCAGGATGGTCGCGTGCAGGTCGTGCGGCACCGCGCGGTCGGGGAAGCGCAGCCGGGCCAGCTTCGCCACGTGCTGGGCGAGGTCGCCGGATCGCTCCAGGTCGGCGGACATGCGCAGGGACGTGACGACGATGCGCAGGTCCGTCGCCACCGGCTGCTGCCGGGCCAGCAGGGCTATGGCCCGGGCTTCGAGGTCGTGCTGGAGGTCGTCGACCTTCTTGTCGGCCTCGATGACGCTCTCGGCCAGCTTCAGGTCGGAGTCCAGGATGGCCGTCGTGGCGCGTCCGATCGCCGACCCGGTCAGCCGGGCCATCTCCACCAGACCGTCACCGATCGAGTCAAGTTCCTCGTGGTACGCGTCCCGCATCAGGTTTCCCTCTCCTACGTTTGCTTCGGGGGCCAGGGGCCCCGGGCCCGTCGGTGTGACTAAAAACCGGCCCTTCCACCCCACGCTCCCACGTTCCCCCTCCTACGCGACGGTTTCCGCCAACCCAAATGAACCAATACTGGCTCCAAGGTGAACTCTGGGCGACGAGTGTTCGAGGTCGCACTCCGATGGCTGTGGCCAGGAGGTATCCCATGCCTAACCTGGGGGCATGGACGTGAACGCGGCGGTCGCCGCAGCGGCAGCGATCGCCGGGGTGCTCACCGGCGTCATCGCCATGCTGGCGTTCCGCTGGAGCGAACGCGACCAGAAACGACCGACGAGGACGTCCCTGCACACGGACCCGGTGCTTCCGCCGGGTGTGGACACCGTCCTGTCGGTGCTCCGTTCCTCGGCCGTCGTCCTCGACGAAGCGGACGCCGTGGTCAAGGCGAGCTCGGCGGCGTACGCCCTCGGACTCGTCCGCGGCGGGAAACTCTCCGTCGACCCCATGCTCAAGATGGCCCGGGACACCCGGCGCGACGGCGAGATACGCCAGGTCGAGCTGGATCTGCCCCGGCGCGGCACCGGCCGCGGCGAGGCCCTCGCGGTCTCCGCCCGGGTGGCGCCGCTCGGCTCCCGGCTCGTCCTGCTCCTCGTGGAGGACCTCACCGAGGCCCGCCGTATCGAGGCCGTACGACGTGACTTCGTGGCGAATGTCAGCCACGAACTGAAGACCCCCGTCGGCGCGCTGTCCCTCCTCTCGGAGGCGGTCATGGACGCCTCCGACGATCCTGAGGCGGTGGAGCGTTTCGCCGGCCGGATGCAGATCGAGGCCACGCGCCTGACCAATCTCGTGCAGGAGCTCATCGACCTGTCACGGGTCCAGAACGACGACCCGCTCGAAGACGCCGAACCCGTCGGCGTCGACGAACTCGTCGCCGAGGCCATCGACCGCTGCCGGCACCAGGCCGGCACCAAGCAGATCACCATGGCCGCCGGCGGCACCGCCGACCTGCACGTCTACGGCAACCGCGGCCAGCTGGCCGCCGCCCTGGGCAACCTGGTCGAGAACGCCGTCAACTACTCGCCCGCCCGCACCCGCGTCGGCATAGCCGCCCGCCGGGTCAACGCGGCCGGCGGAGACCACATCGAGGTCGCCGTCACCGACCAGGGCATCGGCATCTCCGAGAAGGACAAGGAGCGCGTGTTCGAGCGCTTCTACCGTGTCGACCCGGCCCGTTCGCGGGCCACCGGCGGTACGGGTCTCGGGCTGGCGATCGTCAAGCACGTGGCCGCCTCGCACGGCGGGGAGGTCACGGTGTGGAGCTCCGAGGGACAGGGTTCCACGTTCACCCTGCGACTGCCGGAGGCGGGTGCGGCCCGCGACCGCGCCCACCAGCACCCCGACCTCGACGACGAGGTCGAGGAGTCCCCTGAACCATCCCCGTACGAACCGCTTCCCGCCCCGGAGGTCCTTCCGTGACCCGAGTGCTCGTCGTCGAGGACGAGGAGTCCTTCTCCGACGCCCTGTCGTACATGCTCCGCAAGGAGGGCTTCGAGGTCGCCATCGCGACCACCGGGCCCGACGGACTCGACGAGTTCGAGCGCAACGGCGCCGACCTCGTCCTGCTCGACCTGATGCTGCCGGGGCTCCCCGGCACGGAGGTCTGCCGCCAGCTGCGCGGCCGCTCCAACGTCCCCGTCATCATGGTGACGGCCAAGGACAGCGAGATCGACAAGGTCGTAGGCCTGGAAATAGGAGCCGATGACTACGTCACCAAGCCCTTCTCGTCCCGCGAGCTCGTCGCCCGTATCCGGGCCGTCCTGCGCCGCCGCGGCGAGCCCGAGGAGGTCACCCCCGCTGCCCTCGAGGCAGGTCCGGTCCGCATGGACGTGGATCGCCACGTGGTCACGGTCTCCGGCTCCAAGGTCGACCTGCCCCTCAAGGAGTTCGACCTGCTGGAGATGCTCCTGCGCAACGCGGGCCGCGTACTGACCCGCATGCAGCTCATCGACAGAGTCTGGGGCGCCGACTACGTGGGCGACACCAAGACCCTGGACGTCCACGTCAAGCGCCTCCGAGCCAAGATCGAACCGGACCCGGGCGCGCCGCGTTACCTGGTGACGGTGCGCGGCCTGGGCTACAAGTTCGAGCCGTAAACCGCGAACACTCCATCACCGGCTCTACGACGACGGGCGGGACCTCTCCGTGAGGTCCCGCCCGTCGTCTTAGCCGTACGACTGTCGCTCAGCCGGTGGTGGTGCCCGTCTCCGTGGCCGTCGCGCTCGCGGAGGCCGCGTCGGTCGGGGTGGCCGACGTGCTCTTGCCCGGCTTCGGGGAGGCGGAGCCGGTCGCGGTGGAGCCCGCGGCCGGCGTCGAGGGGATCGAGGTCGGGCCCCACTTGGTGAAGTAGCTGTCGGCCGGGACGACGAAGGCGCTCAGGCTCACGCCGCCGGTCCTGCTGAGGGTGAAGGTGACCTTCTGGGCGTTGCCGTCCGTGATGCCGGCGGGGTCGGTCAGCGCCGCGGAGGCGTTGCCCTTGCCGCCCAGGACGAGCGAGCCGCCGGCCGGGATCTCCAGCTTGCCCTTGCCCTTGGCGGGGGTCAGCTTGGCGGTGCCCACACCGTCGACGGTGATGGAGTCCAGGGTCTGGGCGTGGCGGATGTCGGAGTTGAACAGGGTCGCGGAGATCACCGCCGGGCCCGCGGCCTCGGAGCCGGACTCGGTGAGGGGCTGGGTGATGACGAGTGCGTTCTGCACCTTGATGGTGCCGACGGAGACGGCCGCGTTGTCCGGCTTGACCTCCAGCGTCTGGGCGTCGTTGCCGGCACCGCACGCGGCGAGGGAGGCGATCGAGAACGCGATGGTGGCGGCGGCGAGGGCGCCGCGTCGAAGGCTGCTGCTCACGGCGGCGGCTACTCCTTGAACGTGGGCGGAGCAGGGCGACTCCCGAATAAAGCCGCCCTAAGTGTCTGTCAGCGGCCTTAGGTTACCGAGCCGTTCCCGCGCCACCGCACCCGACCCTCCCTCAACCGGGTACCCGTGTGCCTCAAGTGACTCGCGGGTCACTTGTGCCCGACACTCGTCCGGCATTCACATAAGCAGCTCAGACGTCCGTCGGCGGATTTTCGGTGAAGAATGCACGGCGCCTCGGATAATTGATCACCGGCATCTCGACGGCCTTCGTTGATCAATTCCGGATTCGTCTCGCACCGGGCTCCGCCCACCGAACGGAGTAGCGGAAGTCGAGCACTTGGAACCAGACATTTAGGGACGTTCGTCCGCTTGGAGGCGCCTCCGGATGTGTGTAACGTACGCGTTTCACCTCGCCCGGAGAGCTGCTCCGACCTGCGAATACCCTCTTCCGCCGGGCCTCCGCAGCACGTTCCTGTTGCTGTTGTCAAGCCCCGAGATGCGCTCTGACCTGCGAAAACGCCATTCAGAACCCGCAGTTTCCGTGTTACCCTGGATAGCCACGGAAGGGGTACCTGTCACATGACGTTCAAGGTTGGCGACACCGTGGTCTATCCCCATCACGGGGCCGCGCTGATCGAGGCTATCGAAACTCGCCAGATCAAAGGCGTGGACAAGACCTATTTGGTGCTGAAGGTCGCTCAGGGTGACCTGACGGTGCGTGTGCCAGCGGACAATGCGGAGTTCGTCGGCGTACGTGATGTGGTCGGTCAGGACGGGCTGGACCGGGTCTTCGAGGTGCTGCGCGCTCCGTATGCCGAGGAGCCCACGAACTGGTCGCGTCGTTACAAGGCAAATCTCGAGAAGCTCGCCTCCGGCGATGTCATCAAGGTCGCGGAAGTCGTCCGTGACCTGTGGCGTCGTGAGCGCGAGCGCGGACTGTCCGCAGGTGAGAAGCGCATGCTCGCCAAGGCTCGCCAGATCCTGGTGAGTGAGCTCGCGCTCGCGGAGAACACGAACGAGGACAAGGCCGAGGCCCTGCTCGACGAGGTTCTCGCGTCCTGACGCAGGCGACTGGTACGCCCTGCTCAGCACACTGAAATGCCGTGGTGCCCGATGACAGCTCCCTTGTCGCCGGGCGCTTCGGCATGTTCGGGGGAATTTTCCGAGACTCCGACCTCGACTCCGGACTCCGTCGAAGACTCAGAGACCCGAACCTCCGAGACCTGAGATTCCGACTCCGTCGAACGTCGGAGAAGCATCCCCCGATAATGGTGTGCCGGGCCCGGGCAGCTGGCTCGACCGGTGTCACGGAAGGGTCCGGTCAAGGCGTCGCGCCCGGCACTCCTGAGGCCATACCCACGTAGGTCGAGCACACAAACCTGACAGGAACCGATGTCTGACGATTCGCGCTCTTCGCAGGCGCAGTCCTCCGTCGCCGCCGTGATCCCGGCCGCCGGACGGGGCGTACGCCTCGGCCCGGGCGCCCCCAAAGCGCTCCGCGCGCTGAACGGCACCCCCATGCTGATCCACGCGATCCGCGCCCTGGCCGCGTCCCGCGCGGTCTCGCTGGTCGTCGTAGTGGCCCCGCCCGATGGCGCGGCCGAGGTGAAGACCCTCCTGGACGCCCACGCGCTCCCCGACCGCACCGACTTCCTGGTCGTCCCCGGCGGCGACTCCCGCCAGGAGTCCGTGAAGCTCGGCCTGGACGCGCTGCCCCCCGGCCACGACATCGTCCTGGTCCACGACGCGGCCCGCCCGCTCGTCCCGGTGGACACGGTCGACGCGGTCATCGAGGCCGTACGGGACGGAGCCCCCGCCGTCGTACCGGCCCTGCCCCTCGCCGACACCGTCAAGGAAGTCGAGCCGGCCGTGCACCCCGGCGACCCGGAACCGGTGGTCGCCACTCCGGAACGCGCCCGCCTCCGCGCCGTACAGACACCGCAGGGCTTCGACCGCGCGACCCTGGTCCGCGCCCACGAGACGGTCACCGACAACGTCACCGACGACGCGAGCATGGTCGAGCAGCTGGGCCTCACGGTCGTGGTCGTCCCCGGCCACGAGGAGGCCTTCAAGGTGACCCGCCCCCTGGACCTGGTCCTCGCGGAGGCGGTCCTGGCCCGCAGGAGGCTGAACGATGGCTTCTGAGACGCCCTCGATGCCGTACCCCCTGCCCCAGGTAGGCATCGGCACCGACATCCACGCCTTCGAGGAAGGCCGCGACCTGTGGTGCGCCGGCCTGAAGTGGGAGGGCGAGGGCCCGGGCCTGGCCGGCCACTCCGACGCGGACGTCGTCGCCCACGCGGCCTGCAACGCCCTGTTCTCCGCCGCCGGGCTCGGTGACCTGGGCCAGCACTTCGGTATCGGCCGCCCTGAGTGGTCGGGCGCGTCCGGGGTGACGTTGTTGAGGGAGGCGGCGAGGATCGTCCGCGAGGCGGGCTTCACCATCGGCAATGTCGCCGTACAGGTGGTAGGCCCGAGACCGAAGATCGGCAAGCGGCGAGACGAAGCCCAGAAGGTCCTGTCGGAGGCGGCGGGGGCTCCGGTGTCCGTGTCCGGGGCGACAACGGACGGTTTGGGGTTCCCGGGCAGGGGAGAGGGCTTGATGGCTGTGGCGACTGCGCTGGTGGTCAAACACGGGTAAGTGGTCCTACTCAAGGGGCGCGGGGCTGTATCGATTTGCGGCTCCGCCGCGTGGGCGCGACCAGCCCCCACCGGCCCGTAGACAACAATCGACCCAACCGTCTGAGGCACAGCCCCACGCCCACTACCCTTGTACCGTGACCATTCGCCTGTACGACACCAGCGCCCGGCAGATTCGCGACTTCACCCCGCTCACAGCGGGCTGTGTCTCGATCTACCTCTGTGGCGCCACCGTGCAGGCCGCCCCCCACATCGGCCACATCCGCTCGGGCCTGAACTTCGACATCCTCCGCCGCTGGTTCGAACACCGCGGCTACGACGTCACGTTCATCCGCAACGTCACGGACATCGACGACAAGATCATCACCAAGTCCCGTGAGCAGGGCCGCCCTTGGTGGTCGATCGGCTACGAGAACGAGCGCGCGTTCAACGACGGCTACAGCGCACTCGGCTGCCTCCCGCCGACGTACGAACCGCGGGCGACCGGCCACGTCCCCGAGATGATCGAGATGATGCGCGGGCTGATCGAGCGCGGTCACGCGTACGAGGCCGACGGCAGCGTCTACTTCGACGTGCGGTCGTACCCGGACTATCTCCAGCTCTCCAACCAGGACATCGACGACCTGCGCCAGCCCTCCGAGGAGGGCATCACCGGAAAACGCGACCCGCGCGACTTCGCGATGTGGAAGGCGACCAAGCCGGGCGAGCCCGACTGGGAGACCCCGTGGGGCCGCGGGCGCCCCGGCTGGCACCTGGAGTGCTCGGCGATGGCGCACAAGTACCTGGGCCCCGCCTTCGACATCCACGGCGGTGGCCTCGACCTGATCTTCCCGCACCACGAGAACGAGATCGCCCAGGCCAAGGCCTACGGCGACGACTTCGCGCAGTACTGGCTGCACAACGCCTGGGTGACCATCGCCGGCGAGAAGATGGCCAAGTCGCTCGGCAACAGCGTCCTCGTCTCCGAGATGGTCAAGCGCTGGCGCCCGATCGTCCTGCGCTACTACCTGGGCACCCCGCACTACCGCTCGATGATCGAGTACAGCGAGGAGGCCCTGCGCGAGGCGGAGTCCGCGTTCGCGCGGATCGAGGGCTTCGTGCAAAGGGTCGTAGAAAAGGCCGGGGGAGTCGTCGAGCCCGCCGCCGAGGTGCCACCGGCCTTCGCCGAGGCGATGGACGACGACCTGGGCGTCCCGCAGGCACTCGCCGTCGTACACACTACGGTCCGGCAAGGGAACTCCGCCCTCGCCGCCGACGACAAGGAAGCCGCCGTGGCGCGGCTCGCCGAGGTGCGGGCCATGCTCGGGGTGCTCGGCCTCGACCCGCTGGACCCGCACTGGGTCGGCGAGGGCGGCGACCGGGGCGAGGACCTGCACGGGGTCGTGGACACCCTGGTCCGGATGGTGCTCGACCAGCGCGAGGCCGCCCGGGGCCGTAAGGACTGGGCGACCGCCGACGGCATCCGCGACCAGCTCAACCAGTCCGGACTCACCATCGAGGACGGCCCGCAGGGCCCGCGCTGGACCCTCGGCCCCCGCTGAACCCACCCCCGATCGCACCCTGATCGCACCCGGTCAACGAAGATCGACTGTGCCGCCCGGCCCTCCGGGCGGCACACTGCATAGACGTACGTCCACAAACCTTTGATACGACTCTGAACAGACAGGTAGGTCATGGCAGCCAACAACCGCCGCATGTCCGGCAAGAAGGGCGCGCAGGTCGGCAGTGGCGGCCAGCGGCGCAGGGGTCTCGAAGGCAAGGGCCCCACCCCGCCCGCCGAGGCGCGCAAGGGCCACAAGAAGAACCGCGTCGCCAACGCCAAGGCCAAGCAGGTCCAGCGCCGTCCCGCGCCGCGCGGCCGCGGCGGCAAGGGCACGTCCGAGATGGTCGTCGGCCGCAACCCGGTCGTGGAGGCGCTGCGCGAGGGCGTTCCGGCGGTCACGCTCTACGTCCAGCAGTTCATCGACAACGACGAGCGGGTGCGCGAGGCGCTCCAACTCGTCGCCGAGCGCGGCGGCATCCACCTCATGGAGGCCCCGCGCCCCGAGCTGGACCGCATGACGAACGGCCTCAACCACCAGGGCATGGTCCTCCAGGTCCCGGCCTACGAGTACGCGCACGCCGAGGACCTCGCCAACGCGGCCTACGACAAGGGCGAGGACCCGCTGATCGTCGCCCTCGACGGCGTGACCGACCCGCGCAACCTCGGCGCGATCGTCCGCTCGGCCTCCGCCTTCGGCGGGCACGGCGTCCTCGTGCCCGAGCGGCGCGCGGCCGGCATGACGGCCGGTGCCTGGAAGACGTCCGCCGGCGCCGCCGCGCGTACGCCCGTCGCCCGCGCCACCAACCTGACGCGCGCCCTGGAGGCGTACAAGAAGGCGGGCCTCGCGATCGTCGGTCTCGCGGCCGACGGTGACACCGAGGTCGGTGAACTCGCCGCGCTGGAAGGCCCGGTGGTCATCGTGGTCGGCAGCGAGGGCAAGGGCCTGTCCCGACTCGTGGGCGAGACCTGCGACTTCAGGGTTCGCATCCCGATGCCCGGCGGCGGGGAATCCCTCAACGCCGGTGTGGCGGCGGGCATTGTGCTCTACGAGGCGGCACGCAAGCGCTCCTGAACGGGCGTTCGGCACCGTCCCCCACTCGGGGCAATCTGGGCGCCGGGCACCCGCTTGACGCGGTCCGGACACTTCCGGCGAGTCAAAGCAGTGTCCTAAACACACGTCACTCGGTTAGATGAGTGTGGACACCAGAACACCCCGCACACCCACGGGGGACGGCCCGTCGGGCTTCGACGACGCTCCCGCGCTGAGCATGGTGAAGGTGCCGAGCGATCCGGCGCAGATCATCGTCAATCATGCGAGCTTCCGCGTGCAGTTGGGCGCCTCGTCGCGTCCCCCGTCGCCGCGGATCGCACGGCACCTGAGCGCCACCGAGGCCCCCGGCCGGATCCCCGCCGGCGGCGCGCGCCGCCGGCCCGTCGTCTGGAGCGGCAAGTCCGCACCGGACGACACCGGCGCCCACCGGCTGCTCCAGGCCGTGCGCGGCACGGGCGTCCGCCACGGCGACGAGCCGGCCGGCGACGCCGGAGCCACGCAGGTCATCCCCCGTATCGACGGCGGCGGTTACGACGGCGACCTGACCGCGCAGACCATCGAGACCCCGCTCGTCGGCGCCCAGCGCGGCGGCGATCACGACACCGGCGAGACCCGACTCCTGCCGCCCATGCGGACGGTGGGCAGCGTCTACGACGAACCCACCTACGGGGACGGGGAGTTCGAGGACTTCGAGGGCACGGAACGCGAGCGCCGCACCAGACGCAACCCCAACGAGCCCGTACGGCACGCCTATTACCCGGGCCGCCGGATGAACCTCGGGGTCGTCCTCCTCCCGCTCCGCATCTTCCTCGGCTTCATCTCCATCTACGCCGGCATGGGCAAGCTGTGCGACCCCGTCTACTTCGACGGCGGCAAGCGCGGCTCCATGGTCAAGTGGCTCAACACCCTGCACCCGTGGGAAGTCGCCGAGCCACTACGGCAGTTCGCGCTCCAGCACCCGGTCGGCTCCGGGCTCGTCATCGCCTTCGCACAGGTCGTCGTGGGCGTCCTCACGATCCTGGGCCTGTGGCAGCGGGTCGCCGCGATCTTCGGCGCGCTGCTCTCGGCGGCACTGATCGTCACGGTCAGCTGGAAGACCGTCCCGGCCTACGACGCGCCCGACATCATCTATCTCGCCGCCTGGTCCCCGCTGATCATCGCGGGCGCCCCGGTCTACTCCGTCGACGGCCGCCTCGCGGGCAGCGCCTGGCGCCGCCTCGGACCCCGCGCCGACATCTGGGAGTTGCGCCGCTACGTCCTGCGCCGCGGCGCCCTCGTGACGGCCGTCGCCATCGGTCTCACCCTGCTCGTCGGCTCGCTGCTCGGCGGCGCGGTCCGCGACTCCAGCCGCGTGGTCGTCCCCGGCCCCGGCGAGGCCCCGCGCAACGAACTGCCGGGCACCCCGCTCCCCGGCGAACCGACCAAGGGCCGCAGCAGCAGCCCCAAGGCGTCCAAGTCCCCGTCCCAGCACGCGACTTCGGCCAAGCCGTCCGGCGCCGCGACGACCCCGGGCGCGACCCGCTCCTCCTCCGGTACGGCCACCGGCGGCGCCCCCAGCCAGACCCAGGGCACCGCGGGCCGTACCCAGCCCCAGCAGTCCTCCCCGGCCGGCCAGGCCCCGAGCACCACCTCCGGACCCACGTCCAGCGGCGGTACCAGCGGCGGCACCGGCTCCAACGGCGGCTCCAGCACCGGGGGTTCATCCTCCTCCGGCCAGCCGGGCCTGGTGGGCGGCCTGTTGGGGTAACTGGGCCGGTGGGGGGCTTGTTGAAGCAGTCGCCCACCGGCTGACCTCCGAGGAACAGGAAGTGGGCCCGCACTTGTCCAGTGCGGGCCCACTTTGTTGCCCTGGGGGCAGTTGCCTTAGGGGCGCGGGGCTGTGACATTGGCGGCTCCGCCGCGGGGCGCGACCAGCCACAGCGGACCGGCACTCGAAACACAACCTGACTGACCGTCAACGCCCTAGCGCAGCAAGCTCCTTGGCGGCTTCCCGCAGATCCTTCGCGGTATCGATGGCCCGCCAGTAAGCCCCTTGAGGAATCGGGAACCCGGCCAACCGCCGCTCACGCGCAAGGTGAGGGAACGTCGTCCGCTCGTGATCCCCGCGCTCCGGCAACAACCCCGCGAACTCGGGCGAGAAGACGTACACCCCCGCATTGATCGCGTACTGCGTCGGCGGCGACTCGATGAAGTCCGTGACGCGCCCGAAGCCGTCCGTCTGCACCGCCCCCCAGGGAATCCGCGGCCGAGCCAGCGCGATCGTGGCGACGGCATCGCGTTCGGCGTGGAAGTCGGCCATGTCACGCAGCGAGAACCGGGTCCAGATGTCCCCGTTGGTGGCGTACCAGGCGCTGTCCGGCCGGGGCAGGTGCGCGGCGGCGTACTTGAGGCCGCCGCCGCGGCCCAGCGGCTCCGTCTCGACGACCGTGGTCACATCGACGGGCAGATCGGCTGTTTTCAGCCACTCCTGCAACACCTCGGCGAGATGCCCGCAGCTGACGACGACATCGGTCACGCCCTCCTCGGCGAGCCAGACGAGCTGATGGCCGATGATCGGCGTCCCCGTGCCGGGGATCTCGACCATCGGCTTGGGCCGGTCGTCGGTGTACGGGCGCAGCCGGGATCCCTGGCCACCGGCCAGGATCACGGCTTGGGTGGGGCGCGACGTGGCGTTCGGATCGCTCATGACCCGAACTGTACGTGGCGGCCCCACCGTGTCTTTCGGCTGCAACCGTTCCTTAATCAGCCGTTACCGACCTCCTACTCCGACCTGCTCCTGCGGGCACCGGCTCCGGTCAGCTGTGCGCGGCCATGACCCCGGAGGCGAACGCGGTGTCGCACACGGGGCGGGCGTAGGACTGGGCGCGGGCGGCGCCGTAGATACGGACCGCGGCGCGGCCCAGTGCGCGGGCGATGGAGGTGCAGTGGCCGGCGAGCGACGGGTGGCCGTTCACCGCCTCCTGGAGGTGCGTCAGGACGACGCCGGGGTTCTTGTCCTGGAGTTCGGTCATGAGCTGGTCGCGGAGGATGTCCTGCGGGGCGCGTGCGGCGGCCCGCGAGGAGGCGCCGGCCGCCGTGACGTCCGTCGCGGTGAGCATCGAACTGGACGGGCTGCCCGACCAGTTGACCCGGGTGACCGCGAGGGTCCCGGAGAGCACCATCATGACGGGCAGGACGAGGGCGAGGGTGCGGCCGACCCGGCGGGCGGGGCCCCGGCCGCGTCGCGGCTGTTGGTTATTGGAGTGCTTCACGCGTGTGAGGGTAGCGTCCGGTAATGATTTGGCGACATTTAGTCACCAATTCGGGGGATGGGTTGATGCCTCGAATTGGGTAGGGCGTTGACGAACGCTGCTCGAAATGACGGGTCTGCCGGGGTATTTGTCGACAGGTCCGGGCGGGGTTCGGTGGCGATGGACAACGGAAAGGGCCCCGCGGCGAACCGCGGGGCCCTTTCCTCGAACGTTTGATCAGCCGGTGAGATCTGATCGGTCAGTGAGACCTGATCAGCTGGTGAGACCTGATCAGTCAGTGGGATCTGGTCAGTCGGTGAGGCGCTCGCCCGTGGAGGTCGAGAAGACGTGGATCTCGCCCGGACGCGGGACCACGTGGAGCGTGGAGCCCTTCTCCGGCACCGAACGGCCGCTGACGCGGACGACCAGGTCCTTGAGGTTGTCGTCGACCTTGGCGCTGCCGTAGACGTAGCCGTCGGCACCCAGCTCTTCGACGACGTTCACGGAGACCGCGAGACCGGCCGGGGCGTCCTCGGAGTCCTTCGTGAGGGACTTCGCGGCCTCGCCGTTGTGCTCCTCGATGTCGAAGTGCTCGGGGCGGACGCCGACGGTGACCGTGCGGTCGCCCTTGTCGGAGGCGGCCTTGAGGGCCTCGCGGTTGACCGGGACGACCGAGTTGCCGAACTTCACGCCGCCGTCGGTGATCGGGACCTCGATCAGGTTCATGGCGGGGGAGCCGATGAAGCCGGCGACGAAGAGGTTCTTGGGGCGGTCGTACATGTTGCGGGGCGAGTCGACCTGCTGGAGCAGACCGTCCTTCAGTACGGCCACCCGGTCGCCCATCGTCATGGCCTCGACCTGGTCGTGGGTGACGTAGACGGTGGTGATGCCGAGGCGGCGCTGCAGCGAGGCGATCTGCGTACGGGTGGAGACACGGAGCTTGGCGTCGAGGTTCGACAGCGGCTCGTCCATGAGGAAGACCTGGGGCTCACGCACGATGGCGCGGCCCATCGCGACACGCTGGCGCTGACCGCCGGAGAGCGCCTTCGGCTTACGGCCCAGGTAGTCGGTCAGGTCGAGAATCTTCGCCGCGTCCTCCACCTTCTGGCGGATCTCGGCCTTGTTGACGCCGGCGATCTTGAGCGCGAAGCCCATGTTGTCGGCGACCGTCATGTGCGGGTACAGCGCGTAGTTCTGGAACACCATGGCGATGTCCCGGTCCTTCGGCGGCAGGTGCGTGACGTCGCGGTCACCGATGCGGATGGCGCCGGCGTTGACGTCCTCGAGCCCCGCGAGCATGCGGAGCGAGGTGGACTTGCCACAGCCGGAGGGACCGACGAGGACGAGGAACTCGCCGTCCCCGACCTCGATCTCCAGACCGTCTACGGCGGGCTTCTCGGTGCCCGGGTAGATCCGGGTCGCCTTGTCGAACGAAACAGTGGCCATGATGAAGGGCCCCCTTCTACCGGCAGGAACGTGCCGGACGATCCGTTGTAGGAAGGTGGTGGTGTAGTCCACGCGAGTGAACTGGGTCAGGACGGTACCCGGCGTTTGCCTGGTCTGTCAGTACCTGGACCCATGTGAACTTCGAGGAAATTTTCGACAGGGGGCGGCGGGGACCTGGGTACACTGCACGGGCACGTGATCGCGCGCGGCCTGGGGGCACGGGTGGGTATGTCTCGCCGGGTACGCCCTGCCGGGTACGCACGCATCGCGCAGGCCTCCTTAGCTCAGTTGGCCAGAGCAACGCACTTGTAATGCGTAGGTCGTCGGTTCGAATCCGACAGGGGGCTCATCCTGAAGACCAGCTCAGACCCCGTCTGAGCTGGTCTTTTTCGTTCAGCGGATGCGGCGGCGGGCACGGGAGCGGGCCGCGCGGCGGTCCCCGGTCCCAGTTCCAGTCTCAGTTGCGGGTGCAGGGGCAGATTCCGGGGTGGCCATGCCCCTCGCCCACGACCACGAGGCCACCACGCGCATGCTCCGCGCCCGTAACCGGCACGTCCGGGGTCGGAGCGGAGGACGTGGACGTCATACGTCAGAACACCGGGGCCTTCAGCGCACTCGTGCCGCATCACAGGGGGACGTGACCCTGTTGAATCCGATCTTGCGGACAGCCGCGTACCTTCCCGTGCTCGGGGTGCTCGGGCGACCCTGGTTGCGGCTGGCGACTCCGCTTTTCCGGAACGTTGCACTGTGAGTGAGTCAATAACTGTGTTTGTGAGGTGAGAGTTTGCCGGACCATGCAGCGAGAGTTTTTGTCGCAATGGGCGGAGTGGAATTAGTTAACCGGCGCGGGCCGTGGTGGCGTGCTACTGTTGATCTCAGTTGCAGTTTTGGTTCCCGAAACTTCAAGTGCTCCCACTCGGCTTCGGCCGGGGAGAGCGCTTTTGTGTTTCCGGTCGTTTTCCGGGCGGGGTAATCATTGCGGCGACACGGTCTCCGCACAGTGCGGATTCCGATGTACTGCCCCGAAGGAGATATGACATGGCTGCTGGTACCGTGAAGTGGTTCAACGCGGAAAAGGGCTTCGGCTTCATCGAGCAGGACGGTGGCGGCGCTGACGTGTTCGCCCACTACTCGAACATTGCCGCCCAGGGTTTCCGCGAGCTGCTGGAAGGCCAGAAGGTGACCTTCGACATCGCGCAGGGCCAGAAGGGCCCGACGGCCGAGAATATCGTCCCGGCCTGACGCTGACGAGCACTCTGTAGCTGGGGCCCGCATCCCTCGGGGTGCGGGCCCCAGCTACACGCGTTTTCCCGCAACGGTTTCACCTGCGGGACGGCTCGGCGAAATCCCCAGTCTCACCACGTGCGGCTCATCCTTCAGAGATGCAGACGCAACCTGAAGAGCCGCATCGCAGTCGACGCCCGGATTGTGCGTCACTGCCACTTCATTCATTTCAGCACCTGTGCCCGCGTGGGTTTCCGTCGGCCGGATCTGCTTTCTTTTGCCTTTTGTCTTTTTGCCATCGGTCCATACTTGTAGTTCTCCGTGCTGCTCAATGCTGCGGGAATTCCTTGATATGTGCCATATCGAGGAAGGTTCCGCATGAACCGCACACGTACGAACGACCGCTCCGCCCGCACCCGTAATGGCAGTGCCGACGCGGGAAAGGGCGGCAGCCGCTACGGCTCGTCGGCACCGCGCCGTTCCGGCGGGCCTGTCCGTTCCGGCGGTTACGGCCGCCGGCCCGCCGCGGTGCAGGGTGAGTTCGCGCTCCCCGAGACGATCACCCCCGCGCTGCCTGCTGTTGAAGGCTTCGCCGATCTCGACATGCCCGCGCAACTGCTGGCCGAACTCGGCAGGCAAGGTGTGAGCGCACCGTTCCCGATCCAGGGTGCGACGTTGCCGAACACGCTGGCGGGCCGTGACGTCCTGGGCCGCGGGCGCACCGGTTCCGGCAAGACCCTCGCCTTCGGCCTCGCCCTGCTCGCCCGCACGGCCGGACAGCGTGCCGAGCCCCGCCAGCCGCTGGGACTGATCCTCGTACCGACGCGTGAACTGGCGCAGCAGGTGACCGACGCGCTCACTCCGTACGCCCGCTCCGTCAGGCTGCGGCTCGCCACCGTGGTGGGCGGGATGTCGATCGGCAGGCAGGCCGGCGCGCTGCGAGGCGGTGCCGAGGTCGTCGTCGCGACCCCGGGCCGGCTCAAGGACCTCATCGACCGCGGCGACTGCTGTCTGAACCAGGTGGGCATCACGGTGCTGGACGAGGCGGATCAGATGGCCGACATGGGCTTCATGCCGCAGGTCACCGCACTGCTCGACCAGGTGCGTCCGGAGGGGCAGCGGATGCTGTTCTCCGCCACCTTGGACCGTAACGTCGATCTGCTGGTGCGCCGCTATCTCACCGACCCCGTCGTGCATTCGGTCGACCCCTCGGCCGGTGCGGTCACGACGATGGAGCACCACGTCCTGCACGTCCACGGCGCCGACAAGCACGCCGCCACGACCGAGATCGCCGCCCGCGAGGGCCGGGTGATCATGTTCCTGGACACCAAGCACGCCGTCGACCGGCTGACCCAGGACCTCCTCAACAGCGGGGTTCGGGCCGCCGCGCTGCACGGCGGCAAGTCGCAGCCGCAGCGCACCCGCACACTCGCCCAGTTCAAGACGGGGCACGTCAGCGTGCTGGTGGCGACCAATGTGGCGGCGCGAGGCATTCACGTCGACAACCTCGACCTGGTCGTCAACGTCGACCCGCCGACCGACCACAAGGACTACCTCCACCGTGGTGGCCGTACCGCTCGCGCCGGCGAGTCCGGCAGCGTCGTCACCCTCGTGACACCCGGCCAGCGACGCGGCATGGCCCGCCTCATGTCGGACGCCGGGATCCGGCCGCAGATCACCGAGGTCCGCTCCGGCGAGGCTGAACTGAACCGCATCACCGGTGCCCAGGCTCCGTCCGGCATCCCGGTCGTCATCACCGCACCGGTGGCCGAACGCCCCAAGCGCAGCGCCTCCTCCAGGGGCCGCCGCCGCCCCTCCTCGGGAGCCCGGCGCGGGCCCGTACGCCAGTCCGTCGCCGGTGCGGCGGCCTAGAACCTTCGTGATCAGGAAGCTGACCCATCTCTGCAGGAGGCATCTTTTGACGTTGGTTGAGACGCAGCCCCGCCCGGCGAACGCGGGCCCTGTGCACAGGACGCCGACTGAGGTCATGGGGGCGGCCGGACCGCAGGTCTGGGACGACATGAGCGTCGAGGTGGCGCTGTCCGTCATGGCAGCCGCCCGCACGGGCCGGCTGGTCGTCTGCGACCAGGACGGCCAGTGCACCGGCCTGGTCACCCGGACCGAACTCACCGCCGTGCGCGACAACTCCGCTTACACGGACCGCGTCCGCCTGCGCGACATCCTCGGCGACCACCGGTCGTTCACGTCACCCGTGATGACGATGGCCGAAGCCGAGCACGCGATGCGCTCCCGTCGGCGGCTCGGTGCCCTGCCGGGGGCCGACGGGCAAGGCGGCGCTCTGGGCGTCCTCGCCCTCTCCCGCTGATCCGCCTCACCTGGTCGGACCGTTCTCCCCTTCTCCCTGTGAGGCCCCATGCGCTGCGTCATCGCCCGTTTCCCCTTCGAGCTCACCAAGAGCGGTGTGCTGGAATCGATGAAGGGCATCAAGCCCGAGCAGGTCGTGGGTGAGTCCGTGATCATCGGCCGCCGTCACTACCCCGTCAAGCAGGTCGGCCAGGTCATCACCCGCCAGGACCGCCGCGACTTCAGCGCCGACGAAGTCCGCCGGGCGATGACCAAGCTCGGCTTCACCTGCCGCGCCCTCCCCGAGGCCGTACCCGTAGGCATCCTCGGCTCGCTCCGGCAGGCTTCCGCGATGCTCGGCACTCCTATGTCTGCCTGACCGACGCGACAGGCACGCGCCGACACCTGAACAGCAGTGGGCCCGGCCGACGCAAGTCGGCCGGGCCCACACTGCGTGCGACGGGTTCCCGTCGCCGTGGTTCCTCAGCGGCCGGAATATCAGTGGTCGGAATAGCTGAAGTCGCCCACGGTCCAGGCGTTGACGTCGTCGATCGCGACCCGGTACATCCCGCCCGTCTCCGGGATCCCCACCGTGCCCTGAAGAATTCGGGCGACGTGGAAGTGCAGATGAGTGGGTGGCCCGTCCTCCTTCGCGGGGGTCTCGAACACGGCGGAGAACTCTCCCAGGCGGGCGGAATCCGTCAGCACCTCCGACACCCTCCGCCTCCACACGGCTTCGGGAGCCAGCCGGCCGGTGATGACAGCGCCGCCGGTGACCACGGTCAGGGACATCTGGTTGCTCTGCCCGGACTCCACCACGGTGGCGACGTCAACGAGCAGCTCGTCATGCTTCGACATGGGTCAGATTGTATTTGCCGGCCGTCCGGCTGCTTCAGCGGTGGCGTTACCGGGCGAGGAGAGCACTTACGGTCTTGCTGCCGGCCGCCTGGCTGGTCACGGAGGTGGCCTGGGCGAGGCGGTTGACCATGGGCCAGCCGAAGCCCCCGGTGCCACCGTTCAGGTCGGGAGTGCGCATGCGCGGCGTCTGGGGGCTGTGGTCGTGTACGGCCACCTCGATGCCGTCCGGGTGTGCGGTCAGCTCCAGGGTGCAGGTGCCGCCGCCGTGGCGCAGGGCGTTGGTGACGAGCTCTGAGACGACCAGGATCACGGTGTCGGCGGCCTCGGCTGCGATCGGATGGTCGAGACCTTCGAGGAAGTCCCGGGCGCTTTCACGTGCGCCGGCGACGGATGTCGCGGAGCGGGCAGCTGCGACGTTGACGCTCATCGTGTTCAACAGGTCACCCCGGTCTCTGGATCGTTGTCCGGTTCTGCCTGCCGGGCATTGTGCCCCCGCCTGCGACCCGTTAACCAGGCGGTGACAGCCCCATGATCCCGCGTCCGCCGCTGTTCGAGGCCGACTACCTCACTGTCGAACGCGCGGAAATCTGTGTTTGTTGGAGTAGACATTGGCCCTGTGGCGTGGTTATGGTTCTCTCGTAGCCCAGAGAGACAGCAGGGCCTGGCAGACACGAACTGCCGGGCAGAGCAGTATCCGCAGGTGCAGTTCGCAGGACGGTGCGGTGGTGGAGTTGCGAAGCCAGGGTTGTTGCAGGACGGCGACGGGACTGGCGACCGGACCGGGTGGCCCGCAGTGATCAGGGGCCGCCGTGAGCAGGACCGCAGTGGCAGTACCTGTAAGTGCAGTTCGCAGGAGCCAGCAGTGAAGTAAGTGAGCAGCACCTCGGTGAAGGCGTCGGCTGCGGACGCGCGCACCGGGAGGTTCGGCAGTGGGGTTCCAAGCCAGGGCAGACGCAGGACGGGCGACGGGGCTGGCTGCCGAAGAGCGGTGCTGTCACAGGCCGCTGAGCGGTTCGTATCACCAGCAGTGCGCAGTACCCCACTTGTAAGCAGTTGATCCCAGAGGGAAGAACGGAGGAGCCGAGCGCCATCAGGATCGCCCGGGCCGACATCTTGAACCCGGGTACCGCAGGACATCGATAGTGAGGTGGTCTCCGGTCAAGCAACCGCGATCCCAGCACCCCCGACAGCATCAAGGTCGGGGCTGCGGAAACAGAGGGCCGGCGCAGTATCAGGGTCGGCAGATGGTGTAGCAGTTCCTTCGGGGCCTTGGTGCCATTGGCACCAAGGCCCCTCGACGCGTTCCACAGAGAGGTGCAGATGACAGCAGACGACTCGTTCGGCCGTATCGACGACGACGACTACCCCGCCTACACGATGGGCGGAGCCGCCGAACTGCTCGGCACCACGCAGGGCTTCCTCCGCGCCCTCGGCGAAGCCCGCCTGATCACCCCGCTCCGCTCCACCGGCGGCCACCGCCGCTACTCCCGCTACCAGCTGCGCATCGCCGCCCGCGCCCGCGAACTCGTCGACCACGGAACCTCCGTCGAGGCCGCCTGCCGCATCATCGTCCTCGAAGACCAGCTCGAAGAAGCCCAGCGCATCAACGCCGAATTCCGACGCGCCGCCGAAACACCGAACCCGACGGCCACATCCTGAGACGGGTGCCCGTCGGCATCGGCGGGCACCGTACTCCCGGTCCCGGTGTTCGGAGTGATCGCTTTCTCTGGTGACGCGGGGTGTGGGCATGTAGCGTTTGTGTCAGCTGTCGTGGTTCGGAATTCCCTATAGCCCACGCTCTTGGCGTGGGCGTTTTGCTGTGCTGTGCCGCAGGGACCAGGGCGATCACCTCCGCCTTCCACACGGAGTGGAAGGCGTTCATCGACTGGAAGGCATGAGACATGGCTACGGGAACTGTGAAGTGGTTCAACGCGGAGAAGGGCTTCGGCTTCATCGCCCAGGACGGCGGCGGCCCTGACGTCTTCGCGCACTACTCCGCGATCAACTCCTCGGGCTTCCGCGAACTCCAGGAGGGCCAGGTCGTGACGTTCGACGTCACCCAGGGCCAGAAGGGCCCCCAGGCCGAAAACATCAACCCGGCCTGACCTCGCAGCCCTGCCCGAGGGATCGCGCACGCCGCGGCGGTGACCGACGCCTCCCATGGGTGCCGTGCTGCTCACCCTGACGCAGGGAACGGGGACCGGCCCTCAGGAACTCTGCGGCCGAGGTCACGCCGGCCCCAGATTCACTCAACACATCAGGGCCGCCCAGCCGTTGCTGCGCGGCCCTGATGCCGTGCACCACAGATCCTGTCGACGCCCGGCACGGGACCCGGCCGCTTCGAGCGTCGTCCCGCGCTCGCACACCTCGCCGTTCGCTTTGCTGGTGGGCCTGGCCACGACGCGATCCTTGGACGTAGTTGAAACGGCTGCGGACCACCATGCCGACGACGTGGACGTCGGATTCGCGACCGACCTCTCGGAATGGCGTTCGGGTGCCGTCTTCTAGCATGACCCCATGATCGCCGGTGACGCCCAGGAGTCCGAGAGGGGACGAGGAGCCGTGTCCCGCGACGCCGCTGAAGCCGAACACGTTCACGGCGCCTCACGGAGCGCGGAGAGTCGGGAAGACCGGCCGCCGGTCGGACCGGGCGGCGATGAAGCAGAAAAAGAAGTTCATCCGGTTGCCGCTCTGGTCAAGCGGGCGGCCGACCTGGCCGAACCGATCAAGCCGAGGCTGCGTGGCTGGCTCCATGCCGCGATGGTCCCCGCCTCACTGATCGCAGGCATCGTTCTCGTCTGCCTGGCCCGCACCCCGCAGGCGGCCCTGGCCTGCGCCGTGTATTCGGTCACCGCCTGGATGCTGTTCGCAACGAGCGCGATCTACCACCGTGGCACTTGGGGGCGGCTCGGCGAGGCGCTCCTGCGACGTCTCGACCACGCCAACATCTTCCTCATCATCGCCGGCACCTGCACGCCCCTGGCGGTGCTTCTCCTCCCGCCGGACCAGCGGTCCCTGCTGCTGGGGATCGTGTGGGCGGGCGCATTGGCCGGTATCGCGTTCCGGGTCTTTTGGGTCGGAGCTCCGCGCTGGCTGTACACCCCGTGTTACGTGGCCCTGGGATGGGCGCCGGTGCGTTACCTGCCCGACTTCCTGCACACCGGGGGAGCGGCCGTACTCATCCTGATCGTGGCCGGCGGGCTCCTCTACAGCGCCGGCGCGGTGGTCTACGCCCTCCAGCGCCCCGACCCCTCACCCCGCTGGTTCGGCTTCCACGAGGTGTTCCACGCCCTGACCGTGGCGGCCTTCACCGCGCACTACATCGCCATCTCCCTGGCCGTCTACTGACCGCGACAGCGTTCTTGGCTGCGGCGGCTCGTCACACGCGTCGTCGCGCTGGACCGCGAACTGGGCGGGCAGTCGCGAGGCATCGCGCCGTGCGTGAAGGTCGTCAGCCGTCCGGCCTACAAGTTGGCTGCTCTGAAGGGTGTGACGCTCAGTGGACAGGTAAGGAGGGAGGAGAACGTGACGCCAGCGGTCTTCAGTTGACCTGCGACAGAGGGGCTGCCGTGTTCGAGGCGCAAGACATCAGGGAATGGCGAGGCCACGACGTGGTCGACCATGAGCAGCACAAGATCGGCGTCCTGGAGGCGGTCTACGTGGACACGGCCACAGACCAGCCCGCGTTCGCGACGGTCATGGTCGGCCTGCCGACCCGGCACCGGCTGGTGTTCGTCCCCCTGGGCGACGCGACGGTCGGTCCCGGCTATCTGAAGGTCGCCTACGACAAGAAGCAGGTCAAGGAAGCACCCTCGATCGGCACGGACGGCGAACTGCTCGCGGAGGACGAGAAGACGGTTTTCGCGCACTACGAGCTCGCCTACCGAACTGGTGAGGGCGGCGAACGTCGCCTCGCCCGCCGCTGATGCCCCCACCAATGTGCTCCACCATGAGGTGACACCGATGGCTCTCTTTCTCCTACTGGTCCTTGTGGCCGTCGTGCTCGGCATCATCGGTGTGGTAGCGAAGGGTCTTTTCTACCTGTTGGTCATCGGTGTGGTGGTTCTGGTCGCCGACTTCGTCCTCCTTGGCCTGTGCCTGGGCCGCCGTCGCAGGCGTCTCCCCCGCTAACGCGGTCAACCGGGCAGGTGCCAGGGGCCTCCGCGTCCCGCTCCGAGTGGTCGACGCCGTGCCAGTCCAGGGGGTCTCGGTCCATTTGTCGTTCTGCTCGCCCGGCACCGCGCCGACCGGCCGGATCAGGACGGTACGGTCCGGGAAGACGCCGACGATATCGGTGCGACGCCTGAACAGGCTCACAGGTGGACCAGACCTGCAGGAGCGCGGACGCGTGGCACGGACCTCCTTGACGCTCGCCGCAAACGCCTTCAGGTCACCGCACTCGGCTTCGAGGTGCTGCGACAGGGTGAAGCGATCTTCGACGAGTTGCGCGGCCAGTGGGAGTGGCAGTTCGGTCCTGCCGAGCTCGCGACCCTTGAGACGCACCTGGCCACGCTGGTTGGCGCCCTGTTCGTGCGCCCGGACGCACCGGGCTGGATCGCGCACGACCTCGGCGGCCCGGCCTAGCACTCGGCCTCCCCACGACCGCGTGCCTTGGCTGTCGGTGTCGCCCCGGTGGTTCTCATGAAGCCGGTGCTCGGCGGCACGTGATGCGTGAGCGATGCGTGAGCGGATGAGGTGGCAGAGACCATCATTGCGTGGACTGAGCCCGGAGCGGTACCTGTCCTGACCTGGTGGTTCCGGACACCGAAGAAGCGTCCGGAACCAACCGGCAAGATCCCGCCCGGACTTGTAATGCGTAGGTCGTCGGTTCGAATCCGACAGGGGGCTCAGTCAAGGTCCAGGTCGGACACCATCTGACCTGGACCTTTTTGCGTTCCGTGACCTTATTCCTGTTGGTGCGTCAGCCCAAAGGTCCTGCCTCACGCCTCCTGGTGGCCGACCGGTGGCCGAACGTGCAGTCGGCGTGCAGCGGCGGTGTCCATGAGCGCGCTGGGCGTGTGCGGGTTGGCGCTCCAGCGTTGTTGTATCCCTACAAGTCGTTGTCCGGCGACTTCACTTGTGACCGAATCCGGGCGTGCAGGCAAGGCGGCAGTCGCCGCTCTCGCCTCGCCCTCACTCTTGGGGTCGCCCCTTCGGCCACCACCGACGGCGCGGTCAAGGTTTCCCTCGAAATCGACGGGAAGAACTTGTTCGGCACTGTCTCCGTCACGACCTTCGACGACACCCTCTGTGACGTCGGCAACAACAGCGCGACCCCGATCACCGCCCTGATCGACGCCTCCGACAAGTTCGAGTTCAACGTCCAGCCGCAATTCGACGACGCCATCAAGGACTTCGTGGTGACCGCCATCGACGTCGATGAGGCCGGCAGCACCCGCCAGTGGAACATCTACGTCAACAACGCACTGGTCACGAACAGCGGCTGCCACGCGGCGATCCAGGGCGGCGACAGGGTCACATGCGCTCTGAAGGCGGCGAACCAACCGCCGTCCGACCGCACCCCCAGGGCATCCTCAGTCGGCGGCGAGGACAGCCCCTGCGTGTGATGGTCGCCCGCGAAGAGAGGCTCGGCCGGCCGAGCCTCTCCCGCTTGTGCCAGGCTCGCGATGTCCGTCGCCAGCCGTACCGCGGAGAGCCCCTAGCTAGGTAGATCCCCTTGGGGCGTGTTCGTGAGGCGCTGCTGCCTGCTTGTCGAGCCCATAGCCGCCGGTGCACAGGTTTCTCCTCGACGGCATGGGATCGCTTCCTCGTGTCCCCGTCTTACGAATAGGTAGGTGGTTCACTTCCAGTGCCGCCAGAGTGCGTACAGGGTGCCTACGGCAGAGGAGACCGCCGCGAGACCCGCGGTGCCTCCCAAACCGTAGACAGCGGCGGCGAGCGCGGTGAAGGACAGCAGTGCCACGAGATCGAGGGGATCGCGCGGTCGGTTCATCTCGCGTGCTTCCCCGGGGGCGGGACGGGGCCGGCGGCGTCGTGGACGGCCCGGATCACGGTCGTGTGGTGCGGAGTTCATGCCATGAAGCTAGTCAGCAGTCATCGCATCGGTCCCGGAATCCGGCTGCTCGGGCGTTACCTGTGTGCGGGGGAAGACGTCGGGGCTCGGAGCCGGGTTTTCCCGTTCCCGGGAAACAGCGCGTACGCCGGCCGAAGGGTCCTCACGTACGGCACGGCTGCGGCGCATCCGTCCCTCCGGCCGCGACTTCCCATCGCTTCGTGTCGCCCGTCCCGATCCGGGCACAGACGTCGCGCATGACCGACTGCTCGACGAGAGCCCAGTTCCGCAACGTACCGTCGGAGCCGACGGAGTAGACCGTGTCCTCCTGCGGTCGCCGACATCCGCAAGGCCGTTGAGAGCGTGCTCGACACGCCCACGTACAGGGAGCGGGCCGTGCACCTCAGCACGCAGTATTGGAAGCACGACGCCCTCGCCGAGATCCACGCCTCGATCGGTGAGTTGATCGCACAGCGCGGAGCCTGATCGTCTGGATCACCACAGCGCGGGCGGCACGGGAGCGATCCCGCGCCGCCCGCCGTGCGACTTAGACCGTGTCCTACGTGGTGAGGCGGACGAACCGTTTGTAGCAGCAGAGGGCGGCGGCGAGACCGAGGAAGGCCAGGTAGTTGCGGGGATGGCGCTCGTAGCGGGGGCTGAGTCTGCGGTAGCC
>Ga0307515_10003701_pt1 | contig 32088 bp, 20 predicted proteins | sample 17_EM_MG_FD_194513 | JGI IMG/M metagenome (GOLD analysis project Ga0307515, IMG submission 194513) | Populus trichocarpa ectomycorrhiza microbial communities from riparian zone in the Pacific Northwest, United States - 17_EM | ecosystem: Host-associated > Plants > Roots > Unclassified | place... | reverse complement strand
AGCTGACAATCCAGCTATAAGAAAAGATCGCTGTAACCTTAAATAACCTACTAACCCACAAAAGACTCGCAGCTTGTTACCTATTATTAGACTTAGAACTAAAGCGGATTAACGCCCACCCTAATTAGCAGAAGCGACTCTATAGTAATTAGAACTCGCTAGCTATACCTACAGGAGCTAGAGTAGGAAGATAAGTTATAATTACTCTTTTACTAAAGGCGGTTATAACTACGCACCGGCGAGCCTTGCCTAACTAGTTATATACCACACTATTAACTAGTATTCGCCGCAATACTCCAATTAACCCTACCTTAGCTATATGCTTTAACTGTAATAAGTAGGGTTACTTTGTCTTATTCTGCCTAGAGCTAAAAGATATAGGCGATATTAAGGAGATGGAGAAAGAAGAAATATTAAATAAGTTAGGAAAAAAGGAACCCTAGGGAAAGACTCCCCCCTAGGGTACCTTATTAATCTTAAAGAGATTAATCTTAGTTAGTTAATAGGTGGAAAGTATTTTATGTTTCTATATATAGTATCTTAAAATGGATAAAGAGTTAATATAACCGCCCTTATTAATACTAGAGTAAATAGCTTCGCCTTTATAAATACTACCTATATAAATAATATTGCCAAGTTTCTAAATGCAGAAGCCTATCTAGGTAAAAGGCTATAACGGCTAAGCCGGTTAGCCTATTACCTACGTCTTAAAATTGCATATTGCTTTTAACGGACGACGCTAATATAGTATCCCCTTTTATATTCTAGACCTAGGGTCTTATAATATAATCCTTAGACGAAAATAGATGTCCTATTTTAATATCTAGTTAAATATACGATAAAGACGGTTTATCTAGCCGGAGGATAGACTAAGGTTACCCTCCTTTGTTAGGGAGATCTAAACCAACTATAAGATACTAGCCGTAAGGGCTAACCCTACCTACTAGTAGGATGTCTGGGCCCGTGACCTAGCCTTTACCTAAAAAGACGCCCGCCACAAAGTTGGAAAGAACTCTATACTAATAAAGATACTCTTCTAAAGCGCTATATTTAAAGAGGACTCTATATATAGAAGCGGGACAGATAGTAATATAGACAATGTCTAAATTGCATAAATCTAACTGGTATAGAAAAGAACATATTAATAGGATATAAGGGATAACCTCTAAAAGATGCAATAGGAGCTAAAAGGGGTAACGATAACGCCAGTACCCTAGAAGTCCCTAAAGTTATATACGCCCCTATTATTAGGTAACCCCCCTACCGTAGATATTGCCGCAATTAGCGCTATAGCGTTTTACTTTAATATATACTAAAAGGACAATAAGGTCTTTATAATAAGCCTATATAAGATTAACCAAATTATTAATAATAGAGAGGAAAGGCTAGCTAAGGAAACCAATAAGGAACTAGTTAAACGCCTTCTTTTTACTATTTATATAAACTATAAGGATATATTCTTAAAGGCGGCCTTAAATAAGTTACCCCCCTACCAGATATATAATTATAAGATTTAATTAGAAGCCAATAACTCGCTAGGCTATAGCCCCCTCTACTATTAATTAACGGATAAGCTAAAAGCAATAAAGTAGTACTTAATTAATAACCTAGATAAAGGGTTTATTGAGCTAAGTTAAGCCCCTTTTACTTCCCCTATTTTATTTATAAAAAAGCCTAATAAAGGCCTTCGTTTTTATATTAACTATTAAAAGCTAAACGCTATTACTTAAAAGGACTAGTATCCTATTCCTTTAATTAATAAGACCCTTATACGTCTAAGCTAGGTAAAGATCTTTACTAAACTTAATATCTGCTAAGCTTTTTACTAAATTAGGATAGACCCTATATCTAAAGATTTAATAACGTTCTATACCCGTTATGGTTCCTATAAATATAAAGTTCTTCCTTTTAGACTAATAAACGGACTGGCTACGTACCAAAGGTATATAAATAACGTTCTTTTTAATTACCTTAATAAATTCTATATGGTATACCTAGACAATATTCTTATATACTCGGATAACGAACTTAAGTATTAAGTTTATATTAAGAAGGTCCTGGAGAGACTACGGAACGTAGGCTTATAAGTTAATATTAAGAAATGCAAGTTTAGGGTAAAACGTATAAAATACCTTAGGTTTATTATAACTATAGAAGGAATTAAGGTTAACCCTAAGAAGGTAGAGGTAATTTATAACTGGAAGCCCCCTTATACAGTAAAAAGAATCTAGTCCTTCCTTAGCTTCTGCAACTTTTACTATTAGTTTATCTATAACTACGGAATTGCGGTAAAACCTCTTATATAACTAACTAGGAAGGATACGCCTTTTATCTTTAATAATAGCTATATAAAAGCCTTTAAAGAGATAAAAAATTGGCTTATCTCTTCCCTAATCCTTTATTACTATAACCCGGATTTTAAATTAATGCTAGAAACGGACGCCTCTAATAGGGTTATAGCGGGAATCCTATTACAGTTATATCTAGATAGCGAATAGTACCCTATAGCTTTTTTCTTAAAGATAATAGACCCGGCTAAGTATAACTATAAAGTACACGATAAAGAAATGCTAGCTATTATTTAATTACTCTCCTAATAGCGTGTAGAGCTTAAAGGTACGAATTCCTGGATTAAGATATATATAGATTATAAAGCCTTAGAGTACTTTATAACTATAAAGTAGCTTACTAAATAATAGGCCTAGTAGGCTAAAATACTCTCCTAATTCTTCTTTACAATTATATATTATTTTAGTAAGCAAAACTCTAAGGTTAATACCCTAACCTAAAGAGAATAAGATGTAGGACCCTAGGATAAGCTAAAGACCCAATATCGGATACGTGCCCTCCTCTATTTAGAATAGCTTAACCTACGGATCCTTAAGGAGCTAGACTTCTAGTAAAACGAGCTAGCACTAATAGAGGAGTCCTTAAATAAGCTAATAGGGCTAATTAACCGCCTCTTAACTATAAACCGCATAGCTAACGCCTTAAGGGCCCTCCGTAAATAAGCTGTAAAAGGAGACCCTAATTTTAAGACGGAGGAAGGATTACTCCTATACTAGGAGCGGCTTATAGTCCCTAATATTGACAATTTATAAACTAAACTAATCCGTAAAGCTTATTGCTAAGTCTTTATAGCATACCCTAGTAAGAATAAGACCCGTAAAATTATTAACTACCGCTACTATTAGCCAAGAATAGTTGTAGATATTAATTAATATATACGAAACTATAAAGACTGCTAGAGAGCTATAATCCTATAGGATAAGACCCTAGGACTACTTAAGCTACTCCTAATACTAGAGCGCCCTTAGTAGTATATCTTTATAGACTTCTATAAACTACCTAGGGACTATAACGGATACGATATAGTTATAGTTATAGTCAACCGCTTTAGTAAACGCCCGTTTTTAATTCCCTATTATAAGAACATTGATGCTAAAGAGGCAGCCCGGTTATATATTTATTATATCTACTAAATCTACAGACTACTAGATACTATTATGTCTAATTATAGGCTATAGTTTATATCAGCCTTCTGGAATAAGTTTACCCGGATCCTAGGCATTAAGCTAAAGCTTTCTACGGCTTATTACCCCTAGATAGACGGTTAGATAGAGATTATAAATTAGTACCTAGACTAAAGGCTTAGGCCCTTTATTAACTATTTTTAGGATAACTAGTCTAAACTACTACCCTTAATGGACTATACGCAAGCAACCTTACCCTATAACTCTATAGGGTTTGCCCTAATTTAGCTAGAAATGGGATACTTACCCCATATAAGCTTTAACTAGAAAAGGCTAGAAGAACCCTAAACTGTATAAGAGAAGCTATCCTATACTAAGGCCTAATAGTACGCTAAATAATTGGAGGAGGCCTAGATGGTAGCCCGTAAGAACCTAAAAAAAGCTTAAAGGTTAATGGAATAGTAGGTAAATAAACACCGTTAAGAGCCCAATTTTACCCCTAGCGATATAGTCTAGGTTATAATAAGGAATTAGAAGACTAAACGACCTAGCCGTAAGCTAGACTACTAGATGGCAGGACTGTATAAGGTTCTTAAAAAAATAGGCAACTTATATAAGATAAAGCTCCTAGATTTAATTAGGGTTTACCCTATTTTCTTACCGGATAAGTTATAAAAAGCTGCGAATGACCTATTACCTGGACAAAAGAATAAGCCTCCCCTACTAGTTTAAGTAAACGGTAATAGTAAATGGGAGGTTAATAAAATACTGGCCTATAAGATAGTACGGGGAATACTAAAATACCGTATTTAATAGAAGGGCTACGATCTTAACCTAACCTAGTACCCTATATAGAACTTTATAGACTACCCCTAGAAGCTTAAAGAATTTTATAATTAATACCCTAATACGCCTAGACCTCTAAAGTACCTAGACGAATGGATAAAATGCTGGTATAATAAAGATAATAAGTTACCGGAAGAATATAGGGATAAAAACGCCCTAAAGCCCTAATACAGCTGTCTGCCAAATTCTGCTATATTCTACCGTTTTCTGCCAATACCGTAAAATATTAGATATCCAGGAACTTTAACCACCGGTTAAAGTTGTTTAATTGGTTAGATCCGTGCCAAGACTTTTAGCGGCTACTCTTTTTAGCCTAATGCTTCCACTTAGCCTATAATTGCCCTTTATACTTAATCTGGACGTACTTATATCCCCTTTATCTCCTTATCTTATATTTTATAATCCCACGTTTATAAGCCTAGTGCTACCCTATTTCTAACTAAGCCTAAAAGCAGGCTTTTTTTTAAAGAGGGGGGTAATGTAATGGCGCTATCGCACGTTACCTGCCAAATTCTGCCATATTTTACTAACCTGCGATTAGCCCGCCTAAAGCTAGCGCCTTAGCAGCTCACCCTATATATTTGTTTACATCGGTCCTAGCGACCCCTTTTCCTTCTCTTTAGCTTAGTATCTTCGTAATACAGCATTCGTTCAAGCTTCGGTTTAGAGGCATTTGTTTAAGCCGTAACAGAAATCTTCCTACTTATCGTTATATTATTGCCTATACCACTTTTAATATAATCCTTTAAGTATATATAGCTTATCTATAAGGAAGTATCTTCTTATTACTGTATTATAATAGCCTTTTATATATTATTCCTTAAATCTAATTAGGATCCCTAAATCCTGTTCTTATTCTAATTTAGTAAGCCACTTAGCTCTTAGTATGCCTGCTCTAGGCCTATTAATAATTCTTTATATAGGTACTCTGTCCCTTATACGGCCTAATATGCTAAATCTCTTATCTAGTTTCTGTTCTTACTATAAGGTAATTCTTACTCTAAATTCCTCTATGGTTTCTTTCTTTTCGCGTCTTATAAGTAGATGCTTAAAGTCTTCTTACTTCTTAATCTTATTGCTAGTCCTTATTTATATATTAAAGTCTTAGTCCTATAGGATTCTTAATCCTAAGCTTGCTTTTATCTTAAGCTTTACTCCTACCTTAGTCTAACTAGGCTTAGGTATTCTTATCTTGTCTTAAAAGTCTTAAATCTTACTTATCTTATTTTAAGAGTCTTATACCTCTAGGAATCTTTATCCTAAGCTTATTTATATATTTTTAAACTAAGCTACTACCCTACTCTATTAGTTTTCGTCTATTATAGGTCCTTAGGTATGCCTTATCTCGTCTTAAGAATCTTAGTCTTTTGGCCTTTTACCTTTATTAAGTAATAAATTAACACTAGCAGTTATCTACTTACTTAATCTCTATAAGATACTCTTCCTTTTATCTTATAAAGCGATAGATGCCGTATCTAACGGTGTTATAACTTCCGTTACTAATCCTTGCTCTATAGCGGTCTCAGTCTCTACTTTTAATGTAACTTCTTTAAGGTTTACACGCTCCTAGTAAGCTGCTTTTATTACCTTATCGTCTGTAAATATTTCGCCTATATTAAACTCGTCGTCTTCAATATCCGATCTACGCGATAGTTTATTAGTTCCCCTATATTTTAAGGATTTTAGCTCCTATAGCCAATAGCTTACGCTATACTTAGCATCTTTATAAATTTGGTATACGTTATTATAACAAAACGTAAAGCTTCTAATTAAATATTCCTTTATTCCTTATAGTATACTATTATCCCTCTATACATATATGTCTTTTACTAATCTGGTTCCCTTTATTATATAATAACTCTAACTATCTTTATAATCCCTTGTAAAGTAACCTTATTTTCTATAATTTATATAAACTCCGTCTCTAAACTATTAGCTTTACTATAGAGTCCGCCTAAACTTCTTCTACTACTAAAATCCCTAGTTTAGCCTTTACTCCTTAGTCCTATAATTACTAGATCCTTAACCTTTAGGTTTCTATAATTTCTTACTCTATCTCTTATAGGCTTCTTTAGTACTACTTAGGTCTATTAGCTTTGCGCCATACTATAGTTTCTAACTTAGCTTTAGTTGTTATATACTTTGCGTCTTATATAACTATAGAACTCTATCCTAACCTCTCTTAGTCTATTCCCTTTAGTAGATCTAATTATTAATCTTAATTACTTAATCTATTAGTTCCCTTAGGGTATCCGTATCTTCTATTAGGATAATTACGTCCTAGACTTTAGCCTTAAGTCCCTATTTATACTATGCTATAAGCGCCCTATTATTCTACTTAACTTATATAGCTAGCGTTTAGAATTATATTATATACTTAATTACTAAGGTTTACTGCGTAATGTCTTAAAGTTTTCTTTCCGCTATAGTTATTAATTCTAAATCTCTAAATATTTATATAAGTCGCTCCGCAAATTCCTCCTAACTTAAGAATATAAACCGTACATCTTGGTTTATAGTTATTATTCTATTTATCTGTATCTCTATAAGGTAAGGCTTAAACTATTTAAGTGCTCTTCCTAATAGGAATAGTTCTGCATATACTATTCGATCTATAGGTATTAGCAGTTTCGCCCCTTTTTGCGTAACCTTAAAGTGCATTTACGTAAGAAATCCCTTAAGCTTTAATCTTTCTCCTAAGAACCTCTTAATTGATAATAGCTTAATCTTTACTACCCCTATCCTATTAATCCTTTATTTAAATATCGCATTATTCTCTATTAGCTAGTTAACTATCTCTTATAGCTATTTAACCATTATAGGTTGCTATATGTTAGTATCTGCTATACTAGTATTGCTTTCTAACCTTAAAGTAGTTGCCGCCGTTAATAGCGTTATAGTGGCTGCTTTTAGTAGTATATTATTTAACTTTCTATATTTAATACCGTAACTAGGTAGTAATTATATAACAGAATCTTGTAGTAAGTACTATAATAGGCTTATTAATGGGCTAGGTGTATAGGTAATGCAAATTAAAGTTAACAACTTAATAATAACTGGTGGAGTAGTTGCCTAATAGATTAACTCTAATTATATTCTAAGAATTACTATAAGGAAGGAACTATCTAGGTAGGGACTATAGTCCTTTAAATACACGACCGTACTCCTAAGAAATCCTTCTTATATGTAATATACGTGTACTCTATCTACTCTATTGCGGATTATATAGATTATATAGATTATATAGATTATATAGATTACATTATATAACTTATACTACTATTCCTCATTACATAGTTCTACCGGTTCCATCCTAGACCGTGCCCTTATTAACCAACTAGCTTCTTCCAACTCCTTTCTAAGTAGTCGTAATATTATACTTAAAGCGTCCGTAATATAGGAGGCACTATAAGAATATTAAGGGCAAAGTAAGCGAGATCTGGTTAGCTCTTAGAGCGATCTATTTAGTATTATATAATATTAAAGTATTTACTCTTACTTATAGGCTTATAATTAGTTTCTAAATATTCTTATAGATAATCCTTTAGCGGTAGTTAAAAGGGCTCTACTTAATTAAAGACTTTAAAACATTTATAAGCTTAAGTAGAGGTATAGATCTTCTTACCTTATAACTCTAGAGAAGCTCTTTTAGATAGATTTAATAAAGTAAAAACGTAGTTGCCTTTATATTTAAGCTAAAGCTCTCTTATAGAAGCCTTAATTATAGTAATCTACTTATCTTTCTAAGCTTTATCCTCCTATTACTGCTTAAACTATAGCATCTTAAGCGTTAGATTATGGATAATTGCTATATAGTAAGCTATAGTGTTATTAGCTTTCTTATAGTACTTCTTATACTTTACCTAAGCTACCTTTAAGCAGCTAGCTAAGTACTTATAACTCTATAACTCTATATAATTAACCTTTTATATTTTAGTGGAGAGCTTAAGAAACTTCTGCTTAGTAAAATTAAGCTAGTTTAATAGCCAATTAAGCATTTAAAAGTGGTTAGTAAGCCTAGTAGAGTTGCCTTCTACTATAAGTATAGCCTTATAAAAAGTCTCTAGATAATTATATAGATGCTTAAGCTCCTTCTAGTAGTAATTTTAGAGTATATTATTCTTTAAATGAGGCTTTAAGCTAAAGGAGGGAGTATAGTTATAGTAGAACTATTAAACACGTCTTTTACAATTTAAAAAGCAAGTAATAGCTATAAAGAAAGAGTTTTATTATATTTAGTTATTTTAAATAAGCTTATAAAAGATTAGTATTAATTTAAGAGTTAAATTAAATATTGCGACTAGTAGAAAATCTAAAACTAAGCTAATTAAACCCTTAACTTATAATATTAGAAGGAAAATTAAAGCTTAAATCTTAATACTAAATGCTTATATAAAATCTTAGTACTTACTTTTAAGCTATTAAATTTAGCTAATAAGCCTCCTAATTAAATCCTCCTAAAGACGCTATAATACTAGGGTGTTTACCTAATAAAACGGATAATATTATAAAGCAATCTAACTACTTCGCGCTTTCTCTAAAACTTCTCTACTTTATTAAAGTTAAGGTTATAATAGGTAGTAGCTAATACCTTATAAATATTTTCTAAATCCTTTTTTATAATAAAGGCCTAGGTATAGAGGTTAGTAATATAGCTAAAGTAATATAGTTAACGGGCCATTTATTTCTTTACTAATATATTTAAATAAAGAGCTTAAAGGATTACTTTAATATACATATTATTTAACTCCGCATTATTAGCTATAAAATACCTAATATTTCTATAGATATTGTACTCCTTAAATAACGCGATAAGTATAGCTACTTAGTTATGACTACTATACTTATTAAGTACCTCTTAAAGGCCTAAAACAGCCTACTAACACCTCCTTCTCTTATTAATAAAATAAGTAACTACACTAAAAACTATATACGTATTTGGTAACGTCTATAAGTTAAAGGATATTAATATTACGCTTTAAGCTTCCTTAAGCTCTTTCCTTAATTATACCTTCTAATTCTTATATTCTTATACTACCTAACTATAAATTATATTTGCTGCCTTTAAAAGCAACCTTTTAAGGCCTAAGTATAGGAAGTTAAGGAGTTAACGGAAATACTTATTCTTAAATTAGAAGAAGGCAATATAGCAGTAAATAATCTACTAAATTAGAAGCTATTTAAAGCTCTTAAAGTTATAATTAAGTTTAAGTAATTACTATGCTAAATACTTATTAATTATTAGCTAATTTAACTTAGAAGGAAGCCTCTATTTAAGCTTACCGGTAGATCTATTTATATTATAGTCGTTTTATAAACAATCTAAAGCTATATATCTTCTTTTTAATATATATATTAGTTTTTACCTTTAGCTCTACTTCTTATAAAGCTAGCAGTAGAAGAAGGTAGTAAATTTAGCAGCTCCTTTTAAAATAATATCCTTACCCTACTTCTATATTGGCGAGGTCCTTTACTTAATAGCCTTCAGCTTCTTTATTAAAGCTTTATATTAAATATATTACTTACTATAAAGCTTAAACTTATTAAATTTCTTCAAATTATTAGCTTTTAAATTAATGGATTTTAGGCTAAGGATAATGTTATTAGTAGGCAGGCCTAATTATAAAGGAAATACCTACTATATTACGATTAAAAATGTTAAAAAGTTAATATAGATTAAGGTAGGTAATAATAGTAATAGGGAGATAACTAGAGCCCCTAAATTCTATAGTAACTACTTTTTTTTTTTTAATTTTTTTTTTATATCCATTGTATTATACTACGTACAATACTGCGCATGCAGCCTCTAGGCTATGGCGCTATAGTTCTATATACATGAATCCTTCCTAGGTAGCTTAACATGTACTAGTAGCTAAGTGGACACTCCGGCCCGTTTTTAAAATGCTAGGGGAGCTCTAGCGACTGGTGTTTTTTCCGTTTTGGTATTTTGCTTACTATGGTCTAGTTTGCACCAAGAAAATCACACTAAGGAAATCCTAGCTCTTTTATCTATTTCTGCCGTATTCTGCCGTTCCTAGAGTAGAAAAAGCGCTCTAAAAGAAAGATTTTTATTAAATAATTTTGCACTTAAGAATAAGAGGCGTTTAATAGCTTACTAGCTTGGAAGCAGCTACCAATTACCCATAAGTGACTTTTTATCCTGTACCCTATCTCTTCTCCTTGCTAAAGAAATGGGTAGGGAATTAGTAATTAATAGGTACTCTCCCCAAAAATAACCTACTAATAGTATTTTATAGGGGCGAACCTCGTTATATAAACCCACTCCTATAGGAAAATTTTCACGAGGTTGTCTTGTATAGGGTATAAACACCAATTCGCCTATACACCTTAGATTTAACGTGCTAAAGTAACACGGGCCGGCCCCTTCCCCTCCCCTACTATAGCCACCCCTATCTGCGCATCTGCGGTACGCCTATAGTGCGGTATTATATGGTATGTTATGGCGGTGGTGGCGGTTGTGGTAGAGGTCGTCTGCAGCGCGATAGCCGTAGACAGGTTGTAGAGAGGTCGTCTGCAGCGTGATGGCCGTAGACAGGTTGTGGAGAGGTCGTCTGCAGCGTGATGGCTGTAGACAGGTTGTGGAGAGGTCGTCTGTAGCGCAATGGCTGTAGACAGGTTGTGGAGAGGTCGTCTACAGCGCGATGGCCGTAGACAGGTTGTGGAGAGGTCGTCTGCAGCTTGATGGCTGTAGACAGGTTGTGGCAGAGGTCGTCTGCAGCTTGATGGCTGTAGACAGGTTGTGGTAGAGGTCGTCTGCAGCTCGATGGCTGTAGACAGGTTGTGGTAGAGGTCGTCTGCAGCTCGATGGCTGTAGACAGGTTGTGGTAGAGGTCGTCTGCAGCTCGATGGCTGTAGACAGGTTGCGGAGGTCGTCTGCAGCGTAACGGTAGTAACTACTTATACTATAGGTGGTTAAGTTATTATAAAATCACCTAATTAGCTTCCTTATACGCTTTAATAACCTACTACTCCTTCCTCCTTAGCCTTCTCCTTAAATTGGGTATAGATCCGGCGCTCTAAGCGCTCTACAGCCTCAAATCCACGCCACGCCGGCTGTAAAATCGGCGAATCCACAGCCAATGCAAAGAGCCGCCAGCCGGCCGCTCTAAATAGGCGCCAATCCAAATAGATCACTGGTTCCAGGTAACTCGCGGAGATAAAGGATACAGGAGTGAGGACATGGCGTGGCCAATGAATGTGTCTGGGCCTGCTAAGACTAACAATGCGGTCATGAGTTTGTGGAATTAGAGAATAGAATTAACTCAGTTCTAAGGTTGCTGTATTACTATTGAACTGTTAAACAATAGGAATTAGTTTCTTCGTTTAATATTAAAGGAAGCCTAGCTTTCCTCCACGGGCGCCAACGGGCCCAAAAAGCACATTGTTTGATCGTTTGACGATCGAACAGCTGGATATATATAGGAATTGTAACGGTGTCTAAATCCGTTTGCGGAGGGTTAATAAAGAGGCCGAATAATAGGCACGCTAAAGCATCAAGTCAAATCAGGTCATCGGAAATATTATTGCACAGTAGCAAGGGTTTTTCATTGTCCAAATCCTAGCCGCATTTCTCTTAGAGAATAGCGCGCTCCGATCCTACCGAGCCAGAGTGAGCTACTCCAAAGCTCTGGCTACCTGGGCTATTAAGCTAATAAAATATTTTATGAAAAGCGCCGTTGAGGGCACTATATGTTGGGTATCTCATGCGTTTATTACTTTTGGAAACTCCAGCTCCTTCATACCTTCGTTAAGCCGTCAGGTTGAATAGACGCCCTTCCAATGCATATGCAGCGATTAAAATCGTTTTGGTTGAAGTTAGCCTCCGGTTGAACCATACCACGGTGTTGAAAACTTCTCCCGGGTACGCTTTGCCAATGTTATGTTGAAAAATCTTTGGAAACTCCGATTGCACCAAGCCTTGTATAAGTGCTGTTGAACACCTCAAATGAAACGAGAGAGCTTGGGAGGAGACTTAGCTCTTCAGCTCGATACCATGAACGCTGCTCGTGATGGCATGGGCTGTGCCATTAATATGGGCAGCTGCACCATTGATAGCTGGTTTCTCCGTGGAATGATCGCCGTTGAGGGTTTCATTTCCATTAATGACCTCAACCGAGTGGAGAGGTTTCTCCATATATTCAACCTGAAGACCGTTGAATAAGGGGAAAATGCCATGAGGCACACGGAAGTCGTTATGGACTAGGACATGGCATTAGCATTCCAAATAAATAGTGTCTGACTCTGATTACCGTACCAATGTTGACGAGATACCAGGTATCCATCAGATCCTCAATAACATAGCGTGAAGGGCTTGAAGAAGGGTAGCAGTTCGCCCAGTCCTGGCCTAGACGGAAGAACTCATCCTTCCAGGCAAGGAAGCTGACAGTCTCGACAATTGTGGGTTGCACAATCTCTTTGCCAGGGAAGACACCCCATGTCACCGCATTCGGTCCATCCCCAGGTGCGTTAGTCTTCAGATCGCCAGCTTTGTTTACAGCGTAGTAAGTAATATCTGGATCCCGTTCAATCCTAGTGAGGACCTCTGCGATATATTCTGGTGAGATGAAGACTTCGAGGTAAGCCTTCTGGTATACATAGCCATTTCGAGGGCCCCAGCCATACACCGGGTGAGATGATTTGGCCCCATCCACGGCGGGCTGGGAGTTTATTGTAAAGAAACCGCGTTGGTTGAGATCGGCCAAATCATCGTGAATAGTATCTGCCTCTTTCGAAATGGGTGCTTCGCTCCAAGGCAGACTGTCAAGCTTGCCGTTCATATAACGCACAAAAACATCAGCAATGTCCTTGATACAGATCGGCCTTCCCCAAAGCTTGATGTTTTGTTCGTTGGTGCCCTTCAAACCGACACCATACGCATCCAGCTCACCAAAGGCTGGAGAGCGCGCATCACCCCAACGACCGTTAGGAAACTCGTCCCAGTCTTGAGTACGGGCAATATAGGAGCGATTTCTGTTCCGCCAAAAGATCGGCCGAACATTCTCTTCTCTGCGGTTGAGAGCCAGAGAAGGTCTCCAGGGAAGTGGCTTCTCGAGCGGGGTTTCCATATCTGGTGTCAGCTCCAGTTCTTCCAAAACCATGCGGGTTGCTTGAGCGAGATTCATGGTGTAGCTATTATGTTAGTTCTAATTCAAATCGTGTGTTTGCAGGATTGTGCGCTCACAAGTGTAAATGCAAGATGCCGGCTCCGATTAGTCTATGGCACATCTCTGCCACCAAGCCCTTGCCCACTTCTCGCACCTCGACATCATCGTTCTTGATCGGTTCTAATGCCTCGATCCACGCTGGTGGGATGTGGCATTTCGTCCATGTCGCCCGTCTCATAAACGCCGCATAGGTGTGAATTGGCATGATACCAGGAATGATGGGAGTTGTAATACCCTTTGCTCGAACCTTCTCCACCCAGTCGAGGAAGATGTCGACGTCATAAAACATTTGAGTGACGATAAAGGTAGCACCTACGTCAACCTTCTCTTTCAAATGGTCAAGAAGTAATTCAGGATCCTCCTGATCCTCGCAACCTTCCGAGTAGCCTGCAACCCCGATGTCAAAATGGTTCCCATAAGTGTCCCGTATATATTTAACCAAGTCTTTAGCATAGCGGAAGCCGCCAGCTGTTGCTTCCCATTTCTCTTTTTCTCTTGGTGGGTCCCCTCGCAAGGCCAAGATATTTGTGCATCCAGACTTGTAGGCTTCCTTCAAGGCCTCATCGATCTTTGACTTCTCCATGTCGGTGCAGGTCAGATGCATGCATGTCTCAAGTCCATAGACAGATTGGGCGACCTTAACCATTTCGCAGGTAAGGTGTGAAAGGCGACCACCAGCACCCCATGTGATATCGATGAAGGAAGGGCCGAAGTCGTGCATACGGTCCATGCCTATATAACATAAGTACAAGGTCTGTATAAGCGGAAATGCTCGCACTTACGGTCATAGAGATTTTGAACGCCCTATATTGAATGAAAATTAGCACTTGGTGGAGCCAATTGGAGAGCTAAATAGACATACCTGAGCTGTCTTTGGCGGGAAGAACTCAAATGAGAATGTAGCCCGGTGCTCCCGCCTCGACTGCTCCAATTTCTGGGAGATATGCATGGTGAAGGGTGATTAGAATCAACTGGAGAAAGTAGTCGTCCACGACTTCTCCACCGTCAAGAAAGAAGAGTCAGCTTCTGGCCTTGCTGGTAGTTTCTCGTACAGATTTGCTTTTGAAGAACGTTCGCCGGACTTCAGACAGTGGCTATGTCAGCTTACCCAGACGGCTGGAGAGGTTTTGTACTCGCACTCCGCCAGACCCCGCTATCCAAAGTATCGAACTCGGGCCCAACGATCAGCAAGCTGGCGATACATGCAGCACCAAACCTCGTAGTCTTTCCCCCAACTTCTTAAGTCAATTTTGCATGGAATATGGCTTTGTGTTAAGTCGGAGCAAGACCGGAGGCGAGCGATGACTGTTACTAGCAATGGTGCAGAAAGTCCGGCCCGCCAGTTGCGAAAAAAATTGGAAAATTGATGGGGTGCATGCAGCCACCCTGCCCACACGACCAACGAGAGCCCTGATGACTTCACGGCCAGACGCACCCCTTGCGAGTGTTGAAGCCCATTGGAGCGCCCTCCACGCGGGTTGGATGGCTTCCCCTCAAAACTCCCTGAGACGAGCCTGTACGAGCGTCTGGTTGAGTTCGGAATTACCCTAAACGGCAACCGTAGGATAGCTTTCCCAGCCCGAAAACAACGAGGCCAGCAGCTCTACCAACTACACCGGCTTCACTTAACGTGTAGGAGCATCATCTAATCATCCTCTACTAACCAGATCGTCTTTGTGAGGGCAATGGCAACCTCGTCTCTTCACCACCGCATCGTTAGCGTAAGCTTAAAAATGTACTTCGACCTGTTCAACTCGATCAAATACGTTCAAGGCGTTTAGTAATTTGACGAGCTCGCATGGAACGAACGAGTAGATCTCTTCGCCGTGCCAGACTTCATCACCATCCTCGAAGCGGCGCGAATACTTGGATCCTCCCACATCATACTCGGCGCGCAAGACACCTTTTGAAAAGACGATGGGCCATACACTGGGGAGGTCTCGCCACGAGTGTTACAGCAGGCTGATGTTAACATTGTAGAGATAGGCCATGCGGAACGGAGAGCAATGTTTAGGGAGACAGATGAGCAAGTTGCGCAGAAGGCTGGAGCCGCAGCAAAGCATGGTCTCATCCCGCTTGTCTGCATTGGCAAGCGAACACACCACAATATTGCCTCAGCAGCAGTTGGAATGGCTATTGAAGAGTGCCACCCACAGGTCATGTCCGTCCTGGCCGCAGTTCCAGATGATGTGGAGGTCATCCTTGCCTATGAGCCTGTATGGTAATCGGCGCTAGCAAACCGGCGGATGCAAACCATGTGGTCAATGCTACAAAAGAACTGAGGAGAACGACAGAGAGCAGGAAGGGGACTACTAGGATAATGTATGGTGGAAGTGCAGGGCCTGGTACCTTTGCCAATATTGCACCAGGTGTTGATGGCCTGTTTCTGGGGCGATTTGCCCACGACATTCAAAACCTAAAGCAAGTCCTCACTGAGGTTGGTGGTGCCTGAAAAACCTCACAGGTATGACAATATTCAGATCTCATTTCAACGCTCACATCCTCAAATCTGGTAATATCTTTCAGGGTAGAGATAGGCTTGACTACCTTACCTCCCCTGGTCCTAACATCGCAACAAAACAGACAAGAAATTAATCACTGGCTCGTATAACAAGTGCTATATTTAAAAAGTAAGCTGGAGAGAAGATATGCTACATCTTGATTGAAAAATTGGAGCAAGATGCAAACAAAGTGAACAACGTTTGGAGTTCCTAAAGTGCGTACATCTGTAATGTAATCATAATATTCTAAATGCATCTGAAGGTCAAGGGTTAGTTTCAAGGATGTAGAGCCATCAGGTGTCGTCGCCAACGATCTTCGCAATTGATGCTTTCAATGAGGCAAACCGATACATTCTTAAACCGAACTCCGACGGCGCTGCATCCTGACCGGAAATGTATATCTTGTCTCATGCATGCCACTCATGAAGATTTTAAGGCTTAGGTTATCTGCTGTTCCGTACCTATCATTGTTCAAGATTCATTTTGCGTTCCAGAAATCTTCCCGAGCCCTAGGGAAGATCCATTTTCTACCCCCGGCCTGTTGATTAATCATTAACATGCATTCACCTACCCAGCCTCCAGGAGCAGCATTGAAAAGGTTTTCGAAGCCTGAAATTCAGATAGATCTCTTGGCCCGTCCTTATCCGCCAAACCAACCCACCAGTGGTATGTCAGCGAAATTCCCAAACACTCCGGTTTTGCGGAACCCGACCTTATCTGCGTTTTGCAATTAGCGCCCGCATAGTCGCTGTGGCTATCTCTCTGTTTCTTGTCCTCTGAGTTATCAATATCCCTGCATTTTCCGATGTCGAAACAGTACCGGGGAATAGTCACCGCACTGCACTAGTCTCCCCAAGAGGAAATAACCTAGTAGCTACTTGAACCACTATTATAGTACGCAGTTTTGGTGGCGCACGCCCTTACGCTGGCGCATTGCTATGCGAGGATTCAATTGCTGTGACAAAGAGTGTTGGGAAGTATAGCGAAGCATAGCGAAGCCAGGGTCATCAGACCATGGAAACTGCGTATAGTAACGGAAGGTCGAGCTTAGAGAAATATAGCAACCTCGGCACGTCTTAAAATGCGTCTCTGGTACGACGTAGGCGGCGCAGGTGCCAAAAAGTTTAATAGATTTATCGCTTAGTCCCGACAATGCCACCGAATAGGCAGCGAAGAATCCGAAGGCCTTCCTGGCTGCATATCTTCGGAAACGCCGACACTGTTTCAGTGATCCGAAATATCCGGCAGATAGTGGTTCCACGATGTTACTCTGTCGCTACGTACGTAGAAGCGTTGCGAGGCCCAAATATAGGCGTGAGAAGCGATAAGAGGGGGATTATGAGAAGAAAAGCCTTTGGGCTGGCTGTACTAATAAATTAGGACGACAGTGGAACGGGATTCGCTTTGATTGAGGGTGGGGAAAGGCGAACTTGAGATACGATTGAAAATGGCTGACGCCACCTATATCGGCAGATGACTAATTACGATCAAAGAGGAAATATTCAGACATTGAATTGGCCATTTATATGGAGAAAGCGAAGAATTAGTATTTTCTTGCTTTGGTTGCGTTGGGAGTTTCGAGAATTTGGACTCAGCAAAAATACATTCAATATAGACCCCCAAACACCCGTTGGAGTATCTAGTAATATCTGGTGTGGAATTCCACAGGGCGTTCGTAATAGCTGAGGCCAGCAAAAGAGCCGACGGCAACTTTTGCCCACCGCCCTCGGCATGACGTATCTCGGATTTTAGAAGATACCCCCGAGACATCCCCACATGATGCTTCTTCGTAACTTCAACTACTTAGTAGAGGATGAGTGATTTTGAGCCGCGGGCCGGTATAGCCAGCATGTCATTATAAAGGGCCAGGACTCCTTTATCCATGTTTTTAGAATCGTTTACTCGAAAGTCAATCAGAGGTGCTGAGATTCTTTTAAATAGCCATTGCGTCATCGCAGGCATTGTATCCCCTCTTCTTCCACGCCTCCACAACCTCGTGAAGCTGTCTGATATTGTCGATTTCCACCGAGACAAAACAACCATGACTGAATCAACTACAAGCCCGCTGTCTGGCTTATGGAAACCTACGCAATTGCAGCAGATGTGGTATGGTCCCAATTCGGTGCAAAAGCACCTCTTGGAGACTCTACCCTCGCCCTCTTCCAAAGTATTCATCATCACAGGAAACTCGCTAGCTACGAAGACATCCCTTATCCAGCAAGTCGAAGAATTGCTTGGGAAGGAGCGTCACGCGGGCACATTTTCCAATATTAAAGAGCATGCACCGGTGGCGCAACTGGATGAGGCGACTGAGCTCGTCGGAAAGGACCCCCATATCGATACTGTAATTAGCATTGGCGGAGGCAGCCCTATCGATTCAGCCAAGGCTATTTCGTACCGACTCCATGAAAAGACGGGGAAGTTTTTGTTCCATATATCGGTCCCGACAACGTTGAGTGCGGGCGAGTGCACCATGATTGCAGGCTACACAAAGGAAGATGGTATCAAGACAGGGTTGGTGGATACACAACTTGTGCCGCGTGTGGTGATATATGATTCGAAGTTCGCACTCGAAACACCGCCAAGGTTGTGGATGTCGACGGCACTGCGAGCACTGGACCATGCTGTAGAAACCATGTACCATCCGACCGCAACGGAGATACCAGCTCGCCAAATGGCCCTGAATGCAGCTTCGTCGCTCTTTATCTACCTCCCAAAGTACAAGCGAGACCCTAAGAATGAAGAGTACATAACCAATCTCCAGCTTGCAGCGTTTGCATCGCTGGGCTTCTTCGGCACCAATTTTAAGGGCGGGCTTGGGCTGAGCCACACTCTCGGGTACGCTCTCGGGTCGCCCTATGGCATTCCCCACGGAATTACATCTTGCTTGACGCTGGGCCACGTTGTCAGATTGAAGGCGGAGGACCCGGCCAGTGCCGTGCAAATTGCGAGGATGCTTCCGTTCATCGGGCAGAGCAGGAGTGGCGACGATCGCGCGGATGCAGAGCGTGTAGGCGATGCAATTCTCCAGCTTGTAAGCAATCTTGGACTGGCAACCAATTTGAAGCAGTACAAGGTTGGCGAGGGTCAGGTGCCCGTCATCACCAAAAGGGCCACTGGATCCGAGGGCGGCGAGCTTTACGATAAGGTGTCGCAACTTGTCAAGAGTCTCTATTAGGATCGAGATATCACAATCTGCAACCCCGGTGTCGGAAACCTTAATAATACCAGGATTCATGAATGCCGATGTTACCGTTCTAGCAGTGTATTGGCTTGTGATGTGTTCGAGGTTTTCGTGTATTGGAATTAACGTTGTTCGAGTAGGGCATGGCTCGGCATGGCTCGGCATGGCACCTCTTTGTGCGTCTCTTCCCCGCTGACGAAATAAGCCTTCTGATTACGTGCTGACTGTTTACCCATGTTCAACCAGCTTGTTGAGCGGCAGGGGGATAAAAGGTCACAGCAGCGCTGGCGTGCAGACGCAGTAAGCTTTTGCGTGCGTGCATGCTGGCTGGCGGACTGGGCCCCGCGATGGCGGCATGGTGAACAGGGCCTTGGAAGCGGGGTTGATGCTCGTAGGGCTGACGATTCACGATCGGCCAAAGCTTGGGGCCGAGCCCTAGTTCCGAGCCACAGTCGCGGGGTTCCAGAAGCGATGGGCCTTTGTGGAGCCATCGCACACTCGCGCGTCTGCAGAGGTGGTCTCATGCGTACTGTAGTCGCAAAAGAGGGTGAGCGGGGGTGGTTCCTTGGAAAACGGTAGAGAAGCTTTGTTCCATTGTTGGTTGACGCGCCCAGGGTTTATGCGGAGCAGATCCGCTGACGGAGTTCAAGGGGAGCGATATCGGGACTAGCGAATTGTGCAATCACGGGAAGATACAACCCACATGTATAGCTAAGTTACCGCTTTAGGCCGCGATTAGCGGTGAAACTTGATTAGGCTGATAAACATGCTTTTTCAGGCAGGTTTCCATGTACGGCGAAATTGGCGAAATGAGCAACCGCATGGCAGTTGGGGGACGCGGTGCACTGGATGCACTGGAGGCCTGTCGTTAAGGAGCACGTGGGCGGAGTGGATTGCTATCGGATGTGGCCCAGTGGTCAGCCAAGCGTCCCGTGCATTATTCATCTTCATTTGCTTGCATAATACCTGCCTGCCCTCAAACAGAAAGGCGCTTCCGCACCTGCAGACCCTCGAGGCCCAATGAACAGCTGATGTGACCGGCGAGCAGCAGCGGCGAAAAGACGTGACACGACGCCGTGCACGCCTTTCCGGGGTCTCTCTAAACTATTCTCGATGGTGCGATCTACGGCGTCTTGGGCAGCTTTGGGCCTGGACACTGAGGCGCCCACTGCGCAATTCATAAATAGAGCCTGGCCAATTGGCCCTCACCGGGAATAGCGATCCTGTTCCAGTCCCGTCCCGTAGCAGCCTTGCACTCCCTGTAGCAGCCTTTCCGATTCGAACTCTATATCCAGAAGTCCCATTTCAGAAACCTCACCATTTATCAGGCCATTTCAGCCATTGTCCAGAAATTCCACAGATAGTCCAGGTGAGAGTCCAGATGAGATTCCAGGTAAGACTCGATACCGTTGCACATCGTCGCCACTGTTACCTCCAGGCGGAACGGAAATGGAACGCACCCTTTTTATCCTTCAGCCCGACCGCACGGCTGCTGCCACGGTTTCTATTTTCGCAACCGTATTCGACCGTTCGGGCAATGGACTTATTTCGCGCGAACAAGCTCCGAATAGAAACGAAGCGAGGGTATTTGCTGTTAACGTTAATAGGCAAGTATTAGAGGCACTCTGAGATAGTCGTGGCTGACTCCAAGATGTGCAGTGTTCATCGTGCGTTCTCCAAGCCTTTTCGTCAAGACAAGAGTGCGCCCCGACAAAGACACGCCAGACGCATAGATACGCGGACAGTGCTATCGCGCCTATTCAACTAGGCGATAGCCAAGACACGATCCAATGCCACAGTTTGGAATGGTGGACGGATTATAGATTAAGCACTCTGCAACTAGAGGGCGCCGCTGTGATCCTCCAGCCCACAGGGTGCTTGACGAAGTCTTGTATTCAGCCCTATATCCTGTTCAGGAAATTGTTAGAATGGAGGGCAGCTTCTCGAAGGTCACCTACGTCAGGCACATCTTCGTTACTAAGGTAGGCTCGCATGACTAACTCCATTATGCAAGTGAGACTGTTAAAGGAAAGGCTCTAACTCTGAGTTATCAGATACCGCAATGGGGCAAGCGCACGACATTTTGGGCTAGCTGCTGCGTACCAAGGCCGCGCTGCCGCAAACGGTGCGTCGATGGGCCATAACAACACCATGTTCAGTGCGCCGCTCTAACAGCCAAATCCCGGGAGCTCGTGCCGAGAGCCTGCTTGCGAGCGGCATGCTCGACGCCCAGACAACCCTACGAGAACCTGCGAGACCCTGTTGCAGGGGTCTGCCGCTGCTGAAGCTAGTCCTCGCGTCCACATGCACCCTTGCTAACCAACCCTTGCTAACGCCGGTTCCCCAAAGCGCCCTACGACGGTGCCTTTGGGCAATCCGAAACAATCTGACTCCTGCTATAAGATCTCCTCGAGCCCTTCAGACCGTGGCATCGTGCTAAGTAACTAAGCAATCACCACCAGCCCGCCTCATCCACCTCACTAAACAACACGCCTCATCTATCTCCATCTATCTCCACCTATATCCACCTTCCTGAGCCTTATCAAGCTCCCAATACCCCTTAGCCCTACGAGCCTCTTCACCTTAACGGAGCTCGACCTTGTCCTCTAACTGTCTCTCCTAACTTCGCCACTTCTGCCACCATCACTCCTCACATTTCTAGCAATGGACTCGCAATCATTCGACTACTGGCTGTCTCAGGGCAACTACCTGCCGCCCCACCAAACCAACGTCTTCGAGTTTCCGCCTGATCTCTCCAGTGTGTCGAGCTTAAGTGGCTCACCTGTAAGTATTTCTCGGCGTCCAGTTAGCGAATCCTCCCAACCCAATTCTCTAAAGTTGTCTCGAAAGGTTTCGTCGCACTTCGATCGGGCCTCAGTGCCAGTGTATCAGGGCCACTACCCGCACATCGCCGAAGAGATGAACTTCAACTACCAACTTCCCCTGACGCCCTCCGACTTTGGCTCCGCAGACGAAAGCCCGTACTGCAGTCCAAGGCCAAGGCAAACAGAGCTCGCATACTCGGCGCCCGCAGAACGCACGCACACAACTAGCGGCGTAAGCTCCCAATATCGCCGCCTCTACTCTAAAAGCCAAAGACTAACGGTGCCTCTACAGCGACGAAGAGCCCAAAACCGCGCAGCACAGCGAGCCTTTCGTGAGCGCAAAGAGAAGCACGCCAAGGACCTTGAATCGCAACTCGCCGCGCTGACCGAGAAGTACCGTAACCTCGAATCCTCACACACAGAACTCAACGCCGCATACAACAAGCTGCGCAAGACCATCGAGCTACTGACCAAGGACGATGGCGAGGAGCGGCCGCCCAGCAACGCGGACACTCTACGGAAGCTGCTGGACATTCTTCACGGGGAGTTCAAAGTCAAGGGGGAGAATTAAATAAAATTGGGAAGGTTTCTTTTTGCCATATCTTCTCTCGCGCTGCTTCACTGTGAATGCCGCGAGTTGCTTTTTCTTTAGTCAAAGACGCAACCCTCAAGACGTCTATGGGAGCATGGGTGTTTCAAGGCGTTTTGTGTGTGAATAGCGTCGTTTATTCTTATGGGAGGTTCTCCCCTCGTTTACTACTCCACCAGATCTGGATTGGGCTGATCTGGGGATCACGACTTGCATGCCTCACGAAATGAGTGATCGTAGTATATAGCATAATCAACGTGAACAAGTCAAATACTAAAACTCGTTTAAAACCAAAGCATCAATCATTATGGGTACAGCTGTGAGAATGCGATTCGTCCCAATTCACTCGTCACTCCATCAGATCAAAAATATCCATCCCATCGCGCATTTGACTTTGTGCTCAACTTATAGACATGACGACAAACGAAAAAGCCATTCAACTCGTGACGAGCGCCAATCTAGCCGAGCCCTCGCCTGCATTAAGTTACCTTCGCTACGCAAACGCTACCCGACCTGTATCCGGGCCCCAGCACTAATAATACTCATAAATTAGTGCGTACGCCGCCGTTATTTTTATTTTCTTTTTGCTTCTCCATCTTCCGTCGAGTTCTTCCAAGCGGGGTCCACCCTATTCCACCCGTGCAAGCGTGTGCCCCGCGCTCGCGGCGCTCCTCGTCCTAAAACTTGCCAAATTTAGAACGGGAAAAAAAAGAAAAAAAAAACCGACGCCGCCCCAGATGCAGCTATTATGTGCGATGATCGGATGGCGGGGGGTTCGTGCGCATCCGCAACGCCAACGCCAACGCCAACGCCAGTGCTGCTCTGCGCATAAGTAGCACGCGGTACTCGCCGCTTTTCTCTCCTGGCGCATTCAATGCGGCATTGTAGACCCGATGCCCAATATTAATCGCGCTCCCGGGCCGTCCCCCCACAATTCCTCGCGCTCGGCCGAGCTTCCCAGCCCGATTTCCACAATGCGTAAGGATGCAGCGGAGAGTGTAGGATGCAAAGGTGTAGCGGGGACGGGCCCAGGGGCTCCTCCTCCTCCTCCTCCTCCTCTTCATCAGCACAGAATGTTGCCGCTCATGGCATCAGTGTAGGTGCCAGCGGGCGCGAGGACGAAATCAGCGGGCGTGAGGGTGCGGTTGTACATCAGACAGGCCGTTTCGAGCTGGCTGCCGGGGCTGCCGAAGGGCGGCGGCGGCGGCACGTTGGAGGCGAGGTAGGCCGCCACGCACGTGCCTGGCGTGCCGAAGCCGTAGCATTGCTCCAGGCACTGCGTGAACAGCGCCGTTTGGTTCGTCGATGCCGGCGGGTAGTACGCGCTGTACACGGAGCTGCTGGTCGTGTTGGGCGCTGGGGCGTATGCGGCGGTTGGTGTGGAGGTGGTGGCTGGGAGGGGCGACTTGATGGTGCAGTTGGCGGGGATCGGCTTGGCGATGGGACCGCCAGCGCGCGTGAGGTAGTGAGTAGAGGGGGTTGGGATGGCGGTTGTGAGGGTTAGGAGGATGGAGGGGAGGAAAAAGGTAAGAAGGTGCATAGTGGTGGTGATAGAGCCGCAGCTGGTGTAGCCGTTGGAGCTATCGCAGGGCCTTGATAATGACAATTGAGAATGCTGAGAATGGTAAGCTGAGATGAGAAGTCAAGAAGTGCAATTGAGCGAAGTAGATAGCTCTGCAGCGACTTTGATAGTGATTAATAGCTGAATGCAAGGCAATGGAAAGCTCTTATGGCTGTGCATAAGTAGTGACGATGATGTACTGAAAAGGGGCTGGGTTGGTTGCTAGCCACCATCTCGCTACCATCTCGCTACCATCTCGCAAGGTCCCAGACCACAATGATGCAGGGACGAATGACGATCAGTAACCGCACTTTCGCAAAGAAAGAGGCTGGACGTCATTGCTGTCGTTCCTGTCGTTCACTGTCATCCTTTGCGGGCTGAGGGGCCCCTGCCCTTATTATTTCTGCATTAGCCGAGGCGAAAAAATAGGAAGGGTGTCGAGCTGTTGTGACTCGATGAGTCCGGTCATGGTTGGGTCTGTTTGCGTGTTGTTTTTCGTGAAAGAATCAAGGCCTTTAGTGTTACGATAGACCTCGCCGTCTTGGTTGACGGGTTTTCTTGTGCTGACGGCATGACGTTGGCCAGGGCGGCAGCGCTGATGACCTTCCAAAGGAAATAAAGAAATAGCGGTGCCTCCGCGGACGTTCGCCCCACCTTTAGCCGCGGAGATAGCAATAAGAATGAGCTTCGTATACAAGGCCACATACAAGGCCAGGGCGCATACAGAGAGTAACACCCCCTGTGCGTCCGAGCCCATCCGTCCGATATAACTCCGCCTCTCGTTCAATTTCGTTGCGTCAGCTTACTCCAACAACTTCAGATGGGAACCAACCATCATTACTCTCATGTACGTTCTCCCGGAAAATTAGATCCTAGGCATCCTACACGAGTTAGTCCTATGTGAGTTACCCCCGGGAAGCTCTGCGCACCTCAAGCTTGAATGTTTCTATTTGGGAGAATTAGGGGATGATTGCCCGTCTTTCTTTTATCGGACTAGCCCTACATACTAGCTCCATCCCTCGTCGTTGGGCGATTCGGATCCTGCAAAATATTTGCTAGCATCTTAATATCTTAATTTTGTAACACTCCACGCTAACTCTTGACAACTATCCAAGGCATCATCTCCCCATAATCTAGGGGCGAAGTAGCATAAATTGTAAATCTCTAGAGCTGCCATGACCCTAGTCACACCGTTGGAAAAAGCCATCAGAGAATTTAGCAGTAGAATATCAGTTCGAGCAAATGAAGGGAAAATGTCTCGTGAAAATACACAACAAAAGCTAATCAACCCAGAGCACTCCACGTACAATAGTTTGCATGTAGGTTGTGCTGCTATCCACGATGAAATTGATCCATGAAGGCCCTCAGTGTATTCAGCAATACTCCAATGTGATCTTGGCAGGGGATTGGAAAGTGCCTCAGATCCCTTCTCATGTCTTCTTCGCCTCCACTCATATTTCGTTATCACCATCCTTATCATTAAATGCAGCAATAATCTATACCTCGATAAATTTGGTGGGGCTCATCAGGGGGAGGTGAATGGAGAATTGCATGTGCGCATGGCTGCAACTCAAACTTTGATACCGCTTCACCTCCTCACGCGTCCCTCTCACTGGACACCCACTCACTTGGAAAAGATGCTCGAGTTCTGCAAAGTTATCGTACTTCATTGACGCTTAATCGATCTCACTCACTCCACCAGTTAACCATCTCGTTGCTTCTTTGGTGCTCCTGGTGTCAATTCCGCCAAGATGGATGCGCGCGACGAGACTCGGCAATTGCAACACCGCATCAGCATTATCAAAGCAAGTGAAGCCAATACAGACAATGAGCTGAGGGAGCTGGAGAAAAACTATTATGAGAAGACAGCACAGTTGGAGGATGAGCTTGTACGACTTGCGGTCGAGAAAGCTGTAGGCGACTACCTTGAAATCGCATCAATAGAAGTTCATGTCAACTAACTGCACGCATTTAGGAAGCTTACAAACGTCTTCAAGAGTTGCGAGATCCTAGAGGCAACTTCAACACGGCAATGCAACCGCAAACCTCTAACGCCTCCTCCAGTAGTCCCTTCCTTCCTGGTTTAGGTCAGACTCTACCCTCGGCCAACACCACGTCGAATCCGGGAGAGTCCCGGATCTATACTCACCCAAACCTAACATCTCGAGCCAGCCCGAATCTATTATTTAGCCCTCTTCCGCACCCGTCAGGGCAAGGCCTATCCATCCCCAACAGGGATTCCTCGAACCAGCGCGCTTCAGCGGTCAGCAGCCGGACAACGCCAGGAAACCAACTTCCGAATTTGTCAGCTGATAGCCTAGTATTATCCCAAAACGGTACAGGCCCACTGAAACGAAATCGCAAATCTAAAGGCCCAGCAGATGCTTATTTTAAGAACGTAAAGTCTACCTCAGCACGTCCTAACATCGTTCGGCGAAATGATGGCACCTGGGTTGAGTTACGCTGCCCCATCTGTGTTACCAATGTGGATGAGAAGGGCGGTTTAATTAACGGTGTATTGGGCTTCAGGGATCATCTCATACAGTCCCATGGCTACTCATCTCTATTACTGCAGGACGATGGCGTTCTGAGGCGGTGTACCGTCCGTCAATTCTCTCAAGAACATATTGGGGCAATCTTGAAGGAATCTCCCGATGCAACTTCTGTCGCGAAAGACCATCGTGTGCAAAGAGCAGGTGAAATGGATGTATCTTCAGCCACTAATAGAGAGATGAGTCTCTCAGCATGGATTGCTAAGTGGCCTAATGTTTTCCGTCGCGCAGATGGCACGTACGTTGAGCTTCGATGCGGTATCTGTGGCGCAAATGCTCGGAAGAACCGCGGAGAACGTGATGGTATGCCACCAGTCACATCATTCTTCAAGGGTCCACTATCCTTTGCATATCATCTTCGCAGAATACACGATGAAGCCTATGACAAAAAGTTCAAAGGGTTCAAAAACTTTGCAGAATGGGCTGTTTCGCGTTGTACATTTCGAGAACTATCTCTCGAGGATCTTACAGCTATGAGAGCCAAAGACCCTGAATGTCCTTGTAATGTCCCTCTTATTCCATTAGTGCACTACATGCTTACATTTTTAGTTCCGCACATAATTCGACCCAATCCAGAAGTAGGAGCAGAACCTGAGAAGTCTTCATCACCCGCTCTTGACTATTCCGACTCATCAGCCGCCCTTGAAGATTCTGACTCGTCGGTCATAGAATTAGATACAAAGCCAGAATCTTCCAATGCTCACAAGCGCCAGAGAATTAGTGTAAATCCCACTGCAATTACGAGCAAACCCCCACACGCACGGCCGAACGGCTTAGCATTCGGAGAAAATATCAAACAACGGGATAAACTATCCTAGAGCTTCGAGTCACAACTCTCTACCTATTTTTCTAGTGGGCAGTAGTCGCATCGGTCTGCAGAAGGAAGACGCGAGGTATGACATAAACTACCTCTCCCATATGCTTAAATGGATTTTCGAAGGTCGATGCACGCTTTGTAGCGCTCTTGGATCTCAAGGGCCTGTTAGGAGAGATATCACTCTCTTGCACTACCATTACAACCGCTAACGGGCATTGTTTTAATACATTACTGTAGGCTCGCCGCGGATTGTAGGCAGCACGATACCCTGGGGTTTCAATGTGCTGTGTTTGATTGCCGGTTGAATACAATTTCGAATGTTGCGAACAATGAACTACTGTGGAATGGTAATGAAAATACATTCCAGTAATAGCTGGAGTTCTAGATCCACTATCTGTAAATTATCCTGGTTACCACTATCCAAGGCTTCAACGGCCTCTGCACCCTCCTGCCCACAATGCCTAACACATCAATCTTTCTCCATTCTTGCCTTGTCTAACGGTGTGATCTTTTTTAACCAGATATCTCATCTATTCTGATATGTACAGGAGGCCGTCATGATGCCGGACGGGACAGAGCTTCCGGGTACGGAGCGATTTCGGGACGGGGGAATCTACAACGACCTACAGCGAGAATTTAAAGTAAGGTTTATTAAATGCATTTGGTCTCACATGATTGCACTATGAAAAGCGGATACTCTCCTACATTACATTGCTATGAAAGCATACCAATTCGCGGATCCCGCCAAAGACCTCGAGCTTAAAGACCTTCCGGTCCCCGAGCCAGGGCTCGAGAAAGTCCTCACAGCAGTTGAGGCCGCCGGGCTCTGCCACACAGACCTCCACATCGCCAAAGGGCACGGCGACACCTGGATCAAGGAGGAGCTAATGACTCTAGGCTACGAGGTTGCGGGCGTTGTAGCAAAGCCGAGAGCCAGCGTGTCGAGCATCCGGGTGGGGACAAAGCGGTCGTCGCGCAGATTGTGCAGCCGGTTGGGCAGACGGATTGGCCTAAGGGCCATTGGGATGGGGTATGGTGGGGGCTACGCGGAGTACGCTCTTGCGTATCTCGAATGCGTCGTCCCAATCCCGGGTGGTGTTTCTTTTGCGCAGGCAGCCCATGGCTATGGATTCGATTGCAACGGCCTATCACGCTGTAGCGGCGGAGTCATGAGCAACTGCTTCTATGGCTATTGCTGTTGTTGGCTTAGGCGGTCTAGGAATGAATGGTGTCACAATTGCTGCGCTGCAGGGAGCCATGGTGTATGGAGTCGATATCGATAGCCGGAAATTCGAGGACGCGAAGCGTTGCGGAGCCACAGCATGCGCTACGAGCCTTGGAGCCTATTCAAACGTCAAATTTGATGCTATGATCGGTTTTGCGGGTGTAGGCTCGACGACTGCGGAAGCTGTTGCCACTGTCAGGTGGATACTCTGACCTCTGAAGCTCCGAACCCTACGGAAATAGCTTTTACGGAGGTTCATAAGGGATTGAATCGTCTTGATTGAGGTAAAGTCTCTGGTCGCCCTTTTGCTAGGCCGCAGAAAGTATAACAAATCTTGAGTATTTGAAGATTAACATCCTAGATGAGTTAGTATTAATTAGTGTAGCTTAAAAAGTCTACCTCTCATAACTTGGGTTGCTTTATACAACCAACGGCCAGGCCCTGGCATTTCGTAACATAGGACCTTTTGGGTAGAGATGGTGTAAATCTTGTACATTTCGCTAATTATTCTTACACTCCGTAATTAAGAGCCTTATCTACTATATCTATAGCTATAAGTCTACCACTAACTATAATATTACTTCTTAACTAACTCTTTAAGCATTCTATATATTTAATATTTCTACTACTAAGCTGCATATAGTCCTATATAATCGTTCGACGGCTACCTAATATTAGCGACTTAGTTAATTAAGGTATAAGTACGGCAAGAGGGTCGCGCAAGCCTATATAATTAGATTGTTTATAAACAATAATCTAAAGCTAGAGAAAGGAAAGGGGAAGAATAGCAGCGCTCTTTAAGGTTTTATACAATCCTCTAGTTATATAACCGCAATTTGCCGTTACTATAATAATTATTACCGTATATATAGCTAATATTACCTAAAATATTGTATTATTCGGCAACTTAAAAAAAGGAAACGGTTTAATCTTTATTACTATATAAGTAGAGCTTTGGTAAAGTAAGTAGGGCCTTTTATAACTCCTTTATATCTATATTAATAAAATAGGCGACTATTACTTAGTGTTATGGCTTGAACAAATGCCTCTAAACCGAAGCTTAAACGAATGCTGTATTACGAAGATACTAAGCTAAAGAGAAGGAAAAGGGGTCGCTAGGACCGATGTAAACAAATATATAGGGTAAGCCGCTAAGGCGCTAGCTTTAGGCGGGCCAATCGCAGGTTGGCAGAATATGGCAGAATTTGGCAGGTAACGTGCGATAGCGCCGTTACATTACCCCCCTCTTTAAAGAAAGCCTGCCTTTAGGCTTAGTTAGAAATAGGGTAGTACTAGGCTTATAAACGTAGGATTATAAAATATAAGATAAGAAGATAAAGGGGATATAAGTACGTCCGGATTAAGTACAAAGGGCGATTATAGGCTAAGTGGAAGCACTAGGCCAAAAAGAGTAGCCGTTAAAAGTCTTAGTATAGATCTAACTAATTAGACAACTTTAACCGGCGGTTAAAGTTCCTAGATATCTGATATTTTATGGTACTAGCAGAGAACGGCAGAATATAGTAGAATTTGGCAGACAGCTATATTAGGGCTTTAGGGCATTTTTGTCCCTATATTCTTCCGGTAACTTATTATCTTTATTATACTAGTATTCCATCTATTTATTTAGGTACTTTAGGGGTCCAGGCGTATTAAGGTATTAGTTATAAAATTCTTTAAGCTTTTAGGGGCAGCCTATAAAGTTCTATATAGGGTACCAGGTTAGGTTAGAATCGTAGCCCTTTTATTAAATACGGTATTTTAGCGTTCCCCATACTATCTTATAGGCTAGTATTTTATTAACCTTCTATTCGCTATTACCGTTTACTTAAACTAGTAGGGGAGGCTTATTCTTTTGTTTAGGCAATAGGTCGTTTACAGCTTTCCATAACTTATCTAGTAAAAAGATAGGGCAAACCCTAATTAAATCTAGAAGCTTTATCTTATATAAGTTACCTATCTTTTTAAAAACCTTATACGGTCCTACTATCTAGTAGTCTAGCTTATAACTAGGTTATTCGGTCTTCTAATTCCTTATTATAACCCAGACTATATCGCTAGGGGTAAAATCGGGCTCTTTATAACGGAACCTTGTAGTAAGTACTATAGTGGGTTCGTTATTGGGCTAGGTGTATAGGTAATGCGTAAAGTTAACAACGTAATAATAACTAGTGGAGTGGTTGCCCAATAGATTAACTCTAATTATATTCTAAGAATTACTATAAGGAAGGAACTATCTAGGTAGGGATTAAGGGTCCTTAAATACATAACCGTACTCCTATAAAATCCTTCTTATATATAAGGTACGTGTGCTCCGTCTACTCTATTACGCAGATTATATAAATTATATAGATTACATAGATTATATTACGTAACTTAGTTATTACTCCTTGTTATATAGTTTTACCGGATCTATTCTAGACCGTACTTGTATTAACTAACTAGCTTCCTCCAACTCTTCTCTAAGTAGTTATAATATTATACTTAAAGCGTCCGTAACACTATCTCCCTCCTCTTTATTTTCGTCCTTAAAGATTCCTAATATCTCTAAGTTATTTACTAGAGGTATAATGTCCATCTAATTAATTTAGTTAACATTGTTATTTATAATGCCTTTAAAGGTTTCTAAGCCTCCGCCTTCTTCTTCTATAGCTCATCAGTCTTATACCATTGCTGCGATATTATTTCTAGGTGGAATAATACTATCTCCATGTTCTCGTTATGCGAAAGAGGGGTTAGTTTATATTACGCTGGCGAGTCCTTTATCTTAGTAACCCTCTTCTTATTTAGAGTGTACTAAAGTAAATATTTATTTATTTTGCGACGTTCGCTCTATATCTAATGCTAAGTATACATATCCTATAACTCTTAATAGTTATTAAGTTCCCTAAGTAATTTGTTATAGGGTTTTGTGTTTAATCTACTGCTGCAAAGCTTAATAGTGAACTTATAGGTACCCTAGGCGAGATTTATTATCTTTAGCGCGAAGATTAAGCTCGCGCTAAGTGGGTAAGAGAAGAGGATTGTTAAGCCCTTAAAGCCCGCGCCTCTGCTTATGCTTGGCTTCTTTATCTTAAGAAGGTTTATAAAAAGGTTTATTTTAAGGAGTAGAAACTTATAAAATAAGGTCTATAGGAACTTAGTAATAAAAGAACGGATTCTCTTTAATTAGTGAAGGAAATAACTCTAAGTAGTTTAGCAATCGCTCTTCCTAGGTCCCCCTTAGGTAACTTATTCTTTAGTAATCCTTCTTTAATATTACCTAACCTGTTTTCTTCTAATACTCCTATACCTTTCCTATAGCGTTCTTTAAATTTTCTAGTAGTTCCT
>Ga0307515_10003700_pt1 | contig 32102 bp, 17 predicted proteins | sample 17_EM_MG_FD_194513 | JGI IMG/M metagenome (GOLD analysis project Ga0307515, IMG submission 194513) | Populus trichocarpa ectomycorrhiza microbial communities from riparian zone in the Pacific Northwest, United States - 17_EM | ecosystem: Host-associated > Plants > Roots > Unclassified | place... | reverse complement strand
TACTTTATCTCCCTCCTTAAGATCTAGTCCCTTAGATCTCTTAGCATTATAGTACCTTTTTATTCTCTCTTATACTTTCTTTACTAATTCTATAAGGTCTATATAAAGATTTATTAACGTCTTTATTCTTTCTTTAGCTATACTACTTATTTTCTTTACTTACTATAGTAACAACGATATTCTTAGCTTATATCCGTAATTTGCCTTAAATAGTAATATACTTATTCCTTCTTAAGGTGTTATATTATATATAAACTATATAACTAGTAATAGCGATACCTAATTATTCTATGCGTAATTTATATAGTGTCTTAAATACTATTCTAGTGTTTAATTTAGTCTTTTTATTTACCTGTCTGTTTATAGATAATATATAGTAAAAGTTGCTGCTCTAACCCCTTATTCTGCTAAGAATACCTCCTAAAATACTACTATAAATCTTAGATCTCTATCTAATATAATCTTACTTAGTGCTCTATATCTTACGAACACTTCTTTAATATAAATTCTAGTAATATCTTCTACTAAGATTTCTTCTATATATGCTATAAAGTATCCCCACTTTATAAGCTTATCTACTATTACTAAGATTATATTATAATCTTATCCGGTAATAGGATCTCTTAATTTTAGTAACTTTATAATAAAGTCCTATAATATAACCTCCCATAGTCTTTCTAGTATTTTAATAGGTTGTAGCCCTCTATATAGCTTATACCTTATTAGTTTATTCCTTTAGCAATCTAAGTACTCCTTTATTACTTTTCTTATAATATTCTAGATTCCATTAATAATATACTCCTCTTAGAGTCTTAACACTAAGCCTATAGCTCCGTTATGTCCTTAAGTTAATTCTTTATAAAATTCTTCTATAAATTGCTCCGCTATACTTCTTAGGATATACTTTACTTTTTAGTTTTCGTATATATCCGCCTATAGATCTTCTAGCTATACTTTTAGAATTCTTTACGCCTAAAAGCTTCTTAGTAACTTATAAATCCTTTCTAGTTTACTATCTTCTTAAGTTGCTATAATTTTTAGATAATTATACCTAATTAACCTATCTATGTCTTTTCGCAGTAAAGCCCTTAATGGCTTTTCCCCATTTTATAGTTTAGCTTTTTAACTTAAAGTATCTACTCATGTGTTATCTATACCCTTAGTATACTAAATCTTAAAATAGTATTCTATAAGTATCTCTGCCCATCTAACCTATCTTTAGTTAAGTTCCTTTATTATTAGGAATCCCGTTAGGTTCTTATAATCTATTTTAATTATAAATAGTTTCTTTATACCTTATAAGAATGCTCTTTATTTCTTTAATACTATAACTATACCTAATAACTCCTTATTATAGATGTTATAGTTTAACTCTAGTAGTATTATCTTTCGACTATAATATGCCACTAGGTGCTATTTATCTTAATATTTTTATATAAAGTATGCCCCTAGTATATAGTCTAATATTTCTATTTCTATAACCGTCTCTAGTCCTAGTTAATAGATCTTAAGAACTAGCTCCTAGGTAAATAACTCTTTAACTTTCTTAAATAATTCTTATTGCTCTTTCCCCTATACCTATAGTTCTTCTTTCTTTATTAATTACGTAAATAGTTTAATATCCTTTAACTACTGCGCTATAAACCTTCTATAGTAATTGCAAAATCCTAAAAACGATTTTAACTACGTAACGTTCTCTAGTTCTTGCCAATTTACTATAGCCTTAATCTTCTTTAAATCTATACTAAGTTAGCCTAGTTTAATAATAAATCTAATAAAATTAGTCTTCCTAGTAAAGAACTCGCATTTCTTAATTGCTACTAGCATCTGTTCTTTTTATAGTCTCTTTAAAACCTATTTAACGTGTTCCCCGTATTCTTCCTTAGTTATTAAGTAGATAATAATATTGTTAAAGTATGCTATAATAAATTCATCTAAGTGTTCTCCTAATATATTATTAATACGCTTTTAGAATATTACTAGTGCGTTTATAAGCCTGAATTGTATAACTAATAGCTTATATAGTCCTTCCTTTGACCTAAAGGCTGCCTTTTATTTGTCGCCCTCCTTAATCCTAATCTGGTGGTATACCTATCTTAGATCTATCTTTATAAAGATTTACGCATTACCTATCCTATTTTAAATTTTGCTAATTAAGGGTAAAGGATACCTATCCTTCCTAATAATGCTATTTAACTATCTATAGTCAATATACAGCCTTAGTTTACTATTTTTCTTTAGTATAAATAGTACTGGATAACCCGCTAATAACTGCGATAGTCTAATATATCCCTTTTATAAGTTTTTCTAAATAAACTTTTTTAGTGCTCTACCTTTTTCTTTGGTAAGCTTATAGATTAAAAAGAACTTTAGACTTATTCCTAGTTCTAATTATATCTTATAGTTCTATACTGCATAATTTAATAGCTTTTTACTTTCTAGTAACTATAGTTTCTTACCATACTTATAGTATCTCTTTAGTACATAACTTAAGCCTCGCTTAGTCTCTTTATATATTGCTCTAACTTAGTACCATACTAACTTAGCTTATTATTATATCTTATAGCGTTAAGTATTTTTAATATTAACTTAACCTATAATCTAATTGATCTTTAGATTATATTTCTGTAACTAAGGCATCCCTAATACTGCCTTATCCCGTCCTAATAGTAGGATATTAAAAGATATCTTAATTTGTCTCCCTTTAATAGTTATTTAAATAGGTCCTATTTTAAGATTAATAATCCCTCCTCTATAGGCTATTGGATCTCCTAAAATTGTAACTAATAGGTAAGGTTACTCCTTCTATCTATAAGGTAGTCCTATTCTTTTAACTACTACTAGTAAGATATGGTTTCGCGTTACTCCACTATCTATTAGCGCTTTAAACTGCTAATCTTGCTATTTAATTTGTAAATTTAGGTGTTATCCTTAAATTCCTTTAAGGGTTTAAGGCTCTACTACTAGCTTCTTTTGGTTTTATAGGCCTCTACTTTTCCTAACTATTAGCTACTTAATCCTATTTGTACTTAGTCCAACTTAGGCCAATACTTAGTTTGCTTTTTATCTTTAATATACTATAAATATGTGTTCTTTAGGTATTCCTACTACTATTATCCATTTAGGTATTTTTCCGTAAGGAATCTTTCTGGTTAAAGTATTAAGTCCCTTTATTCTTAAACTTCTATGGGGTGCTAACTATGTATATATTTAGCGTTTTGATATTTCGCCTCGTCCGTTATTTAATATATCCTTATTAGATACTTCTAATATTTATTCTTAGGTACTTTATATATATTGCACGCATTATCTACGCATACTATCTACGATAGTATATAGTATGCTTAGTGTCTTAAGTTAACTCTTAGCTCGTCTTTATCCTTAAGTTTAAACCTCTCTCGCGTTAATCTAAGCGTTATAACTTTATTTATAGGTACTAAGACTTACCTCTTACTTCTTTAGTCCTCTAATTACTCCTCTAGATCCTTTAATATTATAATTAAGGCTCCTTTAATATAAGTTATAGCCTTCTCTGTAATTGGGTGGTCTTAGATAACTTTCTCGTCTAACTATATATAGAAATCTTTCCACTTATTATTATATCGCTGTCTATACCACCTTTAGTACAGCTATTAGAGTATATATGGCTTGTCCGTAAGGAAGTATCTTCTTATTAATATGTTATAATAGCCCTTTATATATTATTTCTTAAACCTAATAGGAATTCCTAGATCCTCTTTGTCTTCTAGTTTAGTAAGCTACTTAGCTCTTAATATGCCTGCCCTAGGCCTATTAGTAATTCTTTATACTAGTACTCTATCCCTTATACGTCCTAATATGTTAAATCTCTTATCTAGTTTCTATTCTTGCTATGCGATAATTCTTTACCTAAATTCTTCTATAGTTTCTTTTAGTTTACGTCTTATAAATAGATCCTTAAAGTCTTCCTACTTCTTAATCTTAGTATTAACTTTTTAATCTTTAGTCCGAACACTATATTCTACTAGTAAATCCTCTAAGTCTATATATCTGTCTCCTAGTCTAGTTACTATTTATATTATAAATTCTCTAATTTATAAAGAAGCTCCTTACCTCTTATCTATAGGTGTCCTGATTTATACCCCAAATTCTTAACTCCTTAGATTCTTTAATCCTAAGCTTATTTCTTTCTTAAGCATTGCTCCAGCCTTAGTCTAACTAAGCTTACTTAGTATTTTTATCTCATCTTAAGAGTCTTAAATCTTACTTATCTTGTCTTAAGAATCTTAAATCTTACTTATCTCGTCTTAAAAATCTTATACTTATAGGAAACTTCGTCCTAAGCTTATTTGTATATCTTTAAACTAAGCTACTGCTCTACTCTATTAGTTATCGTCCGTTATAGGTCCTTAAGCTTGCCTTATCTCATCTTAAGAATCTTAGTTGTCTCTTATTTCGTCTTAAGAATCTTAAGCCTGTAGCCTTTTGCCTTTATTAAGTGCTAAAGTAGTTTACTATCCTACTTCTCTTACGTCTCGCAAAGCGATAGATATCGTATTTAGTAGGGTCTTAATCCCTACTAATGTTCCCTATTCTATAGTGGAATCATTCTCTACCTTTAGTATAATATTTTTAATGGCTGCGCGTTCCTAGTAAACCGCCTATATTGCCTTATTATTATAAAGTGTTTCGCCTATATTAAATTTATCGTCCTTAATATCCAATCTGCGAACTGGTTTGTTAGTTTCTCTGCACTTTATTAAGTGTAGCTCTTATAGCTAGTAGCTTACGCCATACTTAGCGTCCTTATAAATTTGGTATGCGTTATTATAATAAAACGCGAAACTTTTAATTAAACACTCTTTTATTCCTCGCAGTATATTATCGTCCCTCTATATATATATATTATCTACTATTAGTCTAGTTCCCTTTATTACATAATACTTCTAACTATCTTTATAATCCTTTATAAAGTAACCTTATTTTCTATAATTTATATAAGCTCCCTCTCTAAACTATTAATTTTATTATGGAGTCCGCCTAAACGTCTTTTACTACTAAGATCCCTAGTTTAGCCTTTACTCCTTAGTCCTATAATTACTAGATCCTTAACCTTTAGGTTTTTATAGTTTTTTACTCTATCTCTTATAGGCTTCTTTAGTACTACTTAGGTTTATTAGCTCTACGCCATACTATAGTTTTTAATTTAGCTTTAGTTGTTGCGTACTCTACGCCTTATATAACTATAAAACTCTATCCTAACCTCTCTTAGTCTGTTCCCTTTAGTAGATCTAATTATTAATCTTAATTACTTAATTTATTAATTCCCTTAGGGTGTCCGTATCTTCTATTAGGATAATTACGTCCTAAACTTTAGCCTTAAGTCCTTACTTATACTATACCATAAGCGCCCTATTATTCTACTTAATTTATATTACTAGCGTCTAAAACTATATAGTATACTTAATTACTAAGGTTTATTGCGTAATATCTTAGAGTTTTTTTTCTGCCGTAGTTACTGCCTCTGGGTCTCTAAATATTTGCGTAAGTCGTTTTATAAATTTATTTTAGCTTAAGAATATAAACCGTACCTCTTAGTTTATAGTTATCATTTCATTTACCTAGATTTCCGTAAGGTAAAGCTTAAACTATTTAAGTGCTCTTCCTATTAAGAACAATCCTACGTACGCTATTTAATCTATAAGTGTTGCTAGCTTAGCTCCTTCCTACGCAACCTTAAAATATATCTACGTAAGGAATCCTTTAAGCTTTAATCTCTCTCCTAAGAATCTTTTGATTAATAGTAACTTAACCTTTACTACGCCTATCCTGTTAATCCTATTTTCCAATATTATATTATTTTCTGTTAGCTAGTTAACTATCTCTTATAGCTATCTAACCGTTATAGGTTACTATAAGTTAGTGTCTACTATACTAGTATCGTTACCTAACCTCGATATAGTTGCCGCTGTTAATGGCGTTATAGTGGCTGCTTTTAGTGGCATGTTGTTTGACTTCTATACGAATACTATAACTAGGTAGTGATTATATAACGGAACCTTATAGCAAGAACTACGGTAGGCTTATTATTAGGCTAGGTATGTAGGTAATACAAGTATAAAGTTAATAAGTAATAACAACTAGTAGAGTAGTTACCTAATAGATTAACTCTAATTATATTCTAAGAATTACTATAAGGAAGAAACCATCTAGGTAGGGACTAAGGGTCCTTAAATACACAACCGTACTCCTATAAAATCCTTCTTGTACGTAATGTACGTGTGCTCTATTTACTCTATTACGGATTATATAGATCCCACAGATTATACAGATTACGTCACGTAACCTCGGCTACTATTCCTCGTCACATGGCTCTATCGGCTCTATCCTAGACCGTGCTTATATTAACCAACTAGCTTCTTCCGTCTCTTCTCTAAGTAGTTATAACATCGTACTTAAAGCGTCCGTAACAACTACTACTAGCTTATTAACTACCAATATATAAGTATTCTTACTTTATATAAGCATTGCTTAAGCCTCGCCCTTTACTAATTTACCCTAGTTACTTGCTTTATATAAATACTAATATATATATAGGGCCCTTATTCTCTAGGATGCCGCTATTACCGCCTAAGCCCTTACTACCGCCGCCTAGAATCCCTAAGCCCCCATTCTCTTTATAGAATAGCAGCAGTTAGCCCTATATATATATAGTTTATAGGGCTAAGCACTTCTAGCCCTTTCTAGGTAGGATATAGTGTTTATACACGGGAGCATTTACCTATATTAGATAGGAATGCATCGGCCCTTATACGTTAACGCTATCCTTATATAATTTTATAGAAGGGTGGTGGGTTAACCTTACTAGCGGTGCTGTGGCGCTGTGCTAGGCCTATAACCCCTCCTATTATACCATTAGGCTAACAGTTACTTTAATAGTTGCTGCGCCAATTATAAATGGCCTAACTATACTAGTTAGTGCACTATATAAGATAGGGGTAATAATATACCTACGCTGGTTAACTGTGGCTTACTTTTAGCAGGGGGAGGGGGGTCTAGGACGGTAATAGATCCTCTCTTATATATATTAGCATATATCTAACTATTAGGATTATTGGTAGTAACCTATATATACCTAGCTAGTTAGGGTGTCTCTAGCACCTAGATTTAATCTATACCTCTATATAGTATCTAGAATAAGTAGCTATATAGCGAAACTAAATAGATTACTATATATACAGTTATATAAGTTTAATTAATTTTAATATTGCGGAAATATAATTTTCCGGTCTATATTGGCCAATAACCTAATATTAACTAATATTTTATTGGCTAATAACCGATATTAGATCGACATTATATTTGCTTATTTTTATCTAGCCTGCTTCTTATAATAGGCTAACCGTATTTTATAGAACGGGCTATAAACCAGATCCTATACTAAGCGATATACCCTATCCTATTTTACTAACTAAACTTATACCCCCTCCTTTTATAAGCTAGCCTATATCTCTAACTATTAAATCCTTATATAACTAGCCTGTGTTTCCTTTAAGGCCTCCCCTATATATATATACACGCATATATTAGGTTGTGTGCACTACGCCTATTAAGACCCTTCTATAAGTCGCTTGTAAGTTAACTATAAGCCGAACGCCATAGGGCCATTAAAGCTAGCCTATATTTCCGCTGCCTAGAGCTTTACCTATATTTCCACCTCGTTAAGCCATCTAGTCGCCGTCACGTTGCCGTCGCGTCACTGTCGTCCAGGTTACGCGCACCACACCTATTAAGACCCTCTTCTAAGTCACCTGGGTGTACTAGATACTAAATAGGCCCTTGAAGGGGCCTTAACAAATTCTCTAGGCAGGGCCTTAATAAGTTTCGTATAAATCTGCAACGCATTAGCCTTACAAGTTCTTATAAAAAGAGGATTCCTATGCCCTTATCGCGTTCCCTTTATAATCTTAGAGCTAGTATAAGCCTAAGGGTATCCTATTGTACGCCTAGGACGCATCCACATTAACTGGCTGGATTAGGCCAGTTTCGGGCCTGGCTATAAGCCAGATAGTCGTATATCGGGTGGTTTTCGTATCCCAGTTTCCCTTAATAGGCCTCCCTAGATGGTAGAACGGGAGATCCAAGCGGAGGCAGTGAGGCTCCTGGTGTTGTTAAGGGCGATGCTTTGTACGCGTCGCTGGCTCAACACCAGAGTCGCAACGACAGCGCTGCACGAGCTGCGACGGCTCTCTACCATCGCCTCTGCACTTGGCCATCTAGAGGAACGGGGGTTCCAGATAATGTTTCCACCCGCGGCGACGTGGACGCGTGTGGTAGGGCTTCGCGGGCTTTAAATATACTATATTATTTAATTAAATATAATTAAATTAATAATATAGAATATTTAAGATTTATTATAGTAATTTAGGACCTATTTAACTAATAAAATCTAAACTTTAATTTTATTAAGACTCCATTTAATCTAGAGCCTCTGGTTGGCTCGTCTACTTGGACGCCTATCTTGATAGCGCAGGGGATGGAGCGATTTTAAGCTAATACATGAGCCATGGCTCACTTGTATGCGATACCTCTTACCAAATTTATTAATATTAAGCCTTCATTGGTTATACTGGATTTCGGTTATCGTTAGAGCCTCAAAACAGATCCAGATTGAGCCAATTAAATTGGATAATAAACTGGATCTACTTAAGATTTTGGTTCGTCCAAACCAGATCAAAATAGATCCAGTCCAATTACATCACTAATCTCAATACTCTGTCCAAAATCTAGCTGTCGCTACGTAGTTGTAGATCGCAAACCTAAGTATGACTAACGCAACAGAGCATCCACCGCTTTCCAAGCATACACATTACCGTCAGTGGCTATCGTGGTCATAGTCCTAATACTTCTTCTGCTCGTCACATGTCCGTTTCTTGAAAAGTGTTGCCGAGTCCAGCACCGTCCCATTCGCGCTCGCAACAAACTCATGCGTCATATGCGTGCAATTATGGAACGTGATCCTGCTCCATCCATACGCCGTATCCTGCGCAAAGACTGAATAATACGGAAGCGGCTCCAATAACGAGTCCAACCCATCGTAATGGCCAGCCGCACCATTAGTGATGTACCACGGTGCCTTGGGATTGTTGAGGCCGGCCGGATCGACGGCATAATTCGCCAGTGGCGCGTTGCGCTCGTATGCGTGCACATGGCCTGAGAGGACGAGATCGACGCCGTATTGGATGAATAGCGGCTCAAACACGCTCTGGCACTCAAGGCACACGTCCGAGCTGTCGTTCTGCGCGCTGATGTACCACGGGCGGTGGCCGGCCACAAGGATCCAAGGCGTTTTTGACCGGTCAACTGATGCAAGGTCCTTGGCAAGCCAATTCGTTTGTGCGTTCTTAATGTTGGAGAAAGGGCCTGCATCCTCGCCTTCTGAGCCACCGGGCTCGTCTGGGGCAATCAGTCCATGGCCGAGATCCGTCTCGGTGTCTATCTGGACGTAATGGACCATCCCGTGGTCAAAGGAATACCAGAAATTGCCAAGCCCTGCTGACTCAGATGACGGCATGCGGAAATGATTGCGGTAGCCAGTGAAGTTAGTTTGCCCCGGCATGCAGATCGAGACGTCGTACGTGATATTATGGACCTTGTCAGTCGTCCCACCGTTGTCGCAGTTTGCTTCGTGATTACCTTGCATCCTAATTAGCTTGGGGAGTCTGGTAACATCAAGTGGAAGATGTGGTGTTTACCAGGTCCGACCATGTAGGGACGGTCGGTTGTGACGGTCGTCATCTCATCGTAAAACTCGTTAAGAATCCGCTCGTAGACTACCGCGCCTTCGGCGATGGTTGTGTTTGGAAGAAAGTCTTGAATCTCCTCCTTGAGCCAATAGTCAGCATAGGCTATGTCGCCAGCTGCTCATAGTATTAGCACAAATTACATAAGTCAGTTAAAAGCGCTGAGAACTACCGTGCCAGAGGAAGTCATATCCAGACTTGAATTGCGAAAGCGATTGAATTGTGTTGGTCTCGTTCACTCTGAGCGGGTTGGCGGCTCCCTTCCCAACATGTGTTGTCAAGCCGTCCGGGCCCATTGTACCGAGATCCACCACGACAGCTATGGAATAAGGAGTGTCATCGCCGGCCGGACGACTCGTCCTAAAGGTGTAGGGGGTCGTGGAATTACTGAACTCTGGCTGGTAATAGTAGAGAGTATCGGGCTTGAGGTCTTTGAGCTGAACATGGTTGTTGTAGGTTGTCGAAGTTGGGTAGGTGACGGAAACGGTTGACCAGGCAGTCTCGCGAAGATCGTGGAGAGAAAGACCATAGCGAACTGTTGGGTGGGAAAGCTGAGAGAATGTGTTCCAGCTTACCACCATCCCAGTGTCGCCGGCATAAGCCAGACGAAGCTGCATTGGCACAGGCCCATTGTCACCAGCCTTTGAGGCAGCGCAGGTAACGAAAGCCACGGCCGATATTGCCGCCAACGACCTGAGGAGTTGAGACATGGCTGACTGACCTCTGTGGAGGAACTGCAACGAGGCGCTCCATTATGTAGGCTTCCGTTGTGTCCATTGCACTTTGCGTGTTCTCGCTGAAGCTCAATCAATATCGTAAAATGGAGCACGTGTAGTGGAGTAGTTTGTAGTGCCCCCCCTCTCTCTTGCCGTTGTTCAGACGCTGACGACGTCAGTTGGCAGGGTCGCGTACAAAGCGTTCGCATCAACAGGCACCGTTGCAGCATGGCGCCAGCCGGCTTGGCTCCAGGAGGGTTAGCAAAAGCTTCTTACTGCCGCGACGGAAACGCGAGGGAAGGGGAATTCGGGCAATTCGCTCTTGGTGACATTTTACTTGACATTTATTGGTTTATCAGGTGAGGGGCCTGTTGAACCAGTGGGGGCTGTGGGGTCATAACCTCTTCAAACCTTGCACGGATTACCTGACTTATTATTCACCCTGCAATCATCTTTCTACCTCTTCGGGTTAACCCACACCAACAACCCTACCCACGCCTTGCTGATAGACTCACCAAAACTTGACAAGATAACCAGCGTCTTCTTTGGAACATAGACAATAAGCCACAAAAATCCCTTCATTAATCCGAGCGTGCCAAAAAGCGCCACCATAACTTTACCCGATACCTCTCCAAACTGCTTAACCCAGCTTAACGGCCTTCGGGATCGCTTTCACAAGTTTCCACACCACACGGAGCGTTCGCGCAACGCGTCCTGGCAGCTCCGTCATCCGCTGAACCGTTTCCGGAGTTTCCACGCTCACACGGCAGCATACTTGATGCCTTTGGCACACTCCCGGCACCGCCCAGAGGAAGAATCTCGGCACCTCCTACACGAAAAACCGGCCGAAGCGATGTCTTCTCCGCAGCCCTCTTGGCGCGATCCATGGCTTTGGCGCGCCCGGTCTTCCAGCACCGCCAGCCGCCTCCGCGCCGGGGCGGGAGGAAGTCGACGATCTCGCGGTGGCCATTGTCGGTCGCGAGGCGGAGCGCCAGCTCGCCGTACGCGTCCACGAAGAGCTTGACGAGGTTGAGATTGCCCAGCGCGGCGGCGAGCTGGAGCGCGGTGCGGTGCGATGTCCTGGGCTTCCCGCCGCCCTTTTGGCCGTATTTCCCTTCGGTGCGGACGCCGTAGCCGTCGACGTCGGCGCGAAGTCCACCAGTTCCTGCACCATGCGGACGTTGCCGACTGGCATGGCCGCGAAGAGTGGCGTCTGAGCGTTGCGTCCGACCGTTGCGTCCGTGGTGTTGGCCGTCACGGGATTGTGCGCGATCATCAGGGCTACAACCTCGTCCGTCTTTGTGGTGGCGCACGATGTCCTGGCGCAAATTGTTGGTGCGACCGACTGGAAGATTGTCCCTATGGTCATGGCTTGGTGGATATGCTGTGATGGGCAGCTCTATGCCACCCGCTGAGGCTGCAGCTGAAAGTTCCTGTATCGTATACTAGATGCCGCCATCTTGCTCAATCTCCGTATAGTTTGGCAGACCGTATGATTGAGTTCCATAGACTTCCTAGAAAGCAGGAATAATACTATCGGTCTAGTCACGAGAGACTGCAAGGTCACTCGTACCGGTTTCATTGTTGGAACGGGGTTGGTGGTGTTAGGCGAAGCATCCGGTTGGTTGGCCTGATCAGAGACATCCATTTGCCCAAAAGAAAAATAGAAGGCCAGTAAATATCGTGATATGTAACGAACAATTATATTTCCGATGCTAGACTATGCCTTCCTAGCCTTTGACTTATTATACGTTGTTCTCTCGAGAGGTCGGCAGTGGTTTGTTAGGCAGAAACAGCTGCTAAGAGCCCAGCTCCTGGAATGGTTGAGTATTAGGGTGTGAAAATTAATCACCGTGGCTAATCGCTTGGTAGCCTTTTTTCCTTGCTGCTCAATGTTTCAGAGAATTCTATCAGTGACAGGTGAATTGATTAAGGCAGAATGAAATTAATGCACTCTAACGGTAAAGGTATCCTTAGCTCCTCTATTTCGAAGTACTTGGTGCTCTGCTAGCTTATCGAGCCGAGGTCGTTCTGAGGGCATTCGGAAGACGCGATGTTAGCCAATATAGCTCCTAGTCGCTGAAATGTCGTAAGACCAATTTGAGACAACTTGTCCCGAGTGCTCAGTTGCACTCTTCGACGTATCTCTTACAAGACAACCTCGCTAATCCGGGTAAATGCGCAGCGCACCCGTCCAAAGCGTACAAAGGGATTCATGAGAAAAAGCCATGCCTCGGTTACGCCATGAGGAAATAATTTTGCCGACCAAGGCAAAGAACTTTCTCTGGCTCGAGTGGACGTCGAGTCCGAATCACCAGTTGCGGTTCCAGGCTTGGAGATTTAAAATGGTCGAAAGAATGCGGAGTTTCCCTGGATGCGAATAATCAGCATATGTGACGACAATCGCGCTCATCACTAAACGCACGTCCACCATGCTTCACTTCTCGACCTCTCCTCAGCGAATCGCGTGTTCCTACTTCGTTTTCATTTTTCTGTAGGCGCAAGAACAATCCCAACTCGCCAGTCCAATGAAGAAAATAAGTAATGCCGTCGTGGTATCAATCCATCCATCCATCCATATCAACTCCACCCATAGCTCAAGTGACGCCTCATTATCCGCCTCACATGCCCTCTCAGACGCAGACTTTGGGGACTCTTACGCAGCGGCGGCCCATGAGATTAGCATATACGGTACATGGTCTTACCGACAGCAAAACTGCTCCCTATTAACCGTGTTTATTCATTTGTTTTCTTCGCCCACAGCTATTATCTCCTCAGTCGAACCGACTCCCACAATCGAGTCCGTGGAGCCAGAACACGCCTCCAGCCCCGCAGTCTGCGACCCCATCTCGCCCGTTTCGGCGCTAGCCTCGCTCACGCCATCGCTTTGGCTCTCAATCTCCACGCACCGCACCTGTTCCGTCCGGACCGTGATCGTGTCAGTAGGCATAGCCTCCCGCGATCCATCCGCGTCGCGGCTCGCGGCGATATGAGTTGTCACACACGGCTTATGTTTCCCGGTTCCCCGTCCGAGCCCGTGTTGGCTCTGGCTGGATTGTTTCCGTTGATGTTGGCTGCTTCTACGCCCACGCTGGTTCTCATCGCGTCCTTGCTGCTGCCTCTTCATCTCGAAGTCTGGGTTCCAAGACCCTCTAAGCATGTTTCCGTTCCCTTTATCCCGTATATGAGCGCGCTTGTGTTGTGCAAGGTCCAAGGAGAGGCCCAGCGTTGGTGGCATACTTCCACCTGTCGTGCCATCAAAGGGGAGATCGTTGATATTGGGGAGAACAGCGGGGTCTTGCGGTAAACGGCTGTTGTCGGGGGATGAGACCCAGTGAAGAACAAGGACGGAAAAGAGGACTGTGTGTGATTAGTTTTGGGTGACAAGAGAGACTCTAAAGGGTAAGATTTGTGGGCGGTACGGGCGGGTTAAGAAGGCCAGGTATGGATAGGGTAGAGAAGAGGAATGAGTTCAAGACTTACTATCGGCATTGCAACACATCATGCAAATCCAAGCTGGCTCACCTTCCAGGACCATAAGGACGGTGATATTGACGACGCTAGAAGTAAGAGTTGCGCAACTACCAATAAATGTTCGGAGAGCAACTGCTCGGAGGGCAGCATTGACGTTGTGGCGATAGGAGTAAAGTTCTAAGACAATCGAAAAAGTTAGTGACTCCTGAACCAAGAGGAAAGACCTTATATATTTACTTCGTATTGGGAGGACGAAAAGTAGTGTGAGGTATACCTGCAACTCATGTTTAGTATGCATTCCGAGGTAGGAACAGGTAGACTTACGTTCACCACAATCTCGAACGAAAGTAGGGGAATCATAGCCACCCTCTTCATGCCTATTATACATATTCCATCATCGCCGATGTAGGCGATTCGACTGTCATGATGTGAGCGGAAATCCAACAGCTCGAAACTCCCGGAAACTTACAATATAAAGTTCAATACAAACACCCCTATATAAGGGCCTGCAGAGGGTTAGAAGCTTTAAGTCACGTGTTTTGTCGAGAAAGTTAGAAGACTCACATATCATGCCGAAGCAGTTGAAAAGATACAATTTGTCTTTCAGGCGAGGCTGTCGTCTTCCACGAACAATGTACTGTCAGAAGTAGTGTTAACCAGAGCTATAGATAAGGGGTTGGAGACATACGGCTTTCTCGACCAAGAAGAGATAAATAAGCTATGACACTATGGTTATTACCGAACCTTTGAATTGACCCGGGAACGTGACAATTTCAGGCTTACCACCTAGAAAAGAGATTTAGCGTTGAGATAACTTGTTCTAGGCTTGCCAACTTACTTTGGTTGTCATGTAGCAAGCGAGGCCTGTGCCGATGATCAGCGGTACTTCATCGTCGAAGGTACGGGAAACGTACACAGCAGTATCACGCCGCGGCATATATTCAAGGCGTTCATATTAAATCCTCTGGATATGATTCCGGTAAGGAAGACAAATGCAAATGAATCGCAATATATTAAGACGAGTACTATTGAATGTTCAGTTTGCTTAGCACAGGATGAAATACCCAGGGCTTCACATACGCCAGCCGGTGAGTGGGAGCCGTCTCCAAGAGTAAATTGATTGCAGACGTCGAGCTACAGACCGGTTAGGATAATCGACCAATCGCCAAGTTTGGTGCTACTGTCTTACTGAGGCATGTTGCGAGGGCGGCTATGGTTATCATGGAGAGGGTAATTGAGATGACCTCTCCAGCGACAGGAATGGATGGCGCAGAGTAGGGCGCATTTCCACCAACGTTCAGGCGCGCAAAAACCGCCATGAAAGCTCGCAGGGGATTATCTCCACTTTGTACAAAAATGGCACCGAAGCCAGTATGGCAGCTGCAAGACCAGCGCAGGGCTGAGTGCGGGAGCAGACCTGTTCAAAAAGGATGTGACAGACAGGTTATCTTAAGGCTGGTGGATGGTAGAGAAGAAGTTGGTCTGCCAAGCGATCTTAATAATACAAACAGTCGGCTTGCATTGCCAGCACGGAATGCAGACGTGATAAGCACTGGCCTGTTGCAGGAGGCATTTTAGCTTGCGGTCGAGACAGCAGCAGCATGGAGCCGGAGCTGGAGCTGGAGCTGGGCTGGAGCAAGGCACGGTGAAAAGAGCAGCCACAAGGGCAGAAAGATAGAGGCGGTCGTGGGGTAAAGACGCCGAGTGGGCGATTTCTTGCGGTGTTCCAGCCATTATTCGAAGCAGCCATGATTCAGAAAAGCAAATCGTGATCTGGGAGTGACAGGGAAAGAGTGGCTCCGAGGACCTAGGAGGAGCTGCTACGAGTGGCTGGCTGCAAGAAAGGATGAACACGAACTGTCGTCCCGTGGCCGCCTCCCCGCACGTTCCACACGGGACAAGCAGGAACGGTGCTGCGAACGGTCGGGCAAATCAGAGCGGCGTGTCGGAGATGCCGGAGTGGGACGACCCGTCGCCATGGAACTGCCTGGGTTTAGCGGTCAAGTAGTCAGCCAGTCAGCTGTGCAAAAGTGGGAGTGATCTGCGATGGCCCGCGCACCCTCCCCCAAAGAATCCACAAGACCCTGGGAAAAGCGCAAAAGTGTGAAGTAAAGTGAAGTGATCGGCGATAACCTCGCACATCAGGCCACCATTCAGGTACAGACGTGTAAGTACGCCAAGCTTTGATGCCACCAATAATCAAAACAATAATCCTTCCTGCACCCATCATGCACAAGATTCCCATACAGCAGCCCACTTTCCACGCGCGGCTCTGTTGCCAAGGTCGTCAAATTCGTACGTGATTTGAAGCCTAGCAAGCAATGTCACCGTGCGACATCTTGCATTGCTAGTCGCGTCCTCACGATTACCGACGCGAATCAATCCAGGCTGCAACTCGCAACTCCCCAAATACGGTACAAGGCCCGACATCACCTTCAACAAGCCGGGGAACATTGCATGGGACCGACCAGCCTCGACTTTCACATCTGCATTTCAGGCCACCCTCGCCTACCCTAGCTAGGAGCAATCCCGACCAAAGGCAACCCCTCTTCCACGCCCGGCCAGGCAACCTTACGCAAAAGCAAATTACTAAATGAAGGGCTAGTACACAGCAACTGGGATTACAATCTCTCATTTCCCTATATCCAGTCCGATCACTAGGATTCGTAACTATCGTTACAGGAGTTATTTCAAATTACGCTCCTCCGATCTGAAATGACACCTGCTGTGCCTGCACTGCTGATAAGCACATCCACACCAGGGCCTATTTGTTCCGCCTTTACCACGCCACACGATTCAGATAAACATCTGATAAGTATCTAAATGTAACCTCTCTCCAGCATCTGCGGACATTTACAGAGGCAGAACGAGGACACAAAGTTGAGTGAATGCCGTGTTTTTCTTATCTGTTTCAGATGTTATGCTCCTATCACACCGAAACTCGTCCTCTCATTCGTTGTCCCCAAAATTAGTGCCCTGAACTCATCCGGATAATCATCGTCCTGGTCCAACCACCCCAACGACTCACGATGCGCCCCTCTAATCAGTTCTGCCTTCTTCTCACTACGAACCTCTATGTCACACCTAGCAAACCGTCAACCGTTGACACAATCCGTTTACAAGATCCGGAAATAAGGCTTGCGGGAACTCAGGACACGAGAGAACAAAACCCGGCTTCAACGCATCTCGTTCTATAGGAATAGGAACTCCATTTGCGTCGAGCGACCTGGAAAACTTGAAAGCCCACACAAGACGCGCAATGGAGAGGAAGAGACTCCGATCAGCGACGTGCAGGCCGGGATAGAGCGTCAGACGCCGGCCGGCGCCAAAATTAAAGTGGTCGCGTTTGGATGGATCAGGACTGGTTGCTGATTCTCCCGACCACGCAGTGTCGCCATCCCAGCGATCTAGGTTAAATCTGCGAGGTTCCAGAGTCCGATTTTCGTCACTGTTAATCGTCCAACCCTGTATTGGTTAGCAGTGGTTTAGTCTGCAAGTGAAGGCCTTCCGAGTTGTAGAGCGGAACATAGTTACATTGTTGATTAGGCCTGCCTGCAGGGATCTTGTAGCCCATATACTCCTCATCCCTTGACGTAGCATGTAGTACAGTGCCCGGAGGAACAGAGGGTAACCCTAGAAGGAGTCAGCCAAAGACTTATACCATGAAAGGTTGAATTGGCACCCACACCAGAAACTTCCTTTAACAACACAATGAATATATGGAAGTTTCTCCCGATCCTCCCATTCAGGTAATCTTTCGTCGCCAATGACTCGATCAATCTCCTCATGGGCCTTTTCTTGAGCCTCGGGAAATAAGATCATACCCTATTCTTGGCTTTTAGTTAATCCACCGAACCTGCAGCTCGCCAAAGGGTAGTCGTGCAATTGACTGCACGCGACATGTTTCTACGCGACACTTGTCTACGCGACACTCGTCTATGCGGCACTTCCCCTGTGCGAAACTTCTCAGCTTTCTCTGCGTGATACTCTTCAGCTCTCTACAGAATATGCCGTCGATACCAAAAGGCGAGCGATGGCGGTGCCCAGAATGCTCCAAAGATCCCGCGTTCTCGCAGCGACGGCGGCACATCAAAACTCGCCACCCAGATGCGGGCGTGGTATTGGTACCTGCGCGGACAGACGCACCATTGGTAGAAAGTGGACACACATTCAAACGCGAGAATCGGTCTCGACGGTTTCGTAGAAAGCTCTCCTCCGGTCCACAGCAGAACACTAAGGAGCCCTCTATAAACAAAATAAATGGTAGCAACAGCAGCAGGAGTGAGGAAGCGCTGACATTCAAAACTGTAGACCATCACCCACCCTCAACGACGACGGTCATAGCTCCGCAGCCCGAATTAGTCATGTAGATACCAGCGAATCCAGTAGAGGACCGAGTTGACGGGTAGAGAACCTTATGGGTGGCTGTTCCTGCTGCCAGCGAGGAAGATGGCTGTTTTCCGTGGTTGTCCAAAGATAGCTTAGAACATTATCGGGATTCTCTAGGCGATGCTTTCATCTATTTTAGAGAAGAAGATAACGACTGGTACTTCCATCAAGGGATCCTTACAATGGAATTACTGCGCTATTATTGCGAGTGCCCGGTCGAGCTCGTCCCGTGGAGTACTTTTGGAACGGCAAGAGAAAGGCAGTCGATAGCAAAGTAGTTTCCGAACTGCTCCTAGCCGCAAACTCGCCGCGCCGCGCCCTGGTCATCCTCTTCTGGACGCACGATGTTCGAGTGTCGGACGACCTCCTTTCGAAACCACACGCTCAGCTTGAAGCTTTTGTAGTGAAGGTAAGCCTCGACCTTACCGTATTTCCTAGATCCTTGGAGGTCGCCCAGGCGCGGGGAGGGTCAAGGACATACTTACACTAGACGAAATCGCTAGAGAGACTTGGAATACAGGCCGGTGACCTATTTTCCCGGTAGCCAGTGTGTCTTACAAGATATTACGTCATTCCACAAGCGTAACAACGGGGAAAAAGCCATGCACCCATCGTGGCGAGCTGTCATGCATCGTTCCCAACCTGCGTGGGCCTGCAACTTCCGCCACATCGAGGGCCATAAGCGCAGGCGGATGAGTCTGATTTCACCAGGAGATTGTCAATACCTTCAACGAAATTGGCCAGTTTCGCTCCTTCCTTGCCACAGAACCGTTTCTGGCGGCGGATTACGCGGTCTAATAGAGAAGGTCATCCACGTCTGTAAGACATCATTTGACAAGGACACTATTCTACCTCAGGAAGCTACTCCGGAATATCTATCGGGCTGCCCACTGCTCAGCCTAGATCGACTTCGAGACTTTGCGGTTAGAATGTACCGTCAACTCCGAAAACGCCACGACTAGCGTGAGGCTTTCGAGTCCTTGGAACTCGGCGTAAGGCTCAACATCTGCGTATCTCCTGACCGAGATGGATTCTTCGTTAACGAGGTCACCCGGTGGTGGTTTGCGGACTTCTTTTCAGACGACATTCTGGCGAATCCGAAGCACCGTCCATGTGACGCTTTCGCCAGAGCAACGAAGCACTACTTTTTCAGATGTCAGAAATCGGTCCATATGTAGCGTCCCAATAGTTTTGACACGCACAGGGACGGGAGCCTGGAAGGAGAAGGGGCTCATCTATGTTAGAAATAGGAGACGGCATGTAAGACCTCCTTGGCATGTGGGCGGAAACGCAGCTGGACTTGGCATGACTCTGAAGTCCTTAGCAGCCGAGACCAGGTAGCCGAAGTAGCCTGGTATGCGGTGTAGCCAGGTCTGGAGCGAGTAGCCATCGTTTCTTGCCCAATACTGACACGCTGCTTGGATTCGGATAGTAGTTAATGACTTCACTGAATGGAAAGGAGAAAAAAACCAAACCGAAGGGAATAGACTTAAGGGGAGAAAAGAGTGAACATCGCATATTCCGTAGCTTTGGTCAACGCGCCGTGACCCCTAGTCTCACTGCTGAAGCCGTTTGTTCCTCAAAGGTTTCCTTAGGAATATTGCATTTGGAATCGAGGGTACCCATGAGGATCCTAAGCACCCCCCTTCTTATGTTACCTCGCCCCGTCGAGATGAGAGGGTATGGTATATGTACTAGCTAATGTAGTTCGCATAGTACCGTCAGAGGCTGCGTCAATCGCAGGTAGACCGTTGTAAGTTAGTGCCGTGTACGGTAGGAAGCAATATATTGATCTAGAACGGGTTCAAACTGACCCATTATGGATCACTACACGTAAGTGGCACGAAGGATGTTACGCCGTGGCCGCCCCGGCGCCAGTGAAGTGTTTGGGACTGAGCGGTAGCAGGCTCGACGGGCAGCGCGCACACCTACCCGACGCTATACTCTTCGTGACGAAGTTGGCGCTTCGCCATCTAGCGGAGTGTGTAGCATTTTTGCCCAAAAGGACGTTGATAACCCGCTGGCTTGCGTCCAGAGGTTATCGATAAGGACCAGCCAATTAGGTGGCTAGGATCAATTACCAGTGCTTAGATATTTAAAGCTAGTGATATTCAATAATTACTATAGAAAACGTGTATATATATTTAATCTAGGGAGTTAAGTTAACCGATATAAGGCTGCCAGCATTCACCCTTTCCACAGAACGGTATTTTACATAGGCTGCCGTCAAATTAAGTCCTGCATAGCCTTTGTTCTGGTGCTCTAGTGCAAATCTTTATCGACAAGCCCTGGACACCAGCAGGTTAAGGGATGGCTCCAACGCTGTCCCTGACAAGAGAAGTTGTCGAGGTGGTTCTGCGCGGCAGCAAGCACCATTTTGGCGCGGTGCTGAGCCTCACTGAAATATGGAGTAGCTTGCTAAAAGATTTGCTAGCGGCGTACAGAGGTTTGTTGCTTTGTGCAGTTCTCTTGTAGCTTGCGCACTACTGCTAAGGCCCAATGACGTTTTCACGCCTTTTCGCCATTTTTAAGGTTTGGGTGCCTAAGGTAGGGGTGGATGCCCGAATTAATTACAGTCAGGTTTCGCACAGTCACTAGCGTTTAAAATCCTAGGCCCCTCATTAGTGTAACCTTAATTTAAGTTATGATATTAGCGTGCAAATCTATCCGCACGGCCGCTAAGTAAAACTATATCGTTATCTTCCTAACGATTTAAAAGCTCTACTACCACCGATATATCTATAAAGCGTGGTAGAAATAAGGATCTTAATATCGCAGCCGCCTTCCGGAAGTTTAGGAAGGACGGCACGAAGACTAAGCGAGCCTAATACACCTATTGGGGCTATAAACGATCGAAGAAAACCATAGTCATCATGCTTAGATCCGGAAATTAGGACATTCTAATGCACGGGTATAAGGGCTGCGCGGAGGCTTAGCTAAGTAGAATAGTTAGAGATCCAGAAGTAGCTTCTAGATACTTTGACTGAGTGTCGATCTGGAGAACTCGTGTATTGATTGATCTATGAAAGAAAAGAGGCTATATATACATGATGTCGGTGTAGGACCAGCGGGGGGGTACGTAATAGGGAGTAGGTGATCGAGTCAAGCAGGGGTAGGTGACTGAGTCGAGGGGTAGGTAACTGAGTCGGGTGGCAAGACAACCTGATGCAGGTCGACACTGAGTGTCTTTTTGCCGGGAGTGTCCTACTGCTTTACATTCTTTAAGAACCTTATCATTCAACTCAGTTAATTTCATAATAATATTTATCTGCAACCGCCAGATCTTTTACCGCGCAGTTCGGCAATTCTATATAATCCTCTTATATCTAACAGCACATTTTGACATCTATTTGGCAGCATGACTACAAACATGATCACCAATCACGGTCTCCTTAGATAATGATGCTCACCATTAATTGCGCACTCTCGGACCCTACTAAAGTAAGAGAGCTATCCTGCCAGCTAAGGAAGCCCTCGAATATCGTTATAGAAGCCAGGGATGCACATAATCATTTAATTAGTTATATATGTTATAATTATTATATAATATAACTAATTATAATCACAATTAACCTTTATAATTATAATAATTAATATAACCACCTATAGTAAGAATGTATAAGAATAGAATGTAATAATAAAGCTTTAGTATTAAAAAAGTCCCCTCTTAATTTTCCTTTATATAATTAGCGTTTAATAAAAAGCGCCGAACTTGTGTTTTTACATATAAAAAACGTCCGTGCGGGCTTTTAGAAAAAGTCACTATATACTCGCTAATACGTATCTTATTTAGAGCTCCTTTTTAATTACCGTTTCCCTATATTTTTATACCTATATACTAACTATATCTTCCTTATATCGCCTACGCTTATAAGCCTTTACCTAAAAGCAACTATAAAAAGAGGAAACTAAGACTATTTCCCTCCTTAGCAATTATAATTCGCATAAGTTTAATAATATAATACTTGTCTATTAGGATTCTTATTACTACATTAATATATATAAAGCTAAAAGGAAGGAGCTACAAGAGAATAAGAAGTTCTAGTTTTATACCCTATTAAAGCCTTTACCTAGTAAGCCTAACTAGGGCAAGTTTAGTTAAGAGATCTTCTACTATAAGCGGTACTCTAAGGACAATTCTAGCGCTACTACTTTTTAGTAATACCTTAAAAATAAGTATAAAGTCCTTTATATACTAAAAAACTCTAAAGCTAACGTTAATACCAAAGCTATATTAGCTGTTTTATTTATAAAGTAATAGTAAAATAATAACGGAAAAGATTTAAAGATTATAAAAATCCTTAAGGAAGCCGTAGACGAGGACTTTTTAAACTCTCTCTACTACCTTATTATTACTTATAATCTTCCTTATTTGAATATTAAATAGCCTAAGTTTTAGGCCTTTTTATATATCTATAGTTATATACTAGTTAGCCTAAAAGGATTACTTATAAAGTTATAAAACTTTATACCTCTATTACTTAGTAAAATATTTACAGTTTATAAAGATTTTATTAGCAAGAGGCTCTCTATAGCTCTCTTAAAGCTTTACTTTATAATTAACTATTAGAGAGCGCTAAATAAGATAGCTTATTAAGCAGTAACTATTTAATTTATTAATAAAAATAGGAAGTTCTTAAAGGTAATACTTACTTTATAAGAGTATAAGAAAAGCTATAGTAGTAAATAATAGGTAGAGATACTTATAAAGATGCTTAAGAAGCATAAGATTAAAGTAAAGCAGCTTAGCTATATTTCTAGTATATTTCTATTCTTTACCTCTATCACTACTAAGCTTTTTACTAACTATACTAAATTGTAAGAGGCCAGTCTAACTAGAATGTATAATTATCTAACCGATAGTGTTACTTATAGGCTATAGGTAAGGTAAAGATAAGGTAAAGATAGAACGAGCTTTACGAATTAAAGGATAAATGCTTTTTAATATCTTCTATTTAGAGACTAATTACTAGTTCTTCTCTAGAGAAGAACTAGCTCCCTTTATAATCCTTTTAAGATACTAGTAAAACCCTTTACCTCTTATCTGTCTAACTATGTCTTCTCTAGGATATTAGTAGAATATTAGTAAAACCTTTATCTATCTTATTTAATATATACCTTTTAGGAGAGCCCGTTATAATTGCCTCCCCTTTAAAGGTCTTAGTTTTTTAAGACTTTATCTCTTAATAAATTTTTATAGAGTTCTAACTAAAACTACTAGGGAAAGTTCTTAGTGGAAAGGTACTCTATAATATAGCTTATTGCTAGTTTTTTACTAGCGTAGAAGTTTACTTTATCTTTTATTCCTCTATTTTTTTTCTACCCTAGCTATTATAGGACACCCCCGTAATACCTTATATACGTCTATCTATTTCCACTAACTTAGTAACTAGAGACTAACCACAAGATAGTAATCTAACGGCGATTTGCGGCGATCTGATGGTAATGTGCTATATTCTACTATATGTTGCTAAGTTTTACTAAATCCTGCTAAGTTCTACTAGGGCTACTACCTAAATCCTATTCTACTCTATATATGTGTTAAGTAAGTAACCAAGCTAATAATATATACTCTTTCTTCCTATTTTCTTACCTTCTTTTCTTATATAACGTCTTAACTTAATTATATAGTTTATATATATAGCTTAATAGTATGTTGGGAATAAAGGCAAGTGGTCACCATATGAGGCATATTGCCGTCACGTGTGGCAAGTTGCCGTTACGTGCGGCAAGTTACCGTCACGTGTCGCCGCGGCACTAGCGTGGCGAGGAGCCTTAAGCTCCTCGCCCTCCCTCATGTAAGACATACAGAACAATCATCATACTATCTACGAACCGTAGCTACGTGATATCCCCTTATGTAACCAACAAGTATCTACTCTGCTATATATTATCGTTGCTTATATTTACTTTATAATACTACGTTACGTTAACTACCTATACTACTATTAATATATAGAACGAACCTAAAGCTCCTATAACGGCCGCTAGTATTATATCCATACTCTAAGAATAATTAGTAGGGATATAGAAGTCTTTTATAAACGCCCTTATATAAAACTAAGCTATTTTAAATTAATAATAAGCCAAATAAGAAGTATAGCACTAGCAATTAATTAAGGACCTTTAAGAAGAAGTTTATATCCTTAAGATATCTACGCTAGGACCTTAAGACCGAACGCTATCTCTAGAGATAAATATGCGGAACGTAAGCCCTAAACCAATAGTAGTTACTTACCCTAAGCCAACTACTATACTATAATAATCCGAATAACCATTAAATCCCTTAGTATTTGCTAGTAAATAATAAGAGCTCTAATTATTTTTAAGCTAGCTTAAAAATAAGCTAACTAGTAACGCTAATTATTACCTAACTAAAGCTAACTAAAGCTAACTAACTTTATTACGCCCTAAGTTAACTAGGAGAAGAGGTAGCTAACCTTATTAAACCTCTTTAGCTAAACTTAGTATAAAGCCTAGTTGTACTTCTTAAAGCTATATATAGTAACCTAAACCGCTAAACCATTATAGCCTTTTACTTAAATAGGCTTCTCTAGTTGGGTAGCTTTTATATATAGGAACTTAGTAATATTATTCGCATAGGTAGTATTTATAAAGGCAAAGCTATTTACTCTAGTGTTAATAAGAGTAGTTATATTAACTCTCTATCCATTTTAAGATACTATACATAGAACCGTAAAGTATTTTCCACCTATTAACTAACTTAGATTAATCTCTTTAAGATTAATAGGATACCCTAGGGGGGAGTCTTTCCCTAGAGTTCTTTTTTGACTTATTGGACGTTTCTCCTTTTTCTATCTCCTTAATATTACCTATATCCTTCGGCTCTAGGTAAGACGAGGCAAAGTAACTATCCTTTCTGCAGTTATAGTACGTAACTATAGTAGGGTTAATTAGGGTATTGCGGCGGATGTTAGTAAAGGGTGTAGTATACAGTGGGTTAGGCGAGGCTTATAGGTATATAATTATAACCGCCTTTACTATGGGGGCCATGGTAGCTTATCTTCCTACCCTAGCTCCTATAAGTATAGTTAACAGGTTTTAGGCCGCTTCTACCAATTAAAGTAGGTATTAATTCGCCTTAGTTTGGAATCTAATAATAGGTAATAAGTTGCAATTCTGTTATAGGTTGTTAGGTTGTCTAATATTATAGCGATCTTCTCTTATAGTCTAATTATTAGTTTATCGTATAGGTCTAAACGGTAGTTATTAAGGGGAACCTAGCCTTCTCCCGTAAGGTATAAGAATTGCGTTTAAAACCTAGTAAAGGATTAGCCTGGTTTTATTATTAAGCGGTTATACTTATATTTAGTATCCTATACTTTATTTAGATTTATATAAATAGTAGCTAGGTGCTATAGCATTTTATTAACAGATATAAATTGGATAAAGGATTTGTCCTTAAATTTGACTTAAAGGTGCCGTTAGGTATCTCCCATGGTTTGGCTAAAGAGGTAGAATATTTTGGCTTCTTTGGAGGGGAAATAGTTATAGTTAATTTAAAGTTTCCTTGTACTTAGATCCTCTAGTTCTTAAAGGTAGGGTCTATTCTATTAGATAGCGGTTAAGGGTTAGGAAGCTTAACGGATTTTAGCTATTTTATTACCGTATTTATACTTCCTAGTATATCGCATTTAGTAGAGTAGATAGGTTAGCTAGGGCTTTAAAAAGGGGAAGCTGAGCTACTTTATAAGCCCTTAATGCTTTTTAGAATCCGCTCTAAAGTATTTTATATATTTTAGGCCTTAAGATAATTAGCCGCCTAGTTAGCTATAAGGGCGCAAACCTGCTCGCGTATATCTATAGTATTATCGTTATTTTCAATTTCTAATCCTAACTAGATTTTAGGTTCCTCTTAAGTAGAGGCAGCTCTCTTAGATAAGCTTACTTTAGGTGCCATTATTAGCTTCCTAGGGTTTATTAAAATTGTAGGGTTTAGTTTTAATTCTGGAGTTCTTTTAAAGGGTATAGGTTAAGTACAGTCTGGCCTATAGAGTGGGATATTATTAGGGCCTTCCCAGGTAGTATAGAGTTATTTTAGTATCTAAGTATAGCGCGTTAACGCGTTATTGTAGATAAAGTTTCTTTTTTTTAGGGGGGGATATTATAAAGGCCTTCTCAGGCAGTATAGGAGAGCTTAGTATAATGTGACGGCTTATATAAATGCCTCTAAACCAAAGCTTATAGATTGCTATCTATTAAAGATACTAAGCTAAAGAGAAAGAAAGGGGGTCGCTAGGGCTAGTGTAAATAAATAAGTAGCGCAAGCCGCTAAGGCGCTAGTAGTAGGCGAGCTAACAGTAGAAAACAGTATTAGATAGTATGCGATAATATAACAGGTGGCAGAATATGGTAGAACTTGGGCCGAATTTGGTAGGTGATGCGCTTTAGCACCGTTACATTATTCGGCTAACTGCTTTTAGTTTAGCTAGAGCACTTAAGTATTTAAAAGTTTATATAAGTAACTAGTCTATATTCTCGTAGAAGAAAACTAACCGCTATAAGAATTTTATTAATATATTTTATATAATAGCAAAACTGTATTTTAATAATTATTAAATATTTAGGCTTAAAGCGGTATTAGGATATAGACGTCGTGGTATAAAAATTGTCCACTAGTTATTAGACAATCCTAAACTCTTAAAGTATATTAAAATAATCTATATAATCTATAGCCCTACTAGTAAGTAGATACTAATAGGAATTTTGAAAATAAAGATAGGCTAGTATTTACGCTTAATATAGTAATAGATAGATCTTATAATAATTCTTTAAAGTACTAGCGTTTTTATATATATATAGTATAGACTAAAATAAATAAGGGCAAAGAGGAGATAAGGATAGTTTAGTATCTATTACTAGGGGTGATTATTACGTATACGTTAGATAAGGCCGAAAGAAATAGATAATTACTAAAATATAATTTTGCGTTTATTAGTTATATAAAAAATAAGCGGTATAAAGGAGTCCTTAAAGTTATTAAGAATTATATACTAATAGATAGGATATTTATACTAATTTAGCTATGCAATGCATATTCGTTTCCCTATAGTAGACTTTCTTTAATAACTAAGTACTTAAAAATTGAAATAAGATAAGTAAAAGGTAGGATATAAAGCTATCTATATAAGCCGCTATAGGAGATAAGCTAGGATACTAAAGAGTTTTAATTAAAGCGGTATTAAGACTTAGTATAATATAACTAGGCTAAGCAAGAATATAGCTTACGTAAGGCAGTAATTAGAGTTTTACGGCTGTATATCGTATATCGTATATAAAGAATTTAAATCTATTAAACTAGTAATTATAAGATATTCCTACTAAATGCGCTAAGGATAAGAATACTAAACTAGAAATAGACCTCTAAGTCAAAAAGAGTACCACTATTTAAGAACAAGGATATCCTAAAGTATTACCGCCATCCCTTATATACGGCAGCTCTACCCTTTACTTTTATAAAGTATACCTATATTAATCTAACCTTAGCATATTAGACGCGTCTTTAGTAAGACTTAAGGCATCTTTAGAATTTAAAAGCCCGCTTTTATAAACCTAGGTAGGCTTTTAAACCACTTTATATTTACGCCCTAACTTAATTATTCTTTCCCCTAAAATATTATTAATCTCCTATTTATTATCGAAGTTTATTTTATTAAATTTATCTTTTTTAGCCCGGGTTTAGCGCTTTATAGTAGGCTCTAGGTCTAAAATATCACTCTAATATTGGTAACACTATTAGGGAATTATTAAGAAAGGATATTTAGTATATATAACCCATTTTCCTAACGCCTAAAAGCTGCTTAGATTAACTATTCTTCTAAATTAGCATTTAAGGCGGCTCTAAGTATTGCTTTACTATAGTTGAGTTAGAGGCGAAGTTTAATAACGACTTTTAGGCATAAAGGCGATTATATATAGGGAATCTAGCCTAATTATAATAATTACTACTAAGTGTAGTCCTTTAATTGGACGTGTATATAGATAGAATTAAAGGGGAAAGGTAAAACCGCTAAAGATAATACTTTGTAATACGCTTTGGTTTTAATCTACTACTAATAAGCGCTAGTAATCCTTGTCGCCCTATATACCCGAAGGCCTTATTACCTTTATTACTACTACTACGATCGCTATCCCTAGCGTTATTATTATCTATATTGCTACTATTATTGCTTTTATTATTATAGTTCTTAGCCTTACCTTTATTTATAACGTTCTCGCTATTCTTATTCTTATTCTTATAATTATATTCTTTAGCTAAGCCGTTAATAAAAATTATTAAGATTATCTTATAGCGGTTTAATATTATAGGAAAATAAAGATTACTAAAGTAAAGGGCTAGTAGGCCGCTCGCTCCTTAATACAGTTATTGCCACTATTAAGGGTAGGGCTAAGAGGGCTAAGAGGCGAGGTCCTTTAAAAAGCTAGTAATCTTTATTGCTTCTTAGGTTATAGTCTCTTGCCACCCTCGCTAACAAAAGTATTAGAGATATAATTAGTGTTATCTAGTTACTTAAGTTAATTAAACCTTCGCTTTTTTAATATCTTAACTCCTAAAGACTCTTAACTAGCGCTTATTAATATTTTAAGCTCCTACCTAAACCGCGGGGCGGTTTTAATATAATACCCCTTAGCTAAATTATCCGTTTAACTGCTATTTAGCGCTAAAGGTGTAGTACGATTATACGTAGGTACGCATACCTCCTTTTATAGCACTTTTAATAAAGGCAGCTCCTTATCTTCTTTATTATCCTTATTACTACTATTATTCCTATTATCTACTAATTATTAAATAAGGCCATTATAAATTAAAGGGAATATATATACCCAATTTATAGGGCATTAGTCGGTTATTAGATTTACTAGCCTCGTTAACTTTATAAGCTTTATTATTAGCGTTACTAGCTTTATTACCCTTAGTTTCTAACTCTAGATTAGCTATATTGTCTTTAATAACTATTAGATTTACTACTAGTTATTAAAACTATATATTTAGAACTATTAGGGGAAAAGGGAGAGTATATAGATAGATCCTTAAATTTAGAGCTTTATATAAGAAATAAGTTAAGTTTCCTTAACTAAGAGTTTAGTTTAGTGCTACTGTTTTACACACTCTACCCGTTTAAGAGTCTTAATACCTATTTACATTCTCTCTTATAAGATCGTATAACGTACTTCTAAAAAGGTTCGTTTAGGTTCGTCGCTTATTACTAGAATTAATAAAATAGTAATTGCTAGTAGTAATAGTCGTGGCTATTATACGCGCTGTTGCTCTTAGCACTGCCATTAAAGGGTAAAAAGCTTTCTAATATAACTTAAAGGATCGCTAATATAGTTGTCGTACTTATCTTAGCTTTAAGGTCAAGTAAACTTATTAAAATCCTTAATAATCCGTTTATATAAATTGAGTTCTTATTTAGGTCTAGCTTACCTATACAGCAACCTAGATAGCTAAAGAGTAGTAAAACTCTTAGGCCTAAGAGCTTATACTTAGTAATCCTTCTAAAGTTATTTAACCTTTTTAAGTGTAGCTTTCTACTACTTCTTTTCCCAATTTACTTGGATATACTGCATATAACATTTAGAATGAAAGATAATTGCTATAGCGTATAATGGGGATTTATTTAACTTAAGGTAGTATTTATTAAATACCTTTTATCCAATTTAAATCCTAGAACAAAAGAAGCTATTCTTTTTATAACGTTCCTATCGTATAATATTAGAAGAACTTTTAAAAGTAAGAGAAGAAGATTCCTTACAAGACTCTGCTTAAAATGCCTTATAAGAATATCCATTAAAAAGAGAACGTTTAAGATTGTTGCATTATGGCCCTAAGTTTCTAATATAACCCTCTTAAATATCTAAAGGAATTTATGCGTTATATAAAGCGTAGTCTAATCCTATAGAGTAAGAAAATCTTCGCCTAAGGTCTTAGCATGCTTCTTTATATAAGGTTAATTACTAACTTAAGTTCTAAGGCTACCTAAAGCATTTAGTGCCAGCTATTTTACCTTATATAATTATTTAATAGGATTTATCTTTAAGTAAGAGTAATAAAGTCTTTTATATAACCTAGTAAGCTCTAGATATATATAACAATATTATAGAGTTTACTAAGTGCATTAAGGGTTTAAAATTAGTTTCTCCTAAAGTTTAGGTTAACTTTAATTCCTTTTTTATCTTTAATATTGTATAATAAAAGCTTATTTTCTTAAACTAAGTCTTAAAAGAGGAAGGCCTTAATAGCAAAGTAGATAATATAGCTATTATATTAAATTCGTTAGTATAGAGATTTCCACTCTATATTATAATCTTCCTAAAGATATTTTTAGATCGTACGATATAAGACATTATTTATAGATATATTATCGGCGATAATAGCACTAAGTCTCTACACGATACCGTAGTCCTAAAGTATTAAAAGCAGCGTTTAGAACTGGTCCTCTTTACTATATAATAGTGTTATATAAAGTGCAAGAAGGCCTCTTTATAGTCTTTTATTTTAATTAACAAAGTATATGCAGACGCTAAGTAAAAGATATCTATTTAGGGACATTTAGATATCTAGTAAGAGGTGAACCTTAAATATTACTAATTAAAGCTTCTTTTGTATAACGTTCTTCTATATTACAAGTATATCTCAGACCATTTTATTAATTGTAGAATAAGTTGTTGTAATATAACCCTTAACCTTTAGATTAAGGACCTAATAGAACGCGTAGAACTCTGGCCATTTAATAATTTAAAATAGTAGCCTTTATACGGTTATTAATAAAATAAGTGCTGTAGTAATAGCTTCCTAGTTAAGTATAGATTAAAGGATAAGCGTATTAATATTATTTGCCTGCTTTGTATCGCGGAGCTATATATAGAGATTATAAAGTTAAGTACTGGTTTTTGTATAAATAGGGCCCTCTTACTTTTTAGAACGGATATTATACTTAGACCTTAGGTAATATTAAAAATTTATAGTAAACTTTAAGTAATATACTGTCTCTATATAATGCTTATAGTATATAAGCCTTATTCTCTAGTAGTGTGTAACCTTATCTTTATACAGTGGCCGGGTATATACCCATAGCTTAGAGGTCTTCTTTTATTAGGAGTTTAATAACTCCTCTATATTAAGAGAGTCTAATATAGGTGTAAAAAGTAATGAACCCGCGTTAGAAGCTATTATTATAATAATTATATATATAATATTACAGTGTAAAATTTTTTTAAGGGGTGCTAAGAATATCCGTGCCAATATTATAAATACGCTAATATTTGCCAATACGCGCCAATATTGATTAGTAACAATATTGATCAATATTATTGGCAGTATTGATATTAAAAACCACGCTGGTCTAGTTGAAGGTCTAGTCGAGGGTCTAGTCGAGGGTCTAGTCGGAGCTCTGGTCAAAGCTCTGGTCGAAGCTCTAGTCGAAGCTCTGGTCAAAGCTCTGGTCGAAGCTCTGGTCGAAGCTCTGGTCGAAGCTCTGGTCGAAGCTCTGGTCGAAGCTCTGATCGAAGCTCTGGTCGAGGGTCTGCTTGAAGCTCTGGTCGAGGGCCTGCTTAAAGCTCTGGTCGAGGGTCTGGTCGAAGCTCTGGTTGAAGCTCTGGTCGAGGGTCTGGTCGAAGCTTTAGTCGAGGGTCTGCTCGAAGCTCTGCTCGAAACCCTATATAGAGCCCTAAAGCTCTACTAACACGCAGCACTAATGTATTAGGAAGGTTCTATAAT
>Ga0307515_10003699_pt1 | contig 32111 bp, 23 predicted proteins | sample 17_EM_MG_FD_194513 | JGI IMG/M metagenome (GOLD analysis project Ga0307515, IMG submission 194513) | Populus trichocarpa ectomycorrhiza microbial communities from riparian zone in the Pacific Northwest, United States - 17_EM | ecosystem: Host-associated > Plants > Roots > Unclassified | place... | reverse complement strand
GTCGCTGCGAAGTACACCCCCAAAGAAACACATACAAACCCTTTTGCGCACTCTATTGAATGCTTGGTGACATGGGGCCAACTGATAAGCCTACGAGAACGGAAACCAACTCACCATATGCGCAGGACCTACCCATATTTTGTTAGTTGCAGAAACAAGACTGAAAGTAGCTCTCATTTTGGTTCTTCTACGTTCCGTAGAAAACAGATCTTACAACAGCAAGCTCACTAGATTTCACCAAACGAACAAGTAAAACATAATTCCGGGGCCAATTTTGTGGAGAGAACGCCTTGCTAGTGAGACATACCCAGTTTCAGCCGGAAGTTTTCGTGACAATCGTATGCTCGTGGTCATCATAAATCGATATTCCTCGATCCAACAACGCCAGAAAGTAAGTTTTCGTATGCATCTTCCAAACAACAATTCATGAGTCCAGGAATTCATTGTAGGAGGCATTCGCTAATTATCCTCATGATCATTCATCACTCTGCGGTTGAACGCCGTTTTGTGGATCTCACACTTGGCCTCATTCGCATTCGCATCTTCGAGAAGAGCCCGGGCTCTAGCCTCTGCAGCCTGGGCTCGAGCAGTGTTAGCTTGAGCTTGTAGTTCGTAGGCGAGCTCTTGCTCCCTGAAAGCACGAGCTCTTCCCTCAGCTACCATGTTTTGATAGTGTAGCATCTGCATATATGTGCTGTATGCCTGCTCGCTGTAGTACCGAACGTGCGGGTTCTCGGTAGGAGCATTGTTGGCAGGAGCGCTGCTGACATTAGCTGAGTCGTCAATGTTTTCCAGTGAATGTTCTTGTGGATTCTGCATAGGGCCGCGGTGGAGAGTCTCTTGTAGAGGAGCGGATCGGTTCGCTAGAGGAGATGGTGAGCGGCTGTCTGTGCTGGCCTGGTATCCTCCATCGTCAGAAAGAGCTTGACCGTCTCTTTTGATGTTGTCATATCCAAAGCCGATGACGGTAGAAGCACGCTCAGGCATAACCTCCTCTTTTTCTCCATCAGGCTCTTTATTCATGGTTGACGCACTGCCACTTGCCGCTGGCTGCTGCTCACCTTCTGCTTCCTCAATTGATGGGATAACAGTGTCCTGATTCGTCTGGCTAGCAAGATTCTTTCTCTTGTGAGCAGTTGCTGTGGCACGTTTCAGGTCGCTCAGAAGTAGTTCCACGACGGCTGCATGGCGTCCCCCACGGCCATCTATGTCAGCGAGCCGATGATTGACTTGTTCTAACATTAATTCCTGGGCATAGCCAAGCTCATTCCTCGTGATACGCGACAAGGCGGAGAGCTCATTCAGTAGATGATCGCTCCAGTTGCGTGGATCGTTTTCGATAGCGGCCTCGTCCCCTTTGTGTGCCTTCCGCCAAGCACCATCTTGCTTGCGTGGACGTATATTTTGAGGAATACAGTCACAGACTGGACGGCCCCAATGTTCCTTTATTACTCTAAGTCGAGCTTCCCTACCCTTCTGCCTGATAGTAGGCAAATCCTCGAAGTTCTTCTTGCGATTCTTAGGACTTCCATTATCGGTGAGCATAGAAGGACGGGATTTCCCGTTAGCTTGGACCTTAGACGCCTGAGTAATGACTGATGGAGCGTTGAGCTCTGGGACGGGAGTATCCGGAATATCCAGCTGGGATTGAAGGATTTTGGATGGTGGCACACGAGCAGTAGATGCCGATGCTATGTTAGGACGAAGATGGCTATGTTGAGGGTTCGCTCGTGGGACTTCGCCATGACGATCCATTGAGGCAACTGGTAGAGGAGTGGTGGTAGATGTAGGATCCTGTTGATAGCGGTTCGGTGGTGTGGTATCATGATGGGAACCCGCCCTGTGGAATTTGGGATAATAACCTATTGCTGGGAGCAGTGGATGACCGGAGGTTCGCACATAATCCTGTTGATTGAGAATATGTTGTACGCGCAGGATTTGTGCTTGGCGGGCTAGATGCTGCTGATGAGCGAGAGCTCTCTCTGCGTGGCTTTCGTGCTGAATCCGAACCTCTGAATCGAACACGCTATTATCGATTGAATAGTTCTGACCACTCGTGCGGATAGTTGCCAACACTGGTTTGTCATTGCCATTGGTTGCTGGTGAGAGGCGGCTTGGATGACTGTCGATGGAAGTGGCGTCACTATCAATGGGTTCTGATTTGGGTCGCATGTTTCCGAAACCGGCTGGCATACAATCTTAAATAGCGAATTGGAATAGGTGAGGTACTGAAGAGTCGGAAGTGCAGTGTTGGAAGTGAACGACGGAGGAGTGCATTTGAGGGAGAAGAAAACACACTCGAGAATGGAAGTAGGGCGTGATTCTCTTCACTTCACCTTCACCTCCACGTGCAGACAAGCCTAAGTTTTCACTCCGTTATTTCATCGAAATCCTCTACGCCGTAGAAACTGCAACATCACCACTTGCACCTCCGCCTCTGGGGCTGACCATCAGTATCGCCCGTTGTCTATAACGACGAAATGGAAATAAACGAAAAGAGGGAAGAATGGCTAACGCATGAAGGGCAGCTGCTGTTTGGAAGCCAGTCTAGCAGCAGTGGCATGTGAACTTGCTCCATATAACGCAAGTCTTCAAGGCCCTGATACAGCGGGTTTCGGAATAGATCTTGCTTAAAACTGCCAGAGCTCTTGGTATGATGTTTTCATCCACGTATTCTGCATTGGAACTATCCAGCTAAACCAGCATAGCAACGGAGGACTGCTATTTCGTGAGTGCCGGAGTCGTGATTTCAGACAGACAAGACTCTGATTAAAGGCTGTTAGCCTGACTGGAAATCCTGCAACATGTGACATATTAGACCAAACGGCTTTGTTCAGGCGAGGATGACAACAGGAGAGTTTTCGCTGCGAAATCGATATTCCAAAGTGCGAGAAGCGAAGATTTGGATTGACGAGAAGTGTTTTAAGAATATTGGTCTTTACTCTATTTGCCACAAAATGCGAATATTTCACCCAAGGTTGAAAACATCAGCTATCACATGTCGCCGCTATAAACCTAAGCTGGCTAGAAAAGGCGTCCACTATATTCAGCAAATATTTTTCGGTGCAGGCGAATCCCTACTTTACTTCGACGGAGCAGGGTAGGGGGAACAAGCCGGGTTTCCTTACCGTCGTGCATGGAATGTTCCAGGGTTCTTAATCGCTCGGAAATTTTTGATCGGGACATGATCCCTGTTATGCTTGATTTGTTAAGGAGTCAAAGTGGCACCTGGTTGCTTTTGCCTAGTTTATTATTGTCGAGCCCTTTGAAATCAAGTCATCCTCGCCTCGTTCTAGAATTGTTGCTTTGCTGGAAGCTCGTGGCTAGATGTGCCTCTTTGCTCTCGTTGGAGAGGAGTTCCGACAACCACCGTGCTTAAACGCTGAAGCGATAGGTTAGGTTTCGTGCACCCAGCTTGGCGGGGGAGGTACCCGAGAGTCTCGCATGTTCAGCTATTGTAGTCGAAATACGTTTTTCACTCTAGTCATCGATGCCGAGGTTACATGGTTGTCTACTGGCGACATGAAAACGGCTTCGAAGGAACACGTAGCTGCACCATCGCAGGAAATTAATTGTGCTTGGAGCGATCAGTATCCACAACTGGGCACTGGGCATGCTCCGGGCGATGAATGAAGAGCCGGGGGTTTTGTGATGGGCTTGAGCGCGTTAGTGGGGTCCGCAATCAGAAGTCGGATGTTTCAAAGCTGAAGAGTAAACGGTGAAGGAACTGTTTCGACAACTAGAGAGAGATGGCTGATGTGAAGACATGGAGATACTTACAAGAAAGTGTTGCGAGAGGGCTTCAAGCCCAATCGATTATAATTGCGTATGTACACGACTCAGACTATCAATTGAGGCTTGGTGTCGGGGATGAACGTATAGGGGAAGGATGAGACAAAACCAACGCCGCCGCAACCCAGAATAGAAGGCCAATCGCAATCGGCGACGACGGAGCACCGTTATGGCTCTATACCGCTCCTAGCTCTCCCAGCGATATCCCACTGGAATGTTGGCCAGGACTGGAGATGAATCGGGGTCTGGCAGAGTGGTTTTAGAATCGGAAGGAAGAAACATGAGTAGAGCAGGGCTGTGAGTCTGAATGCCTTAGTGTCTAGAGTGTCTGAGTGTAGTGAGCCTCTTTGGACACGGGCCGATAACACGTTATGGCCGCATCCGACTGCCACAGCCCACCCTCTCTGCGTGCTGGCACTCTGGGAGCCAAGTGATGATAGATTGGGGCAGGGCTATCGCGGCTCATGAGTTATGGGGGTTCAACGGCTTTGACGATGTCAATAAAGCTCGCCTCGACAACCGGTAAGGCGGCGAATCCGAGATGACCTAATCAGCGGAATCGCATCACGGGCCAAAGTGAAAAAGGGCAAGGACGAGCAGGGGCGAAGCTCGGGGAGCTCAGCGAAAACCTTGGAAGATTTGCACTGTCAATGGAGCGACGCCTCTGGACACCGACTTCTCTCTCTCACGTATTGCGTTGCTGACCTCAGACCTTAAGTGATTAACCCCAGGTTGTCCTCGGCTTTAAAACTATATCGCCCTGCCACAATTACTAATTCGTCTTCCACCGGCCCCAATCACAGTCTGCTCCCTTCCGACCACCACACCATGCATGGGCTGTCCACCGCGCGTGGAGACTGGGATGACTCGTCGGTGCAATCGAGGAGTAAGCCCCCCACACCGGCAGCCCTGCTGCCATCTTCCTATGAACAGACCTCTGACTTGTCCTCTGCGTAACACCTTATTTGTCCGTCTATGTGCTGCCAATCTCACTAGCCGCGGCATGAGCGGACAAGCTCACACGCTTTCGAAGCTCTTTGCTGGCGAGCCCAGAAAATCTGATCGAGATCAAAGCCGTGTCCAACGGCACGATTCTGGAAAATACCTGGGTGTTGGTTGCTGGTGGAAGTCCTCCAGTTGTCCCAGAATGAGAGAATTGCTCATGGCAATGCTCATGGTAACGCTTATGGCTTGTGGGACCTCACTGCTTGGGGATTACACCTGACGCGCCCTATGAGGTACTTCTGCGGTTGATCAGTAGAGGTCTGCATCGTCGACAGTATTTAGTGACCGCTGTGTCGGTATTTCCTTGATGGTCTGAGAAGTTGAGTATGAATCATATCCCTACGGGCACGAGCTCGCGCGCTTGCCGTTGTGCATAGCTCCATGCATCGAGGTAAATTATCCATGCAACTCTATCAAAGGGAGTATACTAGAAGCTGAGCAAGGAGCATTGCGCGTTTTCGGACCCCTTCCCTTTTGTTTCGAGCTCTCGTTTCCTGGACTAGCTTCAGTGAGATGCGCAATTCCATTTCATGATAACAGCGTCATTAGCACTCAGGCCTGCGCCCCCAAAATGTACAAGTGCGCGGGATCGCACGCTCCTCGAGACCAGACACCAGTTTCAGCTTTCTAAGTTGGTCCATCAAGGCCTAAAGCTGCCGACCAATCACGTGTGCTCAGCAATGCGAGACATCGATAGCTCCGCCACTGCCCGCCACGTAGGTACACGCTCATTCAGCCTTATTACTGTGGGAGATCCCTTGGGATTTATTACTGCACTGAAAACCGCTGCGCTTCTATCATAAATTTGGACTTGCTAGATTCTCACACCTTACTTAACAGACGTACATTCTCCCTAGTTCCTCTCCTAACCCTCTCACACACTCCCACTCTTACCGCCAACTCCCGCCAGCTCTACTGTTAATGCGTACTGCTATATCTCGACTAAACCGGGACATCTTCTTACTCGGAATCCGCTTTGTATCTCGCTAAGAGTTCGTATCGACTTAGCCCGTTCGACCTAGCTTTTGATCACAGCTGCCCAGCTATGACGTTCCTCTCAGCGGAAGCCGAACTGGCTCTGATGGGTCAGGATGAATACTTGTTCCCTTCAAGTACCTGCCAGTCGCCACCGAGCACAATATATTCTCCGCCTCTTCACCATATGCCGCAGAGGTCGCCCATGGGACATCCCCACGCTGGACAGTACTACGCTCAACACTACTCGAGTCCGAGCATGAGTTCAACTTATGGTCAGCAGTCACTTTGGTCACAGCCAACCCAGATGGCGCAGAGCCACATGGGGTATTCGACATATCCTCCGGCAACCGGAAACCTGGTGCCTACGCAACAGCTTCCTGTAGGGTCCGCAGTAATTTCCGGCCAGGTGGGAGAAACGCGAGCGTCGAGGTCTCCTTCGGATTCATCAATAGGAGCATATCCAGGAAGCACGCAAGATGATGGGTCGGTGAACGGCTATTCGCGGTCCCTATCTCCAAGCGCACAGGACCTCCGAGCTTATGGATATCTCAACAAGAACGGCACATGGACATGCGCCTACCCGGGCTGCACGTCGAGAGCTGTCTTCACGCGAGGGTGCGATTTAAGAAAACACCATAAACGGCACACCAAGTCTTTCTTCTGCCGACACGAGGGCTGCCCACAGTCAACAGGAGGCGGATTCTCCAGCAAGAAAGACCTCGCAAGGCACGAAGCGAAGCACAACCCAGGAGTGATTTGCGAGTGGAGTGGGTGCGATCGAGTTTTCAGCAGAGTTGACAACATGGTAAGTTCAAACTATATTTTCAGACTTTAAATTTTTATTTAATTAATTATTTACTGATTATGGATTTAGAGGGATCATGTCAAGAGGATACATCTAAAGAACTCTCGGCCACCAACCAAGCACACGGGCTCTGTATGAGCAGCTGTCTCGAAGTATAGTCCCAATTTTTTTCCAGTCGTTCATTTCAGGGGAGGTTTCAGGTTGGACTCTTTTATTCGTCACCACGATTCATGATGTTTATGACTGTCTTCATACGGCCGACTTTCTTGTGAAAGAGGTGCGCCGGTGGCGTTTTTTTGTTTTCGGGCATGTTCTGCACATTGTACAATGGCGCCGGCGTCGATTGCTGGCAAATGGGCGCCAGTAAGGATTTTGGAAATTGCATAATAGAAGGGGATATCAGACGGGATTTGATTAGCGGCATGGGGGAGGCACGAAGAGAGGCAGCATCGTAGAGAAAGCAGACGGATCAATCAAGGCGTTCATTTTCCTCCAGTTCATTGGTGTGAAATGTGCTGGAGGGGGGCACAAATTTTGCTTTTCTTATTCGCAGATTCAAGCAGCCATACTAAGCTCGCACAATTTTTAGATTTCTTATATAATGGTGATGATGCTTTGACCGGCGGATTGTCCCACGCCGATCTTCATCGCATCGAGGATGCTGCCCTGAAGCGGGAATGGCTAGTGGGGGGCCTTGCAGATGGAGGTGACAGGGCTGACAGGGAGTGGTTATACCCCAGAAAGCCGTTAAATGGAAGCGCGGAACGAGTGGTTCTAGCGCCGGAGAAGGAGCCTCGGCAAGATAAGCCGTCAGTGCAGTGGCTGGAGATGCTGCTGCAGCTGCATTGCCCGTGTTGTCTGGTTGGTGGCTGAGGTGTAAGCAGCCAGGACAGGACGGTCAGACCGCCCTATGGCTGTCTCTTCGCAGCAACCGTGCAAGCCGCTCGGGCCCAGGGTTGGCTTTCGTCAACCATTTTTTCTCCCGCTCTCTTTCCAGCTGGGTCGGAAGAGATGTCAGACACTCGAACGGGACATTGCTGCTTCAGCGGAGCTCCGATTCTTCACCCAAGTTTTTCCAAAGCTTGCGTGCGGTGCACCCACGTGTTGCCGCAACTTTGCCCCATTCCTGCTTTGCTTCGGGGCACTGGACGGCATGACTAGTAGCACCTAGAGAAGCGGTTGATGGCAAAGCGATGGGCAAGCGATGGACAAGCAAACAGCAGTGCAGCAGGGCGGCAGGGCAACGAACGGCCCAGGCGTGTAGCCTCGCTATTCCGCTCGTCGCGACCATGGACGCCTGTCACCGCGTTGTTGGGCTGTCGGATGCATCCATCTTTCCGCACATCTCACTCGCATCGTCTCGGCCATGAGAGCCCGCCAGAACCTGCCAGAGCCTAACAGAGCGCAGCAGAGTGCTACGTCTTGGCCAAGGTACTGGAATGATGGACAGCAGGGACCAACGCTGGTTCCAATCAAGGCGGTCGTCGCCAACGAGGGTATGAGGGGGGTTATGAGAGGGGGATGTGTAACTTCTTCCACGATCGTTCCAGCCCGTTTCGATAGGCGAACGACATCACCACATGTCGCCCTCCCCTCCGGCCAGAGAGTCACCGGAACAAACCCCCATGGCGCCATGGCACCACGGCAACATGGCCAGCTCGCTCAACTTCGCCCCGTCTGTCTCCTCACCCTGCCCACCAACGTCGCGTCGGTGCCACGTTTCAGCGGCTGGTCTCGCTATTTTTTGCTCAGACTGACTGTTTTCTTCTTCGCTACGTTTCACCTTGGGGCACGTCCACGAGTCAAAAACTTTCCGATTGCATTAATCGGACCCCAGTGTCTTGGACATTGCGCCGCGAATCCTGCATGCGCCCTACCGTTCACTGCTAAGTCCTATACAGATAAGACAGGAATTTACAGCGCCGCTTCTATTATAGACACCTACAACGCAGTAGCTCGTAGCATAGCCCTTCGGCACGGACATGCAAACCGGAACGCTAGGCCCCGTTCGAAATATAACTCTGGTATATGAGACACTGCGGCCGTTGAAATAAAAGTCGCACCCTGCGTGCGGCATTTGAAACGTCCATTTAGGCCCCGTCTTTTCGGAAGACGCACAGCTCCTGCGCATCTCCACACGTCGTGCGAGCTTGGACGAATTCTCACGCCACACATCGCGATCGCTCTAACCCGCTTTCCCCACGCCCAACGAGAAGGCTTTGTCAACCGGAATCTTCCCCTTTGCAGCTCGTTCGCACTTGTACCTGCATGGCTTCGCCGTGCTTCTGCGGTACTTTGTTGCTGCTGCTGCTGCTGCTGCTGCTGAGACAGTATCTGCGGGGCTGGGGTTGACTATGCTAGGGGCAATGTGCAGCTTGCGGGGGCTAGTGCTTGAGAAGAGCAAGTTAACAGCTTTGAAGGATGAAAATCCTCCCTCCTTGGTAGCGTCTCTGTGACTTCGACCAACCAATCAAGGCGGAGGATAGTTTGAGCTCGAAGCTATCGCGGCTTCAATACCGACCGGTGGGTATCCCGTCTCTGGCTAGAGGCCAAATCAAAACGCGATATGTCCCTTCACCTAGAAGTTAACATCTTCCCATGTATCAGGTTTACGGTATGGTTCGACGCTGACGGCCAAGTATGCAACATGCAGACACGGGACACCGTCAGATTGTGGCAGCGGCGCAGCGAGCATATATAATAATAACACGCAGAGCGAAAAGTTAATCTTTATTGCTGCTAGTCTATGCATGTCTTTTAGTAGACCTCACTCCCTCTACTAAGCAGCGTTTAAATTACAAATGCCTCATAAATAAACATGCTGTGAGTTACTCACTTGCTTTGCCGCCCCACGCACGAGGGAATCGCTTAGCCAGGTCATGGTGCGCCCACGACTTTCTGCTGCTTTGCAATCCACTGTGCTCAGAACACCACATGCGTGCTCTTGTATACACACACATACACACAGAAAAAGAGAGAGAGAGAAAGAGAGATCTCAACAATGATGTTCGGGCTGACGCGTCACGATAGCATTTCCTATCTCTTCAACTTGTCTAAAGGTAGGTGGACGACGCAGTGATAAAGCTAGTCTGCCCCTTTCGTCTTCTAGTCGTCAAGTCTCCTATCATAAACCTAATTACCGCAAAATGATTTCTCTCAGTTCCACATCTCAAAGCCATTGAACCAATGCCAAAATCTCAACTCTTTTAAATTCCTGTGAAAAATAAAAATAAAATCAAACTCTCAGAACCCAACCCATACCCCTCACACCCCTAACCTAGGCCCTCCTCCTTCCCGTCCCCCAGCAGCCCTCAGCTAGCACACGCCCATCCCGCTCTCTCCCCGCTGCAAACCTCCGCCCTCCGCAACGCCAACCACATCTTCAACGCAATCCACTCCCCGCTACGCCAATGGGGCTCCTCGCTCAACCACAGCGGCATGTCCCTCTCCCTGGCCTCCGTGCCCCACGGCACCCAGCTGTACCACGGCACGCACCAGCGCGAGCCTGTCACCGCCATGGACTGGCTGGCCTTTGAGCCCGAGCACGCGCTGCTGTTCGCAAGGCCCCGGCGCGGTCGACCGCGGGCCACCGGGGGAGGCGATGGCGATGGCGATGGCGCCTCCGCAGGCTTCAAAGGCAGCGGAGAGGAGACGAGCGAGGGGGAGTGGAGCAGCAGTACCAGCACCAGCACCAGCACCAGCACCACGGCCCCGTCCCGCGCTGGCAGCCCAACAGCATCCCGCAGCGACATCTCGTCTAGCCCGCCTGGCGCGAAGAAGAGCCAGGAGCTCGAGAAGGGGACGGCGGCGACGATGACGATGGTGTCCGCGCCGGCTTCTTGCACACCTACGCCGCGTTGCGCCCGTTACGCCTCCTCTACATCGACGGCGTGTCCGCCGGCAAGACGGCTAACGGCATCCTCGACTCGCAGGACTGCATCCTGCTCGCGGCGGCGGCGGGACTGTGCGAGCTCGCGGCGCAAGAGAGGGAGGAGCGCGTCGACGGGTTTGTTCGCATTGAGGGCGGGTTTGAGGTCGTCTTGTGCGAGTTCGAGCGGAGGTTGGACGTGGTGCGGATCGCGCGGGCTAGGGAGGATGGAGATGGGGATGGGAACCAGGGGGGGAACGAGGCCTGCGAGCGCGACATGATGCAGTACTACAAAGCCATCGCGGCGCGCTACGACACGATCGGTGGTGGGAGGGTGGTGCTGGACTACGAGCACTTCGTCGCAGCATACACCTACCCCATCGACCTCTTCTACTTCAGCAGCAAAATGGCGGTGGGAGCGCCGAGACGCTAGAATGAGGGCTGAAAAGGGCTGAACCAACTCCCACTAGCCCGACGTTCGTGGCGGCTATTTACATCTGGCATATTCTTGTTCCGGCCTAAGTGCGGGGAGGGATCTGACGCGCCCTGTTTTTCCTCTATTATACTCCACACTATACCCAAGAATAGCTTGTCACAAGTGGAAGCATTAGTGTAATACAAGATTAGACATCCGCAATTAGCCTCCGCGTGCGCGTCCAAATAAAGTTTTGCTTTCCCTCCTCTCGCAGTGCTTCTTGTCCAGAAAAACATCGTCCGTAAGCACGAAGCGAATTCAGGCCCTCCATTCGCCCCGCTACCCATACAGCCCCGCTCTGGCACGCGGGGCTTGTAAGATTCGCAGCCCTAGTGGCGAGTCTCACCACGCTGAGATCATGTCGTGGGATCTGCTGCTGCGAGGGGGACGTACCTGCGCGATTCGCAGATCGGAGTGTTTGCTTCCCGACGCCGCCGGTGTTACGTGTGGATCCTGCTCGTATTCGAGAAGGCGGTAAGGATGGGGAGAGACTATAGGGCTGTGTCTTGTGGTTGGTATTTCTGGGTTAGGTGGCGGCGGTGGGTGATGTTTGTTTTTGCTGGACGTAGGGGTGTGATTGAGAGAGAGATCTAAAGATGGAAGGGACGGGTTTGTAATTTGGATCATGGTGGCTGAATGACGTTGAAGTTCGAGATCAAGAGTGTCTTGGAGTTTTGTCTGAGACTCTGGTGTTAGATCGGTTCCGAAAACAGATCCTCAGTCTGGTATTCAGGTGATGGGACTTGAAGGGAAACGGAATTTCGGTAGCCCGTGTGAGAGTATGCCGATCAAGAATTCGGGATGCGTTTGTACGTTTCCGTAAAAGTTCTGGCTTTGTTGATCAACTGTTTTACATCCTAAAACCCCGATGTAGCAACTGCTGAACGATTATTACGGAAAGACTCCTTGTATTCGCCGGAATTTTGCTCCATGCTCTTTCATAGTCGATCATACGGCTGTTTAGCAATCGTTATCTCATGCTTCTAATACAATGTTGTTATTCTAGTACGGCGCTTCCGTCATATCTCTCAAACTAGCTCTCCGTGTGTCCGGGTTTGAGTGAATCGAATTTCTCATCTCCAATGCCTATGGCGTAGACTCCATCTTGGAGGCATTTCGCCCGAGGATCTTTAGAAGCTGCTCAACTGAAATATGCTCTCTTCTCCATCGCCCTAGCCTTTCTGCTTCTCACCATACGTCAGAGCCCATGAGATATGCAAGCGACGTTAGTATTTGGAATTAACCTGGAAGACATGAAAGCGGAACTAGTTATTGTGGAACCTTTTAGAAAGGCCGGAAGAGTTTGAATCATAGCGGCAGCTTTCTAGGTGACGTGGTTTTGGGCGGGGCGAGGAACAAAACTGGAAAAGAACTACAAAGACGCGTATGCATAATTGTATTTACGGAGATACTGTAAACATGATCTCGTTAATCCATAGGTAATGTGCTTTACCGCGGACGTCGAGTGCTACGTAATCCGCAAATGCTCCGACGTATCAAGACCGACTTAATGGGTTGACGAGTATGCTCTCTAGATGAACATTATAATGAAGAACAGTATGTTCTTACAGGAAAGAACTCTAGATGTTCGCGTTTCAGTGTTGCGAAAACTTGCCACTGGTTTCTATTGAGTCTTTTGTCCCGACTTTAAACCCTTTAAGAACATCTCAGCGGAGTTATGCATTGCGTAATGGAACTCACAAGATGGTGATGCTGAAGGCCTTAGCCAGGTAAACAGATTTGCGGTAAGTCCGAGCATCTCGAATTTACAGTCACTTTTCTAGCCTTCAAATTTGGAAGTGGAAGATTCGTCATGAATTGCAACTGATGGAATATTCAGAGAAAATGAGTAGAATACAATGTTGCCTTCAGCGTTAGCAGGCTGTCTAGATTAGAATAGCCCACACTCCGAATAGAACGCTCGAGTGGGATACCGTCGATCTATGAGATGAAGCTAGTAATGCTCGACGAACACGGCAGGCGACCTGAGTATTCACTGCTGCCACGTATTGAGTAGGTCGCGATAACGAAAGTATTCTTTTCAAGGTCCTACGGAATGAACAGCTTGTCTCCACTTCCGTAAACCTAGAATCAGTACCCGTTACGGCACACAAGCGAGAGCCCCTGAGGTTGGGGACCTTCTGGCTTCCCAAAAAATTCCAGAGACAAAATGGCTAGCTGTGAGTCTGTCGCGACTAAGGAAACAAACAAGACGAAAAGCCCCATGAACCTATGAGATTAAGAGGTGAAATTCGTCAGTGTTTTGTGTAAGCGGAATAGCTCTGCTGTAGTGAGGACTACCAGCCGTGCTGTCCTGAGATCTCTTTTACTATATCGTCCGTTTCATATCGATGAATGACTTTACAATTGGGGTCTCCGGCTTTGCTGGGCACGATGAAATCTCCTTATCTTCATCTCCAAGTGGCTGTAGCTGTAGCTATTCCGTAAAGCGAAACCCCTCTCCGCCCGTGTTCATCGAGTGCCTGACTTCCTCTAGCGACTCGAAGTTGAAGATCTTTGAGGGCATTTCGAATATTACAGAATAATTGGAAGGTCCTGTCTAAACCTTAAGGAATTTCTGGCGTAGTATTACGCATGCTGTCATAGCGGTTTCAAGAACATATTTGTTCAGTCTCTATCGATAGACAAAGTCTGGCTCATTCACAACACTCCAAAAGCCATAGAGGAGGCCTAGAAAGCAGAGGACAACGAGGCCTTGGCCAATCCACTCAGGTAAAACCCTTGTTGACTCTTCGGGGTGGCTACTCATTGAAGATTCGTCGGCATCGGTATAGGCTTGTTGAGTCCCATAATTTGGTGGAGGGCCAACCAGGAGAGGAGCTGAAGCTGAATTGGTTGCGTCGTCGTAGGATGGTGGGGGTTCATTAGGGTGTTGGGGGGAAGCCGCAGTTGTCTGAGGTTCCTGGGGATATTTGTTAGCTTCGTGACTTGTTTCCGGAGCTTCTCGAGGCTGATATACCGTCGTTGAAGGATTCATATTAGGCAGATATAATTCTCGTATCGCATTAGTAGAAGAATATACTCGACTGCATTCGTAGGAATAGTCTTCGGTGGTACATGTTGGTGATACAGGTGAAGGGTTCCTGCGTCTGGCATTGGCGCCACCTGGTATGAAAACTGCGCCGATCGTGATAATGTGTACTCCGCTGTGAGTACGTATGCGGATAACGCAAGGCACCATTTTAACACCTTTATACAAACTACGACAAGGATGCGCCGGCTTAATAGTCCACTCTTCATAGTTCCAATTTATGGTCAAGCGCAGCATGTCTCTTGATCCTGCTTCCAATCTGCAATCACACTCTCCTACAAGCTCAGGACGTTCTTCACCAGTACTAAGAGCGCCTCGAAGAACTGTCGAGGACGGTATGTACGTTTGGTGTATGCCCTGTTGGAAATGGTCATAGCTAACGATTTTTTTTTTCTTTAGCCCTTTACAAAAAGGACCGAAGCTACCGAAGATATGCGTCCGGAGTGGAACGCGCCTTGTCTTTGTTCGATACCGCCCAGCAGGAATGGGCTGACTATATTTCTTTCCTCGCGCGCTTGTTGAAGGTCTATATTTCTCTAGGTAAAGATTCAAGAAAACTAGCTAAGTTTATTTATTCTTAGGCAATCCAAGCGCATCCCTCAGGCATTCCTATAATACCACACAGCACTACTGTCGCGACTCGGTTGGCACAATGCTTGAACCCCACGCTTCCCTCCGGGGTTCACCAGAAGGCTCTTGAGGTTTATTCATACATATTTTCAGTCATTGGGGTATACACTACTGCATATTTATTCAATGCATTCCCCTGATTCCCCAAAAGCTGACACCACTTCTAGAAAGATGCGCTGAGTCGGGACCTCAGCCTGTATTTTCCCGGTCTGGCACCGGTCCTCTCCTTCGCCTCCTTGTCTGTTCGACCATTATTTCTCTCACTGTTGGAGAATTATATCTTGACCTTGGATAGCTATGCGCTCCGACCTGCCCTAAAAGCGATTATACTGTGCCTGCTTCCGGGCCTGGAAGAAGAGACAGGTGAAGACTTTGAGCGTATGGTACAGGCTCTTGATAAATTACGACAGGCTGTTACTGTATCACCGGATACCCATGATGAGACAAAAGCTGATGGAACGGCATCACACTATTGGCAATGCTTTTTTTTGGCTACTATTACCAATCCTTCGAGGAGACAAGGGGCTCTTGCATTCCTTGTCCGTCGTCTACCGAAGTTTGGGATACGGAATCGGCGCGGCTCTATCTTAACCGAGAAATCCACAGCGCCTGAAAAATTGTCAAGTGAAGCGGAGTCTGCAATCTCGCCAGAGCCAGGTTTGCTTATTCGTTGTTTCGCCGCAGGGCTTTCGGATTCCCAACTACTAATTCAACGAGGGTTTCTTGACCTTTTAGTTAGCCACTTACCTCTTGGCTCGCCAGTACTACAGGAGAGAATCAGCCACGATGACTTGGAGCGTTTGGTTGCTGCAGCTGCAGGTGTGGTTTCACGTAGAGATATGAGCCTGAATCGAAGACTCTGGACATGGTTTCTTGGGCCTGAGCCTTCAGCAGGGGCCGACGCGAACGAGCCTCTTGCGTCTCCTACTCAAGACATGAAAGGTGCTGGGGTTGATGTTTCTTCACATCATGCAGCTTATTTTTCACAGTACGGTCTTCGCTCGTTGACTCGGAGCATCATGAAAATGATCCAACGGCCTAGCCCTCTCCCAGCCGATAGATCTAAGCCATTCCGTATATGTCTGTCATTAATGGATCGCTGGGAGGTAGGTGGTTTGATTGTTCCCGAGATATTTATTCCTGCGCTCCAGAGTGTTCAGATCTATAGTGAGACATCCAGTAAAGAGCAGCTTGACGAGGTGATGAGAAGTGCTAGTGTGTTTTTCGACGGCGTGGAGAGTGGGCTTATCTGGGGAAAGCTTGTGGAACTAGTCACATCGGCCCTGAGATCAGATGCCTCGAAACACGACGATGCCCTGCGGAAGTTGAGACTGGCTAAATTTATCTTGGGTCGTTTCAATGTTAGGGAAGAAGAGATGTTGATGCACCATATGCCTTTAGTGGCCTTGTCGGTGCTGGTAATGCTCAACAAATATGCTGGCAAAAATGTGGAAGAGAAGGCTTCGGTAGAAGATATTTCGACTTTAGCATATGATATTGCAGATTCCCTTATACAACTCATCCCGGAACGGGCATTACTCCAGCAGCAGAATAATACGAAAGAGCCTACCTCAAAAGCCCCCGACCTCAAAGGAGACCAAATTACCAGCAAGATCACCTCCTTTTATATTGAATCTCACGGCAATCTCGATTTTTCTGAGCCTCCATTCGATGTGCATACATTGGGACAGCTCTGCTTGCATGAGGCCGGCTCACTATTTGCGATTTCCCTCCGATCAGAGTCGTCTCAGAGCATGGCTGAGCTCTATGCTAGAATTCTTGCAACTCTGATATACAAGCTGCAAGATCAGAGTTCGTTACACGATATCGATCTCTTGTTCGTCTTCCACCAGGTCCTCTCGGATTCTTCTCCCACTAGGCCAAAAGAAACCCTGCCATTTCCATGTCTTGTCGCCATTACCTCAGTACTATCCGCACTGCAAACTGCTAATACCTCGAATCCCTACGTCAGCGCCACTGAGCTTCCTGACTTGCTCCACCCTCTCATTGCCCTGATCTGGTATTACCTCTCGCCTTTCAACCCAAAATACCATGTTGAAGCTGTTCGTTGTCTTTGGCAACTGCATTCGATATCTTCCTCGGGCCGTTTGGTGGAAGCGGCTATTACAACGCTCATGGTTTCCCCTGGGCAATCATCCCAAGAAAACGACCCTATTGAATTAGCTGGTCGGGGTCGACGGCTTGCTGTTTTATGGACACACACAATACACGAACAAAGCTTGCAGACGGAGAAACGTGGTAGCACCGTTTCCAGACGCTCTAGCGGGACTACAACAATCCCGGAACTTTCACCACCAACGGGAGGTTTCCAATCTGTCTTAACAAGACCGCTGCTCTTGCTGTTGGATGCTCTGGCGGAAGAAGGTACGGGGCTCTTTGCATTTGTAAAATGCTGGCTTCAAGATTTGCCAACGCTAGACAAGGTATTCGAGGTCCTCGCGAGACATCTCCAATCTCTCCAATCGTTAAAAGAGAGAGAAACGTTAGCCCCCAGCCAGGCTGGAGGTAAGTCGCGTGCGTCTGCTCCTGTCGACGACACTAAAGAATGTCTTTATTACCTGAAGCATGTGTTGAACATCTTGCGGTGGCCCTCAAGTTATACGTGGTTAACTCTAGCCGAGGAGGCGGCACCGCAGATCACTGAAATAGTTTCTGACGCTGGAAAGATGACCTTGCAAGAATGGATTGTACGGACATCTATGAAGGCTCTTTCGGTCAATAGTAGAGCAGACCATTCACAGCGGAAACCTCATATTGAAGAATTATATCGGACTGCCGTATCGATTGTGTTGCAGGTATTTCAAAGTCCCTATGCTGCACCCCTCAAAGCCCTCGAGCTGGAAGTACCTTTGATGGCACGGCTTAAAATGTCAAGTCCCTCCTTGCAGAGTCTAATTCTCGAGGCCATACTTGCAGCACTGAAACTCCGGCTTCTTAGTCCACCTCTCCAGCGACCACCTTCAGGACATCAGAGAAAACAGTCAAGAGACGTCGGAGCGCCTTCAAGACTGTCTCTAATAATGGAGAAGCCTCTAAATGAAGAGCCTTCATCTCCTCCCATACCTCCGCCGCCCCAGCTCGTCGAATGTTTGCGAGCTGGATTTGCCTCACCATCAAGCCGCCTAGTTCTCGACGACTGGGTTAAGTTTCTTGCGGAAGTTCTACCGCTCTTCGCTGATGCTATTTTTCAAAATTTAATCCCGCTCGTGGAATGTTTCTGTACTCAAATTGACCAAGTCTTCGAGCAGCTTAGATCAACTTTCAAGCAGCCCGTCGGGGATGTCCAGATTTCACCTGAATCAACCTTGGTATCGTTGATGAATGGCCTTGAGCGAATTCTCGCAAAGGCTCATGATCGCCTTGTCCTGCAAGAAACTAAGACTGCAACGGCAAAATCACCTGAACAACCACAAGGCTTCTTTGGGAACATGGTCTCCGGTGTTTTCTCATCGGAAATAAATCAGACGCGGACACCTACCGCCAACAGTAGGCTAACGGTTCTCTTATGTTTTCAAGATACTGTTCGTATTTGCTTCTCCATTTGGTCGTGGGGCGGATACGGTTCGAATAGCAGCAAACCAGATCCCACATCTCTTGCATCATTTGGATACACATCCTTGCGAATGCGAAATCGTGCTCGACGTATTTTAGAGCATCTGTTTGCTGCCGAAGCGTTAGAATGCCTAGAAACCTTAGCCGTGTTGTGGTGCCAATCTTCTAGAACAGATTCCAGAGCTACTTCGGTGATGGGCCTACTAAATGTTCTTAACGGGTCCAAGCCAAAGCACACTATTCCAGCCATATTCAACGCAGTGTATAGCCGAACAAATCCTAACGCTCTCGATCCTATGAGGATGTCCACTTTAACTTCGGATTTATCAGACACGGATCTAGTCAGCTTTCTCGTTGACTACACCAAGTCATTAGAAGACGATGCTATGGATGAGATATGGCCTGACTGTATGATTTTCCTGCGGGATGTTCTTGCCAATCCTCTTCCGCATCGACAAATTCTCCCAACACTGCTCGAATTTACAGCGGTATTGGGGCAAAAGGTGGATAATACAAATTTCGGAGAGCAAAGGAAAATGAGAAGGGAGCTTGGGGTATGTCAAAACCTCAGCTTTTCAAAGTTTCCTGCTAATTTTGTTTCAGGACCTCTTCGCTAGGCTTCTAACTGCAGTATTCACCACTCGATCCATGAGCTTCCTACAGGAACCATCACAAGTTGCCGCAGTAGAAAAAGCATCAAGCATAGCAAACGGCGGAAATATAAAGAAACCTGTAGATGTCGTGGCAATTCTTACATCTATAATGCCTAGTCTCCAACTCATTCTCGTGGAGAATGATCGTGTAGCCAACGCCGCTACAAGCATCTCAACCAACATCATAGGGCCCGCTTTCCGTTCTAAAGCCTTTCCTGAGAACGTGACCAAGTCTACCCTCGACTTGGTCTACCAGCTTACCCGGGTTGCACAAAACAATAAGGCGTGGAAAAAGGACGTCGCGGACGCTTTCAATGACCCTCGTTTCTTCAGCACACCTCTGCCTCTCATTACGTCCTCCTGGCTCCCAATACTGGCTCAATGGACGTTAACAGATAAAGACCGCCTCCCAGAACTCCTCTCACGCCTGTCCGCTCCGACAACCGCTGGGATCATGTTCGGCGTCGGTGCGACATCAGCTCGCCAGGAGACAGACCGCAAGACTCAACTCACCCTCCGCCGTATCTCGCTCCTCCTCCTCGCCGCCCCTGAAGACACATTCACACCCACGCTCCCCTCCCTCTCCGAAAAACTCGTAGAACTCCTCACCGCCACGCCCGCCTCCTCGCCTTCCTCGACCACCCGCGCTGAACTCTTCATGCTCCTCCGCGCCCTGCTCCTGACGATCTCGCCCGTGCACCTCGCGCCACTCTGGCCCATTGTGACTGCGGAGCTCTCTGCGGCGCTGACGTCGCTCCTCCCGGACGCCGACAACCGCGACACGTACTCCAACGCCGCGGTGCTGCAGGCCTGCAAGCTGCTCGACACGCTGATCGTGCTCGCCCCCGACGACTTCCAGCTGCACGCCTGGCTCTTCGTCGCCGACACCATCGATGCCGTCTACCGCCCGGCCGCCTGGTCCGCCACCGCGCTCACCGACGAGGTCGCCGAGGCGCTCGCGGCCGCTGGCACCCCGACGTCGCGCGTGGCCGCGCACCATGCTAGCCTCCCGCCACAACACCCCGGCGTGGAAACGCCGCTGCGGCAGCCGTTCCTAGAGCCGCTGCTCGAGGCGGTGCAGGCAGGCGAGGAGGGCGCCGATGTGAGGGCCATGACGCGTTCAGAGCTAGCGGGGAGAGTGCTGAGGCCGTTTTTGGGTCAGCTAGGGATTGCGGCGTTTGAGGCGACGTATGGGATGGGGGCGGCGGATTGGGAGGCTTGTAGGGTGGGATTGTTGAGGGATTTGTGTGAGGATTAGGGAGTGGGAATGGAAGGAGAGGGGGGAGAGGAGAGGAGAAGAGAGGGAAGGGTTAGAGCGGGGGTTTGTATAGGGAGGGGAGAGGGGTTTAGATGTGTAGATGAGGCTGCAGATTGGTGTTAGGGTTCTCTTCTCGTTTTAAAATTCAGATTTCTGGTTTCTAGATATTAATGCTAGTCTTGTCGTGAATCCAAAAGTTTTATATGGCTCAATCCCGCCATGCTGTCTGAGTAATAAACTTACAACCACCGAAGCTGCCTCGTTCCTCTCCCCCTATGTCCAAAAGGGTCCTTAAACCCGTCCAAATAATAGGCTGCTGGTTGAATAGACAAAAACATTCAATTGAACCCTACTCGAGAGAAGCCCTTGCGGGGATATATAATCCAGCATATGCATATGTAGCGCCCAATGCAACTTGATACAACAGCCCGACCTTTGGAAAAACCGCAGAAACAAATCCCTTTATTACCCCAATTACTTATAGCTCACGACGTGCCTTCCCCACCATCGTCCGCCTGCACCTGCGCCTCCGCCATCCCCGCCCCCACACTTGCACCCTCCTCACCCTCCCCATTCACCCCCTCGCCGGCGTCCTCGCCCTCGGCATCTGCATCAATGCCGAGATGCAGCTCCCGCCAACGCTCGCGCCACTTCTCGCGCAGCACGTCGTACAGAAACGAGAACTGCTGCTCGCCCTGGACCATCATCATGCGCTGGCAGCGCAGACGATCCACGATCTCCGCCACGGGGTCGTCAGCAGCGTCAAGAGCGTCCAGGCTGCCCTCCTCCAGCTCGCGCAGCAGCCAGTCGAGCGCGATGAAGGTGCCGGAGCGGCCGACGCCCGCGCTGCAGTGCACGACGCGCGGGCTCTCCGGGTGCGCGGCGTTCTTGGCCTGCGACAGCGCGAGCAGCTGCAGCAGCGCGGCGCGGTCGGCGCCCTCGGGCACCAGGAAGTCGGGCCAGCCGGCGAACAGCAGGTGCCAGACGATCTTGGCGTCGCCGTCGGGCGTGCGCATCTCGAGCTCGCGGACGGTGCAGCGCGCGGCGTCGTCCTCGGTCAGGGACAGCAGCGTGATGGTCGCTGTGAAGCCGTCGGCGAACTCGTCGTGCGAGTTGACGGTTAGCGTGGGGCTGGAGGGCGACGGCGGGAAGTAGGGGTGGCATTTCTCGCGCCCGGATTCGTGCGTCTGCGTGAGCATTATTATGACCGAGGGTGAGGCTGCCTCGTGCCATAGCATGCGCCAGATGTGCGAGGTTATTTCGGCTTTGGGGCCCTGTTGGGAAGGTGAGTGCGTTTGTCCATTTGCGGGGGACATGGAGCGGCCCTTTCGGGCTGCTCTGTGGACGTACCTGCGTTGCGATGAAGTTCGTTACCGTGTCTGATTTCGTGTTCCGCAGCACTATCGGCGATGCATTTATGTAGTCGCTATACCCCTCGGGCACTTTCAAGCGTATCCGATTGTTGAGGTACGGGTCCACATTCGCATATCTGTTCCTGTTCATGACAGCTTCCCCGCTGACCCTTGCCCATTGCGAGGGTGGACCCTGCGGGTCCGTGGTCTGCGTGCCCTGTAAAAGTCGCTTGCGTTGCTCCCATTCCAGGTCGGTGAATTTAGTATGGACATCTGCAATTCCCCAGTCAGTACAGGGTGCCTGCAGTCAAACCTTTCTGTTATAGGCCACATGTCTACCTGCCTGATTTGCTCTGCCGCAGAAACGCGGGGTATGGTGTGGAGTCCCGAGGCGAGTGCTCCACAGACGACGGTGTTTGCGAGGGTGAAGGTATTATAAGAGAGGGGAAGCTTGTGGATGGTCCGGTTACGGATGGTGTATTTACAGATGCGGCGGCCGAGGAGCGAGTGCTTTCGCGGGATCTAGAGCGTTTTGATGAGGGACTGGGAGACGCTGGGACGGCCAGCGGTGTGGACATGTTCTTGGGTTTAGCGCTTGTGCGTGCGCCTTTACGTGCGCCTTTACGTGCGCCTTTGCGCCGGAGGGCGCGAAATCTATACAGCTTGAGGACCTTCCCGCCGGGTTCACGTGTATGTGATCGTATGTACGGTTCTCTTGATGTTTGTTTGAAAGAAAAGGTGGCAGATGTTACGTTGTCAATGCTTCCCTCGTCGCTGTGGTGGCGCGCATAGATTGCTTTTGTAGATTTGGGACGGTTGGCATTTATAGCGGGTGAAAGGCGAGCCGCTAGTTCTACCTATGCCTTTTCGATCTGAGCTTGTTGGTAGGGTAAGTTGTAATAACGGAGGAGGCGAGATTATAATCGAGCAGTTTGAGGTTTCGAACAATAAGGCTGAGGAGTTGTATGGGTGAGGCGCCCGAGTTTCCAAGAGCTTGGAGGTTCGCTAAGGCCGACAGGTAAGTTTGTCTAAGGGTTTTGAAAGCGTCTTTGGGAATCCTGATCGTTAGGAACGGTTGGGGGCGATAAGTAAAGAGCACGCGGGCAGCTATCAGGTCACAGGGAGGTATCCGCGTCGAAGTTCTAGGAGACTAGAAGGTGACAGGGAGGAGAAGAGAGAGAATACGCTAGAAATATTCTGGAATATAGGGGAGAGGGGAGAAGGTAGCAGGAGGAGTGAGGCTCAGGGTGCATCATTGATTCCATGGCTGAATGATTCGTGATGTATGTCGGCGTAGTGTTTGCATGATGCAAACCATCCCTTCCAATCCTTGCCATCCCACTTCCACACCTCTCACATCCGCCCCCGTCTGTGGCTATGTCCATCCACTGAGCCCTGCGCAGGCGTCAAGAGACGTGATATCTTCCCACCTTGATCACGGATGAAACTCTGACCATGTGGCAGCCGATGTGGCTACGAGTATTTGAGGTTTGCGCCCCTTACGTGTCCTGATGGACGTTCAGTGCTCATCATCTCTTCTCCAGGCCTGGGCTGTTGCTCGAGTACGTTTGCTCGGACCGCCTGACACTGCACAACCGTGTATCACTGACCTGTCTGCTACAGCTCCTCTCGAGCCCTTCTTTCCATCGAACAGTCCACAACGTTCATCGCAGCATTCGCCGCATCCGATATGGAACACCGATGGAAGAGATGGGCGGGACCAATGTTGAACGTGCGTTCATCTAGGTTATATTCCCTGGAGGCTACAGCTGATGCGAAGCGGCGCAGATAAAGGTCCTTCGTTGTTGAAATATTTCAAAGATGAGATTAAAGAGCAGTTGAAGGGCGGAAAATCGAAGCAACCACCTAGGCAGCTTTGACATTCACGACCATAACCCAACATGCACGATGCCTCACATTGCCCGCGGCTTGGTTAGACGGAATTGGCGTAATGGCTGTTATTTTGAAGTCACAACACATAATGGGAGCAATTTGGAATACTGCTGTCTTGGTGTATATATTACGCGAGCAAGGGCATTCACACGCTCAACTCGGTAGAAGCTAGCTACTGTAGAGAGGCGGGACGTGTTATCTACTGCTCTACACCCGGTACGATTACAACCTCCGGGGGATACGTCAAGTTTACAGAAGTCACGTTACATGTATTTGACGTCATAAGAGATAATTTGAATTCCTCTATTAAGTCTATCTTCTACTAAGCATCCTAAGTCCAATGTGTGTTGTCTTACCGTGAACCCACTGCTATATCACACCCTCGAGGCCTCCTGACCACAATGCCCTCTGCAATTGTCACTGGCGCCACAGGTACGACCTCCCCACTACCCTCATACATAAGCTTATCATCTGCTTTAAATCTGGCTCTTCCTACCTCTTCTAACCTGTACACAGGCATACTCGGCCGCGAAATCATCTTCAAACTCGGCCGCAATCCTCAGAAATGGCCCACCATGCATGCCCTCTCCCGCAGCACGAAGGAAGACTACCCATCCAGCGTCATCCATAACCATATCGACCTGACCTCGTCCGCCCAAGAGATGGCCAAAGACCTCAAGAACGTGAAAGCTGAATACGTCTTCTTCGCTGCCTACCCCCAGAAAGACTGAGAAAGAAACCCGAGAAGTGGACGGTAGCGTCCCCTTTGGCCTCCCTCCCTACCTCTGCCCCCCATCTCACCCACTCAACACACTGACCCCACTCCCTAGGCGCTATGCTTGACAACTTCCCCAGCGCCCTCAAACCCACCGGCGCCCTCTCCCTAAAACGCGTCATCCTCGTCATCGGCGCCAAATAGTACGGCGTGCACCTCGGGGCCCCAAGAACTCCATGTGCGAGTCCGACCCGTGGCTCATCGCACCGCACCGCACCGCCCGCCAAACTTCTGCCACCGCCAGCAGGACACCCTGCACAACTTCTGCGCACGGCACTCCATCTCCTAGGTCATGACGTACCCGAACGACGTCATCGGCTTCGCCGAGGGCAACTTCATGAACCCGGGCACCGCGCTGGGCCTGTACGCCGCTGTGACCAAGGAGCTCGGCACCGAGCTCGTCTTCCCCGGCAGCGAGCGCTTCTACGTCGGCTTCGACAGCCTCACGTGCTCAAAGCTGCACGCGCGCTTCTGCGTCTGGGCGGCGCTGGAGCCCCGCGCCGCGGGCCAGGCGTTCAATGTTGTGAATGGCGACGTCGAGAGTTGGCAGACGCTGTGGCCGAAGCTGGTGAAGCGCTTCGGGATGCGCGTTAAGCCGGACCAGTTTGCGAAGCCGTCGGGGAAGGACGGCGCGGTTATGGAGCTCGTCGAGAAGCCGCCGGTTGCGGATATGGCGGCGGAGTTGGGGCTGGTGGGAAGTCGTATAGTGCATCAGGAGAAGACGGAGTAGAGATGCGTTGGAGAAGGCGACGTGGGGTTTCTTAGGGTTTGTGCTGGGGAGGAACTATGATTTGGTGATCGATATGAGCAAGGCGAGGAAGCTGGGGTGGATTGGGTGGGTTCTGACCGTTTTTTTCATGTGAGGTGGATTGGGAATGAGGACGTAAGCTGACGCTTTGCAGGTATGTCGATACTTGGGATGCGCTTTCAGAGGTCTTTGGTGAGTTGCAGGAGGCGAAGGTTTTGCCGAAGACACAGTAATTGGGTTCAAGGAACTTACGATGCTGAAAGGAAGATAGGAGGATAGCATATCCCGGTATGAGTTGCGGGTTCACGATTAACGAGCTGATTCGACCAACAGGCTGGAACAAAGGAACTTTGAGTTCTGAAAAGTGTTTTAATGATGAATGACCATCCGCTTATGGAGTTCTTTCATTTCGTAGAAGGCATCACGTGTAAACCTATCAATGTATGTATTGATTCCGTACTGTAACAATACTATCAACTTGAAGAACACGATGATCTCATCATAATCCTACATCCCCCCTCTGCTTAAATACACCCGCCCTATCATCCCTGCCACACACTCGAGAACCTCCTCCGCCTCTGCACACTACTCCCGGGGCTCAATTCCCTGTCCATGAAATCCTTATTCGCCGTCGCGGCAAAACTATTCTCCAAGATCGCATCCTCCAACTCATCCTCCTCCTCGATCTGATCGAGCACGCTCTGCGGCGGATCGGTATCGAACACGGCCTGCAGATCGCCATGGACGTTTAAGCTCGAGAAGTTCAAGAACAACCACTTACTGCGCTTCAAGGGGCCCAAGGGAGCCCGCTTCTTGGACTTCCACAGCCAACGGCGCTCGTACAGCGAGATGGCGAGCAGAATGGGGGCGTTGAGCACACGCACAGCGGCGACGTTTACTTTATGGAACCAGCGCGGGGAGGCTGCGAATTTGAGCGGGAGGAGGATGAGCAGGGCGAGGATGTTGAAGGGGGGCCGGTAAGCGAAGAGGGCGTCGGACTTGACGCCCTCGAAGGTCAGCACGGCGCGGCGGAACTGGATCTCGGCGGTGGCGTCGGCAGCGATCTTGGAGAAGGTATTGGAGAGGATGGACACCAGCACCGTCAGGAACAGCGTGTTGCCGAGGAAGGCGTAGGTCACCATGAGGACGGGCCCGAGGATCGCGTGGAAGGATGGCGCTTCTTGGATCCCCGTCCCGTCCAGCCCGAACCAGATCCAGAGCATCCATTTCGAGATGGTGAGGGGGTCAGGGGAATCGTCTGGCTCGACGCCGTTGTTGCCCATGCTGAGCCACTTCATAGCGAGGAGAAAGCCGGCGAAGCACCATACGGCGATGAGGCTGAGGGCTGTGAAGTCGGCCATCATGGCGCGGAGTGAAATGAAGAGCATATTCTCGGGCATAAGATTGAATGCTAGACGGGGCAGGAGAATAGGTGCGGCAATGGAGAGGATGTCGAGAGCCTGCCGGCCTTCTTCGATATTACCTGTGAACCAGCCGTGAAGGCGAATGATGAGGTAGAGCGTATAGATGATTACGAAGGTGATGTCGAGGAAAGACCAGAGATTTTGCGTATGGACGTGCCAGCCGTGCTCAAGCATCGAAGCAAATTCGTCGAGAACCCAGCCAGCAGCATATACCGTGAAGCAGATTTCGTAGCCGGTGAACTGCGTATGATCTCGGTTCATCATACAGACGCAATATAGGATTAAGAGGACGGTAAATTGACAGACCTCGATGATATTACGCGAGCGAGGAACGATCAGCCGGTACTGGTTTAAAAGGGGTGCTTTCTTGGGGTCGTAAAGTGCGATAGGCTTGTGCTTGTAGTGATCTGGTAGTATATCGATGAAGGCGTTAGGAGTGTAGACAACCCGTCCGCGATACACAGCATCTACCACCTTTTGGCAAGCCGAGCTGCTGAGAAATTGCTTGCTCTCCGAGATAATGGCAATTTCCAACGACGTCAACTTCCCTTCGTAACCGCCACGCTTCTGTAGCGACCAAGCCAGGGCGTGCCGATTTTCTTGGGCAACTTCTGAGGGACAGTTTTGGAATGGCTCAAACCCACCAACAAGAATGTTCGCGAGGAGGAGCAGACCCGGCCGTCCAGAGTTGTCTTCGTCGTATCGCCGTAGCATTTTTGATGCTACTAACTCGCAGAGGTTGGCCCGAGTCACATTTACGGTTTGATGGTGCGCTTGGAAGGATTGCTCGCGGAGGAATTGGACTCTGTTGACGAGAAGGCAGTATACTAGTTTGCATTAGAAACTCCAAGTACACTCCGTATACTCTATATCCACTCAGAAAATATCGCTGGTATCGTTTTTGCACCAAGACTCGCACTAAATGATGGAACCAAAATATGAAATAGCGTGCTGCATTTTAAGATGCTAGAAAAATAAAAGCAGTTCGATATGTTGCAGCGTCCGGGAAGGTGTGAGTTATAGTCTCCATTGTATCACGCTAACGGTCCTATAAAGAAATCCTTCGTCAAGCGCGATATTATCATTAAAGCCTTCGGTGGCTAGAATATTGCCACAGATGAAATGGTCTTGGAACGAAAGATTCATACATACTTATTGAAACGTCATTTGGATCGTAAAGCCGATCCACAAGAGGTTTTACAATGAGGATATTCATCCGAGGTTCTTTCAATTGGTCGGTAGTATATGGATCATCTATGCATTTATTAGTGCCTGTTCAAGGGATTTGATATGCAATAATTTTCTCAGATCTGTGACTTACCAATGCTAGCAAGGATAACCCGACGAATCCTATCGGTTAATACGGTTAATAATAGAGTCAACAAGGCATTGTTTATATGAAGAATAGCTCCAATGTTCAACACTAAAAAGTGAGCTCTCACCTGTGAATCGTCGTATAAACCGGCAGGCCAGCATGCGGATCCGGTACAAATATCGGCCTCGGACCTGCGTTGCCTCTTAAGCAGCCATCCGGATCAGCTTGCTCCTCATCACCAAGCAAAGTCTCTTGCTCCTCTCTTGACCGGACCGCGCGCAATGCTTCAGATAAGCTGCGGTGCGATGGATGGGAGACGTGTAGTGGTCGCGACATTCCCCTCTCTATCTGCGCGTGAACCTTTCGAGGTTTCCAAGATAATGAGATCCGCAGGGGACTACGGGGTAAGGTGCGAGAATAGCAAGAAGTTAAGAGCTCTTAGAAGTGATCTCAGGATATGTAGGGTACTAAAAATGCAGTTGGATGATGTAGTATAATAATTTGGATAGTTGATACATGATTGACGGGCGAGAGAAGCTGGCAAGGGAAAGGAATGCTGAGGGGAAGTCATGTTTCGATAAAGCCGGAAAAGCAAAGGGGGCAGCTGCTTAACGTATTAGCCACCCGATCAAGCCACCACTTGCTCGAGCCACCGTCAAAATCTACCAACTTTAAAGATATTTAGCTAAAATTTCTAATTTAAGACTTTCAATATATATTTAATTTACAATTTTTTTTATAATAAGTATTAAAACTTAAAATTAGTATATTAAAACTTAAAAACCTATTAACGTAAGTAATAAGATTATAAAGATGACCTTAGTTATAAAGGTTTGCAGGTTTCGTAAACAAATTTTAAATTTTATTTGCGAAACCTGCAAACCCTTATCCCTTCCCACGCTGTTTTGCGTCTACAGCAATCGATAAGGATCTGGCCAATAGGAGGCTCTCGTTTTACCTAGAGCTTGGCGTTGTAATGAGAACTGCGCAATAACTTAAGGTTATTCAAATCAACGATTTTATATATATAGCTATTTCCAGCTAGTCCTTAAAGTTAAGCTTTGTAAGATAATCGTTCTACCCTATATAAGCTAAGTCCTATAACCCAGAAACCGTATAAAAGGGAATCCTATAAATTAGACAACTATATTGAGTTTTTAGAGCCCTCTAAGGTCGTTTCTAATCCTTATTATATAGTAATTTCCGTATAGTGTTAATAGAGAGGTCCGCTAGAGGCTTCTAAGCTGTAAAGTTCTTATTTATAACCTTTCTACTAGCTTTAACGTAGGCGGAACAGTTTAATAGCTCCTTCTATAGCTTAACGACCTTATACTCCTTTATAGGCTTCTAAACTATCTTATCTATCCCCTTCCTTATAATCTTCTTTTTATAGGCCTTTTTAGGGACTTATAAAGCTATTAAAAGCGTATTATAGAAGTCCTTGCAGAACTAAAGATAGATATCTTTTTAGGTACTTTATATTAGTGTGAGGTGAGGATGTGGATAGGGAGTCCAATGATAGAACAATAGGGTATATTGTACAGTAGACAAATCCTTAAGGGAGAAGGAGGAGTCTGAGGTGCGAGGTAAGGAAGGGGTTTCCCTAGGCACGTGCAGAGCACGTACCTCACAGGCGAGTCGCATGCGAGTCGCCTGTGCCTCGCAGCTATATAACTATATACTCAGGTTTTACCTAACAATGCCCCAAAAAGGGTCGTCCCCAATCCTTTATATACTTAGGCCTTGATAAAACCCTATAAAAACCTTAATAAGGAAAAAATTGGAAGGGAAAGAGCGTCCTAATTTTGTGTATAAAGAGATAAGTAGTACACTTACGCGAAGATATTAAGGAACTTCAACCGCCAGTTAAAGTTGTCTAATTGGTTAGATTTGGCTTGCTAAAACTTCCCTACATTTCACCAAGCTAATAGCGATTTTGTATACCGGTATAGAAAATCCTAATTAGTCTATTTAATAGGTAGAGCTAGTAGCTTAATACTATTACCCGAATTTATTAGATAAGAAATATTCCAAAAGCTTACTTATATAGGTAGGTCGCTAGTACCTCGTAGGTAGGTTATAGGTTACTTATATACAGCCAGATTTAGGATGGTAAGGCTATATACCCATTAAACCCGCTATTAACCCTTGCTTTAGCCTTGCGCTATATATACTTCGCGGGTAGGTTATAGGTTACTTATATATAGCTAATTTAGGACGGTAAGGCTATATACCCGTTAAACCCGTTACTAACCTATACTTTAGCCTTATACGTTATCTATATAGTATATACGTAAAATAGTATAAGTTATTAGTGTAGGTTATTACTAGTAGGTCACTAGTAGGTTAAAGACCCTAGTTAAAGGACCCCGGTTATAAACGGACCTATTTAGTATAAGTTATTAGTATAAGTTACTACTAGCAGGTTATTAATAGGTTAAAGACCCTAGTTAAAGGACCTTAGTTATAGACAGATTTATTACCTAACGTATAAATAGTTTATAAAGGTAGTATAGAATGACGGACTAGGTCTAGGGAGAGTACTTTTAATTACTTTAGGGTCACCAGCAGTGCGCCTATAAATCGCCTGCGAGTCACCTACGAGTCACTAGCATAGCCGGGTTACGTTAAAGTGTGGCCTATATAGGATATTAATAAATTAAGCTTCACCCTATATATATACCGCAACTCTTACTATAAGCGTTAGCTTACTCCTTAATTCCTTAAAACGTCCTCTGCCTTTCTTTAATATAGGCTATATCTTAGTAACGGCGCTTACTTTTTGCTTACGCTTTAGCTATAAGGCTAAGTAGTAGTATACTAGTTTTATAAAACGGTTTATAAGGATAAGGAGGTGTCTTGGCCTTAAGGAGATCCGTAATAGTTAAGTAAATAATACCGCTAGGCTTATATAGGGGCCTTAGGGGCTATAGCTTACCATAAGGTATATAGCGGCGCGATTTAAGCGTTAGTAGGTATTATAGTACCTAAGTATTTACGGAGGTCCTTAGTAAGGCTAGACCTTATTATACCTTAGGAGTCCTAAAGTATTACTAATAAGAGCTTACCCCTAGGTGGTTACGTATAGAGTATATAAAGGCGTCCCTTATACTCTATAGATAGACTAGTAACTTAGGGGTATTCTATAAGCCGTTTTAGCTAAAGTAGCTATTACTACTCTTACTATAGCATAAGACTCTATATAAAGTTAGTGCTAGTAAGGTAACTTATAGGGTTATTATGGGGGACTGTTACCTAGGCTAAGGGTTTAGCGCTATTAGGTTAGTTAAAGTCTTAATAAGAATAGTAGGACACTCTAGTCCGCTAGCGCTAGGTTATTAATATAGTAGCACTAGGACCGCCTATAAGGTCTATAACCTATAACTTTTATATAGTATTAAGGGTTAATTTAGTACCTATTATTATATTAAGTACGTAGGCGGACTTTACCCTAGGGCGTATCTATTATAATATATACTATAATACGTTCCCTTTCTCCCTATTTAGCGTTAAATCGTAATACACCTGCGTAAGGTATATATTTAGGGGTATACAATATCCGAATCTTTAGGCTTATACGTAGGTTATTAGTATAGGTCACTACTAGTAGGTTACTAGCGGGTTATAAACTTTAGTTAAAGGACCCTAGTTATAAACGGACCTATCTACTAATATATATTATTAGTATAGGTTACTACTAGTAGGTTATTAGTAGGTTAAAGGACCCTAGTTAAAGGACCCTAGTTATAGACGGACCTATCTACTAATATACATTATTAATATAGGTTACTACTAGTAGGTTATTAGTAGGTTAAAGGACCTTAGTTAAAGGACCCTAGTTATAAACGGACCTATTTAGTATATATCGTTAGTATAGGTTATTACTAGTAGGTTACTAGCGGGTTAAAGGACCCTAGTTATAGACGGACCTGCTACCTAATAGTTAGGCATTATTTATAGCGGTTTACCGCTAGTATTCTTTACAATTACTACCTACGTTCTTTTTATAATATATAGGCGTATCGCTAGCGTTTAGGGGGTCCTCTAAGCCATCTAGCTGTTAAGTAGTCTCCCTTAAAGCTTAGTTAGGAAAGCGTCGCCTTCCTAGGGTTCCGTTCTCTAAACTTAGCCCTATAAAGCCTATACTACGACTACGCTTTAGGCGTAAGGATCTGCTATTACTAGCTACGCGGTCTTCCACAAGCTTTATAGTGTTAAATAATTACTTTATATAGTGGATTTCTACAAAGAGGTCCTTAGTGGTTTTTACCCGTATAGCAAAGTTCTAGTAAAAGAGCTCTACCTATAGGTAAATCGGGAGATATAAGAACTAAAAGTCTACCTACTAATTAGGGTTAATAAAAGGGGTATATAAGAAGAGGTCCTTTAAGCTATATATACGGGCTAAGAAGGTATTAAACTTTTAGTTCTCCTTTATTACAGTTATATAGTATATAGTAGCATTTTTAAAGCGTTTTACTATAGGGTTCTTAATCTAGTCTTAGACTATAGTCT
>Ga0307515_10003698_pt1 | contig 32116 bp, 27 predicted proteins | sample 17_EM_MG_FD_194513 | JGI IMG/M metagenome (GOLD analysis project Ga0307515, IMG submission 194513) | Populus trichocarpa ectomycorrhiza microbial communities from riparian zone in the Pacific Northwest, United States - 17_EM | ecosystem: Host-associated > Plants > Roots > Unclassified | place... | reverse complement strand
TCGAGCATGGTCGCCAGCAGCGTCTGCGGATCGGCATTCGGCGCGAAGCGGCGCGCCTGCGTGCGCAAGATCTGCGCGAAGCTGTGCAGGCACTCGGCCAGCATCTGCGCCCGGAACCGTGCGTTCAGCACGTGGGTGGTGGCCACGCCCCACACCAGGTACAGCGCCGCGCCGAGTGCAAACCAGCCACCATGTTCGGCAATCGCCTCCAGTGTCGGTGGCGCCGGCGCGGCCATCGAAAACAGCATCGAGAACAGCAGCGAAAACGTGATCGGCCCGCCGCGCTTGCCCCAGGCCATCAACATCACTGCCAAAAACGTGCCTGCCACCAGCACCACGCCCAGCAGCAGCTCTTCTTCGCGGATCAACTGCACCAGCATGAACAGCGGCGTGCCGAACAGCGGCGCCGGCAACATCTGCATGAGCTTGCGCCGGCGCGGTGCGGGTACGTCCGGCAGGCTGGTGATGAGCACGCCCACCGCCGCGCTCGACGCCCCCGCCAGCCCGGCCGATTCGTAGACCAGCAGCATGATGACCACCAGGCCGAGCGTCACGCTCAGGCCGTTGGTCACGTATTGGGAAAGCGCGACGCGCAGGAAGCGGTCGCCGTGGGCGAGCAGGCGGTCCACCAGCGACGGGCGCCGATGATTGTGCGCCAAGGGTTCAGCGCCGGAAGGTTTGGGCATATGGGGCGGGGCGTCGGCCGGTGGCGACCAGGGCCGTGGCGGACAGGGCAGGGGCGGTCATGGCGGGCAATTTAGCAGAGACACGCTGCCGGTGTGGGCTTCGGCGCGGGTGGCAAGCGCCTCCGGCACCTGTCACTGCGCCTGCGGCCGCATCGGCCCGCCGGCCTTGGCGTGGCCGCGCACGCGCCAGTACAGCCAGCCCGTGATCGACAGGTTCAGCAGATTGAACGCCATGCCGTTCAGGAAAGCGGCCCGGTAGCTGCCGGTCAGGTCGAACACCCAGCCCGACATCCAGCCGCCGAGCGCCATGCCCACCAGCGTGGCCATGATGACCGCGCCGACCCGGGCGCCGACTTCCTGCGGCGCGAAATGCTCGCGCACGATGATCGCGTAGGACGGCACGATGCCCCCTTGAAACAGGCCGAACATCGCCGAGATGACGTACAGCGGCACCAACCCGTTGAACGGCAGGAACAGCGCCAGCGCCACACCCTGCAGGGCCGAGCCCCACAGCAGCGTGCGGATGCCGCCGATGCGGTCGCACACCACGCCCGACACCAGCCGGCTGACGATGCCGCAGGCCAGCATCAGCGACAGCATCTCGGCCCCGCGCGCGGCCCCGAAACCCAGGTCGGTGCAATACGCCACGATGTGCACCTGCGGCATCGCCATCGCCACGCAACAGGCCACGCCGGCCGTGCACAGCAGCAACTGCGCGTGCGCGGGGCGCAGGCCGAACGGGCGGCGGTGGTCGCGCACAGGCGCGGCCGCATGCGCCGGCGCGGCATCCACCAGCGGCGGGCGTTGGCGCATGCGCAGCGACAGCAGCAGCATGCCCAGCCCGCACACGATGCCGAGCGCCACATAGGTATGGCGCCAGCCGATGGTCTCGATGCCGTGCTGCACGATCGGCGGCCACACCGCGCCGGCAATGTAATTACCGCTGGCACAGATCGCCACCGCGATGCCGCGCCGCCGGTTCCACCACAGCGCGGTATCGGCCATCAGCGGCGCGAAAGTGGCCGAGCTGCCGATCAGCCCCATCAGCCCATGCGCCAGCCCGAAGCCCCAGATGCTGCCCGACAGTCCCGCCCACACAAACCCGGCACACACGCCCACAGCCCCCACCAGCAGCACCGGCGTCAGGCCATGGCGGTCCGCCAGGCGGCCTGTCCATATGCCGCCAATGCCCAGGCACACCATCATCAACGTGTACGGCAGCGAGGCATCCGCCCGGCCCACCCCGAACTCGGCCTGCACGGCCGGCAGCACCACGGAGACCACGTACATACTGCTGTTGCCCAGCACCACCAGGCCCAGGGTGGCGAGCAGGCGCCAGGCGGCCTGGCGGGAATCGATGAGGGAAGGGGAGGCGACGGCGGCGGGGGTGGTAGGCATCGAATGAATTTAACTGAATGACCGGTGCGGCTGGTCATCGCAACGTGCTTATTTACAGCCTGCGGTGGCGCATCTGTATGGGGCTATGTTGTTGATAGCTTTCAGCGCTGAATAAATAAGGGCAAGAGGTCAATTTGGCTGCATAAACCGGGGCGTACTTTGGGAGACAGCAAATACCCCGTTCGCCAGGACCAAAGCATCATGGAAACCATGCACCTGCTCTCCACCCCGGCCAACGCCGCGCACCTGGCCAAGTCCATCGCCCAACACAAAGCGGGCAAGGCCGTGCCCCGTGAGTTGGTGAAGGAGTGAACGCGTGGCGCGCTCCATTCGTTTCACCCCGGCGGCGGGGGCCGACTACATCCATTGCAGGGCCAAGACAAGAAAACCCTGAAGCGCATCAACACCCTGATCGAAGCCGCCGCCCGCGATCCCTTCGCCGGTATCGGCAAGCCCGAGCCGCTGATGGGCAACTTGGCGGGGTACTGGTCTCGGCGGATTGATGGGACGCATCGGCTGGTGTATGCGGTGGACGATGCAGATTTGGATGTGGTGGCTTGCCGGGGGCATTACGACGATTGAAGTCGTGTATATACGGCGGACAGTGTTGCCGTGCAGGTGGGGCTGGAATGAGTATGGGTGTTGCTCGGCAACTATGGCTGGCAGCGTAGCCAGTCACCAGGGACAAAATCAAGGTCGTGAGCATGGGGGCCAGCAAGGGCCAGGAGTTTCCTGTGGTGGCGCTACCCGGCGTTGGGCATATGCCTACGCACGGGGAAGGCGAGAAGGAAGCGGCGCGGGTGTTTTATGTGGCGGCTACGCGGGCTTCACAGAGGTTATTTATGGGGGGCGAGGGAGACGGCATTCTCGGAATCCGGTTTGCTCGGCGATAGCTAATGAAGCCTTCAATGATTTACATGCAAAGGTATTCAAGGTGTTAACTGATCGATACGTGCATGAGGTTGGCTCAAAGCCTTTGATTGGTAATGGGACGAATCCGTTTTCCAGCTACCTCAAATTCCCAAACATAGTTTTATTGGGCGATCCTGGAGCTGGAAAGACGCATTTGTTCACTGAATTTGCAAAACTGCAGTCTGGTGAATTTCGACCCGCGCGCTCTTTTCTGAACATGAGTGCAGAGGCACTGCGAGAAAAGAATACTTTTTTCATAGATGCTTTAGATGAGCGTCGTTCTGATCGCGGAGATAATAATGCAACAGATGAAATCGTTAAGAAGCTCTTTCAAGTTAATCCGAAGAAAGTGCGGATTTCGTGCCGTGCTGCTGATTGGCTGGGGGAAACAGACTTGGTTGCATTCAAAGATTATTTTGACGGTTCTGGTGGGTATGTCGTACTCAATTTGCGACCCTTATCCCGAGATGAGCAAGTCGTAATACTTCGGACTTACGCTATTGAAGATACCGAAACATTTCTGGTTCATGCAGAAAGCAAAGGGTTGAGCGAAATACTCGGCAATCCGCAGAACTTGAAGATGCTCGCAGAGGTAGTTAGCAAAGGAGGTTGGCCTAGCACGCGCTCTGAACTATTCGAACAGGCTGTGGAGATTCTGTTAACAGAGACGAATAAAGGCGTTAGTCAGAAGAAACAAGGCCGTTATTCCGCGAGTGAACTGATGGAAGTTGCTGGCGAAATGTGTGCTGTGCGGTTGATCGGCGACGTCCAAGCAATCGGCCTTGCCGAAAGTGATGCAACGGAAGATATTCCTAGTTATCGCACCGTTAGTGGCGGGGACAGAGAGAAGTTGGTTGCAGCACTAGGTAGAAGAGTTTTTTCCATGGGGATGATGCCTGAAACCGTTGACTATGCGCACCGGGTCATTGCGGAGTATTTGGCTGCCTCATGGCTATCTTTAAAAGTTCGAAATGGCCTTCCTATCGGAAGAGTTAGAGCATTGATTGGGGTCGACGGTCGACCAGCAACTGAGCTACGTGGTTTACACGCCTGGCTAGCGGTCAAGCTTCCAGAATATGCGGAGTTATTGATCAATGCCGATCCATTCGGTATTTTGACTTATGCAGACGCGAGGGCGCTTACGCCCACAAATAGAAAGAAACTGCTGCGAGCACTTGCCAACCTAGCGGACACAGACCCATGGTTTCGTGATGGTCATTGGACTTCCAGTTCGCTCGCTGGTTTCGCCGGCATGGATATGGTCGAGGACTTTCGATCAATTCTCACAACAGCGGAACCCAATTGTAGTTTGCGAATGTTGGTTTTGGACTCCCTGGCGGTCGGTCAACCTGTGCCCCAACTTTCGACAGAGCTACTTTCCATAGTGAAGAATGCCAATGCGCTTTATGTGGAACGAGCTTCCGCCGTTGACGCATTGATATATATCGGTGACGCGTGCATCACAGTACTGGCGAGCACCTATCAAGATATCGGTGCTTCGGAAGATGATGTTCGATTAAAAGCGAAATTATTCAGGCACCTCGGCGGCACAGCGTTGAAGGCAGATTTATTGCCAAAGCTCCTTTATGAGGTCTTGACTACCAAAGTAAATAACTCTTCCAATGTCCTCTATGGAGTGTCTGCCAGCGTACCTGATCAAGATGTTGGTCGCACTCTAGATCAACTGGTCACTAGTTTGGAACACTTGCCTGATGAATCAGTCCAGGAAGGTGTTTGGTCATTGGAGCCGGAGTTCGATAGATTAATTTTTCGGGCACTTGAAATTGAAACTGAGTTGGAGGGTATGCGTCTGCTTTCGTGGCTTGAGTGCCGAAAGAAAGTCGCTAATCTGTTTGGAGACAGCAGAGCGCAAGAGGTTTATACGCAACTGACTGCTCACCCAGAGATTGCGAAACGAGGCATAACGGCAGCGCTAAAAGTACTCAAAATTGACGAAAACGTTTGGTCGTTCACACATCGACTCCGCGGGTTAGGTTTATTGGGTTGGAGTGATGAGGCATTTCTTCGAAGTGTGATTGCTGAAATGGCGATCGAGGTAGCGATCGAAAGGAAGGTGCATCTCTATGATTTGGCACTCAATGTTGCAGTCCATCAAATTGGTCCCGAAGCGAGATCAGAATTTGATAGTCTTTTTGATCTTGCCGAAGGAGATACCGCACTCGAAGCAGTTCGAAGAACTAGTTGTTATTTAGAAATTCCAGAGTGGCGAGCGAAAGATGCGGTAAGAAGCAAAGAACGCGAACGGTCACGTGCAGATGGCCGCGCGAAGAATCGCGCTGAGTTTGAAAAACATGCCTCGAATATTCGTAACGGAGCGCACCTTGGTTGGCTCGGATGGATTGCGCAGGTTTATTTTGCGATGTTTACCGATGTGAACCGAGAAGCAACACCTCTTGAGAGATTGATAACTGAGCTCGGGGCTTCAAATGCTGAGATAGCTATTGAGGGATTAGTTGCCTTGGTTCGGAAAGAGCAGATCACAACCACGAGTGAAATTCTTCGCATGCGTGGGGAAAATAAATACCACCCGTGGTGGTACGCAATCATTGCTGGCCTAGACCTTTATGTGGAACAAGGCGGTCAAGTTGAAGATCTGAAAATTGAATTTCTTAGTGCAGCATTGGTAATCGACTCCTTGTGCACGACGTTTACCTACAGAGACAACGTCTCAACTCAATACATCCACCCTTGGAAGACACTGGTAATTGAAAGCCGTCCTGCATTGGCCTTGGGTGCATATGGCGAGTTGGCGCGCTTTGACTTGGCAAGGTCAGCGCAATCAGTATTTGGTTTGCATGATTTGCTGCACCAGCCCGTACTTCAACCTTTTCGGGAACAGACTGCGATTGCGTTGCTGAGGGAGTTTCCGAATGCACCCAATAATTCGCTAAGACAGCTAGTTCAGGTCGCGATGACGGACCGCGATCTATCTCTATTTTCTGCCTTGGCACAAGATGTTGTTGAGAAGGGATTGGCCCGAGATGACACATTGGGGCTTTGGCTAGCAGCGGGATACGTTATTGCGCCTAATAAGTTTGCTCCTTACTGCGATGCGCTGGACGAAAAAGGCTTGATCGCATTGGTTTGGGCCTTGAGAGACGCAAGCGGTTACTCACGGCGTACAAATAATCAAGCATCCAAACTCAGTAATCAGCAACTCGAACAGATCTTGCGCTGGGTCGTTGAACGGTTCCCGCGTACATCACACCCCGAACGGGGTTGGAGCGGGGACGAAAACGCCTGGGATGCGACAGACTTTGCGTTGCGGCTAATTGCTTTGCTTTCTGCGGATCCATCAACCGGCGCTGCATTGTCATTGCAACGCTTTGCCGCCGATCCGTCGGCAAAGAGCTATCTCGATGACGTCAAGCACGCCGCGGCGCAACAGCGGGTTCGGATGATTGACGCGCAGTATCGCCAGCCCACTGTCGAGCAAGTTGTTAGAACACTATCTAACGGAGGACCTTCCAACATCGCAGATTTGCACGCATTGCTACTTGACCATTTGGAAGACTTAAAACCACACATCGCCTCAGCCAATGTCGATGTTTTCAAACGATTTTGGAATGAGGATAGTTATGGAAAGGTAACAACCCCCAAGAACGAGGAAAGTTGCCGCGACTACTTGGTTGAGCTTTTGCGAGCAAGGACCATCGCGCAGAGTGTGGTCCTTGAGCCTGAAGGGCATATGGCCGCAGACAAGCGCGCCGATATCATTGCATTGCTACCGGGGATGAAGTTGGTGGTGGAACTGAAGCGTGACTATCACTCGGAGGTTTGGGGTGCGATTCAGGAGCAGTTAGAACGCTTTTACATGCGAGACCCAGAGGCAAAGGGTTACGGCATCTACGTGGTTCTATGGTTTGGCTCAAAGAGAACATCGAAGATTTGTCTCCCCCCGCTTTCGTTTACCCGACCGGAATCGGCGAGCGAGATGCAGGAGATATTGCAAGCGCTTATCCCAGGAGAAAAGCGCGACAAGATTGGGGTCGTTGTTCTCGATGTGTCAGGGGGGATTCCCACTATCGTCTGAAATTCCATGCTGCGGTACTCGATTATTGGTTGCGGTTTTATAGTTGCTTGCGCATATTTCAAAAGTACGAGCGACTTATTTTGCTAGTAGCTCATACCCCGCACTCCGCCCCCCACCCTCCAGCCTCCGCAACACCCCCCGCTCCACCAAATCATTGATATCCCGCAACGCCGTATCCGCCGAGCATTTGCCGATCGCGGCCCATTTGGCGTTGGTGAGTTTGCCGTCCATACCGTCCAGCACATGGTTCAGCACCAGGGTTTGCCGGGCGTTCATCGGCGTGCCCGCCCAGCGCTGCCAGAACTGGGCTTTCTCCAGCACGCCCGCCAGCAAGCCGTCCGCGCCCTGCACGGCGCGCAGCAGGCAGGCGAGGAACCAGGCGAGCCACGGGGTCACGTCCAGCGCGCCGCTTTGGGTGGCTTCCAGCTGGTCGTAGTAGGTTTTGCGTTCGCGCTGGATCTGGGCGCTGAGGCTGTAGAAGCGGTGCGGCGTGCCTTCGGCGCGTGCCAGGGCCATGTCGCCCACGGCGCGGGAGATGCGGCCATTGCCATCGTCAAACGGGTGCAGCGTGACCAGCCACAGGTGGGCCAGCCCGGCGTGGAGCAGGGCATCGCCCTTTGGTGCGGCATTGAACCATTGCAAAAAGGCGGCGGTTTCTGCGGGTAGCGCGGTGGCTGGGGGTGCCTCGTAGTGCACTTTCTCCCGGCCTGCGGGGCCGGACACCACTTGCATCGGGCCGGCCGCGTCGTTGCGCCAGCCGCCGACCTGGATGCGCACCCGGCCGCTGTAGCCGGTGGGGAACAGGGCGGCGTGCCAGCCGAACAGGCGCTCGGCGGTCAGGGGCTGGTCGAAGTGTTGGGTGGCGTCGAGCACCATGTCGACCACGCCGTCCACGTTCCGGTCGGCGGGCGCGAGCGCGCCGATGTCCACGCCCAGCCGGCGCGCGATGGAGGAGCGCACGGCGTCCAGGTCCAAGGCCTCGCCTTCGATGGCGCTGGTGGTGATGACTTCCTGCGTCAGCGCCTGCAGGCTGGCCTGGTCGCGCTGCGTCATGCCCACGGTGGCCATGCGCCCGGCCAGGTGGCCCTGTGCGCGGTGGACTTCGACCAGCGGGGCCGCCAGCGCGGCGGCATCCCACTGCCACTGCGGCCATTGCGGGCGTTGCCAGAGGTAAGTGCGGCGGCGGGAGGTTTTTTCGGACCACATGCGGCGATTATGCGGTCTATTCGCCGCAAAATATGCGGTGAATGGGTGTGCCATTCGCCGCAAGGCAAATGTGCCCGGCACAGCAGAACTATCAAAATAGGAGCTTCTACCGCACGACGGCTATGCGTCAAGGCCATAAAACATGCCGAATTTACCCCAGCGCCATACTTCTCACCACCCGGCAGGCGTCTTGCCCTGGGCGGAAACTGCCGAACTGCCAACCCCGTCCCACACCACCCGAAGGAAGCAACCCGTGAAATCCGCCAGTGACGATTGGTTCGACGAGGCCTACTACCAGCGCTACTACTTCGACAAGAAGACCCGCGTGGTCGATCCCGAGCACATCGCGCGGCTCGGCGCCTTTGTGTGCAGCTACCTGCAGTACCTGCGCGTGCCGGTGCGGCGGGTGCTGGATGTGGGCTGCGGCATCGGCCTGTGGCGTGAGGTGGTGGCGCGGCACTTTCCCGATGCCAGCTACCACGGCGTCGAGTTCAGCGCATACCTGTGCGGGCGGTTTGGCTGGGAGCGGGGCTCGGTGGTGGACTACACGGCGCGCGAGCCCTTCGACCTGGTGATTTGCCAGGGGGTGTTGGCCTACCTGAGCCCGCCCGACCTGAAGTTGGCGCTACACAACCTGGGCAAGTTGAGCCACGGCGCGCTGTATGTGGAAGCCGTGGCGCGCGAGGACTATGAACGCGACGTCATCGACGATGCGCTGGCCGATCCGCGCCTTTACCGCCACCGGGCCGCGTTGTACCGGCGTGGCCTGTCGGAGGGTTTTACCGAGCTGGGCGGCGGCGTGTGGCTGAGCCGCCAGGCCGAGGTGCCGCTGTACGAGCTGGAATGCGCGGGCGGGCGTTGAGCCGTGCCATGCGGCCTTCCGGCCTCGGCGTCAAAATACCAGGCTGTAGCACCTCACCTCGTCTTTCCCATGACTTCAAGGAAACCCATGACCGATCTCTCCGACTTCCCCATCACCACCAAATGGCCCGCCGCCCACCCCGAGCAGATCCAGCTCTATTCCCTGCCCACGCCCAACGGCGTGAAGGTCTCCATCATGCTGGAGGAGTGTGGTCTGCCCTATGAGCCGCACCTGGTGAGCTTCGAGAAGAACGACCAGATGTCGCCCGAGTTCATCTCGCTGAGCGCCAACAACAAGATCCCGGCGATCCTCGACCCGAACGGCCCGGGCAGCGAGCCGCTGGCTTTGTTCGAGTCGGGCGCGATCCTGATCTACCTGGCCGAGAAGGCGGGCAAGTTCATGCCGGTGGACGCGGCCGGGCGGTATGAAACCATCCAGTGGGTGATGTTCCAGATGGGCGGCGTCGGGCCGATGTTCGGGCAACTGGGTTTCTTCCACAAGTTCGCCGGCAAGGACATCGAAGACAAGCGCCCGCGCGACCGTTATGTGGCCGAGACCAAGCGCCTGCTTGGCGTGCTGAACCGGCACCTGGCTGGCCGCAGCTGGGTGATGGGCGAGGCCTACACCATCGCCGACATCGCGATCTTCCCCTGGGTGCGCAATCTGGTGGGCTTCTACGAGGCGCGCGAGCTGGTGGGCTTCGATGACTTCCCCGAGGTGGCGCGGGTGCTGGACGCGTTCGTGGCGCGGCCGGCGGTGGTGCGCGGGCTGGCGATTCCGCAGCGCGGGTAATGCCGCTGGGGTGATGGCCGCTGTTGCGCCAGCCTGCTGAGTGGGCAGGCCCGGTGGGGTGTGGAGGCGCGACAAATCAGCGTCGTCCTACGCGCGAAGTCACGCAGGCGTAGTACAAAGCCGTTCGAGCTGGTGTTGCGCCAAAAGCGTGCCACCAGATTCCATGCGTCTACGCCGTTGCGAGAGGACTTCACATGCCACTCCACACCCGATCCGACATCCCGAACCGCTCCCCCCTCGACCAGGCTGCGCTGCAGGCCATCGCCCAGGCCGCGCAGCCCTTGACGGGTGCGCCGAGGGAGTTCGATGACCTGGCCGCGCAGATGGGCGCGGCGCGGTTTGCGCTGATGGGCGAGGCCACGCACGGCAGCCATGAGTTTCACGAGGCGCGGGCCGCGATCACGCGCCGCATGGTCGAGTCGCATGGCGTGAACGCCATCGCGGTCGAAGCTGACTGGACCGATGCCTGGCGCGTCAACTGTTATGTGCGCGGCCTGCCCGCCATACCCGGGGGCCGGGCCGACACGCACGGCGCGGCGGCGCTGGAGGGCTTTGCGCGGTTTCCCGCCTGGCTGTGGCGCAACACAGTGTTGCTGGAGTTCATCGAATGGCTGCGTGCCTACAACGAGGGCCTGCCGCCCGACGAGCGCGTGGGCTTCTACGGCATGGACCTGTACAGCCTGTTCGCGTCCATCGACATCGTGCTGCATGCCCTCGACCAGGCCGACCCCGCCGCCGCCACGCGGGTCCGCGCGCGTTATGCCGGTTTCGACCATCTGCGCGAGGATACGCAGGCCTTTGCCTATGCCGCGCATTTCGATATGGCGCCCGGTCTGGAAGACGCGGTGGTGGCCCAGTTGATGGCGCGGCTGCGCAACCACGGCCGGCAACTGGCAGAAGCGGTAGCGGTAGCGGCGGTAGTGGCGGTAGGAGCCTTGCCCCGCGACGATGTGGACGCGGGCTTCAACGCCGGGCAGCACGCGCGTGTGCTGCCCGGCGCCGAGGCGTATTACCGCGGTATGTTCGGCCCGCGCATTGCCGCATGGAACCTGCGTGAGCGGCACATGGCCGAGACGCTGGACGCGCTCGACGTGCATCTGCAAACGCGCCGCGATGGCCGGCCACCGAAGTTCGCGGTGTGGGCGCACAGCATGCACCTGGGCGATGCGCGGGCCACCGCCATGGGCTTGGAGGGTGAGCGCAGCCTCGGTCAACTGCTGCGCCAGCGCCATGGCCGCGATGTGTTTGTGTTGGGGTTTTCCACCTATACCGGCGCGGTGACCGCCGCGTCTGGCTGGGGCGCGCCGGCAAGGGCCGAACGCCTGCGCCCCGGCCTGCCCGACAGCGTCGAAGGCCTGCTGCACGAAGCCTTGTTTCACACCAGCGGCGCGCCCGGCCTGGTGCTGCCGCTGTGCGATCAGCCCGGGCTGTCCGGTGCGCTGGCCGAACCCCGGCTGCAGCGCGCCATCGGCGTGGTCTACGCCCCGCACACCGAGCGGCAAAGCCATTATTTCGACACCCGGCTGCCCGATCAGTTCGACGCGCTGGTCCACATCGACACCACCCATGCGCTGGAGCCTCTGGCATCAGCGCCGCTGGGGGCCAGATGGGCCTGATACACAAGGCCCCTTTCCCTTTATTTTTTCAGGAACCGCATGCTACGCAGACACTGGTTGGGGCTCGCTGGGCGCACGGTATTCTGGGCGCTGCCGATCGCCGGCTGCGCCATGTTTTCATCGGCACAGGCCTTGCCGCGCTATACCGTGTCAGCCGCACAGGTGCAGGCCGCCGTGGCCGAGAAGTTTCCGCTGCGTTATCCGGTTGCCGGGCTGTTCGACCTGGCGCTGCAGGCGCCGCGGCTCAAGTTGTTGCCCGCGGTGAATCGGATCAACGCCGACATCCCCGTTGAGGCCGCGGGCGAGGCACTGCGGCGCCGGTATGCGGGCAACTTCGACATAGATTTCGCATTGCGTTACGAGGCCAGCGACCGCACACTGCGCGCCTACCAGATCCAGGTGAATGCGCTGCGTTTTCCGGGCCTGCGGCCGGAGGTTTCCGATCTGCTCAACACCTACGCACCGGTGCTCGCCGCGCAGGTGCTGCGCGAGGTGGTGCTGCACCAGCTCAGCGCCAAGGACCTGGCGCTGGCCGATACCATGGGGCTGGAGCCGGGCAGCATCACGGTGACGGACCAGGGGCTGGTGATCGACTTCAAGAACAAGTGATTAAAAAAATCAAGGAGACAGCCCCATGACTTTCCCCCGCCGTTTCTTGCGGGCCGCAGCAGCCGCAGCAATAGCCGCCGCTGGCTTGGCGTTGGGCCTCGCCGCGCCGGCCCATGCGGCCTGGCCGGACAAGCCGATCAAGCTCGTCGTACCGTTCCCTCCCGGGCAGGCCACCGACATCTTCGCCCGTGCGCTGGCCGAGCAGTTGGGCCAACGGCTCGGCCAGAGCGTGATCGTCGACAACAGGGCCGGCGCGGGCAGCAACATCGGCAGTGAATTCGTGGTGCGCTCGGTGCCCGACGGCTACACCCTGCTGGTGGCCGGCAGCGCCATGGCGGTGAACCAGACGCTGTACAAGAAGGTGAGCTTCGACCCCGCCAAAGACCTGATCGGCATCTCGCTCATCGCCAAGGTGCCGCTGATCTTCCTGGCCACGCCGGAGTCAGGCATCACCTCTGTCCAGGACCTGGTGCGCAAGGCCCGGGCCGCACCCGGCAAGCTGAACTACGCCAGCGCCGGCATCGGTGGCACGCAGCATCTCTCGGGCGAGATGCTCAAGAGCCGCGCCCAGGTGTTCATCACCCACATTCCCTACCGCGGCAGTGGCCCGGCGCAAGCCGACTTCCTGGGCGGTCAGGTGCCGCTGATGGTCGATTCGGTGACCGCCGCACTGCCCCACATCCAGTCCAAACGCGCCGTGCCGCTGGCCGTGACCTCGGCCACACGGTCCTCGCAGTTGCCTAATGTGTCCACCGTGCGCGAAAGCGGCCTGCCCGAATTCAAGGACTTCGAGGCCGTGGGCTGGCTCGGCCTGATGGCGCCCAAGGGCACGCCGCCTGAGGTGCTGCAGCGGCTGAACCGCGAGGTGGTGGATCTGCTGAATGCAGAGCCGCTGGCGAAGTTCATCCGTGACCGCGGCTCCGAACCGTCACCGAGCACCGGGCCCGAGTTCGATCGTTTCATCGCCACGGAAACCCAGCAGTGGGGCGCGGCAGTGAAGGCTTCGGGGGCTTCGGCGGAGTAGTGACGAGCGGGGGGTGGGTGAGGCATTGCGGATGGCTGCCCTCACAACGTTCGCCACCACCCCCGTTCGGGCTGAGCTTGTCGAAGCCGCGCGGATCACCGACCCTTCGACAGGCTCAGGGCGAACGGAGTTGGTGGATTCCCCCTGATTCAGGCGAGGTCTTCCTCCACCGCCCGCCGCAGCGCCGCGCGCGCCAGCAGCCGGGTCGAATCCAGCGTAGGTAGCGGTGAATTCGCGTCGCTCAGGATGAGCGGAATCTCGGTGCAGCCCAGCACCACGGCATCGCAGGCCTCGGCTTCTTTCATGCGGCGGATGAGCTGCTGGAAGTAGGCACCGCCTTCGGGGCGGGCTAAGCCTGCCACCAGCTCGTCCATGATGATGCGGTTCATCTCGTCGCGCTCGGCGGAGCTGGGCCGCACGCAGGCCAGGCCGCGTGCCCCGAGTTTTTCGGGGTAGACCTCGCTGTCGACCAGCCAGCGGGTGCCGGTCAGCGCCAGCCGCTGGAAGCCGCGCCGCTGGGCCTCGTCGGCCACCACTTCGGCGATGTGCAGCCAGGGCAGCGGCGAACGCGGCGCCACATAGGCCATGGCCTGGTGGATGGTGTTGTCGGGGCAGATCACAAAGTCAGCGCCCACTTGCGCCAATTTGAAGCTGCTGGCCAGCATCAACTCGCCCACGCCTTCGATGTCGCCGCGCTCGAGGCAGGCCACGTAGTCGGCCAGGGAATGGGTGTGCATCGACACCTCGGGGTGGGCATGCGGGCCGAGCCACTGGGCGCCTTCGGTGCAGATGGTGCGGTAACAAAGCGCTGCGCCTTCGGCGGAGCAGCCCACGATGCCGATGTGTTGAACCATGGCCGAGCGAGGTGGTGGTGGGGTTTCGATCATAGGCAAGGCCGCGGTTTTTCGCTCAGGCCGGGGTGGCGCGCCGACTTTGTTTGCGGGTCTTTGCCGCGGGCGCGGCGAGTTCGTGCGGCTGCAGGGAGTGCGCGGCATTGCCGGCCACCATTTCCACGGCCAGGTCGATGAAGGCGCGCACCCGTGCTGGCTGGGCCGTTCGGCTGCCGTAGTAGACGAACAGGCCCAGATGGTCGGTGATGTGCTGGGTCAGCAGCGGGACGAGCAACCCGGCGCGCACCAGCGGCGCGGCCGTCACGCCGATCAACTGGCCGATGGCCAGGCCCGCCACCACGGCGCGGGCTTCGAGTTCGATGTCGTTGCAGCACACGGCCGCAGGAATGGCGCGCGACACGATCTCTTCACCCACCTGGAATTCCCAGGGCATGGGCTTGCCCGTGGCCGGGTGGCGAAAGCCGCTGCAGCGGTGCTGGGCCAATGCGTCGATGCTGGCCGGCGCACCGTGCTTTGCGATGTAGCTGGGTGCTGCGCATACCACCAGCTGCAGCGTCAGCAGCCGGCGCGCGATCACGCCGCTTTCCGGTGGTGAACCGGATCGGAAACCGATGTCGACCCGGTCTTCGACCCAGTTGCCGATGCGGTCGTCGAGCTGGATGTCGGGTTCGACCAGCGGGTAGCGGCGCCCGAATTCCGCGACCACCGGCCAGATCACCTCCAGCATGATGGAGCGTGGCGCCACGATGCGCAGCGGCCCGGCGATCTCTTCGCGCCCTCGGCGCGCGCCGTGCACCGCGCGCTGCAGGCTGGCCAGGCCGGGCTGGGCCGCGTCCAGGAACTGCCGGCCCTCCTCGGTCAGGCTCAGGCTGCGCGTGGTGCGGTGGAACAGCCGCACGCCCAGATGTTTTTCGAGCTGCACCAGCGCGTGGCTCGCCGCCTGCGGTGTGACGCCCTGTGCGGCGGCGGCCAGGCGCAGGCTGCCGAGTTCGGCCGCCTTGGCGAAGGTGGCGATGGCGCGGAGTTCGTTCAAGGCCATGGCTGCTCCCGTGATATTGGCAAATTTTATTTGTGAATGTTGCCAGTGATTATGGGCTAGTGGAATGGCAATGGGCGGCCTAAAGTTCGTTCCACGGCGGCGCGATGTGCCGCCGAAAACAACCCGATTGCCCAAGCTCAACGACATTGAAGGACTTCATCATGAACACCGCAACCACCGCAACCCACCCCAAGTCACCCCGTGTCTGGTTCATCACCGGCGCCTCGCGGGGCATTGGCGCACGCATTGCAGAGGCCGCCCTGGCCCAGGGCGACGCCGTGGTGGCCACCGCCCGCGACGCGGCTTCGATCGAGAAACGTTTTGGCCGGCATGACGCGCTGTTGCCGGTGGCACTCGACGTGACCGACGGGGCCCAGGCCGCAGGTGCCGTGCAGGCCGCGCTGGCCCGCTTCGGCCGTATCGATGTGCTGGTCAACAACGCCGGCTACGGCCTGCTCGGCGCGGTGGAAGAATCCACAGCCGACGAGGTGCGCCGCCTGTATGAAACCAATGTGTTCGGCCTGCTGAACGTGACCCGCGCTGTGCTGCCCGCGATGCGCGAACGCCGCGCCGGCCATGTGATCAACATCTCGTCGCTCGGCGGCTACCGGTCGAGCCCGGGCTTCGGCATCTACTGTTCGACCAAGTTCGCGGTGGAGGGAATCACGGAAGCGCTGCATGGCGAACTTGCGCCGCTGGGCATCCACGCCACCGTGGTGGAGCCCGGCTACTTCCGCACCGAGTTCCTCGACAGCGCATCACTCTCCGTTGCGCCGGGCATCCTCGGCGACTACGCCGCCACCGCTGGTGCGGTGCGCGAAGCCGCCACACGCATCAACCTGAAGCAGCCCGGCGACCCGGTGCGCCTGGCCCTGGCCGTGATGCAACTGGCCGCCAGTGCCACGCCGCCGCTGCGCCTGCCGCTGGGCACGGACACGCTGCAGGCCATCGCCGACAAACACGCTTTCGTGGAGCGTGAAACCGCGCAATGGCGGGCTGTGGCGGCCTCGACGGATTTCCCGGCGGAAGAGTCCGCAGCCGCCTGAGTTTGGTGCGCGGCGCCGCCTATTTTTCGCTGTCCAGGTGGCCCATCTGGTACGCGTCATAACGTGTGCCGGCCACCGCATCGGCCGGCACCGCGGCTTCGATGCGCAGCAGATCGGCGTCGCTCAAATTCAGCTTCAGCGCGCCCAGGGCTTCGTCCAGCTGCGCGAGTTTGCGTGACCCCACCAGCGGCAACATGTCCAGCCCAAGCTTGCGGCCCTGGGCCAGCACCCAGGCGATGGCCACTTGCGATGCGGTGGCGCCGAGGCCGGCCGCGAGTTGGTGCAGCACGTCGACCAGTTGCTGGTTCTGTGCAGCGTTGTCGCCGCTGAAGCGCGGCAGGTGGGCGCGGAAGTCGCCGGGGCCGCTGGGCTTCGAGCCCGAGAGCAGGCCGCGCGACAACACACCATAGGCCGTCACGCCGATGCCGAGTTCCTTGAGCGTGGGGAAGATGTTGGCCTCGGGGCCGCGGCTGATCAGCGAGTATTCGATCTGCAGGTCGACGATGGGGTGCGCGGCATGCGCCCGGCGGATCGTTTCAGCGCCGACCTCGCTCAGCCCGATGTGGCGCACGTAGCCGGCTTGCACCAGGTCGGCGATGGCGCCGATGGTGTCTTCGATCGGCACGTTCGGGTCGAGCCGCGCCAGGCGGTAGATGTCGATGTGGTCGGTGCCCAGGCGTTGCAGCGTGTAGGTCAGGAAATTCTTCACCGCGGCGGGACGGCCGTCCATGCCGAGCCAGCCGTTCTTGGGGTCGCGCAGCGCGCCGAACTTCACCGAGATCAGCGTTTCGTCACGCCGGCTCTTGAGCGCGCGGCCGAGCAGCATTTCATTGTGGCCCGCGCCGTAGAAGTCGCCGGTGTCGAGCAGGTTGATGCCGGCGTCCAGCGCCGCGTGGACGGTGGCGATGCTTTGCGTTTCATCGGTCGCGCCGTACATCGACGACATGCCCATGCAGCCCAGGCCGATGGCCGAGACGCCCTGCGGACCCTGGCGGCCGAGTCGCATGGTGGGGAGCTTGGAAGCGGTGCTTGTGTTCATGAAAAGTCCTTGGGGTGGTGATGGAAGGACTGTATTGATTCGGAATGAATGAATAAACTAGCAATATTGGAAATAACTGTTCTCGAATCAAAGAACAGTTGGCAACAAAAACAGGATAAATCGCCATGCGCATCGACCGCTTCAGGGCCATGGAGGTGTTCAACCGCGTGGTCGAACTCGGCAGCTTCTCTGGTGCCGCGGCGGCGCTGCACCTGCCCAAGGGGCGCGTGACCACCATCGTGCAGGAACTCGAAACCCACCTCGGCGTGCGGCTCCTGCACCGCACCACGCGCCGCCTCAGCCTCACCGACGACGGTGCCGTCTACCACCAGCGCGCGCTGGCCATGGTGCAGGAGATGCAAGACGTGGAAGGCACGCTGCGCCGCGCGGTCGCCACGCCGGCCGGCCGGCTGCGGATAGACGTGCCGGCGGCGGTGGGCCGGCACGTCATCGCGCCGGCGCTGCCGCAGTTCTTTGCGCGCTACCCCGACATCCAGCTCGAACTCGGCAGCACCGACCGGCCGGTGGACCTGATCGCCGAAGGTGTGGACTGCGTGATCCGCGGCGGCCCGGTGCATGACGAAACCCTGGTGGCGCGGCCGCTGCTGCATCTTCCCCAGGTGACCTGCGCCGCGCCTTCGTACCTGGCGCGCTACGGTACGCCGCGCACGCTGGAAGACCTGGCCCGGCACCATTTCGTGAACTTCCATTCCGCCAAGACGGGGCGCATCTTCCCCTTCGAGTTCAGCAGGGGAGAGGAAACGCATGAAATCAACCGGCCGCACTGGGTGTCGTGCAACGATGCCGACAGCGCCATCGCGGCCGTGCTGGCCGGCATGGGCCTGGCGCAGTTGCCGCTGATGGGCTGGTTGTGCGAATGCCTGGCGGGTGGGCGCCTGGTGCCGGTGTTGCAGGACTGGTCGTCCGGCTTCCTGCCAATGATGGTGCTGTACCCGCGCAACCGCCATCTCACCGCCAAGGTGCGGGTGTTCGCCGACTGGGTGGCCGAGGTGTTCGAGGGCGAACTCGCGGCGGCGCTGCCGACGATTCGCGCGCTGTTGCCCGAATTCAAGCCCCGTTGACCGGCACCAGCCCCGTGGCCCACAGGGCCGGGATCTCCAGCGCCTTGCGCATCAGCTCGACGAAGCGGCGCAGCTTGGCCGGGTAGAACTGCGCATACGGATAGAGCACATACACCGGCAGCGGCTCGCCATGCCATTGCGGCGCCAGGCGCAGCAGTCGGCCCTGGGTCAGGTCTTCGGCAACGGCCCATGAGGACGCCATGCAGGCGCCCAGGCCGAGCAGGGCGGCGCTGCGCAGGGCAAACAGGCTGTCGGTGCTGAGCCGCGGCTGGATCGCCAGGCTGTGTTGCCGGCCATCGGCATGCACCAGCCGCACTTCGTTGCGGTAGAAGGTGCGCAAGGCCAGCCAGGGCAGGCCGGCCAGTTCGGCAGGGCACGACGGGATGGCTGTGCCCGGCGGCAGCAAGGAAGGCGCCGCAACCACGGTGCGCGGCACCTCGGCGATTTTCACCGCCACCACCGAAGGGTCTTCCACCGTGCCGACGTGGATCGCGCAGTCGATGCCGCCAGCGATGAAGTTCGGCGTGCCGTCGTGCAGCAGCCACTCCACCGCCACGCGGGGATGGTGCCTCAGGTAGTCGGCCAGCGGCGCCACCAATTGCTGCTGGCCGAAGGCATGCGGCACCACCACGCGCAGCAGGCCTTCAGGCACATCGCTGGCGCCACGCAGGTCGGCGTCGAAGGCTTCCCAGTCGGCGATCAGTGTCTTGGCGCGTTCGAAGCAGCGTGCGCCATCTTCGGTCAGCTTCATCGCGTGGGTGGAGCGCTGCAGCAGGCGCAGGCCGAGCATGCGCTCCAGGGCCTGCAGCCGCCGGCTCACCGTGGGCTGCGTGGCACCCATCTGCGCGGCCGCCGCCGACAGGCTGCCGGCCTCCACGATGCGCACAAAGGTCTGCATCAGCTCGATACGGTCGGGGGCGGTGTTCTTGGGGCTGGTCATGCGTGGAGCGTATAGCAATTGTGCCTATCAGCCGTCTTCACGTGTTGCTTCAGTAGGTGGACACTCATCTCATCTGTAAAAACAAGGGTTTTCACCATGTCTTCCGCTGCCGTGACGCATCACCAAACGGCGCACCGCCCGATGCCCGCCATGCTGGTCTTCCTGCTGGCCACCGGCGCCGGCCTGGCTGCTGCCGCGCTGTACTACAGCCAGCCCATGCTCGGTTTGCTCAGCGGCCAGTTCGACGCCACGCCCGGCGCCATCGGCCTGGTGCCCACGCTCACCCAGCTTGGCTATGCGCTGGGCATCCTGCTGCTGGCGCCGCTGGGCGACCGCTACGACCGCCGCCGCATCATCCTCGGTAAGGCCGCCGTACTGGTGCTGTCGCTGCTGGTGGCCGCCGCTGCGCCTACGCTGGGCGTGCTGCTGGCGGCCAGCCTGGCCATCGGCGTGTCGGCCACGCTGGCGCAAGACATCGTGCCCGCCGCCGCCACACTCGCGCCCGAGGCGCACCGCGGCAAGACCGTGGGCACGGTGATGACCGGCCTGCTGCTCGGCATCCTGCTGTCTCGCGTGGTGTCGGGTTTCGTGGCCGAACATGCGGGCTGGCGCACGATGTTCCTGGCCGCCGCGGCCAGCATCGCGCTGCTTGGCATCGCCCTGTGGCGCGGTCTGCCCAAGTTCGTGCCGACCAGCCGCCTGTCGTATGGCGCGCTCATGGCAACGCTGGCCGACCTGTGGCGGCGCCACCCCGGCCTGCGCCGTGCCGCGCTGGCCCAGGGCCTGCTGAGTGTCGGCTTCAGCGGCTTCTGGTCCACCCTGGCGGTGATGCTGCACGCCGCGCCCTTCCACCTGGGCAGCGCCGCCGCCGGCGCCTTTGGCCTGGCCGGCGCGGCCGGTGCTCTGGCCGCCCCCATTGCCGGCCGGCTGGCCGACCGCAAGGGCCCCGAGATCGTGACCCGCCTCGGCGCGGCCCTGGTGACGGGGGCCTTCGTGGCCATGGCCATCGGCCCCGGCCAGCTGTGGCTCGTCGCCGTTGGCGCCGTGGTGTTCGACCTGGGTGTGCAGGCCACGCTGATCGCGCACCAGACCATCATCTACAGCCTGGAGCCCGCCGCGCGCAGCCGGCTCAACGCGGTGCTGTTCGTCGGCATGTTCATCGGCATGGCCAGCGGCGCATGGCTGGGCAGCCTGGTGCTGGCGCAGTTCGGCTGGCAGGGTGTGTGTGTGATGGCCAGCCTCGCGGGGCTGGCCGGGCTCGGCGTGCGGATGCTGCCGCACCGGCGCAACGCCTGAAGCTTCTCAGGCCGCAAACCCGCCGTCGATCGACAAACTCGCACCGGTGACCATTGCGGCCTCGGCGCTGGCCAGGTAGGCCACCATGCCGGCGATCTCGGTGCCGTGGGCGTGGCGCGGGATGGCCATCAGGCCGTGCAGGGCTTCGGCCTGCGGGCCGCTGGCGGGGTTCATGTCGGTGTCGGTCGGGCCGGGCTGCACGTTGTTGATGGTGATGCCGCGCGGGCCAAGGTCGCGTGCCAGGCCCTTGACCAGGCCGATCAGGGCCGACTTGCTCATGGCGTACACGCCGCCACCGGCGCTGGGCACGCGGTCGGCATTGGTGCTGCCGATGTTGATGACCCGGCCGCCGTCCTTCATGTGGCGTGTGGCGGCCTGGGTGGCGACGAACACCGAGCGTACGTTCACGGCCAGCGTGCGGTCGAAGTCTTCGAGCGTGAAGGTCTCGAAGGGAGACCAGGCCAGCACGCCGGCGTTGTTGACCAGGATGTCGAGCCGCCCGAAGTGGGCCGTGGCCTGGTCGACGGCCGCGGTCACGGCGGCGGCGTCGGCCGCGTCGGCACGCAGGGCCAGGGCCTTGCCGCCAGCGGCTTCGATGCTGGCGACCAGATCGCGGGCGGCGCTCTCGGCGCTGGAATAGGTGAAGGCCACGGCGGCGCCGTCGCGCGCCAGGCGCTGCACGATGGCGGCGCCGATGCCGCGCGAGCCACCGGTGACGAGGGCCACCTTGCCGGCGAGGTGGGAGGACGTATTGCTGTTCAGGGATGCGGTCATGATTTTCTCCAGAAGTTTGGGCGGTGCGCCCAGGGTTGGTGAGGGAACGGAAGCCAGTGTCCCGCTTTCATTCAGTTGACGGTAGCCATTAATCAGCCACATCAATTTCAACCATTGGTTGAAAATAGCGGCATGCAACCCTTGAGCCACCTCGACTCCTTCGTGCGCACGGCCGATGCCGGCAGCTTCTCGGCCGCGGCGCGGCAGCTCGGCATGACACCGGCCGCGGTGAGCAAAAACGTGGCACGGCTCGAAGCCGGCCTGGGTGTGCGGCTATTCCAGCGCAGCACGCGCCGGCTCACGCTCACCGAAGGCGGCGAACGGCTGTTGCACGAGGTGCGCGGCGCCCTCACCACGCTCACCGATGCGGTCAACGGCATCGCCGAGGAAGACCGCCAGCCCGCCGGCACGCTCAAGGTCAGCATGGGCCAGGCCTTCGGCCGGACCTATGTGGTCCCGTTGCTCGGCGACTTCCTGCGGCGTTATCCCAAGGTTTTGCCCGACTGGCATTTCGACAACCGACAGATCGACCTGATCGGCGAAGGTTTCGACGCGGCCATCGGCGGCGGCATCGAACTCACGCCGGGCGTAGTGGCACGCGAACTCGCACGCATCCACATCGTGGCCGCAGCGGCGCCGTCCTACTTGGCCGGCCGTGCGTTGCCGAGGCATCCGTCGGCGTTGGCCGCGTTCGATGGCATCGTGCGTCGCTCCTCACCCACGGGCCGGGTACGGGCCTGGGCGCTGCGCAACGCCAAGGGTGAGGAGGCCGCGGCCGAGACGCGTCCGCGCGTGATCTTCGACGACCCCGAAGCCATGTGCCAGGCCGCGCTGATGGGCCTGGGCATCGCGCTCTTGCCAATGCCACATGCGCTGCCCTGGCTGCAGAGCGGCGGCCTGGTGCGCGTGCTGCCGGGCTGGTGGGCCGACGGTGGCCCGCTGTCGCTCTACTACCCGAGCAGGAAGCAGTTGCCGGCGCGTACGCGGGTGTTCGTGGACCACGTGGTGGCCGAGTTTCGCGCGCAGGATTTCGCGCAGCGCGTGCTTGGTTCCTGAGCCCCTGGCCGGGATCAGCGGCGGCGCGCCTTTTCCGCCGCAAGATCGCGGTTGATGCGCAGCGCCACCAGTGTGCACACCACGCCCGAGAGCAGATAGGCGCTGAGGTAGGCCAGGCCGAAATGGGCCGACAAGCCCAGTGCCACCAGCGGGGCGAAGGCCGCGCCGATCAGCCAGGCGAAGTCGGCCGTGAGAGCGGCGCCGGTGTAGCGGAACTTGGCGCCGAAGTTGGAGCTGACCGCACCGGCCGCCTGGCCGTACGACAGGCCGAGCAGCGCGAAGCCGATCAGGATGAAGGCGTCCTGTCCGCGCGGGCCGCTGCTGAGCAGCCAAGGGGCGAAGAGGCTGAAGATGCCGATCAGCACCGCGGCCATGCCGAGTGTGCTGCGCCGGCCGATGCGGTCGGCGATCAGGCCCGAGGCAATGGTGCCGAGGATCAGGATCGCGCCGCCGATGATCTGCACGCCCAGCACCTCGTCGACCGAGCGGGTCGAATTCAGCATGATCCAGGACAGCGGGAACACCGTCACCAGGTGGAACAGCGCATAACTGGCAAGCGAGGCGAAGGCACCGATGAAGACGTTGGCGCTTTGCGAGGCCAGCAGTTCGGTGACGGGCACCGGCTCGAGTTCACGTTCTTCCAGCAGCTTGGTGTACTCGTTGGTCACCACCAGGCGCAGGCGGGCGAACAGGGCCACCACGTTGACGGCGAAGGCCACATAGAACGGATAACGCCAGCCCCAGTCGAGGAAATCCTTGGCGTCCAGGCTCATGTCCAGGTACAGGAACAGGCCGGTGGCCAGGATGAAGCCGATCGGTGCGCCCATCTGGCCCAGCATGGCGTACCAGCCGCGGCGTTCCTCGGGCGCGTTCAGCGCCAGCAGCGAAGGCAGGCCGTCCCAGGAGCCGCCGAGCGCGATGCCCTGCAGGAAACGGAAGATCGCCAGCAGCACGATGGACGTGAAGCCCAAGGTGGTGAAGCCGGGCAAGAACGCCATGCCGGCGGTGGAGATGCCCAGCAGGAACAGTGCGCCGGTCAGCTTCACGCTGCGGCCCCAATGGCGCTGGATGGCCATGAACATCGCGTTGCCGAACGGCCGGGCGATGAAGGCGAAGGAAAAGATCACGAAGGACCACAACGCGCCTTCGAGCCGGTTTTCTTGCGGAAAGAACACCGCGGGAAACACCATCACCGAGGCGATGCCGTAGACGAAGAAGTCGAAATATTCAGAAGCCCGGCCGATGATCACACCGATGGCGATTTCTCCCGGCGCGACGCCGGAATGGTCGGTGGTGGTGTGGCGGACCTGGTTTTCCATCGCGGTGGACGCGGGCTCGGTATGAATGGCGCTGGACATCATGCTTGCTCGTAATTCGGGTGTTGTGCCATATTAACGCCGCAGACTGGCGTTTGTTGGAAAAAGCCGTCATGGGACAAAACGTCCAATGCCCGGAGTGCTCCGATCCGCGTAGATTTCGCAGCTTCCGTTCCCGCGCATTCCTCGTTTACCCTAGGTTTCACCAACGTAAATCCCGTGCACCGCATGCCCAACCTCCAGAAACTCCGCGCTTTGCCGCTGCTCGTTGCCGCCGGCCTGCTGTCTGGCTGCAGCAAGATGGTGCTGATGGCCCCCTCCGGCGATGTGGCGAGCCAGCAACGCGATCTGATCATCTATTCGACGGTGCTGATGCTGCTGATCATCGTGCCGGTGATCGCGCTGACCTTCATCTTCGCCTGGCGTTACCGCCAGTCCAACAAGGAGGCCGACTACGCGCCCGACTGGGACCATTCCACCCAGCTGGAACTGGTGATCTGGGCCGCGCCGCTGCTGATCATCATCGCCCTGGGCGCGCTGACTTGGATCAGCACCCACACGCTCGACCCCTATCGCCCGCTGGAGCGCCTGGACGCCAAGCGCGGCATTCCAGCCGGCACCCAGCCCCTGGTGGTCGAAGTGGTGGCGCTCGACTGGAAATGGCTGTTCGTGTACCCCGAACTCGGCATCGCCACGGTGAACGAACTGGCCGCGCCGGTGGACCGGCCGATCACCTTCAAGATCACCGCCTCGTCGGTGATGAATTCCTTCTTCATCCCCGCGTTGGCCGGCCAGATCTATGCCATGCCGGGCATGGAGACCAAGCTGCATGCCGTGATCAACAAGCCGGGCGAGTTCGAAGGCTTCTCGGCCAACTACAGCGGTGCCGGTTTCTCGGGCATGCGCTTCAAGTTCCACGGCCTGGCCAGCGCCGACTTCGACAAATGGGTGCAGCAAGCCAAGACCGGCGGCACCGAACTCACGCGCAGCAGCTACCTGCAGCTCGAGCGCCCCAGCGAAAACGTGCCGGTGAGCCGTTACGCCAAGGTGGCGCCAGACCTGTACGACGCCATCCTGAACCGCTGCGTCGAGACCAACCGCATGTGCATGAAGGACATGATGGCCATCGATGCCAGCGGCGGCCAGGGCAAGGTCGGCGCCTACAACGTGGCTTCGCTCGACGCCGCCACGCAGAGCCGGCTGGGCGTGAACGGCCTGCCGTCCAAGTCTTATGTCGGCGCCATGTGCACGGTGGCCAATCCCGAAGGCCAGCCCCTTTAAACGCGCCTGCGATCGCTTTTTTCGAAGAACCGCGCCGCCCTCTTGTTGCCCTTTAAAAATGTTTGAAGATGTCTGACCACCTCGACCTCACGAAGCTCATCTTCGGCCGCCTCTCCTGGGAGGCCATTCCGTTCCACGAACCGATCCTGCTGTTCACCTTCATCGGTGTGGCGCTGGGCGGCATCGCGCTGGTTGCGGCGCTGACCTATTTCCGTGTCTGGGGCTATCTGTGGCGCGAGTGGTTCACCAGCATCGACCACAAGAAGATCGGCATCATGTACATGATCCTCGGGATCATCATGCTGCTGCGCGGCTTCTCGGACGCGATCATGATGAGGGCCCAGCAAGCCCTGTCCTTCGGCGACAACATGGGCTTCCTGCCGCCGCACCATTACGACCAGGTGTTCACCGCCCACGGCGTGATCATGATCTTCTTCGTGGCCATGCCCTTCGTCACCGGCCTCATGAACTTCGCGGTCCCGCTGCAGATCGGCGCGCGCGACGTGGCCTTTCCGTTCCTCAACAACTTCAGCTTCTGGATGACCACCGCCGGCGCGGTGCTGGTGATGGCCTCGCTGTTCGTCGGCGAGTTCGCGCGCACCGGCTGGCTGGCTTATCCGCCGTTATCGGGCATTGCCTACAGCCCCGACGTGGGGGTCGACTACTACATCTGGTCGCTGCAGATTGCGGGGGTGGGCACGCTGTTGTCTGGCATCAACCTGATCGCCACCATCGTCAAGATGCGCGCGCCGGGCATGGGCATGATGCAGATGCCGGTGTTCGCCTGGACCTCGCTCTGCACCAACGTGCTGATCGTCGCCGCCTTCCCGGTGCTGACCGGTGTGCTGGCGCTGCTGTCGCTCGACCGCTACGTGGGTACCAACTTCTTCTCGAACGACTTCGGCGGCAACGCCATGATGTACGTGAACCTGATCTGGATCTGGGGCCACCCCGAGGTCTACATCCTGGTGCTGCCGGTGTTCGGCATCTTCTCCGAGATCGTCTCCACCTTCTCGGGCAAGCGCCTGTTCGGTTATGCGTCCATGGTCTACGCCACCGTGGTGATCACCATCCTGTCCTACCTGGTGTGGCTGCACCACTTCTTCACCATGGGGTCGGGGGCGAGCGTGAACTCGTTCTTCGGCATCACCACCATGATCATCTCGATCCCGACCGGGGCCAAGATCTTCAACTGGCTGTTCACCATGTACCGCGGCCGCATCCGCTTCGAAGTGCCCATGCTGTGGACCATCGGCTTCATGTTCACCTTCACCATCGGCGGCATGACCGGGGTGCTGCTGGCCGTGCCGCCGGCCGACTTCGTGCTGCACAACAGCCTGTTCCTGATCGCCCACTTCCACAACGTGATCATCGGCGGCGTGGTGTTCGGCGCGTTCGCCGGCATCAACTACTGGTTCCCGAAAGCCACCGGCGTCAAGCTCGATCCGTTCTGGGGCAAGGTCTCCTTCTGGTTCTGGTTGATCGGCTTCTGGTTCGCGTTCATGCCGCTGTACGTGCTGGGCCTGATGGGCGTGACCCGCCGCATGAGCCACTTCGAAGATCCGTCGCTGCAGATCTGGTTCCAGATCGCCGCCTTCGGCGCGGTGCTGATCGCGCTGGGCATCGGCGCGATGCTGATCCAGTTCTTCGTCACCTGGAAGAACCGCGAAGCCCTGCGCGACCACACCGGCGATCCATGGGACGGCCGCACGCTGGAATGGTCCACCGCCTCGCCGCCGCCTTCGTACAACTTCGCCTTCACACCCGTGGTGCACGACAACGACGCCTGGTACGACATGAAGAAGCGCGGCTACCAGCGTCCGCTGGCCGGCTTCATCCCGATCCACATGCCGAAGAACACCGGTGCCGGCATCATCCTGGCGGGCCTGAGCACGGCTTTCGGCTTCACCATGATCTGGCACATGTGGCTGCTCGCCGGCCTGTCGTTCGTGGCGCTCATCGTCGTGGCCATTGCCCACACCTTCAACTACAAGCGTGATTTCCACATCGGCGCGGATGAAGTCGTCCGTGTCGAAGGTGAGCGCACCCAACTGCTGGCCAGCCATGTCTGATACCACCGCGACCACCATGCACAGCCCCACGGGCAAGATGAACCCGGCGCACGCCCACGTGAACGCCAGCACCAGCCTGCAGTCCGCGGACTTCTACCTGGTGAAGGAACACCACGTGGAGAACGGCACGCTGCTGGGCTTCTGGCTCTACCTGATGAGCGACTGCCTCATCTTCGCCGTGTTGTTCGCGGTGTATGCCGTGCTGGGCCGCAGCTACGCGGCCGGGCCATCGGGCGCCGACCTGTTCGACCTGAAGCTGGTGGCCGTCAACACTTCGATGCTGCTGCTGTCGTCCATCACCTATGGCTTCGCCATGCTGGAGATGCAGCGCAAGCGCGTGGCCCCCACGCTGGTGTGGCTGGCTGTCACCGGCCTGTTCGGCGCGGCCTTCCTCGGCATCGAGCTGTATGAATTCGCCCACCTGATCCACGAAGGCGCCGTGCCCCAGCGCAGCGCGTTCCTGTCGTCCTTCTTCACCCTGGTGGGCACCCATGGCCTGCACGTCACCTTCGGCATCATCTGGCTGGTCACGCTGATGGTGCAGGTCGGCCGTGGCGGCCTCACCCCCGAGAACCGCCGCCGCCTGATGTGCCTGTCGATGTTCTGGCACTTCCTGGACGTGGTCTGGATCGGCGTCTTCACCTTCGTTTACCTGATGGGATCCCTCGCATGAGCGCACCTCACGACAACCACGATGGCCACGACGAGCATGGCCACGGCCATGACGACGGCCCGCACAGTACCTTCAAGGGCTACATGACCGGTTTCGTGCTGGCGGTGATCCTCACGGCCATTCCGTTCTGGCTGGTGATGGGCAAGGTGTTCGACAAGCCGAGCACCACGGCGCTGGTGATCCTGGCGTTTGCGGCGGTGCAGATCGTGGTCCACATGATCTACTTCCTGCACATGGACACCAAGGTCCAAGGCGGCTGGTCGATGCTGGCGCTGATCTTCACCGTCGTGCTGGTGGTGATCACGCTCAGCGGTTCGATCTGGGTCATGTACCACCTGAACACCAACATGATGCCGATGTCTCCGCACGAGATGAAGAACATGCCTTGAGCATGTCGGCAAACTCCAACGCCACACGCCGGCCGCGCTCCAGAGCCGCGGCCTTTTTCATCGCGCTGTGTGGCGCGTTTCTTTTTGCCAGCTTCGTTTCGCTCGGCACCTGGCAGGTCGAACGCCGTGCCTGGAAACACGAACTCATCGCTCGCGTCGACCAGCGCGTGCATGCCCCGGCGGTTGCCGTGCCCGGCCCAGAGGCTTGGGCCCAGGTGAATGCTGCCAATGATGAATACCGGCGCGTGGCGCTTACCGGCCGGCTGCTGCACGACAAGGAAACCCTGGTCCAGGCCGTGACCATCTACGGCAGCGGCTTCTGGGTCGTCACCCCGTTGCAGATGCCAGACGGCGCCACCGTGCTCGTCAACCGCGGCTTCGTGCCGCCGGAGACCGCCGAGCGGGCAACGCGCCGCACCCATGAACCGCAGGACGATGTGAACATCACCGGCCTGCTGCGCATCACCGAACCCGGCGGCGCCTTCTTGCGCAGCAACGACCCGGCCGGCAAGCGCTGGTTCTCGCGCGACGTGGCCGCCATGGCCGCGGCGCGTGGGCTGGCCGGTCCGGTAGCACCTTATTTCGTGGACGCCGAAGCGGCGCCCGGGGGCGACCTGGCGCCGCAGCCGATAGGCGGCCTCACCGTCATCGCCTTCAAGGACAACCACCTGGTCTACGCACTCACCTGGTATGCGCTGGCGCTGATGGTGATCTTCGGCGCCTGGCAGTTTGTGAAGGCGGATCGGCGGGCCCAGGCCAGCCAGGGCGAAAATGGGGGCGGCGCCGATGGAGGGCGCGTCGATGCCACCCCTGATTGAAGCGGCGAATACCGACTCTGCCCACACACCGCTGAGCCCAGGGCCGGTGCCGCTACCCGCCGCCCCGCGCACCGCGGTGTTCAACGACGCCACTGGGCTGAAGAACATGCAGCAGCTGGTCCAGCTGCGCTGGATCGCCGCCTACGGGCAGCTCGTGACCATTTTGGTGGCGCACTTCGGCTTTGGCATCCGGCTGCCGCTGGACGCGATGCTGATGCTGCTGGCATTGCTGATCGCTTTCAACGTGGCCAGCCAGCTGCGCTGGCGCCAGCACCGCAATGTGCGCAATGCCGAGCTGTTCATCGCCTTGCTGGTCGACGTGGGCATACTCACCGGCCAGCTCTACCTCAGTGGTGGTGCCGCCAATCCCTTCGTCTTTTTGTACCTGCTGCAGGTGACGCTGGCCGCGGTGCTGCTCAAGCCCTGGTCGACCTGGACCATGGTCGGCATCACCGCCTTGTGCTTCGCCGGCCTGGCGGTCTTCGGCCGGCCGCTGGCCCTGCCGCCCGACCATGACCGCGGCCTGGCCAGCCCCTACATCCAGGGCATGTTGATCTGCTTCGCGCTGAACGCGGCGCTGCTGGTGATCTTCATCAGCCGCATCGGCCGCAACCTGCGCCAGCGCGACGCCCACCTGGCCGATCTGCGCCAGCGTGCCGCCGAGGAAGAGCACATCGTGCGCATGGGCCTGCTGGCCTCGGGCGCCGCCCATGAACTCGGCACGCCGCTGGCCACGCTGGCGGTGATTCTTGGCGACTGGTGCCGCATGCCGTTTTTCACCAGCGACCCCGAGCTGCACCAGGAGGTGAGCGAGATGCAGGCCCAGGTGCAGCGCTGCAAGAGCATCGTCAGCGGCATCCTGCTGTCGGCCGGCGAGGCGCGCGGCGAATCCTCGGTCGAGACCACGCTGTGCAAATTCATGGACGAGCTGGCGCAGGAATGGCGCAGCACGCGCCCGGTGGTGCGCTTCAGCTACGAGAACCAGATCGCCCATGATCTGCCCATGGTCTCCGATTCGGCCCTGAAGCAGATGGTCTGCAACGTGCTGGACAATGCGCTCGAAGCCTCGCCGCGCTGGACCCGGCTCACCGTGGCCAGCGACAACGAAACCCTGACGCTGACCGTCACCGACCAGGGCCCCGGCTTTGTGCCCGCCATGCTGGTGCAGATCGGCAAGCCCTACCAGTCGAGCAAAGGCCGGCCGGGCAGTGGGCTGGGGCTGTTTCTGGTGGTCAACGTGGCGCGCACGCTCGGCGGCACGGTGCAGGCCCGGAACCGGCCCGAGGGTGGTGCGGAAGTGACGCTGCGCCTGCCGCTGGAGTCGATTGCGCTGGGGCTGGAACTGGAGTTGGCCGAGGCCAAGGCGACGCAAACCGAGGAAGACCATGCAAGCCGAAAACCAGAGTGAAGGCGAACGCCTGCTGCTGATCGTCGAAGACGATGCGGCCTTTGCCCGTACGCTGGGCCGCTCGTTCGAGCGCCGCGGCTACACCGTGCTGCAGGCGAGCAGCTTCGACCAGGTCGCCGAGCTGCTGCGCAGCCACACGCCGGACTATGCCGTGGTCGACCTGAAGCTGCATGGCGACGCTTCCGGCCTGGCCTGCGTGCAGACCCTCCATGCGCACAACGACGCCATGCTGATCGTGGTGCTCACCGGTTTTGCCAGCATCGCCACCGCCGTGGAAGCGATCAAGCTCGGTGCCTGCCACTACCTGGCCAAACCGTCGAACACCGACGACATCGAAGCCGCGTTCAAGCACGTGGCGGGTGCCACGGAAGTCGAGCTCACCAACCGCGCCACTTCGCTGAAGACCCTGGAGTGGGAACGCATCCACGAGACCCTGGCCGAGACCGGTTTCAACATCTCGGAGACCGCGCGCCGGCTGGGCATGCACCGCCGCACCCTGGCGCGCAAACTCGACAAGCAGCGGGTGAAGTAGGGCGGCCCAAAACATTGGGCCCCGACACTCGGCGCACGCGGCATTGGCTGACGGTACCTTGCGATTTTTGGCTGTTGGCGCCCGCTGGGCCATGCGTCACGATGGCGGCAGCACCATCCAGCACAACGCCACAACGCCATGCCCGCCAAGTCACCCGCACCGGCCTTCCACAGTGACATCCACGGCAGCCTCATGCTGCCCTCGCTCACCATCGACAGCTACAGCCTCGCGCTGCACGAGGCCGATGGCGAAAGTTTCGTCGGCGACCGCGCCAGCCGCACCGCCTTCTGCAAGCTGCTGGACGGCTGGCGCAGGCAGTTCAAGAGCATGCAGGGCGGCGACGATCCACTGGGCACCGCTTCGACCAGGGCACTCGGAAAGAAGGGGCTCGACGAACTGCTCGAACGAGACCGGGATGCCGCCGACACCATCCGTGTCGCCGTCGAAGACTACGCGCACCAGCTGGCGCATGTCGCGCAGACCTTTCTCAAGCACAGGAAGTGGCAGGGGGTGGAGCGCATCATCGTCGGCGGCGGCTTTCAGCAAAGCGAAGTCGGCGCATTGGCCATCGAGCGCAGTGCCGAGTTGCTGAAGAAGGACAAGGTGCGTGTCGATCTGCGCCGGCTGCATCACCATGCCGACGAAGGCGGCCTGATCGGCTGGGTGCACATCGTGCCGGCCAATGTGCTGCGCGGCTTCGACGCCCTGCTGGCGGTGGACATCGGCGGCACCAATGTGCGCTGTGGCATCGTGCGGCCGAACCGGGACAAGTCGCCCGACCTGCGCCATGCCGAGGTGGTGCAGCGCGAGAAATGGCACCATGCGGAGGACGACGACGCCACCCACCGCGTGCATGTGATCGACGGCATCGCCGAGATGCTGGAGAAGCTCGCCGCCTATGCCAAACGCAAGCAGATTCGCCTCGCGCCCTTCGTCGGCGTAGGCTGCCCGGGCAAGGTGCAGAAGGACGGCACGATTGTCGCCGGCACGCAGAACCTGCCGGGCGACTGGGAGAGCCCGGCCTTCCATTTTCCGACCGCGCTGCGCGAGAAAATCCCGACGGTCCACGGCGAGGAAACCCGGGTGCTGCTACACAACGACGCGGTGGTGCAGGGCCTGTCGGAACTGCCGTTCACCACCGACGTGAAGCGCTGGGGTGTGCTGACGGTTGGCACGGGGCTGGGCAACGCCAGCTTCACCAACCGGTAGGCTGCGCTTTCGTCAATCGAAGTTCAGCAACACCTTCATCGCCTGCGAGCGGTCGGCCGCGAGGGCGAACGCACGGGCCGAGTCACGGTACGACAGCGTGGCCGAGATCAGCGGCTTCACATCGACCAGGCCCTTG
>Ga0307515_10003697_pt1 | contig 32118 bp, 26 predicted proteins | sample 17_EM_MG_FD_194513 | JGI IMG/M metagenome (GOLD analysis project Ga0307515, IMG submission 194513) | Populus trichocarpa ectomycorrhiza microbial communities from riparian zone in the Pacific Northwest, United States - 17_EM | ecosystem: Host-associated > Plants > Roots > Unclassified | place... | reverse complement strand
GTTGGCTAGTGCTAATCGCGGCGCTCTTCCTGCTGGCGACGGCTGCCCTGGTTCGCCAGAACGGTCTGGTCGCCGTGCTGATGGCGGCCATCGTCCTAGGTGTCCTGCGCCGCCATGACGGCTGGCGCCTGGCCCTGGCCTGGGGTGTGGGCGGCCTAGTCGCCGTTCTGATCCTGACCCAGGTCCTGGCCGTCGTCGCCCAACCGAAGTCTGCGGGCAAGGACAAGGCCGGCGGCATCGGCGTGCGGATCGTGCAGCACTACGACGTCGTCGGTGTCCTGGCTCACGACCCAACGGTTCGACTGACGCATATCGAGAAGTCCAATCCCGCCGCCGCCGCCGCGATCCGGCGCGGCGTAGCGGTCTATTCGCCTGAACGTGTCGACTTTTTCGACCGCGACCCTGAGCTCGGCAAGAACCTGTGGCCCGTGCCGGGGCCGGTGATGGCCGCCGAGTGGCGGGACATGATCACCAAGCACCCCAAGGCCTATCTGGCCCAACGCTGGGACGTCTTCCGATGGGTGTTCCTGACGCCGAAGCTCGAACGATGCCTGCCCGTCTTCGTCGGGGTTCAAGGGCCGAAAACGCTGGTGGATTCGCTCAACCTGACCAATGGTTTGGATCCGGCCGACATCTCGCTGTCCAACTACGCGACTTATTTTTACGGCACGCCGGTGTTCTCGCACCTGGCCTACGCCCTGATCGCCCTCGCCGTGACCGGGTTCCTGCTGTGGCGCCGCGACGAGGCGGACTATGCGATCGCCGGGTTAATGCTGTCGGCCCTGGGCTTCACGGCCAGCTTCTTCGTGATCTCCATCGCCTGCGACTACCGCTATCTCTACTTCCTCGACCTGGCCGCCATGGCTGGCCTGTTCTACCTCGTTCTCGACCCCTCGCTTCGACGATCAGGCGACCTCGACCCGCGGAGCATTCCGGCGTGAGCTTTCGTCCCTCTCTTCTCATCCTGTCGGCGGCCGCGCTGATCCTGACGGCTTGCGATCGACCCAAGGGCGCGCCGCGGGTCGACGAAACGCCCGCCGCCGCGCCGGCTTCTGTCGAAGCCACGCCGCCGCCCGCGCCCCTGCCGCAACGTCCGCCCGAGCCGATCGTCTGGGACGAGGCCAGCGGCCGGTTCACCTTGGACGGCATGGTGCTGAAGACGGCGCATCTCTGGCGCTTCGACGGCGCCCTGGAGGCCTTTTCGTCGGTCGGCTCCAAGCTCGCGCCCGCGCCTGACGGCGGCCTTCAGGTGACCGAGGAGGCGCCTGACGCGGTCATCCGTTCGCCCCAGAACCTGGCCATCGAGGGCAAGCGCTACAACGCCGTGCTCGTACGCCTGACGCGCGTGAGGTCATCCGACACGTGGGACGGCTCGATCTTCTATACGACGACCGTGCACGGCGAGGCGGCGGCGTTCCACACCAAGCCCCTGCGCGGGGCCAACCCTGTCCAGGGCGAAACGACCATCATGGTCTATGACATGGCCAGCCTGAAGAAGGGCGGCGATGACTGGAGCGTCTCGACGATCTCAGGTCTGCGTCTGGACTTCGATGACAGCACAGGCGGCGCCTTCCTCGTTCATGAGATCGCCGTGGTGTCCCTGCCGGCCGCGGCGATCCTTCGACCGCCGCAATGACGTCTCGCGCCCAGGACACCGCCGATCGCCCCGCCGCGCGGATCGCCGCGATCTTGCCGTGCTACCGATCGAACGCCCACGTCCTCGAGGTGATCGCCGCGATCGGTTCCGAGGTCGAGTTCGTCATCTGCGTCGATGACGCCTGTCCCGACAAGGTTGGCGACCATATCGAGGCTGGGACGAAGGATCCGCGCGTCGTCGTGCTGCGCCACGCGATCAATCAGGGCGTCGGCGGCGCGGTGTGCACCGGCTACGCCCACGCTCTGGATCTTGGCGCCGACATCCTGGTGAAGATCGACAGCGACGGCCAGCACGATCCCACCGAGATCTCGGCCCTTGCCGATCCGATCGCCCGCGGCGACGCCGACTACGCCAAGGGCAATCGCTTCTTCAATATCGAAGACCTGCAGGGCATGCCGGCCGTGCGTCTGGTCGGTAATGCGGGCCTGTCGTTTCTGACCAAGATGTCTTCAGGCTATTGGAGCATATTCGATCCCACCAACGGCTACACCGCCGTCCAGGCCCGGGTGATCGAGCGGGTGCCGCTAGAGCGGTTGGCCAAGCGCTATTTCTTCGAGTCCGACCTGCTGTTTCGACTGGGCACCCTTCGGGCCCGGGTGGTCGATGTGCCGATGACGGCGATCTACGCCGACGAGGTCAGTCAGATGCAGGTGGGCAAGATCGTGCTGCCGTTCCTGGCGGCCAATATCGTCAATTTTCACAAGCGCCTGTTCTACAATTACGTCCTGCGCAATTTCTCGGTGGCCTCGCTGTATTTTCTGGGCGGCGGCCCCCTGACGTTGATCGGCATGATCCGCGGCGTGCGGGCCTGGGTAAACGGCATCGCCGACGCTCATCCCGCGACATCCGGCCAGGTCATGCTCGCGGCCTTGCCGATCCTGGTGGGCGTGCAGATGCTGCTGAGCTTCATCGCCTATGACGTCGAGGCTGAGCCGAAGACGGCGATCTGGCCCCTGCTGCGACCCAAGCGCCGCGTCGCGCCGACGGAGGCCTAAGCCGTGCCGCTCAAGGACATGCTGTTGTGTCTGGGCTTCTCCCTCGCCCTGCCGGCCGGCCAGATGCTGTTCAAATGGGGGGCCGACTACAGCCGGGGCATCCAGGGCAATTTCATCGCCAAGGTGGTTTTCAACTATCCGCTGATGGGGGCGTTCGCTTGGTACGGCCTGACGGCCCTGTTCTGGTTCTACATCCTGACCCGGGTGCCGCTGAGCCGGGCCTATCCCTTCTCGATCCTGGGCGCGGGCCTGGTGCCGGTCCTGGCCTGGATCCTGTTTCGCGAAACTATCACGCCCCAGGCCTGGCTGGGCTATGTGATCATGCTGGGCGGCTTCCTGTTGATCGCCCGCAGCGGCGGCGCCTGAAGTCAAGCGGGCAGCGCGACGAGCCTCGTCGACCTCGAATGGTTCTATGTGAAGCTTGAAGGTTGGCGCATCAGGCTAAAGTCTGTCTTCACGCGTATTTCGTTGGATTTAGGCGTTTTAAAATGGCGAAGCTCAATCTTGGATGCGGGTTCGACAAACGAGAGGGGTTCGTTAACGCCGACAATTTTCCGGAATGCCAACCGGATGTCATGGTCGATATCGAGGCGACGCCTTGGCCATTCGAGGACAACCAGTTCGACTACATCCTTATGAAACATGTATTGGAACATGTTGGGGCTACATTTGATGTATTCCGAGAGATCATGCGGGAGCTATATCGAGTAACTGCTCCAAATGGTATTGTTGAAATCCAGGTTCCAGACTATAGGAATTATACATACTGGTCAGACCCAACGCATGTTCGTGCATTTACCTATACGACATTTGAAATGATGTCTAAAAAGAAAAATGACGACTGGATAACCCGCAGGGTAAACTATTCTATGTTGTCTTATATGTTAAAGGTCGACTTTGAAATAGTTACGGCATCTCAAGTTTATAGCTATAAATGGTTGGAAAAGGTGAGAAGGGGCGAGATCACGCGCGAGCAGCTCCGTGAAGCGGCCGACGAAAAATGGGGCGTTGCCAAAGAGCTGCACATTCAGATTAGAGCGATCAAGTCGGGTTCCCTCGGCGAGACCTAGGCATTGCGCCAGTCGATCAGGCCCAACTTGGCCATCCAGGCCAAGCCAAGGTGGACATGTCTCCGCCGGTCTTGGGGAAAGGTCAGCATCAGTTCTCTGGGTGTTGCCTCGCCGACCTTGGCGAGGTGATCGAGCATTGTCTGGCATTCTTCAATTGAGCACCTCCAATTGGAGGCGAACATATCGAGCTCTACGGTTTGATGCTGCCCTAGGTCCTGCGAACCCTTACCTGCGCGGAGGCTTAATCTTGTTTCCAACGTCATGACGGAAGTTGCGAAACTAGCGAAATCGCGGAAGGGATCGCCCTTGAACGGGTGGCGCCGGGACAAGGCCTCTACCTCCTGTGACGCCTTGCGGATCGCACCAAGTTCAGCGGCCAGAGCGACGTATTGCGGAGCTACTACGGTCCAATCGAAGGTTTCGCGGATTCGTCGTCGACCCGCCGCGCCCATGCGCTGGCGAAGTTCCGGCGATTGAATCAGCCGAGTCAGAGCCTGAGCCGCGCGTCCGATATGGACGGCGGTGTGCTGAGCGACGATGCCGACGTACTGCTGGTAAGATTTCAGGCCGAACATGTGCTCACCGACGAGATCACCGGTCATGATCTCCTGGGGCCCTCCTAGGGTCGGAATCAGGAAGCCTTCCTCGCCGTCGCGCACAGTGTAGCGATAACCGTCCCAATCGCTGACCACGACAGGCAGACCGGACGCCATGGCCTCCAGGGGCGTGATGCCAAAGGTCTCTTGGATGTTGTCCACCAGCGAGATGAAGATGTCGGCCGCCGCCCAAAGGGTTGTCAGCCGCTCTCGATCATTACCATTGATGATGTGGAAGGCGATGGATGGGGCGTGGGCCTCGACCGCCTGCCGGTACATGCGCTCGCCATCGGCGCCGTTCGGAAACCAGCCTACCATGGCGAAATGGACGCGTTTACCCGTGGCCTGGGCCGCCTCCTCCGCCGCGCGCATCATGGCTTGAGGAAAGGCCTTCTCGAAGAAGGACAGCCGTCCGACCCAGAGGATGAGGATATCGTCTGGGCCGATTGACAAGCGTTCGCGAGTCTCAGCGCGCACCTCAGGCCGGTCGGCGGCGGCTTCCAGGCTCGCCCCGTTTACGCCGAGGGGGATCAGCGGCAGCTGGGGCCGGGGCTGAATCTGGCCGCCAAAGCGGTCGGCCAGATATGCGGTCCATTCGTCGAACATCGCCATCATGGCGCTCTGAACGGAGGGTGAGGTGCAGATCAGAGCATCCCAGGCCTGAGTTGGCGCGACTGCTGTCATCGCGATTTCCTGGCGCATGGCCGGTGGCGCGATCGTGTGAATCAGACCCATCAGGCTATAGGCGCGGTCGCCGACCGTTCGCCGGCGTTGCCAGGCAAGGTCTTCCAGGCGCGGCCCACCGCGCAGCACCGCGCCAGCTTCGGCCGCGACACCCTGCGCCATGATGCTGGCCGTGGTCACCCGAGTCCCTGGCGCGGTGTCGCCCACCAAGCTATGCGCCAGGTCCTCGGCCTTGATCGCCGCGTGAGTCAGGAAATCAACCTGGTCCAGGCCCCCATGTCGCACCATCGCCTGGAAGAGTTCGAAATTAGCGATGTCCTTGCCAAAGACGTTTTCGCCCAGGCCCACGCGGCCGGCCGGGTGATAGATGGCGAGGCGAGATGTCATCGAGAACTCCGTTGCCGCCTTCGCGACGCGCTAAGCCCTCACTACAAGAGGCTGCCCTGATTTGCCGAGGCGAATCGGGTCGCGTCGGTCGCTTGCGAGCTTTGCACAGTGCAAAGCTCGCTCTCCATTCCGCTCTTCTTCTTTTGCCCGCCACCCCACCCGAATTAGAGCCGAACCGTCGATTAGGAACTGGGGCCGGATATGTTGAGTGGTGGCATTTTGTGTAATTGAGCTGCGGCAAGGGCGAAGCCGTCGGCGGCGGCATGTCTCATGCGCTCACGCGCTTGGTAGGCGAGCCGAAAGCCTAGCCGGCGTTCTGCAAGGTTCGTTACCGAAATAGGTCTTTGCACTGTGCAAAGACCGCGTTCAGCTCGGGGAGTACTCAAGCCGTTCGAGAGTCATGCCCGACGATATGGGCTAGCATTGCTGGAAGCGTTTCCTGAAAACCACCGTTTGTCGGAGGTTCCGGCGATGACTTTGCATCGGTCGTTTTGAGAGTTCGCAATCTCTCGAAACTATCTCTTGAAACTGACCTCCGAATAGGTGGTGTCTGGCGCGGGTTTTCGGAGAACATCCATGTTGATCGGTTACGCCCGGGTATCGACCCAGGATCAGACCGCCGACCTGCAGCGCGACGCGCTTGAAGCGGCTGGCTGCGAGCGGATCTTCGTGGAGCAAGCTTCCGGCTCATGTCGAGATCGACCTCAGCTAAGGGCGGCCCTGGACTATGCCCGTGAGAGAGCTGGCGATGTTTTGGTAGTTTGGCGCCTGGATCGCTTGGCCCGGTCCTTGGGGCAACTGATCGAAACTGTCGAAGGGCTTGAACAAAGAGGAATCGGTTTTCGGTCTTTGACCGAGGCCATCGATACGACCTCGGCCGGCGGCCGGCTGATCTTCCATGTGTTCGGGGCCATGGCGGAGTTTGAGCGCGGGGTGATCCGCGAACGCACTTATGCAGGCCTTGCGGCGGCCCGTGCTCGGGGTCGGGTAGGCGGTCGCCCGGCAGCTCTTGGCGAGAAGGACTTGATCGCCGCTCGGGCACTGCTGCGGGATCCCGCCATTAGCGTGGAGTCCATCGCGAGACGTCTGGGCGTAGCAGCCTCAACGCTCTATCGACATCTGCCAGGCGGTCGCTCTGCGCTTGAAGTCGAGGCGGATTAAAAGCGTCGTGAGGCCCAGAAGGCCTTCCAGCCCCCTTTTCGTCTAGACGCATGAATGACGGCGGCAGTCGGTTCTGGCGCTGCCTGCGAGAAATCCCGTCGCCACTCGATGTTCTGGCGCACCACGCGGCCGGGGACGCCCGCGACGACCGTGTTGGGTGGGATGTGGCCGGAAACAATCGCGCCAGCGGCGATGACGCCGCCGCTTCCGATTCTCGCGCCTTTCATGATCATGCAGCGCAATCCTGCCCAGACATGATCCCCAACAACCACCGAGGCCGCCGGATTGATTCGGTGTCCACTGGAGCGATCGTAGATCGGGTGAATATCGCTGAGTGAGACATACACCTGAGATGAGATCATGCAGTCCTTGCCAAACAGAATCTCGCCAGGCTCGTGAAGCTGGATCGAGCCCTGAACCATGGTGGTTCCCGAGCCAATCGCTAGTCGCGCGTCCGAACACAGCACGTTGATAAAGCCATGCAGATGGCACGCTTCGCCGATCTCGATCGTATTGCGCGATCCTCGGATCGTCATGTTGAGACCCAACCGTGTCTCCGCCCCAAAATTCACGACATTGTCGTCGCCTTCGATGGTGATCGAATGGGTGCTGACTGACGGATCCGGCACCGTCGCGGCGAATCCCGCCGGTGCATAGGGGATGGCCGTGGCGTCCGGCCCGATGGTTAGCCGATTGCGCCGTCCTCTGACGATCACGCGCGCCTCGATCCGAGACCCGACACCGATGTGAATCTCGTGATCGCCATCGTCCGTCTCGATGAACGAGGACCAGACCGGCGCCACATGAGGGTAATCAACCAAGACAATCTCCGAAGATCCGCCGAACCCACCGGATGGACGGCCGCGAACAGCCAATGGAGATTGACGGGAAGGAGCAGGGAAGTGAAGGAAAGCCCGGTGGATTTCCGCGGATCGCGGACCGATAGCGGAGACTCATTCAGTGGCGCCTAAACGGATTCTCTTCATCCACCAGAATTTCCCCGGACAATTTCCACATATCGCCGCCACCGCGCTGGCCAAGGGTTACAAGGTCGCCGCGATCGGCGGCGTCACAGCCAAAGGGGTGCCCGGCATCGACGTGCGCCGCTGGAATCTGAACCGAGGATCCACCAAGGGCATCTTCGACCACGCCACTCGCGCGGAGGCCGACCTCATGCGCGCCCAGGCCGCCGCGGACGCGGCCGCGATATTGAAGGCCGATGGCTTCATACCCGATCTGATCATCGGGCACCCTGGATGGGGTGAGACCATTCATATGAGCGAGGTCTTTCCGGGCGTGCCTCAGATCTTGTTCGGTGAGTTTTTCTACAAATCCCATGGCGCGGACGTGGCCTTCGATCCCGAGTTTGAGACCAGTAGTCCGTTCTCCGATCGACGGGTCCACGCCAAGAATGCCGGCCTTTCACTGGCCTACTGCATGGCCGACGTCATTGTCTGTCCCACGCCGTTCCAAGCCCAGACTCTGCCCGAAAGTCTCCAGCCGCGAGTCCGGATCCTTCACGAGGGTGTCGATATCGGCAAGGCCCGGCGCCGCCCAGACGCCAGGTTCAAATTGAAGACCGGAGGCGTTCTCGACGGAACGACCCCCGTCGTCACCTTTATCAACCGCAACTTCGAGCGCCTGCGGGGTTTCCATGTCTTCATGCGCGCGTTGCCGGCTTTCCTCGAGCGCTGCCCAACCGCGCAGGTCCTGCTAATCGGTGCGGACAGCGGCAAGACCTATGGAGGCGATCGCCCAGACGGCAAGAGCTGGAAGCAAGCCATGCTGGATGAAGTCGGCGACCGCTTAGACCTCACGCGCGTTCACTTCACCGGCCCCCTGCCCCATGCCGATATGGTTGCGGCGATGTCGATCTCGTGGGCGCATGTCTACTATACTTATCCCTTCGTGCTTTCCTGGTCGCTTGTAGAGGCCATGGCTTGTGAGTGTCTGATCCTGGGGTCGGACACAGGGCCGGTGCGCGACGCGATCAGCAACGGCGTCAATGGCGTGCTCAACGACTTTTTCGACGTTGACGCCTTGGCCAATGCGATGGCCCAGGCTTGCGAAACGCCCGAAGCTTTCCAGCAAATGCGCCAGAACGCGAAAGCCACAGCGCTTCGTCTTTTCGATCGTGAAACGGTCGGAGTCCCCGGATGGATGGCGTTGATCGAGGAGGCGCTTGGCTGACCCCCGCGGGATCATTCCTCAACCTCCAAGACAGACAATATTGCGCTTCGATATCAATCTAGGTAAGGATTGAAGTAATAGATGAGCACAATGACCTGTTAGAGATTAAACCAAATGGCGGAACAGAAATTCACTAATAACTGGTTCGCCGGACAGAAAAGTATCTGGGATAATCTCATTCCAAAAGAAAACCCTAAAAGGGTTTTGGAAGTTGGTTCTTATGAAGGAGCCAGTGCGTGTTATGTCATTGAAAAACTCGGCAATGATCACGCATTGGAGATTCATTGCGTCGACACGTGGTCAGGTGGAGTAGAGCACCAGGCTGGCGGCAGCGCTCAAAGTGACATGCCGTCCGTCGAAGAGCGCTTTCACAACAACATAGACATCGCCAAGCAGGCCGTCAGCCAGCCGGTAGAGCTCGTCATTCACAAAGGTTTTTCGGACTTCCACCTCGCCAAACTGCTTGGCGAGGGCAAGGCCAACTATTTCGACTTCATCTATATCGACGGATCACACCAAGCGCCCGACGTGCTGGCGGACGCCATCCTCGGCTTTAAACTGCTGCGGGTCGGCGGCGTCATGGCGTTCGACGACTATCTGTGGTTCGAGCCCCTGCCCTATGGCCAGGACCTCGTGCGGTCTCCGAAGATCGCGATCGATGCTTTCGTCAACATCTACTGCCGCAAACTGCGAATTATGCCGGGCGGCGTACACCAACTCTATATTCGCAAGCTTGCCGTCTGAGGCAGTAGGTCTCGGAAACAGGCGTTTCCGAGACCCTGGTTGTCAGGCTTCGACCAGGTTCTTGCCGAGCAAGGCGCTGAAGTGGGCGATGGTCTTGGCCAGGCCTTCCTTCAGCTGGATCTTGGGCTCCCAGTCCAGGGCCGACTTGGCCAGGGTGATATCGGGCTGGCGCTGGCGCGGGTCGTCCTGCGGCAGAGGCTTGCGCTCGATCACCGACTTGGAGCCGATCAGCTCGATGGTCAGCTGGGCCAGCTCCAGGATCGTGAACTCGTTGGGATTGCCGATATTGACCGGGCCGGTGAAGCCCGTGGGCGTGGCCATCAGCCGGATGAAGCCCTCGACCAGGTCGTCGACATAGCAGAAGCTGCGGGTCTGCTGGCCTTCGCCATAGATGGTGATCGGCTGGTTGGTCAGGGCCTGGACCACGAAGTTGCTGACCACGCGGCCGTCATTGATCGCCATGCGCGGGCCGTAGGTGTTGAAAATCCGCACCACCTTGATGTCGATATTGTCCTGCCGGAAGCTGTCGAAGAACAGGGTCTCGGCGCAGCGCTTGCCTTCGTCGTAGCAGGCGCGCGGCCCGATCGGATTGACCTTGCCCCAATAGCTTTCGACCTGGGGGTGGATCTCCGGGTCGCCATAGACCTCGCTGGTCGAGGCCTGGAACACTCGGGCTCCGGTGCGCTTGGCCAGGTCCAGCATGTTGATGGCGCCCATGACATTGGTGCGGACGGTCATCACCGGGTCGTACTGATAGTGGATTGGCGAGGCCGGGCAGGCCAGGTTGTAGATCTGGTCCACCGGGATGAAGATCGGGTGGTTGACGTCGTGGTTGACGAACTGGAAGTTCGGATGACCCAGCAGGTGGGCGATGTTGTCCTTGCTGCCGGTGAACAGGTTGTCCAGGCAGATCACGTGATCGCCGCGCGCGATCAGCCGGTCGCAAAGGTGCGAGCCGACGAAGCCGGCCCCGCCGGTGACCAGGATGCGAAGCGGGGTGTGTTTATCGGTCAAAGGGTCATTCCAGTTGAAGTCTGGTCGAGGGCGTGGATGGGCCAGGGCATCTTGGAGAAGCGGTCGTCGAGATGCTCGACCTCAAGAAAGGCATGTGGTGCGAGCGGCTTGTAGACGGGGAAGGTTTTCGTAACCCCCAAGGTGGCCGCGCTCTCCAAGGGAGAAACAAAGCTGACGTCGTAATCCAGCCAATGGGGTTGGGCCATCCAGTGGGAAAGCTGGGCCTTGGTGATAGCCAGAAAACCCGAATGAGGGTTGCGAGCACGCTGGAAAGTCACCTCGCCATGAAGCGGTCGCGCCCGCAGGGTGTCCGCGTCGGGCAGGTTGCGGGTCAGCTGCGTGAAAGTGGCCTGGCTGATGTCGCCATCGACATAGGTCTTCAGGCGGCGAGCGGCGGGGTTCCATTCTAGGCGGTTCGGCGAGAGCACGCGCTGATCGCCGAACGTGGCGTTGAACCAGCATAACTTGTCGAAAAACAGCGGATCACGGACCAGAAGATCATCCTCGCTGAGGATAAACCAGTCATAGTCGGCCGCCAGCTTGGCGAACACCTGATAGGCGGAAAAGCCCAACATCCGCGGGTTCTGCGGCGAGGCCGCAGTTTCCCATACCCCGTAAGTCCTGCGAAAATCCTCGCTGACCAGGCTACAGCCCGGCACGGTCAGCACTCGGATGTCGAGATCCACGGACGCAGGCAGGAGATCAAGGCTGCGATCGGCGAAGCGCAGCTTGGTCGAAGTTCCAAAGAGGCCTCGCCAGCCCTGGATCACGGTCTGAATGGCCTGAGTGCGGTTCTCTCGTCGGGATTCATCGACAGACGTGTGTCGGGGATTGGCCTCCGGCGAAAAATAGTGAACCAGGACTACAAGAGCCCGCATCGATAGTCGCTCCTTCCACGGAATCTCCGGGGCATGAAAGCGGCCGCCTGCTGATCCTGGATGTATGCCTAGCGGCTCAGCCACGACGGCTCAAGCCGCTGGCCCTTCAAACGCCTTGTTCCCTGGTCAAGATTTCAGCATGCCCATCCTCCTGATGCTCGCCCTTCTGGCCCCGGCCGACGCTCCGGCCAATCCCGTCCTGGCCCAACCGATCGCCTGTGTGATTGGCAAGGACTGTGAGATTCAGAACTATGTCGATCGGGATCCCGGACCCGGCGCTGTCGATTATCGCTGTGGCTCGCGAACCTATGACGCTCACACTGGGGTAGATTTTCGTATACGGGACATGGCGGCCCAAAGGGCCGGGGTTGCCGTTCTGGCCGCGGCCGACGGCAAGGTTCTGCGCGTCCGTGACGGTGTCGCGGACGTTTCGGTGAAGCAAACAGGGCCAGGCGCGGTCAAAGGCCAGGAGTGCGGTAATGGCCTCGTCGTCGAACATGTGAGCGGCCTAAGCACCCAATACTGTCACATGGCTAAGGGCAGCATCATGGTAAAGCCCGGCGCGATGGTGAAGACGGGCGACAAGCTCGGGCTGGTCGGTCTTTCGGGCAACACTGAATATCCGCACCTACACCTTACGGTTCGCCACGGCGCCACGGTGGTTGATCCGTTCGCGCCGGATGCCGGCGCAGGCGCGGGTCATTGTGGAGCAGGCCCAGACCTATGGCGGTCTGACGCGCACGCCGCCTTCGCCTACAGGGCAGGCGCCGTGCTCAATGCCGGCTTCGCGGCGGGGCCCATCGACATGGCGACCGTCGAGGCTGGCGACATCCCCTCCCCCAACGCTTCGGCCTCTGCTCTGATCGCCTATGTCCGCGCCATTGGGCTGAAGGCTGGTGATCAGCAAAGCCTGACCATAACCGCGCCGGATGGAAAAATTCTGGCGCAAGGCGGGGGAGATCCCTTGCCCCGGGATCAGGCCCAGCGTCTCTTGTATGTGGGCAAGCCTCGTTCAGCGCTGGGCTGGCCCAAAGGGCGCTATGTCGCGACCTATCGCGTCCTGCGCGCAGGAAAGGTCGCCTTGGAAAGGCGATGGGATCTTGGGCTTTGATGCGCCAAGGCCGAAAGGATGAGAAGAGTCCGGATAGGCCTTTTGTCCCGCTAGGCTTTATGCCATTATAGAGCGTCAGCCTTGTTCTCCAGCGGGCTGTGTCACTCCGGCCGGGCTGTGAAGCGCGCATATATTTTTCACAGCCCGGTCGCTCGACGCTTTAAGCGAGCTGGATAAACTCTCCAAATTAGATAATTCGAGCGGTATATCTGCTGGATTCCGCTTTGGAACGGGCCGCGATTTCCAGCCTTATCGCTAGCTTGAGCCCCCGATTGTCATATGGGGCGAGCGGGGCAGGACCGTCACGATCTGGTACTTGGCCAGCCACAGCAGACCGCGCTCGACGAACGGTTGCCGATTGGTGGGGAACAAACCCGTCAGGTCCGCCACCCGCAGCTGCGAAATCTCCGAAAGCGCTTCGATCATACGCTCCATTTCCGGGCGCGTTGGCAGCATGGCGCCGCCATGATTCGTCAGGCCGCTGCGGAGCAACGGACCGAGCGAGGCCTTTGACTGACCAGACGTGAGCGCCACGAATCCCGTCGGCGTGAGCCATTCGGTCGGGTAGCCGCCAAAGAGGAGAAAGGGATCGAGCCGCCGCGGATTGAGCGCTAGATCGCGTCGCGTGGGCTCTTCCGGACTCGCGGCCCGGCGCCGCGCATTCATTTCGCTCCACAGCGCCTCATATTGCGGAATGACCGCCGACCAGTCGAAGATCTCACGCGCTCGGATCTGAGCCGCCGCGCCCATGGATTTGCGCAAATCCCTATTGTTGATCAGCATGGTCAAGGCCTGGGCGGCCTCATTGAGGTCAACCGCCGTGACCTGGCTCGCCGAGCCCACATAGGTGTCATAATTGATCCAGCAATGCGCCGCCCTATAGGCGAGGTCTTCACCCAGGCCGGCGCGCGGCGCGTAGGTCGACGCCCTGTAGCCGTCGATCCCGTGGCGAACCGTATCGCGATAACCGTTCCAGTCGCTGATGACGCTGGGCATACCCGCGGCCATGGCCTCGACGGGAGTCAGGCCAAAGGTCTCTTGGATGTTGTCTGACAGCGACAGGAAGATGTCGCCGACGGACCATATCGAGAACCGCGCTTCGGGCCGCCGTCCGTCCACCGTGCGGTAGAGCACGTCAGGACAAAAGGCTCGGGTCTCGTCATGGTAGGTCTTCTGCAGGGCCTCTGAGCCCGCCCATCCGGCCTGAACCCAGGCAATGGTCTTGCCGGTGGCTTCAGCCGCTTTTTGCAAGGCCATAGCCATCGGCGCCGGGTTCATCTTGGCGCGGACATTGAAGCGACCGACATAAAGCACCACGACGGCGTCGTCAGGAATGTCGAGCTCGCGACGCCATTTGGCGCGGTGTTCATCCGAAACCGCGAAGTCATCGACATTGACGCCAAGGGGTATGGTAGCCAGCTTTGGCGTGGGCAAGCGCGTCGCGCCAAGCCTCTCCTCCAGATCAGCGCGGACCGCCTCCAACTGCACCTCGACGCTCGCGCGGACCGCCGCGGAGGTGCAGATCAGGCTATCCCAATCCTTCACCGGTGCGGTCATCAGATCGGCCAGCATGTCGGTGACATCGGCCGAGGCCGTGGTGTGGGTGATGCCGCTGACGCCATAGGCGGAGGACGCGCGGATAGCGCGACGGGCCCAGGCTTCTTGCGCGATGCGGGGCGAGACCAAATGCACCACGCCGGCGTTTCCAAGCGCGGCTCGGTCGGATCGACCGATCCAGCGCACCGGCCGATTCAGGTCCCCGATACCGCGCACGAAGGCTTCCATCTCCGCGATCGGACGATCGGCGATATTCCAGAAGTGAAAGGCGTCGGCCTTGGCGTGGCGTAGGTAGCCGCGCAGGAACCCCTCTCCGGCAGACTGTCGGCCCATCAGGGCCGGCCCCTTCGTATTGAAGGCCTCGGGGTTCAAGTACAGCGCGACGTAGCTCATCGGGACCCCCTGCGAGGTCGTCCCGGAAACGCGACCCCATACACACCTCGAATGGCGACGTCCTTCGCCGTTGTCGAGGCCAAAAAAAAGGGGCCGCCCCGAAGGACGGCCCCTGATCTTAGATCGTCTGGATTTAGACGAAGTCACCCGCGATCGTGGTGGTCACGCCGGTCAACTTCACCGCGTCTTCGATCACGCCGTCGTTGTTGGCGTCGAAGAAGACGTAGGTGTCGGTGCCGCCGACCACCACTGCGTACACGTCGGCAGTGGCGCCAGGCGTGACGACCGCAGCCTGAGCCAAAGCCAACGCCGCAGCGTAGGTCGTGGCCGTGTTGGCAGTGTAGGTGATCGCCACGCTAGCAGCGATGTCGACGAAGTCAGTGCCCGAGACGAAGTCGGTGATCGTGTCGATCGCCCCCGTCGTCGTGCCGGAGTCACCGACCGCGAACACGAAGGTGTCAGCACCAGCGCTGCCCGTCAGGACATCAACACCGGTACCGCCACTGATCGAGTCGACACCAGTGCCGCCATCGATCGTGTCAGCGCCAGCGCCACCCAGGATCGTATCGTCCAGGAGACCGCCGCTGATCGAGTCAGCATCAGCGCCACCCAGGATCGAGTCGGCGTTGGCGCCGCCCGTGATGGTGTCTGCACCGTTGCCGCCATCGACCGTGTTGGCGCCGTCACCAGTGACGATCAGGTCGTTGCCGTCGCCGCCCGAGATCGAGTCAGCCGCAGCACCGGTCGTGATCGTATCGTTGCCGAGACCGCCGAGGACCGAGTCAGCGCCACCGCCGCCGACGATCGAGTCCGCGCCGTCGCCGCCGAGAACGGTGTCAGCACCGGTACCGCCGAGAACGGTGTCGTCGCCGGCGCCGCCGAGCAGGCTGTCCAGAGTACCACCCGAACCGTCGACGAGGTCGTTGCCGTCACCGCCGCTGATGGTATCGGCGCCAGCGCCACCCACCAGGCTGTCGTTGCCAGCGTCACCCGAGATCAAGTCGGCAGCAGCAGCACCGCTGAGGGTGTCGTTGCCGTCGCCACCCACGAGGGTGTCGAGACCAGCGCCACCGAGGATGCTGTCGTTGCCCAGACCGCCGTCGGCGGAGTCGCCGCCAGCGCCCGTACCGATCACGTCGTTACCGTCGCCACCGAGGATGGTGTCGATGCCGCCGCTGCCGAGGATGACGTCGTTACCCACGCCACCGATCAGATAGGCCGTGGTGGCGGCCGAAGCAGTGATGGTGTCGATGCCGTTGCCGCCATCGATGGTGACAGCGCCACCCACCGAGACGGTGATGGTGTCGTTGCCTTCGCCGCCGAGGATCGAGTCCGCGCCGCCGCCGCTGACGATGCTGTCAACGCCGTCGCCGCCGACGATGGTGTCACCGGCCGTACCGCCGACCAGGGTGTCGTTGCCGAGACCGCCGACCAGGCTGTCCAGAGCGCCCGACGAACCGTCGACAAAGTCGTTGCCGTCGCCGCCGTCGATGGTGTCGGCGTTAGCGCCGCCAACGATCGAGTCGTTGCCAGTGCCACCGGTGATGAAGTCGTTACCAGCTGCGCCGAGCAGGGTGTCATCGCCGGCGTCGCCGCTGACGGTGTCGTTATCGGCGCCGCCGTCGACGACGTCGTTGCCGTTGCCGCCGCTGACGAAGTCATTGCCGGCGCTGCCGAGGACGCTGTCATCGCCATCGTCGCCACCGACAGTGTCGTTGTCGGCGCCGCCGTCGAGGGTGTCATTGCCAGCCGCGCCATAGACGAAGTCGTCGCCGGCGCCGCCGTCCACGCTGTCATCGCCGAGATCGCCCGACAGGTAGTCGTTGTCAGCGCCACCGAGGATCGAGTCGTTGCCTTGACCGCCCAGCAGGGTGTCAGCGCCGTTGCCGCCGTCGAGGGTGTCGACGCCGAGGTTGCCGTTGACATAGTCAGCGCCGTTGTCGCCTTGGACGAAATCGTTGCCTTGGCCGCCGTACAGCGTGTCGGCGCCGTTGCCGCCCAGGATCGAGTCGTTACCGGCGTTGCCTTGCACGGTGTCGTTGTCTTCACCGCCCAGCAGGGTGTCGTTGCCGTCACCGCCGGCGATCGAGTCCGTGCCGTTGCTGCCGAGGACCGAGTCATCGCCGTTGCCGCCGACGATCGAGTCGACGCCATTGCCGCCAACGACGGTGTCGTTGCCTTCGCCGCCGATGACCGTGTCATCGCCGTTGCTGCCGAGGATCGAGTCGTCGCCGTTGCCGCCGTCGATCGAGTCCGCGTCGTTGCCGCCGTCGATGGTGTCGTTGCCAACCGCGCCGAGCAGGGTGTCCGCGCCGTTGCCGCCGAGGACGCTGTCGTTGCCGAGGTCGCCCGACACGAAGTCGTTGTCGGCGCCGCCGTCGATGGTGTCGGCGTCTTGGCCGCCGAGCAGGGTGTCAGCGCCGTTACCGCCGTCGATCGAGTCGAGGCCGATGTTGCCGTTGACATAGTCGTTGCCGTTGCCGCCGACGATCGAGTCGTCGTCTTGGCCGCCGTACAGGGTGTCGCTGCCTTCGCCGCCAACGACGGTGTCAGCGCCCTTGTTGCCTTGCAGGGTGTCGTTGCCGTCACCGCCGACCAGGCTGTCAAGGCCGTTGCCGCCGAACAGAACGTCAGCGCCATTGCCGCCCGACAGGATGTCATCGCCATCGTTGCCGAACAGAACGTCAGCGCCGGTGCCGCCCGACAGGGCGTCGGCGGTCGAAACGCCGTAGGCGAACACGCTGCCGTCCGCGAACGAAATCGCGCCCGAGCCGTCGATCGTGTCGGTGAAGAAGGTCAGCGACTTCGCGCCGAGCGTAAGGGTGATCTTCTCACCAACGGCCGGCGTCGCGCCTTGAGCGGGAACCGCCGCAGTGATCGTGTAGGTCAAGCCCGAGGCGGTGCCGGTCGCGAAGACCAGCTGATCGCCTACGCCGGGCGTCCAGGCGTCAACAGTCGCCTGAGTCGCCGTATTAAAATCCAAGTTAGCCATCCAAGGTCTCCATCTTGTGTCACAGGCCATGCCCGCCGATGCCCCACCCCCAAGATGGAAACATGTCAGCGTAAGCCCAGCCTCGTTCCGCTTTTAGCGGAGGCTGAGATTATTACAACCCGGCTGGATCGTCGCCTAAACGGAGGCGAAGCGCAACAGCGTTAGAGACGTAGGGCTGACGGGGGCGCTCAGCACGCAGATAAAACACCTTGCCCCCGTCGTCCGGAATTTTCCGACGACTTAACAGCACCGTAGAGGTTATCTATGTAAAAACCCATTATATTGACCAGTGTTTTGAATTTTTAGGGGTAATTTTCGGTTAATGTTTTGAGCAATATTTCATCTTCTTTAAAGATGTTCGTCAGGTATTCGCTATCTTCTTCAGATATCGGCGCGCCATAATTGATGTCTTTGGCCACATGGCTTTCCCTAGGCTCAACGGCGGCGAAACGAGGTGCGCTCAAAAAATCACACACCCTGCCCAAAATCCGATCGGGCTCAGAACGAAGCTCGTTTGAGCGCAGGAACAATACCTGTTCTCGCGGGAAGAACCTGAATAGCCGAAGAACTTGAGCTCCATAGAAGCCCCGCTCCACATAGCTAAACTCTCGATGATACCCAGGCGTCGCGAGATTATCGACGACGCGGGCCCGACCCTCGCGAATGCACCAGGCGAACGGCTCCGTTTCGGCGCCCCGCGCATATTCCATTTTCCAATGCGACCAGGCCCGCTCGATCGGATCTCGGAATATCACGATGATCTTCATCGCGGGATTATAGGCGGCGATCCGTTCCAGACAGCCCGGCCAGTAAGTATAGATTGGAGTCGCCTCGCCCCACGCGCGCGCGCGGTTGGCGTCTGCGCCCTGGAACAGCGCATGGTAACGCGAATAGTCCGGACACCCCCAATCGACGGCTTCATCGTCGAAGAAGTGGGCCTCCTTGATGGCTGGCAGGAGCAGCGTCGGGTGTTCTTTCAAATAGTCGAATAACGCCGTGGTGCCGCCCTTCTGGACGCCCGCCACGAGGAACTCCACCTTTCGAGCCGCCGCCGCCATCCCCTAGGCTCTATTGCTCGCGAAGGGAGTGCTCGATGAGCTCGCCGATCGGGCCGATCAGGAACGAGAGCACCGTGCGGCTGCTGGTCTTGATCATGACCGTCGCGGGCATGCCCGGATAGAGCCGGGCCCCCTTGGGCAGTTTGCGCAGCTCGCTGGGGGGAATGCGCAGATCGACCCGATAGAAGGAGTTCTTGGACTGAGCGTCCGTCAGGACGTCGGCCGAAACCGTGATCACTTCGGCCTGAATCTTTGGAACCCGATAGCTATTATAGGCCTGCAGCATGATCTGGGCCGTCATGCCTGGGCGCACTTCATCGATGTCGCTGGGCCGGATCTGGGCGTTGATGACCAGCGGCGCATGACTGGGCACGACATCCATCAGGGTCTCGCCCGAGCCGGCGACGCCGCCGATCGTAAATTGACTTAGGCCCAAGACGTAGCCGTCGGCAGGCGCGCGAACCTCGGTTTGAGCCAAGGCCTCACGCGCCGCGCCCAAGCGCGACCCGATGTCGGTCACGCGGGCCTCAGCTTCGCGCAGGTTGCTGGCGGAATCGGCCGAGCGCTGCTCATAAAGACTCACCAACTGCATTCGGGTCTCGCCCGCCAATTGGCTGTTGCGCGTAATATCGGCCATCAGCGAGCCGCGCTTACCCTCGGTGTCCGCCAGCTGCCGCTGCATGCGCAGCACCAATGTTTTTGGCGCATAGCCTTTTTCGAGCAGAGTTTGGTAGCCCTGCAGCTCCTGTTTCAGAAGCGCGGTTTGCTGGTCGATGGAATCCGCCTGGATCTGCAGGCCTGACCGAGCGCTGCTAATCTGCTCCAGGCGTTGATTCAAAATGGACGCCTGAGCTTCAATCGCCATTTTGCGTATGTCATAGACTGTCTGCTCGTTCTGGATAATCGCGAGCATTTTCGGGTCGGATCGACGCGCCTGTATTTCCACGGGAACGATCAGAGGCCGCCGCTCGATCTCGGCGCGCAGGCGCGCCGCCTGCATGAGGGATGAATAGTACTGGTTCTCATAGATATCGATCTGCGCCCGAGGGATCGTATCATCGAACTTAAGCAGCAATTGCCCCGCCTTGACCGTGTCGCCTTCGCTGACATTGATCTGGCGGACCACGCCGCCTTCCCGGCTCTTGAGCGTCTTGCGATTGGCTTCGACCCGGACGACTCCGGGGGCGGTCACCGCGCCCCAGATCGGCGCGAGCGCCGCCCAAAGTCCAAGGCCGACCACGAAAACCAGGATCACGATGACGCCGACGGTCATAGGCCCTCTGAGGCTGCGACGCGCGGCTTCCGACAGTGGCGGGTCGATCGGGCCGCCGATTGAAGGCGGCTCGGCCTGGACCTCATGCGAGACCCACCGGACCAATTCTTTAGGCTCGAACTTCATGACGTAGCCTCGATGGTCCCGGCGGGCGGCTGAATCGCCGCGGCATTCTTAGTCAGACGCGCCAAGACCGCATCGCGCGGTCCAAACAGGTCCACACGGCCATCACGGAGGACGAGCAGCTTGTCCGCGCCTTGCAGCATGCTGGGTTTGTGGGAGACAACGATCGCGGTCTGGCCGCGTTGTTTCATCGCGGCCAGGGCCTTGAGTAGGGCTTCTTCGCCTTGCGCGTCGAGATTGGCGTTGGGCTCATCGAGAACGACGAGCGCCGGATCACGGAGCATGGCCCTGGCCAGCCCGACGCGCTGGCGCTGGCCCACCGAGAGCACGACCCCGCCCGCTCCCAGCTCGGTGTCGTAGCCCTTGGGCAGGCGAACTATGAGATCATGAGCGCCGGCCGCCTGGGCCGCGGCGATCACTTCAGCGTCGGAGACCCCTTCCATGAAGCGGGCGATGTTGTCTCGCACGGTGCCAGCGAAGAGTTCGGTGTCCTGGGGCAGATAGCCAACATATTGGCCAAAATCGTCTCGCGACCAGCCGAACACGTCCGAACCATCCAACCTAACCGCGCCGTTCAACGGAGGATAAACCCCGATCAAGAGCCGGATCAGCGTCGACTTGCCGGCTCCCGACGGTCCGATGACACCTAGAAACTCACCGGGCTGGATCGAAAAATTCACGGCCGCGAGCAGAAGCTTTCCGGATCCGGGAATACCGTAGTTGAGGCCCTCGACAACCAACGCTCCTTTTGGACGAGGCAGATCGGTGCCGCTTGTCGCTGGCTGATAGTCGTTCAGAAGACTGCCCAGCCGTTCATAGGCTTGGCTGGCGCCGATCAGACTCGACCAGGTCCCCACGACCCGATCGATCGGCGCCAAGGCTCGGGCTGACAAAATCATGTTGGCGAACAGCAGGCCCGCCCCGATCTTATGGTTGATAATCAGATCGGCGCCGACGGCGATGATCAGGACCTGAACCGCCATGCGGACGAACTTGATAAGTCCGCTCCAAAGCTCCTGTTGATGGCTCGCCCCCGCGCTCTTGTTCAGCGTTTCGGATCTAAAGCGCGCCCACTGCCGGCCGATATGGCCCAGCATGCCCATGGCGCGAACGACCTCGCTGTTGCGCAGGCCCGCCTCTGTGAAGCCGTAGCTTTTGATCGCGGAGCTATTGGCCTCCCGGGTCAGGGGACGCGTCGTCTTATCTTGCAGGAAGGCAAGCCCCACCAGGATCAGGGCGCCAGCAAAGGTAACCGCGCCGACAACGGGATCGATCACGAACAGGATGATCATGTAGAGCGGAATCCAGGGGATGTCGAAAATGACCGAGATCCCCGCTCCCGTCATGGTCTGGCGGAAGCTGTCCAGGTCGCGCAGGGCCTGAGCGCCCCCCGTCGGCTGCCGACGCACGACGCCGTCGAAAAGCGCGGCGAACACGTGGCCCGACACCCGCTGATCGAAAACCGCGCCAAAGTTCGACAAGACGCGCGCGCGTAAAACGTCAATGATCCCGGAGATCACAAAAACAAACACCACCCCCACGGTCAGAACGATCAGCGTTGGCGCGCTGCCGCTCGACAAGACGCGGCTGTAAATCTGGTTCGTGTAGACGGGCAAAGCTAGATAAAGGACGTTCGAAATAAAGCTGAAGAACGCCGCGCAAAGAATAGGACCTCGCCCGTGACGAAGCGCGAGGGTCAGCAAGCTTCCATCTTGAGCACGGGTCGCTGGATGTTTCATGAGCGCGCTGAACTTCCGTGTCGCCAATTCCGCCTGGCGCGGACGGTTAGATCGGTTGCCGCGAGAGCCCTCCCCTCGCCGATCAATCGATAAACTTGGCGCGGAGCAATGAAGCGCGTGCGTATCGATGTCAATGGCGTTAGTATCACATTCGATGACAAACTCAGCTCCCTTGGCAATACCATCGCGGAAGGCCCGATCCCAGGACGCCAAGGGCATTCTGAAGGCCGAACTGAAACGGCGAGGCATGACCTACGCCGATCTCGTCGAACGTTTGGCGCAACACGGCATCGTCGAAAGCGAGGCGAACTTGCGCAATAAGATCAGCCGCGGATCGTTCACGGCCGCCTTTTTCCTGCAGTGCCTAATCGCTATCGGCTGCGAGCACGTTGTGATTCAGGCTCCGCGCCTCCCCGCGCCTTAGTCCACATAAGGACACGTCCACGTGTAGACACTTCCGCGTGAAGACAGGTGGACCTTTACGGCAAATCAGACCAGCCTCCAAGCAAGTCGCTCGAAGGCCGGATAGACACGCCCACGCGTCCACATGAGGACCTCGCATGAAGATCGTCGCCATCGTCAGCCAGAAGGGCGGAGCCGGGAAAACCACCCTGGCCGTGCATCTGGCCGCCCGCGCCGCCCATGACGGCCGACAGGCCGTCATCGTCGACCTGGATCCGCAGGCCACGGCCTCGTCCTGGGGCGACTGGCGCGGCGGCGACAATCCGGTTGTGGTGGCCGCGCCGCACACTCGGCTGGAGGCGACTCTGGCCGAATGCGAGAAGAGCGGCGTGGATCTGGTGATCATCGACACCCCGCCGTCCGCCGACGCTGCCGCGGTCTCGGCGGCCAGGGCCGCTGATCTGGTGCTGATACCCACCCGCGCCTCGGCCTTCGACCTGCACGCCATCAAGACCACCGGCGAGCTGATGAAGATCGCCCAGAAACCGGCCTATGTGGTGCTCAACGCCGTGCCGCCCCGATCGGCCAGCCTGATCGACGAGGCCGCCGAGGTGGTCAAGAGCCTGTCCCTGGGCCTGGCTCCCGCCTGCCTCGTCGACCGCGCCGCTTTCCGCCACGCCGTGATCAACGGTCAGACCGCCGTGGAATTCGAGCCCAGCAGCAAGGCCGCCAGCGAAGTCCACCTGCTCTACACGTGGATGTGTGGACAACTTGATATGTCTACAAAGAAACCCGCCAAGACCCGGAGCGCCGCGTGAGTCCTCGTCCTAGCTTGGCCAGCCGCCTGGCCGCCGCCGCCGGCGCGCCCACACCGGCGCCCTCCCCGTCCGTCATCGCGCAGGCGCCAGAACCCACCGCCTCGAGGATCGCTGTCAGCACACCCGCCAAGGCCCGTCAGGGCAAGACCATGATCGCCGGCTATTTCTCGCCGGATCTGGCCCGAGCCATCAAGATCCTCGCCGTCGAGCGCGGCGTGTCCGTCCAGGCCCTGATCGGCGAGGGGCTCGACGCGGTGTTGCGCCAGCACCAGCGCCACCCCTTCGGCGAACGCTAGGCCGCGCGAGACATGGTCAAGCGCAAGGATCCGAGCGGCGAGTTCGACTTCTTCATCCCGCTGATGCACGACGTCCCGCTGAAGGATCAGCGCGAGACGATGGAGCGCCCGTTCTTCAGCCTGCAGAAGCGCAAGCGCCTCAAGCCGATCGAGTATGAGAGCCCCAACAACGATGTGTGGGTGAAGGTCGAGGCCATGCCCGCCTACGGCATGGCCACCATCTGGGACGCCGACATCCTGGTCTGGGCCGCCGCGGTGCTGAACCACATGAAGGTGCAGGGGGTGAACGACCTGCCGCGCACCCTAAAGACCACCACCTATGACCTATTGCGGGCCATCAAGCGCGACACCAGCGGCCGGGGCTATCAGGAGCTGCAAGCAGCCCTGCAGCGACTGGAAACCACCTCGATCCGCACCTCGATCCGCGCGCCCAAGCGCCGGACAGAAGCTCAATTTGGCTGGCTGGACGGCTGGACCTTGGAAGTTGACCCCGAAAGCGGCCAGCCGCGCGGCATGACCATCACCCTGTCCAACTGGGTGTATGAGGGCATCGTCAACGAGCGATCCTTGCTGACCATGCACACCGACTATTTCCTGCTGACCGGTGGGTTGGAGCGGGCGCTCTATCGCATCGCCCGCAAGCACGCCGGCAACCAGGCCGACGGCTGGACTTGCCGGATCGAGGTCCTCTACGAGAAGACCGGCAGCGACAGCCAGCCCAAGGAATTCAACCGGATGCTGCGCAAGGTGGTCGAGCGTAATCAGCTGCCCGAATACGCCCTGTCCTTCACCAAGACCCAGGACGATTCACCGGCCCTGCACGTTGTCCATCGCGATGCGGCCGACATCAGCGCGATCAAGGCCGAACTCGCGGCTCTGAACGAGGGATAAAACCTAAAACATAACCTTTTCAAAGACAAAGGTCTTGAAAGGGGAGGGGATCCATCGTGGGATCACACACCGCCGTCCATCCCCGTCGTCAGGACCTGGTCGCCTTACAACAGTAACGACGGCTCCAGAGTCGAAGATCACACGGCCTAAGACCAGACAAGGCCCGAGATCGTAAACAAAGGTGGGTTTGATTCGCGAAACGAGCGACCTTCGTGGGATCACACACCGGCTAAATTGTCCACAGGGCTGTGGATAATCGCCAAGGCGCCGGCGCCTACTATCGTGGGATCACACACCTTTCTATCGTGGGATCACACACTTTCTATCGTGGGATCACACACCAAAGCACGTGGGATCACACACCAGAGATTTCTTTATCCGACTGAAAAGATTGGATAAAATACCCCTATTTTCGCCCTTAACTTACTTAACTTGTATCTAACAGAGTCCCTTAACAGGGATGGGAAGCGGATAGGTCAAAGCTATCACCCCGGTTTTGGGCCTGAAGAGGGCCCAACCGACGTGATCACAAAAGGTCGTTCATCTAGACGGGTACACAAGAGCCGTGTGTATGATTGAGCGCTCGGTCACGCTCTAGGCACACATGAAAATCGCGTTCGTTGACACCACAGGCCTGAATTACAATCCGCTCACGCCTTTCCAATCGCCACTAGGGGGAACCCAATCGGCGGCTTGCTTTCTATCAATCGCAATGGCTGAGCGTGGAAATGAAGTGTGGTTGCTGGGTAAGGAAGGCGAAGGTGAAATCATCTCCGGTGTGCGCTGTAAGCGCTACAATACCGAAAACCCCGCGACTCAGCTGAATGCATTTGACGTTGTAATTATACTGACCGTTCCGATTGCAAAACAACTCCGAGAAAAAGGTGTATCAACTCGCCTAATACTATGGCAGCACTACGCTGTAGATAATAGTGATTCACTACCACTCATTGATAATGACGAAAAAGAAGCTTGGTCTGAAGTTGTATTTGTTAGTGAATACCAAAGAAAAACATTTTCTGAAAAATTTGATCTAGATGGAAAAGTCTTACGGAACGCTATGTCTCCAGCTATGGCGGATAGGAAGCGTATATTACCGAATTTTGTAGCCAGAAATGAAGATCCGGTATTGGTCTATGCCAGTGCTCCAGGTCGTGGCCTAGATATATTACTTATCGCATTTCCATCAATCAGGAAAAAATTCCCGGGGGCGCGACTAAAAATATTCTCAAGTCAGCTAATGTATCAAGTACAGAAAGAAAATGATGGATTTGAGTCATATTACGAGTTGGCTAGAAGCATGCCAGGCGTTGAATATTTAGGTGGTGTCTCTCAAGATCGACTTGCTGATGAATTGCTTCGCTGCGATATTTGGGCATATCCGACGATTTTTCTAGAAACGTCATGCATCGTGCTTATGGAAGCGGCTGCGGCTGGTTGTTTCCTGTTCTTCAGCGAGATGGGGGCCTTACCTGAAACGGGCGGGAAGTTTGGTCGGCGCATGAGGCCAACGAGCTCCAGATCCGTTTGGTGTGGGCAATTCGCCCATGGTCTTTGTTCGGAAGTCGACCGCCTCAGGCAAAATCCGGAACGCACGGAGAAATTTCTTGAAGACCAAGCCAGTTGGTTCAGGAAAACATATACTTGGGACCGTAGAGCTGAAGAATGGGAGCTTTGGCTGACAAAGACGGTCATGATGAGCTAGTGCATGTCCCATGCGCTCATGCGCCCACGATTCATTCGCCCAAGGCCCCATGAGCAACCCCAACTTCGCGATCTACTACGTCAGCGACGGCTATTCGACCGATCAAAAAATCATGGGCCGCCAAAGTGCTGGCAAGGCGTTGATAAAAGGCGTCGCCCGCAAATGGAAAACCAGCGAGTTACATGGCTTTGGAGCGAGCCGCTCCGCGGGCCAGACCATGCTCAAGCAATTGCAAGGCGACGGATACTCCGGAACCCTGCGCTGGCGCGAAAGTCCTGGCGATCGAGTGCTGGACGAATTGGGCGCGGTCTATTTTCCAGCGCCTATCACGAAAACCATTGCTCATGCTCGCAACACTCGAAGCCCGGGCGCCTACAGCCTGTTTGGCGTTACCCATACCTTGTCTTCGGCCGGAGCCATGGATCAGATCAGCGACCTGATCCTGCCACCCTTCAAGCCCTGGGATGCCCTGGTCTGCACCTCGACGGCGGCCCTTGGTGTCGTCGAAAGACTGCAAGCCGAAATGAAGGCTTGGTTTGCTGAACACACCGGCGCGACTCGGTTCAATCCTATCGTCCAGCCAGTCATCCCTCTGGGTGTGAACGCGCCGGATTTCGTGCGGACTGACGATCAGAGAGTCCAAGCGCGTTACGCCCTGGGCTTGGAGGCAAATGATGTAGCCTTCCTCTTCGCCGGCCGGCTGTCATTTCACGCCAAAGCCAATCCGGCGGTGTTCTATCAGGCGCTCGAAGCGGCTTGTCAGCAGACCGGCAAGACGCTGGTGTGTATCGAGGCGGGGGTTTACCCCAGTTCAGGTATGGCTCAAGCCTTTGAGGCCGCTCGCGGATTTCTGGCGCCTAGCGCCCGGTTTATCCAGGTCGATGGCCAGAACGAGGCTTTGTATCATCAGGCGTGGAAAGCCTCGGATGTCTTTGTTTCACTATCCGATAATATCCAGGAGACCTTTGGCCTCACTCCACTGGAGGCGATGGCGGCGGGCATGCCGGTCCTGGTCAGCGATTGGGATGGCTACAAGGATACGGTTCGCGATGGGATTGATGGCTATCGCATTCAGGTGACGGCGCCCAAGGCGGGAGCTGGAGATGACTTGGCTCTGCGTCACGCGCTCGGCCAAGACACCTATGATTATTATATTGGTCGCGTCAGCATGGCGACCGCGATTGATCTGGGCGCGTTAACTGACCGTATCATTGCTCTAGCGCAGGACGACGGGCTTAGGCGCAAACTTGGAAGCGCAGGGCAGGCCAGGATTGAGGCTAGCTATGATTGGCCCGTGATCTTGGAGCGCTATGTTGATCTAGCGCGATCGCTTGGCGAGATTCGCAAGGCCGCTGCGGTTAGCACCCCTCAGGCCTGGGGAGCGAGGCCTGATCCTTATCGTCTATTCCAGGATTATCCGACCAGAGCCCTGGCCGGCGATTGGTCGGTGGTCGTACATCCTGACCGAGCGAAGGGTGTCGAAAGTTTCCTGGACTTAGGGATCGCTAGTTATGTCCTCGACCCGGTTCTACTACCCCGGGAGACAATCACGGCCTTGCTGCATGAGGCCGGTCGGAAGACCCATACAGTGGCCAGTTTATTGGCGGGGCATACGGGTTCAGAGCCAGCCAAGACCCGAGCCTTGATGTGGCTTTACAAGCTGGGGCTTTTGGATCTGAGACCGTGATCTAATCCCAGGACTTGACGGGGTTTCCCAGCCGGGGAATTGAGGGCCTGACGGTGTGTGACGCACACCGTCAAGTTCTGGATTCTAGACGACCTTCGGTCCGTTCCGATCGAAGCACCCGATCCTCGCGGGTCGCACAAAGGACGCCATGACGGCCCAAGCCGACAGCGAAACGATGGATCCGGTCCGCGCCGAGTTCGACGCCGCGTTCTATCTGGCCAACAACCAGGATGTCGTCGACTCGGGCATCGACCCGTTCGAGCATTTCATGACCTGGGGCTGGCGCGAGGGGCGCGACCCTAATCGCCGGTTTTCGATCGCCAGCTATCTGGACGTGAACCCCGACATCGCCGCCGCCGGGGTCAATCCGTTCGCCCATTATGTGGTGACCGGGCAAGGGGAGGGGAGAGCTCTCAAGCTCGACCTGGGCTTCCAGTACGAGATCCTGAAGTCGGCCAACACGCTGGAAGCGCGTGTCCAGGCTCTGCGCGCCGCTTTTCCTGACGGCGAACCCTCACCGATCGAGGGCCTCACGCGGACACTTAAACGCGCGGGCGCGTCCACACGTCTACATGTCAGCATCAGCCATGATAACTTCACCGCCAACCTGGGCGGGGTGCAGCTATGCCTGACCCGCGAGGCCAAGGCGCTCCGCGCCGCTGGAAGCGCTCACATCCACCTCTATCCGGCCGCGCCGGGCCTGGTCATCGACTTTGAGCGCGAGCGGCCGCTGATCGGCGTGCTGGTCAACGGCAAGTCCGCGGGTGTGCATGCCGCCGAGACCCTAGCCGAGGTCCTGGGTCCGTTCGCGGACGGCAAGGCCTTCACCTTCGCTGTCCACAGTTTCATCGGCCACAATATCGTCGGCGTCACCACCGTCCTGTCGGCCATGGGAGCCCGGGAAGGCTATTACTGGGTCCACGATTTTTCGAGCGTTTGCGCCCATTACGCCCTGTTGCGCAACGATGTGGCGTTCTGCGGCGCTCCGCCGCCCGACAGTCCGGCCTGCGAGGTGTGTCTCTATGCGCGCCGGCGACGCATCCATCTGGCCGAGCATGGCCGCTTCTTCCAGACCTTCGCCATGACGGTTCTGGCGCCATCCGAGGCGGCTCTGGAGCTGTGGCTCAGAAGCTTCCCGGTCAAACCTGCGGCGGCCAAGGTTCATCCCCACGCCGTCTTGCGCAAGCGCCGCGCGCCAGCGGTGGCCGAACATGCGCCAGGCCCGCTGCGGGTCGCCTTTCTGGGCATGCCGGCCGAGCACAAGGGCTGGCCGGTCTACGCCAAGCTCGTCGAGCGGTTCGCCGACGATCCGCGCTACGAGTTCCATCACCTGGGCAAGATCCGGGACAAGGCGGTAGAGGCGCGTTTCACGGCCATCGAACCCACCCCCGACGTCGCCGAGCCGATGGCGGCGGCCGTGGAGGCCCTGGATATCGATGTGGCGATCATCTGGTCATTGTGCCCGGAGACCTTCTGTTTCACCGCCTACGAGGCCGTCGCCGGCGGCGCGGCCGTGGTGACCAATCCCGACGCCGGCAACGTGCCGCGCTTCACGGCGGAGACAGGCGTCGGCAAGGTGGCCAAGGACGACCACGCCCTGGGCGAGTTGTTCGAAAGCGGCGAGATCCTGACCCTGGCCCGGGCGATCCGCGGCGAACGCCTCTACAGCCTGGCCTATAGCCGCATGAGCGCTGACTTCATTCTCGAGAAGACCGCGTCATGAAGGTTCTTTGCTTCACCAGCTTCACTTTCTCGTATCTCGATCGGGCGCGGGTGCTGTTCCACACCCTGCGCCAGCATCACCCTGACTGGGAGCTGGTGGCCCTGATCACCGATCGCCCGCCGCCGGGCTTCGAACTGGATGTCGCGGCCGAGCAATTCGATCGGGTCGTCTGGGTCGAGGATTTGGGCATCGAAGGCGGGTCGGCATGGCTTTTCAAGCACGACGTGGTCGAGGCTTGCACGGCGGTGAAGGGACCTTTCCTGCACCAGGCCTGCGCCAGCGGCGCCGATGTGGTGATGTATCTGGATCCCGACACGGCCCTGCTCAATCCGCTGCATCCGCTGCTGGAAGAGCTGCAGATCCACGACATCGTCCTCACCCCGCATCTGCTCGAGCCTGAGGAAACCCACGCCGCTGTCCTCGACAACGAGGTCTCGGCCCTGCGTACGGGCATCTACAATCTCGGTTTCGTGGCCATCCGCACGACGGGGGAGGGGGCTCGCTTCGCCAAGTGGTGGAACGATCGTCTGTTGGCCTTCTGTTACGACGACATCCCCCAGGGTCTGTTCGTCGATCAGCGCTGGTGCGATCACGTTCCAGCCTTCTTCGAGAAGGTGAAGATCCTGCGCGATCCCGGCTACAATATCGCCAGTTGGAACATCAGCCGTCGCAAGGTGACGATCGGCCAGGACGGCCAGATCCGGGCCAACGGCTCGCTGCTGCGCTTCTGGCACTTCACCAAGCTGGGGCCGGTGGGCGACATCATGACCCGCCGCTACGCCGGGACCAATTTCGAGGTCCACGAGATCTGGAACTGGTACAAGCGCCTGATCGCGCGCTTCACCGACGGTCGTATCCCGGCCCGCTACTGGGCCTATGCGACCTATGCCGATGGTCAGCCGATCCAGAAAGGGCATCGCGAGCTCTACCGGGCGCGCGGCGACCTGCGCGAGGCGTTCAAGGACCCCTTCGCCAGCGGCGCTGGAAGCTATCAGGCGTGGCTGATAGGGGAGGGGTTGCTCGAGCCCCAGAACGCCGCCGCCGTCACCTGACCGGCGGGCGGAAAGGGGCGGGTGCGTGCGTGAACCAAGGGGGCGAGTAATGGCCGGCAAGACGACAGCGAAGACGAGCGCTCCCGCGCGCCGCCAGGCCCTCGTGGTGGCCGGCATGCATCGCAGCGGCACCTCGGCCATGGCGCGCCTGTTGTCCCTGAGCGGCGCCACCCTGCCGGAACGGGTCATGGATCCGGGCCCTGACAATCCCCTGGGCTATTGGGAGCCCTGGGAGATGGTCGCGCTGGACGACGAAATCCTCGAGGCTGTCGACTCGCGTTGGGACAACGTCTTCGCCGTGAAGGACAACGATCGCGCCTGGGCGGCGCGCGGCCGGTTCCTGGATAAGGCCAAGGACTTCCTGACTTACAATTTCGGTGACCAGGATCTGCTGGTCATGAAGGATCCGCGATCGTCGATCCTGGCCCGCTTCTGGCGCCAGGCGCTCGACGAGATCGCCGTCGATCCGGTCTACGTGATCATGGTCCGCCATCCGCTGGAGGTCGCCGACTCGCTGCTGGCTCGCAACGGCAGTCCGCGCGCGAAGTCGCTGCTGCTGTGGACCAGCTACATGCTGGCCGTCGAGCGGGACACCCGCGACGCGCCCCGGATCTTCGTGACCTATTCGGACATGCTGAACGACTGGCGCGGCGTGCTGGATCGCGTCGAGGCCGCCATGGGGCGGCCCCTGCCACGCCGCACACCCGCCGCGGGCGTCGAGATCGAGCGCTTTCTGTCCAAGTCGCATCGGCACCACGAAGCCGACGCCTCGGCCCTGGATGAAATCCCCGGTGCGTGGGCAGGCGCTCAGACGACCTATCGCTGGATGCTTGAAGCCGTGCGCGGCGCGACGCCGGCGCCGCAGACCTTGGCGACGGTCGAAGCCGAGCTGGACGCGCTGGAACGCGTTGTTGGCCCGGTCGTCGCCGAGATGCGCCAAGACCTCGCCCAGATCCCGGGGATCAAGGCCGATGCCGCCGAAGCGCGGGAAGAGCGGACCCGAATGGAGTTCCTGCTTGGTGACGTCCGTCAGGAAACCGCCGACCTGCGGTTCCATTTCGACAAGTTCCACGCCGAAGCCGACGCTCGTCATCAGGACGCTCTGGCCGCGATCGCGCATCACCAGGACGTGGCCGAGCACTGGAAGCTTCAAGTCGAGCAGCTGACGGCTCAGGCCGAACAATGGTGGCGCGAACTTGAGGCCGAGCGGGTCAAGGTGGAGATTCTTCGAGATCGTACGGCTGCCGCCGAGCGTGATGCTGTTCTCATGCGGGCCGAGGCGGAAAGCTTGCAGTCTCAGCTTCAGGCCGTTTTCGTCAGCACCAGCTGGCGCGTGACCCGCCCGTTGCGCGCCGTCGTTCGGCGCCTGCGACGCGGCTGATTGTCGAGGGTATGGTTGTCGTGTCGGCGGCCGGCTCCTAAGACCAGGGACTGACAGGGGACGACTCACCAATGCGGAAGCTGGAGCTGCCCGGACTGGGCCTGACCCTCACGCCGTCCGGACTCGTGCGCGCGGTGCTGATCGTGGGCCTGCTGTTCATGCTCGGGTCCAGCCTTCCCGGCCAAATGTCCTACGACAGCCTGGCGTCATTGCATGAAGGCCGCTTCGCCGTGCGCGAGACCTGGGGTCCAGCGATGTACAGTTGGCTGCTGGGCGCCTTCGACGAGATCGTCCCGGGCACGGGTCTTTATGTGGCGACCAGCGCCTTCCTGTTGTTCTTCAGCCTGTCATCGCTTCGTCTGCTGCGGCCGAGTATTTCCTGGTGGGCGCCGCCTGTGACGGTGCTGCTCGTCTTCTCCCCGCTGGTGCTGATCTATCAGGGCGTCGTCTGGAAAGACGTGCTGTTCGCCAATCTGACGATCGCCAGCTTCACGTGCCTGGCTCATCTCCCGCGGCTCTGGGATAGACCCGGACCGCGTTG
>Ga0307515_10003696_pt1 | contig 32124 bp, 20 predicted proteins | sample 17_EM_MG_FD_194513 | JGI IMG/M metagenome (GOLD analysis project Ga0307515, IMG submission 194513) | Populus trichocarpa ectomycorrhiza microbial communities from riparian zone in the Pacific Northwest, United States - 17_EM | ecosystem: Host-associated > Plants > Roots > Unclassified | place... | reverse complement strand
ACGTCAGGGCGGGGACCGGTCTGGAGATACTGACCGGGAGTTACGTCTCGGGCATCACACCCGACCTCCAATCGACGTACTCACTCACTTCGTGCGACCTCGTGTCGCACCTGTCATCGGCAGATCAGTGCGCCAGCCGGGCGGCAGCGACCGAGACCTTCTCCCACCGAAAGTGACCCGGCGGCGCCGGAGGTGCCGAGTGCCCGGCACCGTTGTCACGCCCGGTCGTCGATCTCGGTGAAGAACCGCAGGATCGGAGCGATCACCCGATCGGGCTGGGTGACGGGAGTCAGATGTCCGGCGCCGGGCAGTTCGACATAGCTGCTGTTCGGGATGGCCGCGGCCAGCTCGCGGGCGCGGCTGACGAAGGTGTCGGCGTCCTGCTCGAACCCCATGATCATGCAGGGCACGTGCATCCCGGTCAGGGCGTCGAGTCGTTCCTGGTAGGCGTCGATGAAGGCCCGTGACCTCGCCTGGGCCTCCGAGACCGAGCATGTTCCGGCCGACCACTGCCGGATGCCCGGCAGGAGCGCATCGAGGAACGCGTCGTCACCGAGCACCTTCGGCGGATAGCTGGTGAGCAGGAGCAGCACCAGGCGGACCGGGTCGAATTCCGGTCCGGCGGTTTCCAGGGTCCGCGTGGATTGCTGGAGCAGCCGGTCCATGGTGTTCTGCCGGCCGTAGCCGGCGATCAAAGCCGCCGCGACCACCCGATCGGGACGGAGCAGCGCGACTTCCTGGGCGATGGCCGCCCCCTGGGACCAGCCCAGCAACCGGACCGGCTCGGTGCCGAGATGGTCCAGCAGGGCACTGACGTCACCGGCCACACCCTCCGGGCCGTGATCCGGACCGGTATGAACGAACGTGACGGCCTGATAGCCGCCGTCGGTGAGCGCGGCGACGATCGGCGCGGCCCACCAGTCGGGGTCGGCTACCGGATTGCTGAGGATCACCACGGGACGGCCCTGCCCGAACGTACGGTAGCGCCCGACGCCTGCAACGGTATTCACGGGTGGACCATCCCCGGCACGCACCGGCGGAGCGGAAGGACCATCCCGGCACACACCGGCAGAGCGGAAGGACCATCCCGGCACACACCGGCAGAGCCGGGCGCCGACGTCACGTCGGTGCCCGGCTCCCCGTCTGCTACAGCTCGCCGATCCGGTACGTGGCCGTGCCGGTGCTGTTGTGCACGACCACCTTGATGGTGTCGGCCTCGCCGCCCTCCGGGCCCGGCCACCACGCCGCCCACAGGCCGCCCGCGACGCTGGTCTTGATCTCCCGGCCGTCGGCGAGGAGGAGGTCGATGCCGGTCACGGACGGGCCGGCCAGGCCGACGACGTTCGAGTACTGGTCGTCGCCGTCGCCGACCGAGGAGCTCGTCTCGACCTTGACCGTGTCTTTGGCCGGCACCGGCGGGGCGCCTTCCGTCAAGGCCATCGCGGCGAACGACTTGTCCTCCACGATCATGCACTCGACCAGGCCGGCGCCGCGCTTCTGGATCAGCAGGGTTGCCAGGCCACGCTGTTCGGCCAGCACCACGTCGGAGGGGCTGACCGGCCCCGAGGCTCCGCCGACGCCGCTCTCGGCGCACTGGCGGGCCTGCGGCATGACCTGTTCGCCGGTGAGCGAGCCCGGCACCGGCGTCCAGGCGGCGAACGCCCGGTCCGCCGTACCCGGAAGCAGCGAAGGCACCGCGACCGCGCCGACCACCGCGGCGGCCGCGGCGGCGGCCAGGCCGATGACCCAGCGGCGGGCCGGCCGGCGTGTGGGCGTGGTGGTCGCGAGGGCCCGGCCGTCGATGATCCGGTCGACGACCGCGTTCGCCCGGGTCCATTCGCCGGCGGTCGGTTCGCGGCCTCGTGCCGGGTCAAGCACGCTGAGCTGTTCGAGATCGTTCATGATTGCTGCTCCCTAAGAAGTGTGAGCGACTGCGGGCGGGCTGCCGCGGCGGGCGGCTCCAGCGCGGACCGTAAGCGTTCCCGGGCCCGGCCCAGCCGCATGGCGAACGTCGATCGGCGGCAGCCCAGCACGGTCGCCGCCTGCTCGGCGGTCAGCCCGTCGAACGCCACCAGCGCGAGCGCCTCGCGGTCGGCCGGCCGCAGGCCCCGCCAGGCGCGTTCGAGGTCGATCCGGGCGGCCGTGCCGACCGCGTCGTCGGAGTACGCCGGGCCGTCCAGCGACACCAGCCGGACGTCCAGGGCCTGGCGGCGCAGCCAGCCGCGGGTCTGGTTGGCCATCGTCCGGCGCGCCACCGCGAACAGCCACGGCCGGGCATCCGAAGGCAGGTCGTCGAACCGGCGCCAGGCCGTCAGGAAAACCGTCGACACGACGTCCTCGGCCTCGCTGGGCGGGACCCGGCGCTCCACGAACCGCAGCAGGTCCACGTAGGTCTGCTGGTGTAAGGAACGGAAGGACTCTTCCCGGGCGCTGCTCATACGTTCCTCTCGTTCGCCGTCATACCCCCTACCTGTCCGGCACCGTCCGCGGTGTCACACCCGGTTTCTCCCCTCGGGGTGGTCACCGATGGTCAGTCCGGGGCCGCCGTCACTAGCGTATTGATCATGGTGATCAACGACCTGCTCGGCGGCCTGCCGCCGGCCCTGGTGTGCCTTGTGGTCGGTGCCCTGGTCACCGCCGAGGTCGCGGTCACCGCCGGGCTGGTTCTGCCCTCGGCCACCGCGCTCATCGCGCTCGGCCTGCTCGCCAACGCGGGCACGGTGGGCATCGGCCCGGCGCTCGGCACCGCCGTCGGCGCCGCCTGGCTCGGCGGCACCATCGCCTATCACTCGGGCCGGCGCCTGGGTCCGGGCGCCCGCACGACCCGGATGGGCCGGCGGATCGGATCCAAGCGCTGGGAGCGGGCCGATCGGCTGTTCTCCCGGTACGGCGGCAGGGCGGTGCTCCTCGGCCAGTGGGTCGTCGTCGCGCGTACCCTCGTCCCCCGCCTGGCCGGGATGAACGGCGTGCCGTACCGCCGCTTCGCCGCCTCCCACACGCCGACCGCGGCCCTGTGGGCGACCTGGATGGTCGGCGCGAGTTACCTGCTCGGCGCCTCCTACGACCGGCTCGCCAGCCGGGTCGGGCACGCCAGCGGCGCGCTGGCCGTCCTGGTCGCCATGATCGTCATTCTGGTGCTCGCGGGGCGGTGGATCGGCCGGCACCCCGATCCGGTACGGGCGTTCGGCGCGTTGCTGCTGCGGCGCGGCGCACCCGGGCTGGCGTGGCGCCGGCGGACCGAGCGGCGGCGCCCCGTCCTCGGCCTGGGTGCCGATCTCGCGCTCAGCGTCGTCCCGCTGTCGTTGGTGGCCGCGCTGCTGGTGGTGGTGACGCCCGCCGTGGTCCGGTTCAGCGGGCTCGACGCGGTCGATGCGACGGTCGCCGGGTGGGCGCGTACGGAGTGGACCTCGGACGGGTATCGGTTCGCGCTGAGCGCCGCCACCGGCGTCCAGCCCGAGGTTCTCCTCGCCGCGGCCGCACTGATCTCGCTCGTACCGTGGTGGTGGTCGTGGCTGCGGCGGGGCCGACGGCCGCGCCGGGCCGACGCCGTCGACGTGATCCGCGCGCTCGGCCCCGTCCTTCCGCTCGCGGTCTTCGCCGTGACCCTCGACTGGCTCGTGCCGGCCGTGCAGCGGGACCGGGCCTTCGCGCCGGACGGCTGGCGCGCCCCCGAATCCGTGGCGTTCCCCGGCCCGGCCGAGTTCGACGGGAAGCTGCCCACGGCCGACGCCCTCGGCGCGCTCGCCGGTCATGCGGCCACCGAGACCGCGCAGCTCGCCGCCGCCGTCGGGCTGCTCACCTGGCTGCTGGTCCGGCGGTTGCCCTGGTCGCTGCGCGTGACCGCGTGGACGACGGCGGCCGGCTACGTGGCGGTGTGCGCCGGCTCCTGGACCTACCTGGGCTGGAGCCGGACGAGCGAGACCGTGGCCGCTCTGGTGCTCGGCGCCGCGTGGACGGCGCTGAACGCGGCGATCTGGTCCACCCGCCCCACCGCCGGCGGCGCCCCGAGCCCGCCGGAAGCGGCGCACGGCGGCCGGCGGCCGGTGACGGCGGGATCGTGAGGGCCGCTACGTGCCGGGCACGGGCTCCAGGGCCTCCGCCCGGCCTTCGTCCCGGGCGCGGGCGAGCAGTGCGGCGAGGCGTTGCCGGCGGCGCCGGGTGAAAATCCGGAACGCGGTGACGAGGGCGCCGACGACTACGGCAAGGATCAGCTGGGCCCACGGCAGGGCCCAGACCGTCACGGTGGCCGAGGCGGGCCGGGTCGCTTCGGCGGCCGAGCCGCCGGCGCGGACGGCGGGGCTCACCTCGATGGTCGTGCGGAGTGGTCCCAGACCCCAGACTCCGCGGACGCGGGTGTCGACCGACCGGCCGCCGCCCGGCAGCATCTCCTCGATCCCGGTCCGGGCCTCGTGTTCGGCCAGGCCGAACACCTCGGCGGTCGCCGCCCGGCCGGTGCCGGTCACCGCCACGTTGCCGTCGTTCGTCGTGCGGTAGCGGATCCGGAGGCTGCCGGCGGCGAAGGGATTCCACGACTGCCGGTACGTGGCGCTGAGATCGTCGACCACCAGCGCCGCCGTTGTCGTGCCGCTGACCCGCAGCAGGACCCGGAACCCGACCCGGCTCTCGACGGCGACCGTGCCCCCGGTGCTGGTGACCGTCGCCGCGATGCCGGCCGGGTGGTCCCCCGGCGTGGCGTCGCCGGGCACGGTGACGGTGAACGGCACGACCTTCGTCTCGTTCGCGCCGACGGTGACCTTCTCCTGCACCGCGATCCAGCTGCCGCCGTCCACCGACTTCTGGTTGGACGGCAGCATGTTGAAGCGGCCCTTGTCGGTGAGGTAGCCGTCGGCCGCCTTGAGCGAGAAGACGGCGGCGCGGTCGCTGAAGTTCCGCACGGCCAGCCGGTCGGTCACCACCCGGCCCGGGTCGAGCGTGTGTTCGGCCCACCGGCGGCCGTCCGGGCCCCGCTCGTCGGCCGGCTGGACCGACCAGGTGAGGGTCGGCGGGGCCGGCTCCGCCGTGGCACCGGCGGGCGCGATCGGCACGGTGACGAGCACGACGGCCAGCACGGCGAGCAGCCGCGGCCAGGTTCGGATCATGGCGAAGTCCTTCGACCAGGCTGGTGGCGGGGGCCGCGGCGGCGCGGCCCCCGCCCGCACGCTATTCGAACAAGGAGAGGGTCATCGTCGAGGTGTACTTGCCGGCTGCGGCATCCGCCGGGGTGCGCAGGAACAGGTTGGCGTTGACCGAGTACGCGTCGCCGGTGACGGCCTCGGAGTCGAATGTCGACACCAGCAGTTCCTGGTCGACCAGGCCCACATTGTTGCCGGGCTGGGTCGGCTCGTCGAGGACGGTCACCACCTCCTCGCCCTCGGCGACCTGACCGGTGTCGCCGCCGTCGATCAGCTTCGGCTTCCAGCCGAGGTGGCCGGCGCTGATCGGCGCCTGACCGGCGTCGCCGACGAAGTCGGTCGCGCTGCCCAGCACGGCCCACGCGGCGCCGTCGGGCACCTCCTCGGGCGTACGCGTGTCGGTGACCGTCACCGTCGGCAGGGTGCCGACGAACTGGCGGACCAGCAGGGTCGAGCCGTCCTCGGACAGCGCGATGGAGTTGGCGGCGATCGACATGGCGAGCACGCCCGGCTCATCGATCTCCTCGATGTCGACCGTCACCCGGACCTCGCCGCTGTCACCGGGCTCGGCCAGGGCCTGCGCCGGCAGCCCCAGCACCCCGGCCAGGACGGCACTGGCGGCACCGGTGACCACCAGCCGCTGGCGTTTCGAACTACTCATTACGACGCTCCTTGTCCTTTGTGGTTCGTGGAGGGAGGAAAGTCAGGCGGTGCAGGTGATGCCGGGGTACTCAGCATTGTGGACGGTCGTGACCTCCGCGCCGCCCACGGTGCCGGTGGCCCGGACCTGCACCGAGCCGGCCGCGACCGCGGCTACCCGCGTGGCGAACGACTGGTAGGCGTTGGCGCCCGGCGCCACGGTCGCGAACGACCGCTCGCCGTAGCCGGTCTCCAGCGCGATCCGCACCGGCAAGTCGTGGTCGTTGCGGGCCTGCACGGCGACGTACGCCTTGCCGGCGATGCAGCGCGGCTGGACGGTGACGGTAGCGGGCACCACGGCCGGCTGGGTGCCCGGGTCGTCCGCGACGACCCGCCACTCCGTGATCGCGACCGCGGAGTACGTGGTTCCGTCGCCGTTGGCCCGGATCGTGGCCCGTACCCGGGGCGTGGTGACCGGGTCGAAGGCGACCTTGTTGAACGCGGTGCTGCTGGTGCCGTACGCGGAGGCGCCGGTCACGTCCCGCCAGGCCGCGCCGGCCTCGTCCCAGTACTGCAGCACCCACCCGTCGGGCTCGGCCACGCCGTCGCCGCTGCCCTGCTCGGAGTCCCGCCAGAACTTCAGCTCCGTTTCGGTGATCCGCACCGGGCGCGCCCAGTCGTACTGCACCCACTGGGTGGCCGGGCGGGTGCCGGACCAGGTGCCCCAGATCTGCGCCTGGCCCGGGCTCGGCGGGTCGGCGCCGTCGTTGAGGGCGGTGACGCTGTTCCAGCCGGCCGTGTACGAGGCGGTCGGGGTCCCGATCGGCCCGATGTTGCCGGTGAGCGGCCCGGACACCTCCGCCGGAATGGTGACCGTCCTGGCGGTCTCGAGGTTTCCGGCCACGTCGAGCGCCCGGTACGACACGGTGTGCCGCTGGGAGTCGGGTGCCGCGACCGCGGCGGTGTAGGCGGTGAACGCGCCGGTGTCGATGGCGTACTCGATGCGGGCGATCCCGGAGGTGGCGTCGCTCGCGGTCACCGTGACCGCCCGGGTCGTCGGGCTCACGGTGGCCGCGCTGGCCGGTGCCGTGGCGTCGATCCGTACCGCGAGGTCCGCCGGCGCCGAGACGTTGCCCGCCCGGTCGGTCGCGGTCGCCGCGACGGCGTGCCGGCCGTCCCCGGCGACGGTGACGTCGGCGTACCGCACCTCCGTGGCGACGACCGGCTGGGCGTCGTCCACCGTGGACCTGATGGTGAGCCGGCCGCCGCGGTCGTCGACGCCGGCGGCGCGCACCCGCACCGCGGAACGGAACCAGCCGGCGCTGCCCGCGCTGCCGCTGGGCGTGAGCGTCAGCGTCGGCGGGGTCTCGTCGCCCTCGGTGTCGCCGGGAGAGATGACCCGGACCTGGGCGGAGACGCGACCTGCGGCGTAGCCGAGCACGGTGCCCTGAGCCGTGAAGGTGCCGGGCTCGGCGACCTGCTCCGCCGTCACCGGGTCCCAGAAGACCGGCACCCGCAGCGTCTCGCCGCCGAACGGGACGCCGACGGTGCCGGGCAGTTCCCGCTCACCCACCTCGACCGACATCGCCGGCGGGGTCACCGACTCCGGCTGCGCGGCGAGGATCTTCCACTCCTCGACCGCCACCGCCGAGTAGGTGCTGCCGTTGGTCGAGGCGTCGAACGTCGCGCGGACCTGCGTGGTGGTGACCGGGTCGAACGTGGTGTTCTGGAAGCCCTGCGTGCCGGTCGGGTAGCCGCTGGGGTTCGGCACGTCGGCCCACTGCGCGGTGCCGAGGTTCCAGTACTGGATGCGCCAGCGGGCCGGTGCGGCCACGCCCACGCCGGTGCCCTGCGGCTGGTCGTTCCAGAAGTCGATCTGGGAACCGGAGATCCGCATCGGCTGATCCCAGGTGTACTGCACCCACTGCTGCGGCGGGTTACTACCGGTCCAGGTGCCCCACATGTCCGGCGGCAGCGGGTTCGACCGGACGATCTCGTCGTTGAGCGCCTTGACCCAGTACTGGGTGGGCACCGGCTCGTTGGAGACGGCGACCGTCGCCGCTTGCGCGATGTTGGGCCGGGGCGTGGGGTCGGCGCCCTTGGTGGGCGTCGGCGTGACGGCCTTCATCCGGGGCGGGGTCTGCGTGTCGTCCCACTCGACCCGGTCGATCGCCACCGAACGGCGGAAGTGACCGCCGCCCACGGCGTCGGCGGTGTGGTAGGCCAGGTACCACTGGCCGTTGAACTCCAGGATCCCCGGGTGGCTCGTCGTCGAGGAGACCGGCCGCAGCACGGTGCCCCGGTAGGTCCACGGCCCCTCGGGTGCCGCGGCGGTCGCGTAGGCGATGCAGGCGTGGTAGTTGGCCGGGGTGCAGGCCGAGGTCGGGCCGGCGTTGTTACCGGCGTACGCCAGGTAGTAGGTCCCGCCGCGCTTGAAGATCCAGGCCGCCTCGAAGAAGCCGGTCAGGCCGGTGACCGTGCGCGGGGCACCGATCGGGGTCTTCATGTCCGGCTGGAGCTCCAGCATCCGCAGGTTGCCGAACGAGCCCCAGTAGACGAACACCCGCCCGCCGTCGATCAGGATGGTCGGGTCGATGTTGTGGATGGTGTTGGCCGTGGGCACCCGCTGGGAGATGATCGGCCCGCCCGCGTGATCGGTCCACGGGCCGGTCGGGCTGTCGGAGACGGCCACGCCGATCGCGAACTTGTCGGCCGCCGTGCTGTCCCGCTCGTTGATCGGTACGTACCAGTAGTAGCGCCCGTCCACCCCGCGAACCACCTGGCCCGCGTAGGCGCGTCCCGGCGTCGCCCAGGCGAAGACCTGTTCCGGGCGCATCAGCGACGGGTAGTGGGTCCACTGCCCGCCGGCGACGTCGCCGGTCTTGAAGGCACCCCACTCGTTCATGATGAAGTCGTTGGTGGACGGCCCGGCCTCGTCGTGGCCGGTGTAGATGTAGAGCTCGTCGCGGCCGCCGGAGTTACCGGGGGCGCCGGCCGGCACCACGACCGGCGCCGGGTCCGCCGAGTAGTAGCTGCCGTCGCCGATGATCGGATTGCGGGTGTTGGTGAAGGTGCTGGGGTCGGCGGCGGCGGCCGGCGCAGCGAACGCGACCAGGCTGCCGGCGACGAGAGCGAGGGCCGCCGCGGCGGCGCGCCATCCGGTGGTGTCCACGGTGCTGATCTCCTTCGTTCGAGGGGTTGGTGGCGGCGCCGGTGCGGCGCCGCCACCACGAAGGGCGAACTAGCCGCAGGTGAGCCCGCCGTACGGCGCGGGGATCTGGGCCGTCACCGGTTGGCCGCCCACGGTTCCGGTGACCTGCACGGTCGCAGTGCCGGCCGGCACCGTCCTGGCGCGGGAGTTGAACGCCTGGTAGGCGGACTTGCCGGGCGCCGTGGTGGCCACCGTGCGCGACCCGTACGGCGTGCTCAGCTCGATGGTGAGCGGCACCTCGTCGGCGTTGCGGGCGTTGACCGACACGTAGGCGTTCGCGCCGACGCACTGCGAGCGGGCCAGCACCTCGACGTCCCAGGCCGGGCCGCCGTCGCCGACGGTGAGGGTCAGCGTGGTCCTGGTCGCGCCGGCGTCGCCGACGTAGTCGGGCCGGATCAGGTCGCCGATGACCGTGTAGCGGCCGGGGGTGTTGACGATGGTCGCGTCGAAGTCCCAGTCGACGCCGACGGCCTGGTTGTCCCGGGATCCGTCGTTGTAGGAGACCTCCACCTTGTCGGGCAGGTAGGGCTGCTCGCCCACGGCGACGGTCTGCTGGAACGTCTCGGCGCCCTGGATGGAGATGCCGCCCTGGGACAGCTCCGGCCGCACGTAGACGCGGGCCTCGGCGACCAGGCCGTAGGTGTCGTTGGCGCCGTAGACCACGAACGGGTCGACGTTGGGCTCCGCGACCTGCTCCGGGGTGATCGCCTGCCAGGTGAACCCGATCTTGCCGCGAGCGCCGCCGGCGTAGATCCCGTCGAGCTCACGCGGCAGGGTGGGCACCTGACCCACGCCGGTCCGGATGAGCACCGGCGAGCGCACCGAGTCGACGGTCTCGCCGTTGGCCCGCCAGCGCAGCACGCCGGTGCCCGCGCCCTCGCCCTGGACGCCCCAGATGCGGATGCGCAGCAGGCCGGCCGTGATCGGTGCGAAGTCGAAGTGGTTGGCGGTGTTGACGGCCAGGCCGTCGGCGTAGGTCGAGCCCTTGGTGAGGGTGACCGGGGTCCAGGTGGTGCCGTTCGTGGAGGACTCGATGGCGTAGGTGGTGGCGGTGGGCCGGCGGGTGCCGCCGTTGTCGTCGTACCAGTAGATGTCGGTCGAGGACAGCCGCACCGGTGAGGTCCATTGGTACTGGATCCAGGCCTCCTGCTCGGGGCTGGTGCCGTTGCGCGTCTGGCCCCAGTTGCCCCAGCCGTTGCCGGCACCCGGGCTCGAGGTGCTCGGGGTGGTGGCCTCGTTGACCCGCTGGTGGTTCTCCCACGACGCGGTGCCGCTGGTGGTGATCGTCGCCGAGGAGCCGAATTCCGCGACGACGGCCCGCTTGGTGAGGGTCACCGCCACGGTCGCCTCGGTCCGCTTCGCACCGTCGGTGGCGAAGAAGCGGAACACGTAGTCGCCGGCGACCGTGCCGGTCACCCGGGTGGCGAGCGCCTTCGGGTCGGCGAAGATGACGCCCGCCCCCGGTGGCGCCGAGACGGTCTCCCAGCCGGAGGTGAGCTCGCTGTCGTAGGGGATGCCGTCGTCGGACGCCGTGCCGACCAGCCTGGTGGACAGGTTGCCGTCTGCGGATCCGTCGCGCGCCGCGGTGACGACCGGCGCCTGGTTGGACACGGGTGGCACGTCGCGCCCCGAGTCGTACACCTTGATCTCGGCGATCGCCGTGAAGAACGTCGGGTTGTTGGTGAACGCGATGCGGATCTTGTTCGAGGTCACGGTGCCGAAGAGCGCCTCGTTGAACTTCGCCGAGGGCACGGTCGGGTTCTTGAACTGGCCCGGCACCTCCTTCCAGCCGCCGCTGCCGTCGGGCACCTGGACCCACCAGCGCGCCGGCTCGCGGTAGCCGCCGGCCTGCCGGTCACTGACGAAGAACGCCTGCACGTTGTCGAAGGACTTCGCCGATCCCAGGTCGAGCTCGACATAGCCGGTCTTCTCGGCCGTGCCGAAGTTGCCCCAGTACGGCTCGTTCGCGGTGACGCCGTCGGTCACGGCGCCCAGCGACACCGGCCGCTCGGTCTCCTTGATCGCGCCGGGCGTGTAGTTCATCGAGGTGGTGCTGAAGCCGGGCGTGTGGAACTGCCGCCACGGCGTCGGCCGCGCGCCCTGCTGGGTGTACGACGAGCCGAGGCCGGCGCCCGCGGCCAGGTTCGGCGCGTCCTCGGTGAGGTCGATGCCGGCCGTCTTGAGGTAGTCCACGACGCGGTTGTCCTGGATCGGGGTGTCCACCGCGCTCGGGAAGTTCGTGGCGGTCGGCGCGGTGAAGGTGACCGTCAGGCCCGGCTCGGCCTGGACCTGCTTGGTCTTCGGGTCGTAGGTGAGCTTGCCGAGCTTGTCGGTGCTGACCTTCTTCTCCCCGTTCAGGAACAGGCTGTAGCCCGCGCCCAGGCCGTACTCGGTGCCGTCGGGGTCCCAGACGACCGTGACGTCCTGCCCGTGGTAGCGCAGGTTGTTGGCCATGAAGTGGTCGTAGCCGAGCGCGATCGGCGACAGCTCGATCTTGTCGTCGGAGCGCGGCTGCAGGCCTGCCATGTCCTCGACGAAGATGTAGTTCATGTTCCCGAGCATCACGTGGTTCGGGTTGTTGCGATTGAAGGTCTTCGTGGTCGGGTTCCAGTTGGAGTAGTACTCCGCCTGGTTCGCGACCCGCAGGTCCGCGCCCGGGTAGGTGCTCCAGGCCATCCAGTCCAGCAGCCGCTTGGCGTAGGCCGGCGTGACGTACTTGTGCGCCGGGTCGTAGTGGCGCAGCGCCGAGCGGGCGCCGCGGTACTGCACGGTGAAGTTGATGTTCGAGAAGTTGTTGGAGCCGCCGATCCCGTAGGCCGCCCGGTCGTACTGGTTGGCGGTGTAGAACGGGAAGATCGGGAAGTTGTCGCCGTAGGTCAGGAAGCGGAACCCGTCGACGTACTTCTGCCACTGGTCGAACGGGATGAGATTCTGGGCGTAGACGTCGTAGAGGTTCGACTCCTTGGCCGGCACCAGGTTACGGGCCGAGGAGGGCAGCGGGTTGGCCTTGCCGTTGGAGCTCGCCGCGCTGGTGGCGCCGTGCGACGTGCCGGCCAGGAACATCCGGGTGTCGGGGCTCCACAGCCGGTTGAGCACCGCGTCGCGGACGCCGTCGGCGCCGGCGGCCAGCTGGTCGACCTTGGCCTGGTCGGCGCCGGAGATCTGGTAGAGCTGCCGGGCGGCGTCCAGCGCGCCCCACACGTACGCCGATTCGGGCCGCTCGATCGTCCGCGCGCCGGGCGCGCCGGCGTCGGCCTTCGGGAAGCCGAAGGAGATCGCGTCGGCGTCGTTGCCCGGCATGTAGTTGGTGTCGTAGGCGATGAGCTGGTCGTTGTTGCCGTCGTAGTGCTCCAGCTGCCCGACGCCGTCGCCCTCGAAGTACTTCGCGAACTTCCCCGCGATCGCCTTGCCACCGCCGTGCACGTTGTAGGCCTCGATCCCGGCCGTACCGAGGTATTGCGAGTAGTGGTTGTTCCAGCTCGTGTGGCCGGGGCTGTCCAGGAAGGCCGAGGAGCCGGAGAGCTCACCGATGTTGAGGATCTGCCCGTACGGCAGGTAGGGCGTGCGCAGCCACTTGGTGTCCTGCAGGTGCATCGGCTGGGTCAGCGCCACGGCGTTCTGATAGAGGTTGACCCCCTCTATCGTCGTCGGATACTGGTAGACGTGGCCGGTGGCGTTGGCGTCGAGGCTGTTGTAGCGCTCGCCCCACCAGCGGTAGATGATGGCCTTCTCCAGCGCCGGGTCCGGCACGTCGATGTAGGGGACGTCCTGCGCCCACTGCCGGTTGAAGGCGGTGATGCCGGTGCGCACGGCCGCGGCCGGCGACAGCTCGGCGTAATCCCGGTAGCTCTCCACCGTCTTCGGCAGCGTCGCCGAGGAGACCGCGCCGACGACCGACAACGACAGCGATCCGCCGGCGGGCACGGTGACCTCACGGTCGAGGCTGGCACCCGTACGGGTGAAGCCGGCCCCGGTGAGCCCGACCCGGACCGTGTCCCAGGCGGTGTCGACGAGTCCGTTGTTGGCGCCGCTGGTGATGGTCCGGGTGCCGGTGAGCTCGGCCGCGCCCTGTCCGGGCTGGGTGGCCACCGGCGAGGCGGCGCGGACGGTGAAGGTCGCCGCGGATCCGCCGGGGTTGGCGAAGGTGATGGCGGTGACCGCGACGTTGTCGTAGGTGATGAACTTCGTCAGGTCGGCGGTGACACCGGTGCCGCCGACGGTGTAGCGGCTCTTGGCGTGGCTCGGCGCGTTGAACCGGTTGGCGTTGACCTCGGTGACGGTCTGCCCGGGCACGGTCACGGTGTACAGGTTGCCGAGGTTGTTGGGGCCGCCGACGAACGCGCTGCCGGCGAAGCCCATCACGGTGAAGTTGTTGGTGCTCGCGCCGCGCATGTACAGCGAGCGGCCCCGGGTCATCAGCACCGCCGACCCGAGTGTCCCGGGCACGCCGAGAACGCGGTCGAGGTAGTAGTCCGTGCCGCCGGCTGCCAGATCCTTGTCGAAGATGGACTGGTGCATGTTCGCCGCGGTGAACGGCACGCCGGGCTTGAGCTGGTTGGCGACGTCGCCGACGTTGCTGTACACCGGGTCGCCGATGTCCATGACGTGGCTCTGGCCGTCGGTGTAGACGCCGACGTCGCCTTCGTTGCCGGGCAGGACCGGGCCGGCGGCCTGGGCCGGGGACGGCAGGCCGACCGCCGCCCCCGCCACCACCAGCGCAGTCAGGGCGGCCCAGACGGGCACCCTTCGCACGCGTCTCATCATGGTGCGTCCTCCTTGGTTTCGCGGAGCGTGGGAAGCCAGACGCGCATCGTCGAGGGTCCGCGGTTGGCCCACGCGTGGTACTCGACCAGCGGGACCTCCTGGGACTCCTCCCCCGGCGCGGGGGCCGGCTCGCTCGGGTCGGTGCGGTAGGGCCAGTCGTGGTCGTCCGGGCGAGCGCGCCGGCAGCGCACGGTGACCCTGCCCTCGGTCAGGCGGGGCGGCCGGCTGGAGTCGATCCGAAGCTCGTCGACGGTCTCGACGCCGGGGACGTCCGCCGATTCCAGGGCGAGCACGAGCGGGCCGCGCTCCACCGCGACGCAGCCCCGGACCGCGTCGATGCGCGCGTCCGGATGGGTGAACCGGGGCGCCATCGGCAGCGACAGCACGACCTCGTCGCCGCGCCGCCAGGTCCGCCGCTCGGTGACGACCCCCGGCGCGACCGGCCGGGTGTCTCCGTCGACGGTCAGCGTCGCGCCCCGGGTTGCCCAGCCGGGCACGCGCAACGACAGCGACCAGGGGTCCTCGTCGTCGCTGTCGATCCGCACCCGGATCTCCCCGTCGCGGGGGTAGTCGGTCGCGACGGTCACGCCCAGGTGCCGGCCGTCGGCGCGGCGGTGCTCGACCGTGCCGGGCATGTACTGGTGCAGCTGCAGACCCTCCTCGTCGGAGGTGGCGACGTACGCCGTCAGGCTCGCCAGGGTGCGGGCGACGTTGGTCGGGCAGCAGGACACCTCGAACCAGGGCGCCCGCAGCGAGGCGGCCGCGCGCAGGCTGGGCCGGTCGGTGTCGGGGAGGGTGCCGAGCTCGCGGCGGTGCAGCGTGTTGGCGTAGAAGAAGCTTCGCCCGTCCACCGAGGGCGAGGTCGCCACGACGTTGAAGAGCGTCCGCTCGATGAGGTCGGCGCAGCGGGGGTCGCCGTCGGCCAGCAGCAGCCGCCACGCGAGCATCACCGAGCCGATGCCGGCGCAGGTCTCGGAGTAGGCCCGGTCGGGCGGCAGCACCCAGTCGCCGCCGAACGCCTCGTCCTGGTGGCGGGAGCCCTGCCCGCCGGTGATGTAGGTGCGCCGGGCCACCGCGTTCTGCCACTGGTTGCGTACCGCCGCCAGCAGGCCGGCGTCCCTCAGCTCGACCGCGACGTCGGCCGCGCCGGCCGCGAGGTAGTTCGCCCGGACCGCGTGCCCACGAAGAACGGTCGCCTCCCGGACGGGCAGCTCGTCCTGGAAGTACTCCCGACCGAACTCCACGTCGCTGAGCCGGCCGTAGCCCCTGCGGTCGACGAAGAGCGCGGCCTGCGCCAGATAGCGGTCGTCCTCGGTGACCCGGGCGAACTCCACCAGCGCGGTCTCGATCCCCGGGTGCCCGCAGACGCCGTCGATGCCGTCGGGCCCGAAGGTCGCGCACAGGTTGTCGGCGGCCCGGCGGGCGACCTCCATCAGCCCGTCGCCGGCGCCGGGGCGCGTCCGGGCGCGGGCCACCGCCGCCTGCAGGAGGAAGCCGACGCAGTAGATCTCGTGGCCCCACTCGAGGTCGGACCACCGCGGCGCCTGCCCGGGACGGCCGAACTTGGTGTTGAGGTAGCCGTCGGCCTCCTGCGCCGCGGCCACCCGGTCCACGACGGCCCGGAACCTCGATTCGAGTCCCGCGTCGCCGGTCCGGCCGATCTCCCACGCCAGCGCCTCGAGGAACTTGTAGATCTCCGAGTCGGAGAACTCGCGTCCGCGGCGCTCCCGGGCCAGGCCGCCCCGCACGGCGAGGTCGAAGTTCCGGATCCAGCCCTCGCGCTCCAACCAGTGCTCGATGTGCGCGAGGCTGGCCGCACCGTTGACCGATTGACGCTCGGCCCAGAATCCGCCGGTGATCCGGACTTCGCCCAGCCCGAGCGGCCGGAGCCGGCCCCGGACGGGCAGGACGGGCGCGGCCACAGCTGCGGTGACTGTCATGCCTAGCCTTTCAGCGCGCCGGACATGAAGCCGCGCACGTAGTGTCGTTGAAGCAGGAGGAACAGGACGATGCACGGCAGGGCGAGCACGACGACGCCGGCTTCGGTCGCCCCGTAGTCGACGACGCCCTGGACCTGGCCGCGCAGGTTGGACACCGCGAGCGGCAGGGTCATCCGCTCGGTGTCGTTGATGAGGATCAGCGGCGCCATGAAGTCGTTCCACGCGGCGAGGAACGAGAAGAGCCCGACGGTGATCAGGCCCGGCTTCACCGCGGGCAGCAGCACCCGCCGCAGCGCGCCGAACGACGAGCAGCCGTCGACGGTCGCGGCCTCGTCGAGCTCGCGGGGCACCGCCTCGAAGGAGATGCGCATCAGGAAGGTGGAGAACGGCAGCTGGAACATCGTGAGGACCAGCGCCACCCCGACCAGCGAGTTCTCCAGCCCCACCCGGTTGAGCAGCACGTAGAGCGGGATCAGCAACGTCGCGTACGGCACCATGAGGATGGCGAGCGTGACCATGAACAGGATGTCCTTGCCGGGGAAGCGGAACCGCGCGAACGCGTACCCCCCGAACAGCGACGTCAGCAGCGTCAGGACGACCGTGAGCAGGGAGACGAAGACCGAGTTCGCGATGTAGCGCCAGATGCCGGCCTGGTAGCCGGCCAGCGTCTCGTAGTTGCCGAACCCCCAGCCGTCCACCTGGTTGGTGCCGGCCTGCGGGGAGATCGAGGCGACCGCGGTCCAGACCAGCGGGGCCAGGAAGATCAGCCCGACCGCCCCGGTGAGCACCCAGTAGGGCGTCCGGAGCGCGATGCCGGCGATGGTGACACCCCGCGGCTTCGAATCGACAACCATCGCGTCAGCTCTCCTCGGACCGGAAGGCGCGCAGCTGCAGCGCGTTGACGACAATCAGGCCGAGCAGCGCGATGACCGAGATGGCCGCCGCCACGCCGAGGTCGTTCTGCCCCTGGAACGCCACCATGTAGATGAGCTGGACCACGGTGATCGTGCTGTTGTCCGGGCCGCCCTTGGTGAGGATGTAGAACTGCTCGAAGGCCAGCAGGGAGCCGGTCACACAGAGCACCGTGGTCAGCGCCAGGGTGGGACGCAGCAGCGGCAGGGTGACCCTGGTGAAGGTCTGCCAGCGGTTGGCGCCGTCCGAGCGGGCGGCCTCGAACACGTCCGCCGGGATGCCTTGCAGGCCGACCAGCATGAGCACCATGTAGAAGCCGGCGTAGCGCCACACGATGAGGAAGATCGTCGAGAGCAGCGCCGCGGTCGGTGAGCCGAGGAACGTGAAGTCCCAGCGCTCCATCAGCGGTGCCAGCGGGCTCGCGTACGGCGAATAGAAGACGTAGAACAGCAGGGACGCCGACGCCAGCCCGAGGGCGCTGGGGATCAGGAACGACGCGCGCAACAGGTTGTTCCACCGGCTCGACTCCTGCACCAGCAGGGCCAGGCCCAGCCCCAGGACCAGCAGCAGCACCGTGGCGAGCACGGTGTACTTGATGGTGAAGACGACCGAGTCGACGAAGAAGCGGTGGTCGATCGCCTTGGTGAAGTTGTCGGGTGCGTTGATCCCCTGGTCGCCGGTGAGCAGCGGCCATCGCGACACCGACATCTTGATCACCAGCAGCAGCGGCAGCGCGAACAGCGCCACCACGAAGATCGTCGTCGGTGTCGCGTAGAGCCAGCCGAGCAGGGCGTGACGGCCGCGGGGTCGCGCGCGGCCCCGCGGCGCGTTGACGCTCATGGAAACCTCTCGTTCCTTCGGCGGTGGACGACTACTGCTTGAGCACGGCGGTGATCTCGCCGTTGTCCTTCTGCGGGTCGCCGCCGCCGTTGAGCACCTGGTTGCGCACCAGGGTCAGCCAGGGGCTGCTCGGCGCGTTGAAGGCCTGCTGGAAGTTCAGGGCGACCGGGGTGTCGCCCTTGCCGGCCACCTCGTTGATGGTGACCAGCCGCGGGTCGGCGGCGGCGTACTTGTTGTTGGCGAGGTCGGAGCGCGAGACCACGTCCTTGTTCTTGGCCAGCACCTCCACCTGGGCGGCGTCGGACATCATCCAGCTCAGGAAGTTCCAGGCCTGCGCCGCCTTCTTGGAGTCCTTCGACACGCCGATGCCGTCACCGCCGACGAAGGTCGAGGCCCCGCCGCCCGGGCCGGGGATGCCGGCGACACCGACGTCGAACGGGGTCGAGGAGAGCAGGGTGGCCGGGTACAGCATCAGGCCGACCTTGCCCTCGGTGAACGCGGCGGTCCACGTCGGTCCGGTCTCGCCGGCCGAGGACGGCAGCACCGCGCCCGACTTCCACAGGTCCCGCCAGGTGCTGTAGACCTTCTGGGCGATCGGGTCGCCGAGCTTGGACTCCTTGCCGTCCTTGCTGAGCACCTCGCCGCCGCCGGCCCAGATGGCCGGGAACCAGGTGAAGACCAGGCATCCGCCGCAGTTCAGGCCGGCCGCGGTGCCGTAGATCCCCTCCTTCTTCAGCGCCTGGACCGCCTTGGCCGCGGTGGCGTACTCCTCCAGCGTGGCCGGGGCCTTCTCCGGGTCCAGGCCGGCGTCCTTGAACAGCTTCTTGTTCCAGAACAGCATCGACAGGTCCAGGACGAAGGGCAGCACGTGCGCCTTGCCGTCGACCGTGCCGGCCGCGAGGTGCCCCTTGTTGATGGAGTCCTTGAAGCCGAGGCCGTCGATGTTCGCGCTGATGTCCTGGAACAGGCCCTGGTTCACCCAGTTCGGCACGTAGACGATGTCCGCGGCGAAGAGGTCCGGAAGGCCGCCCGCGCCGGCCGCCGCGCCGACCTTCGCGACGTAGTCGTCGTTCGGCACCACGGTCAGCTTGACCTTGTTCTGGTGGCTGGTGTTGTAGCTGTCGACCAGGAGCTTCGCCTGCTTCTCCAGCGGCGCCCGGGTCCAGAGGGTGAGCTCGCTGCCGTCGTCGACGCCGTTGGGGCCGGCCTCGGCCGCGCCCTTGGCTTCCCCGTCGTCGCCGCCGCAGGCGGCCATGCCGAACGTCAGCGTCATCGCCAGGACGCCGGCCAATGAACGCACGGCGGTACTTCTGCTCAGGATTCCTATCATCGATGGTCCTCCTCGGATCTATCGGGTCCGGCGAAACGCCGGTCCACATAGCTGGCATCGAGGGACGGCTACGAGCCGAGCGGGCGGGTCGCGCCGTGCGAGGGCACGCCGGGTCGCCGGATCGCCGTCGCAGTCAGCCCGCGCCGAAAACCTTTTCGGGAATTCTGGCCGCCTGTTACGGTCGTGTCAACAGCTTGATTTCGGCGTCTCCGCACGGCTCATCCCCGCCGGGCGTCCACGGTGCACCCACCGGGCCGCTCCGGGCACGCCGAAACGTCAGCCGAGATTTCGGCGGGGGTGTCAGCTGGTGCGCGCGGTCGAATCGCGCATCACGACGCGACCCGGAAACTGCTCCGAGGTGGGCGCGGCGCCGCCGTCGATGGCCGCGAACAGGCTCCGGCCGGCGGCCGCGCCGAGGCGCTCGAGGTTCATGTCGATGCTGGTCAGGCGGGGCCGGGAGTGCGCGGCGACGGCTTCCCAGTTGTCGAAGCCGAGCACCGAGATCGAGCCCGGCACGTCCCGCCCGAGGTCGCGCAGCGCCTCCAGGACACCCCGCGCGATCTGATCGCTGCCGCAGAACACCGCGTCGACCTCGGGGTGCCGCTCGACGACGATGTGCGCCGCGGCCCGCCCCCAGGTCTCGTCCCACGACCCGTAGTACGGCCGGCCGCCGAGCATGGTCAGGCCCGCGTCGGCGAGCGCGGCCGCCGCACCCTCGGCGCGGTCCCTGGACGCCTGAAAGCCCATGTCACCGGTGATGTGGGCGACGTTGCGCCGGCCGCAGGCCAGCAGGTGCTCGATGGCGAGCCGCCCGCCGGCCACGTTGTCGACCGTGATCGAGATATCGTCCGAGTTCGCGGATGAGGCGTAGACATACACGACGGGCACGGGGATGGTGCCGGCCAGCGGGGGCCGGGGGTCGGTGCGGGAGCCCACCACGATCAGGCCGTCGACCCGCCGGGACAGCAGCGCGCGGACGTGGTGCGCCTCCCGGATCGCGTCGCCGCGCGCGTCGCACAGGAAGACCGAGACCGGCCCGGCACCGAAGGCGTCCTCCGCACCCATCAGGATGGGAATCGAGAAGCGCCCCTCCAGGTCGCTGGTCAGCAGGCCGACGGTGCCGGTCCGGCCGCCGAGCAGCCCGCGGGCGAGGGCGTTCGGCGCGAAGGAGAGCAGCGCCGCGGCCTCCAGCACCCGCTCCCGGGTGGCCGCCTTGACCTCGTCCCGGCCGTTGATGGCCTTGGACGCGGTCGCCACGGACACCCCGGCGAGCCTCGCGACATCGGTCAGCGTGGGCACCCGGCTGGCAGGGCTCCCTGCCTCAGTGCTCATGTGACTGTCCCTCTCCGCGACCGACCACTCCCGAAACCCTTTTCGGTGAGTTTCGATACCGTACCGGGCCGCATGAAGCCGCGCAAAGCAACGGTCCCCGCCGGGCTTTCGGGACAAAAAGTGAATCATTCTCGCGGACGTCTTGACAGGAATCGAAGCTGAGCAGAGTCTTTGGTCACATTTCCCGCTGCTGGATCCACCGATCCGGCGACAGTGAAGTAGGTGCCGCCATCCTCTCCCCCACGCTTCGCCGCCGGCCCGATCGCACGCGTCGTGCGCGTCGCTCGGTCGCGCTGGCCCTCGCCGTCCTCCTCCCCGTGGCCGCCGTCTCGGTCCCGTCCGGGCCGGCAGCCGCCGCCACCAAGATCACCGCAGCCACCGACGCCCTCGACGGCGTGTGCACCACGTTGCAGGCATACGACGGCTCCAGCTCCATCGGCTACGTGGTGCGCAGCGGGGGCGGTTACGCCTTCACGAGTTCCGTCACGGCCGCCACACCGTTCCGGCTGGAGGCCACCCAGCTCTCCCGGTACGAGCTGTTCGACAGCTCCGGCGCCCCCGCCTACCAGAGCGTCGTCGGCGCCATCCTGGCCGGCGACGCGTACGGCGACCGGGCCGACTACACGGTGACCGCGAGCGGCGACCGCTACCGGTTCACCTCCACCGCGACCGGCCAGATCATGGGCTCCTTCCTGTGGAACCTCGGCGCCGGCGGCACCTCCAACACGATCGCGCTGGCCACGACCACCGGCTGCTTCACCCCGCCCGACATCGCCACGGGCGTCTCCGGCACCGCGGCGGCCGGGGTGGACAGCAGCGGAAAGCTCGTCGGCACCATCGACGCGCACGCCCACGTCACCGCCGCCGCCGCGTTCGGCGGACAGTTGCACTGCGGCGACGCGTGGGCGCTCGGCGGCGTACGGTCGGCTCTTGCCGGTTGTGCGACGCACGCGAGCCTCAACATCGGCGCGGTCCTCGAAGGCATCCTCGGCGGGACCGACATCCTGAACTCCGCCGAGGACGGCTGGCCGACCTTCGGCGACTGGCCGCAGCACAACTCGCAGCTGCACGAGCAGTCGTACTACCGCAGCATCGAGCGGTCCTGGCGGTCCGGCCAGCGGGTGCTGAACGCCCTGCTCGTCGCCAACCGGGTGATCTGCGACCTCTTCCCGTACCGCGACACGTCGTGTGACGAGATGACGCAGATCCGCGCCCAGGCCACCTACCTGTACTCGATGCAGGACTACATCGACGCCCAGTCGGGCGGCGCGGGCAAGGGCTGGTTCCGCATCGCCAAGACGCCCGCCCAGGTGCGCAGCATCGCCGCGCAGGGCAAGCTGGCCGTGCTCGTCGGCGTGGAGAATTCCGAGATCTTCGGCTGCCGCGAGATCAAGGACGTCGCGCAGTGCACCACCGCCGACATCGACGCGGGCCTCAACGAGATGCAGGCCCTCGGGGTCTCCGGGCTGTATCCGGTGCACAAGTTCGACAACGCGTTCGGCGGCACCCGGTTCGACTCCGGGATCACCGGCGCGGCGGTCAACATCGGAAACCTGGTCTCCACCGGGCACTGGTGGACCGCGACCAGTTGCACCGGTCCCTCCGACAACGAGCAGCCGCTGGTCAGCGACGACTTCGCCGAGCTACTGAAGCTCGGCCCCCTCAACCTGCCGGCGGGCGCGATCCTGCCGGTCTACCCCAGCGGCAAGATCTGCAACACCCGGGGCCTCACCACGCTGGGCACGTACCTGATCCAGCAGATGATCACCCGCGGCATGATCATTCACGTCGACCACATGGGTGTGAAGACCGCGCAGGCCGTGCTCGACCTGGCCGACGCGGCCAACTACCCCGGCGTGACCTCGGTGCACTCGTGGTCGGACCCGGCGCTGGTGAACCGGATCCTCGCCCGCGGCGGCTTCGTCGCCTCCTACGCCCACGCGGCCCACGACGCCGGTGACGGCGCGACCGACTTCGTCACCGAGTGGCGCAACAACCGGGCCCTGGCCAACGGCGGCTCGATCACCGGCTACGGCTTCGGCAGCGACGTCAACGGCCTGGCCGCGCAGGCACCCCCGCGCCTCAACGCGGCGACCAGCCCGCTGACGTACCCGTTCACCGCGCCGAACGGCACCACGGTGAGCAAGCAGGTCTACGGCTCGCGGACCTTCGACCTCAACACCGACGGCGTCGCCCAGTACGGCCTCTACGCCGACTGGACCACCGACCTCATCCAGCAGGCGGGCAGCGACGGCCCGACGCTGAAGGCGCAGCTGATGAACGGCGCCGAGGCCTACACCCGGATGTGGGAGAAGGCGATCGACGCGGCCTGACGGAGAACACGAACAGGCTGTGCCGGCGGAACGCGAGCCGGCACAGCCTGTTCTGCTACCGCCGTCCGTCAGACGGCGTACCACCACGCCTGATCCGAGCTCGGCTGGTATGCGCAGGTCCACTGGATGGCGGCCGCGCCGTTCGCGGTGCTGGCGCCGGATATTCCGATGCACTTACCGCTGATCCGATTGATGAACTGGTAGTAACCGTTGCCGAAGTAGTACTCGTACCACGCCTGATCGGAGTTCAGGACGTTGGCGCAGGTCCACTGGATCGCTGGGACACCGTTGGCGGTGCCGGCGCCGGAGATCCCCAGGCACTTTCCGCTGACCTGGTTGCGGAACTGGTAATAGCCGCTGCCCAGGCTTTCGACGTACCAGCCCTGGTCCGAGTAGGACTGCCACGCGCAGGTCCACTGGATCGCGGCCGCACCGTTGGCGGTGCTGGCACCGCTGATGCCCAGACACTTCTGTGTCAAGGGGTTGTACAAGTAGTAGGGGCCGGCCTGCTGTGCCGACCTGGGCCCGGCCGGAGCGGGGGCGGGAGCACCCGAGGCGGGAGCACCCGCCGCCACGGCCGCACCGGCGCACAGAACCGCGGCGGCCAGCATCGCGCCGGCCCTCCGCAGCCCGGGTTTCCACATGGACATGTCTCCTCCTTCACAAGGCGACGCCCGCTTCTGAGCGTCCGGCTGCCTTCCGATGTGAGGTGCGAGTGGATGCGCTCGGCAGTCGTCATGGGAACGCTGCTCAGTGAAGCTTTCGGCCGTCCCGGCCTCGGCCGGGTGAGAACGGCCTGCCGCTCGGCACCCCCGTGCATGATCGATCACCATCGATCGAAAGAACCGTAGCAACGTCCGCTCGACGTATCAGTCGCCTTTCCGGCAGTTCTCAGGCCGAGGGGGACGCACAACTCATCGACCGTCCTCGGGTGACGAGATCAGCCGAAACCTAGTCGACCGACCGGATCCGGGTCACCAGCACCGAGCCCAGCACGGTCACCCCGGCCACCACCAGATACAGCACCGGATACCCGCCGAGGTAGGCCACGATCGGGAACGCCAGCGCCGGGCCGAGCACCTGCGGCGCGGAGTTGGCGATGTTGATGATGCCGAGGTCCTTGGCCCGGTCCTCCGCGGTCGGCAGGACCTGGGTGATCAGCGCCTGGTCGACCGACAGGTACACGCCGAAGCCGAGGCCGAGCACGCCGGCGGCGATCAGGGCGCCGGTCCAGGTCGGCCAGACGGCGAGCAGCAGCGCCGCCGCGGCCATGACGTAGCCGGACAGGATCACCGACGGCTTGCGGCGGCCGGTCCGGTCGGAGATGACACCGCCCACCACCACGGTCAGCACGGTCGTGGCGGTGTAGAGCAGGATGAGCAGCAGCAGCCCGTCGTCCGGGTTCTCGTGGTGCACCCGGTCGCGCAGGAAGTACAGCAGATACAGGGTGGCCATGGCGTTGCCGAGCTGGACCAGGAAGCGGGTGGCCCAGGCCCAGGCGAAGTCGGGGTTCTCCCGCGGGTTGAAGCGGAAGGCCAGCAGCAGGCCGCGAAGGGTGATCCGGGTGGTGGCGCCGGCCGGCACCGCCGGGTCGGGCGTGGCCAGCACGAACGGCACCACGGTGAGCACCACCAGCGCGCCGATCAGCAGGTATCCGGCGGTCGTGCCGCTGACCACGGCCGTGACCAGCAGGACACCGAGGACCACGCCGAGCGACTGGGTCAGGCCCACCCAGCCCGAGACCAGGCCGCGCTGCCGCACCGGCGTCCGGTCCGGGACGATCGCGGTGAGGCCGGCCTGCAGGGCGTTCAGGCCGGCCTGCGCGACGCACCAGCCCAGGGTGAGCCCGATCAGGGTGCGCTGCCCGGAGAGCAGGGCCAGACCCGCGCAGCCGAGCAGGGCACCGGCCGCGATCCAGGTGTGCCGCCGCCCGGTGCGGGCCGTCGTGGCGTCCGACAGCGCACCGGCGATCGGGCCGACCAGCACCGCGACCAGCGCACCGGCGCCGGTGATGATGCCGAGCGCGGTCGTCTTGCCGGCGCCGGCGATATCCTCGACCTGGTTGGGCAACAGCACCTGCAGCGGGCCGAAGTAGCCCATCCACAGGCCGAGGTTGGCCAACGACAGCAACCCGATCCAGCGGGCGCCCACCCGGGTGGGTTCCACGGCCGCGGCCGGCGCGGTCACGGCTGGGCCTGCAGCGCGGCGCGCAACCAGGAGAAAGAGTCCTTCGGGGTACGGCGCTGAGTGTCGTAGTCGACGCGCACCAGTCCGAAGCGCTGGTGATAGCCCTCGGCCCACTCGAAGTTGTCCAGCAGTGACCAGACGAAGTAGCCGCGGATGTCGACCCCCTCGCCGATCGCCTGGTGCAGCGCGCGCAGGTGCCCGTCGAGGTATTCGATGCGGGCGGTGTCGTGGATCCGGCCGTCCGGCGTGACCTCGTCGGCGGTGGAGCAGCCGCTCTCGGTGATGTAGATCGGCGGAAGCGCGGCCGCGTACTTCTCGCGCAGGCCGACCAGCAGATCGCGCAGCCCGCCGGGGACGACGGGCCAGCCGAACGCGGTCGTGGGCACTCCCTCGATCGGGAGCATCTCGAACGGCAGCGGCGAGCCGTCCGGCGCCGCGGCGACGCGGGTCGGGTTGTAGTAGTTGATGCCCAGCGCGTCGAGCGGGGTCGCGATGATCTCGCGGTCGCCGTCGTGGACGTACGGCGCGTCGTCCGGCGGGCCGACCAGCGGCGGATACTCGCCGATCAGCACCGGGTCCAGGAACAGCCGGTTGTGGAACCCGTCGTAGATCGCCGCGGCGGTCTGGTCCGCCTCCGAGTCGCTCGCCGGCAGCACCGGCGTGCAGTTGTTGGTGATCATCACCTCGGACGCGCCGTTGGCCCGCAGGGCCCGCACCGCCAGGCCGTGGCCGAGCAACTGGTGATGCGCCACCGGCAGGGCGTCGAACATCAGCTCCCGCCCCGGTGCGTGCGTGCCGAAGGCGTAGCCCTGCGCCATGTGCACGATCGGCTCGTTGAGCGTGATCCAGCGGCCGACCCGGTCACCGAGCCGGTCCGCGACCACGGCGGCGTATTCGGCGAACCGGTAGCTGGTGTCGCGGTTCAGCCAGCCGCCGGCATCCTCCAGCGTCTGGGGCAGATCCCAGTGGAACAGCGTGGGCACCGGGGTGATGCCGCGGGCCACCAGCTCGTCGACCAGCCGGTCGTAGAAATCCAGGCCCTTGGGGTTGACCGCCCCGGAGCCGTCCGGCTGGATGCGGGGCCAGGCGATCGAGAAACGATACGCGCCGACGCCCAGCTCACCGAGCAGCGCCACGTCCTCGGGCCACCGGTGGTAGTGGTCGCAGGCGACGTCGCCGGTGTCGCCGTCGCGGGTACGGCCGGGAGCATGGGAGAAGGTGTCCCAAATCGACCGGCCGCGTCCGTCTTCGCTCGCGGCGCCTTCGATCTGATAGGACGCGGTGGAGACGCCCCACAGGAACGTCGACGAGAAGCTGGGCAGTGAATCCATGATCATGAACTCCTCAGAAGTGAATCCAGCTCATATTAATGAGGGGCAGGCCCTTTGGTAAGCGGCCACAGGAGGGAATCCGCAGGCAGCACCGCGTCATCGCCGACGGAACGGTGCGATCGACGCATCCAACCATGGATCATCGCGGCCGCTCAGTTCCCGCGGCGTTCGGTCGATGGGAGGTTTGACCTCTCCCTCGACCCGGAAGTGGGGCCGCATGACCCGCCTGTTGCGCCGGATGCGTCTGCGTTCGCGACTGCTGCTCGCCTTCGGCATCTTCTGCCTGCTCATGTCGGTCATGACGTGGGTGGGCATCACCCAGTCGAACCGGCAGGCCGACATCGCCGACGAGGTGGGCCGGTTGCAGGTGCTGACCCGCAACGTCATGCAGCTCAAGTTCCGGGACGCCGACGTCAGCGGCTGGCAGGTCGCCTACGCGTGGGACGTGCCGTACCTCGGGGGTGTCGCCGCCACCGCGGCGGACTCGGTGAACCGCAAGGGCTTTCTCGACTCGGCCGCCGCGCTCAAGCAGGAGATCGCCGCCGTGCCGGTCGACGAGCTGTCGACGGCCGAGCAGGACGCCTTCGACGCGATCCAGGGCAGCTTCACCAGCTTCCTGGAGTACGACGACCAGGTCGTGGCCCTCTTCAAGCAGAACACCGCGGCCTCGATCAAGGAGGGCAACAGCCTGATCATCGGCAAGGGATACGAGGCCTACTACGCGATCATGACCAGCACCGACGCCCTGATCGCCTCGGTGCAGACCCGCAGCGACGACGCCCAGCGCCGCGCCCGCGAGGCCGCCGCCAACGTCCGCCAGGCCCTGCTGCTCGGCTGCGGCCTCGCCCTGGTGCTGACCGTGCTGCTCGGCCTGGGTATCACCGCCAGCGTCGTGGGCCCGGTCAAGCGGGTCGCGGACGCGCTACGGGTGCTGGCCGGCCGTGACCTCACCCCGCGCCTGGTCACCGACGGACGGGACGAGCTCACGGACATGTCGCGAGCGTTCAACGAGGCGACGGAGGCCGTACGGCAGATGGTCGCCGGGGTCGGCGAGCGCACCGCCCGCCTCACCACGTCGTCGCGCGAGCTGGCCGAGGTGTCCGGCCGGATGGACCAGCAGGCGGGCGGCACGAGCGCCCAGGCGGGCCTGGTGGCCGACGCGGCCGGAGAGGTCTCCGGAAACGTCGCCACCATGGCCGCCGCGGCCGAGGAGATGACCGCCTCGATCAGCGAGATCGCCCGCAGCACCACGTCGGCCGCCTCCGTCGCGGCGGAGGCCGTCAGCACCGCCGAGCAGACCTCCCGCGCGGTGGGCGCGCTGACCACTGCCAGCGCCGAGATCGGCCAGATCGTCAAGACGATCACGTCGATCGCCGAGCAGACGAACCTGCTGGCGCTCAACGCGACCATCGAGGCCGCCCGAGCGGGCGACGCGGGCAAGGGCTTCGCCGTCGTAGCAAGCGAGGTCAAGGACCTCGCGCAGGAGACCGCCCGGGCCTCGGAGGACATCATCGCCAAGATCGACGCCATTCAGCAGACCACCGGGCAGGCCACGTCGGCGATCGCCCGGATCACCGAGGTCGTCCACCAGATCGCGGAGCTGCAGGACACTATCGCCGCCGCCGTCGAGGAACAGTCGGCGACAACCGGCGAGATCAACCGCAACGTCTCCGAGGTGGCGGCCGGCTCCCAGCACATCGCCGCCAACGTCGCCGGCGTCGCCGACATCGCCGGCGCGGCGACCCGGGACGCCGCCACGACGCTGCAGTCGGCACGCGGACTGGGCGAACTCGCCGCCGACCTCGACCGGCTGGTGGGCTCGTTCAAATACTGATCATCCATGCCAACCGGCCGGTCTCCGGCTCCGGCTCAACTCGCCCGAGTGCGGTCTGCGGGAGTGACCGCCGGGCCGCTCATACGGACGCCAGGTCCTCCGGGGCGAGCGTCATCCCGGTCAACTCGCCGATGGTGTGTGCGAGCTCCGTCAGCCCGTCGACCGCGTCGTCCTTGCCGGCCACGGCGATGACCTTGCCGCTGAGGCGGGTCTTGTCGGCGGCGGTGAGGGTGTGCGCGCTGAGGACCACCACCGGAACGCCGCGGGTGGCGGGGTCGTTGTGCAGGGCGGCGATGACGTCGAAGCCGTCCAGGTCCGGCATGAGCAGGTCGCAGATGATCAGGTCGAAGCGCCGGGATCGGGCGGTCCGCAGGCCGTCGACGCCACCGACGGCGGCGGTGACCTCGATGCCCTCGGCGCTCAGGGTGGCGTCGATGAGCTGGCGGCTGTGCGGATCGTCGTCGATCGCGAGGACGTTCAGCGGCCGGCTCATGGCGGGTGGGATCAGTTCGTGCCGGGCCATCCAGCTGAGCAGCGTGACCCGGTCGACGGGCTTGACGAAGTAGTCGACCGCGCCGAGGGCCAGCCCGATCTCCGCGTCGTCGTGGACGCTGACGATGAACACCGGGACGTGCCGCAGTCGTTCGTCGTGTTTGAGCTCGGCCAGCACCTGCCAGCCGTCGATGCCGGGCAGCCCGATGTCGAGCAGGATGGCCTCCGGGTCGCAGGCGCGTGCGGTCGCCAGCCCCTGCTCACCGGTGGCGGCCACGGTGACCTGGTAGCCGGCCGGCTCCAGCTGTGCCGACAGCAGCCGGGCCGCGGCCACGTCGTCTTCGATGATCAGGATTCCTCCGCCGGGGAAGTCGGCGGGCCCGCCGGCCGCGCCCGCGACGCGGATGTCGGCGGCGGGCAGGTAGACGGTGAACTTCGTGCCGTGGCCCGGTTCGGAGTGCAGCTCGATGTGCCCGCCGTGGGCGTGCACCAGCCGGCGGGTCAGCGCGAGGCCGAGGCCGGTGCCGCCGGCGCGGTTGTGCACGGCGCCGACCTGCTGGAACTCCTCGAAGACGCGCGGCTGGTCGGCGGCCGAGATGCCGGGGCCGGTGTCGGCGACGCTGATGGCGACGTCGTGGCCGATCCGGCGGGCGGTGAGAAAGATCCGGCCGCGCTCGGGGGTGAACTTGATCGCGTTGGACAGCAGGTTCGTCACGATCTGCCGCAGCCGCGTCCGGTCGGCGTAGGCGCGCAGCGGCGCGACCGCCACGGTGACGTCCAGGTCCTTGCGCTGGGTGAGGGCGGCCAGGGTGGTGACGACCTCGTCGATCGCCTCCCGCAGGTCCACCGGCTCGCGCCGCAGGTCGATGTTCCCGGACTCGATCTTGGCAAGGTCGAGCACCTCGTTGATCAGGTTGAGCAGGTGCTGGCCGCTGGAGTGGATGTGCCCGATCCACTCGGTCGGCACAGCCGTCTGCCCGTCGGCGGCGGGCTCGGTGCGCATCAGATCGCTGAACCCGATGATCGCGTTCAGCGGGGTACGCAGTTCGTGGCTCATGTTCGCCATGAAGTCGCTCTTGGCCTTGCTCGCCACCGTCAGCGCGGCGACCGAGGCGGACAGTTCGCCGGTAAGCCGGTCGCGGTCGGTGAGCAGATCCGCGCGTTGCCCGAGCGCCGCCGTCTGCGCGGCGAGTTCGCCGAGCAGTTGCAGGTCGTCGTCGGTGAACAGGCTGCGGTAGGCGCCGAGCAGCAGCAGGACCGCCGGGCCGGCCGGCAGGGCCAACGGCGACGCCGTGACGAAGCGGAAGCCGCCGGCGCGGGCGTAGGCGAGCGCGGCAGGTGGAACCGTCTGCCGGCGGTCACCGACGCTGCCGCTGCCGCGGTACGCCAGCAGTTCGGCATAATCCGCGGCGGGCCCTTCCGGTCCCAGCGCCGGCACACCGACCCGGGCCGCCTCGTGGCAGGCGCCTTCGCCGGCGCAGACCAGGATCACCGCGCCGCCGGAGGAACTGGCACGGCACACCGCGCCGGCGTAGGTATGCCACAGCGCCGCGGCCGAGGAGTCCGGCGGGGCCTGCACCAACTCCCGGACCACGTCGTACGCCGCCCGGCTCGACCAGGCCCGCCGGGCCCAGGCCGGCGGCGCGAACGCCATCAGGTAGCCGACGGCCGACGCCAGCGCGAGCACCCGCGCCACCTGCTGCGCCCGTTCCGGGTCGCCGACGCCCGCGCCCGCGCACATGATCGCGGCCGCGAACAGCGCGGTCGCCGCCGCGGCCAGCCACAGCCGGGTCCGCGCCGCCCCGGTCCGCGACAGCGCCAGGCGGCCCAGGAACCAGGCCGCGGCGACCTCGGTGACCACGAAGACGATCACGATCGGATACCGCGCCCATGGGCCGGGTACCGCGCCGCCGACCGCCAGCAGCACCCCGCTGACCAGCCACCCGGTCAGCGCCGACCAGTACACGGCGCCCGGCACCGGCCCGACCTGCCGCACCACCCGCAGGATCAGGAACGGCTGGCCGAGCAGCAGCACCGAGGCGGCCACGGCGATGAACCGGGCCGGCTCCCCCGCCACCAGGCTCAGCAGCGTGACGACGAACAGCACCGCCAGCGCCGAGAACATGACGACGACGTCGCGCTGCAGACCGTCGCGCCGGCGCAGGTAGCCGACCAGCACCCGCACGAACACCGCCGTGAAGAGGGCCTCCATGATCAAGGCCGACCACAGCGCCTCCGCGCCGTCATCCTGCATAGGCAGAAGGTATAGCCCGGACCTGCGGCCCATACAGGAAACGAGCGTCAGAGCGGCGTGGAGAGCTTGCGGTGCAGGAGGGTCTCGTCGGGAGCCCGCTCGCCGGATCCCCGGCGGATCAGCGTGGTTCGGATCCAGTGCGCCCGTGGCGCCCCGGCCTGTCCGTCGATGCGGGCGAACAGCGCCCGTGCCGCCGTCTGTCCCATCGCGGCGGGATCCTGGGCCACCACCGTGACGGCGGGCTGCAGCAGGTCGGCGAGCGGGAAGTCGTCGAAGCCGACGAGCGCGACGTCCTCGTGCAGCAGCAGCCGGCGCAGCGCCCGCACCGCCCCGATGGTGATCAGGTTCTGGCTGGTGAACAGGGCCGTCGGCGGCAGCGGCTGGGCGAGCACGGTCATCACGGCCGCCTCCGCGGCGGCCTCCGTGTGCAGGTCCTGGATCATGAGCGCCGGGTCGGCCTGGACGCCGGCCCCCGCCAGCGCCGCCAGGTAGCCCTCGCACCGGTGCCGGGCCGTCGAGATCTTCGTGTAGTCGCCGAAGTACGCGATCCTGCGGTGCCCGTACGAAAGCAGATGCCGGACCGCCTCGGTGGCGCCGACCGTGTTGGTGGACAGCACGGTGTCGCCGGGAATGCCCGTCGCCGGGCGGTCGACGAAGACCACCGGGGTGTCGTTGCGGACCTCGCCGGCCAGGTGGCTCAGGTCGGCGCTCACCGGCGCGATGATCAGACCGTCCGCGCGGCGGGCGGTGAAGATCCGGGTCAGTTCCCGCTCCCGGACCGGGTCCTCGTCCAGGCTCCCGGTCAGCACCTGTACGCCGCGGGCGCGGGCCTCGTCCTCGACCGCGCGGTGCAGCGAGGCGGAGAACGGGTTGCTGACGTCCTCGAGGAGCAGGCCGATCGTCCCGCTGCGGCCGTCGCCGCGGCGCAGCGCACTGGCGCCCAGGTGCGGCTGGTAGTTGAGCTCCGCCACCGCCGTTCGCACCCTCGCGGCCAGCTCCGGCGCTACGCTGACCTCGCCGTTCACGACCCGGGAGACGGTCTTGATGCTCACGCCTGCGGCCCGCGCCACGTCCTTCATCGTCGCTCTGACGATGTCCTCGTCCGACGCCGGATCGGCGTTGCTGGCAGGCACTGGTCCCTCTTCCCGCGGTTGAGGCGAAGCGGGCAGACTACCCGCCGCCGCATCGTCGCGTCTCAGAGCATCCCGCCCCGAGACAACGATGTCCAGAGCTCCGTCAGGTAACAAAGTGAGCGTAGTTGAAATGTGTTGTTGACAACAGCCTTCTCCTCGCGGATGGTTCAGACAACGTTGTCTCAGCGACTCGACATTTCAAGGGAGACCGATATGCAGCACCCGAAGCGAGTGATCGCCCTCGGCACCGTCCTCGGCCTAGCTCTGTTCAGCAGCGCGTGCGGCGGCGACAGCGGCACCGACAGCGGCAGTGGTGGCGACAGCAAGCCGCTGGTCGGCCTGATCACCAAGACGGACACCAACCCCTTCTTCGTCAAGATGAAGGAGGGCGCGCAACAGGCGGCGGACAAGGCCGGGGTGAAGCTGCAGAGCTTCGCCGGCAAGCAGGACGGCGACAACG